>Ga0105240_10003056_pt1 | contig 26307 bp, 21 predicted proteins | sample KBSC54metaG_FD_80426 | JGI IMG/M metagenome (GOLD analysis project Ga0105240, IMG submission 80426) | Corn rhizosphere microbial communities from Kellogg Biological Station, Michigan, USA - KBS C5-4 metaG | ecosystem: Host-associated > Plants > Roots > Rhizosphere > Soil | place: Michigan, USA...
TACGGCCACTTCCTGATCGAGATTGGCATGGAGAAATGAGGGGGCACTTGAGCAGCACCGACATCAATAGCCGGTCATTCTTTGAGAGAGTATACCGTAAGGAGCCTGATCCGTTTCTCTTCGAGACGCGATGGTACGAGGAACGCAAGCGTGACGTGACCTTCTCGGCGCTCCCCGACCGCCGATACCGCACAGCGTTCGAACCGGGTTGCGCAACAGGAGTGCACACGATGGAGCTGGCACGCCGTTGCGACAAAGTACTGGCGGTTGACTTCGCCGAGGCAGGACTTGAGCGAGCGCGCGAACGGTACGCGATGTACTCGGATGAGCCAGGCGTAGGACAAGTGTGTTTTGAGAACTTGAATATCCCCCGCCAATGGCCCGAAGGAAAATTCGACCTCGTCCTGGCAGTGGAGATCCTCTACTATCTTGACTCGTTTCAGCTATCGGCGTTCCGAAATAGCGCCATCAGCAGCCTTACCGATGGCGGAATCCTCCTGCTCACACACTGGGCAGACTCTGGCGAGACGCTCAGCCAAACTCGCGACATCCACGAGCAGTTCGCGTCGGATACCCGCCTGGTCAGCTTGGTGAGCCATCGCGAGCAGTTCTGGGTCGATGTTTACGGCATCGGGAACCTCGAGGCATATCGGGGCAGGCCCGGGTTGTTTCCAGACGTGGAAGTAAAGGCGATCAACAGGGCACGGCAGCCATCTCGGCCACTCGGCGAACAATGAAGGCCCGCGCCGAAATAGATCCGATCGATCAAGGAGTTGAATCCGTACATGGCGAACTTCGATGTGCTTGTTGTCTCACCTCATCTCGATGATGCCGCGCTGTCGTTTGGCGGATCAATTGCCGACCTGGCCGAGCAAGGGAAGAGCGTGCTCGTCTATACCGCTCTTGCGGGCATCCCGCAACCTCCCTTCTCGCCGGCCGCGAAATTCTTTCATAACATCTGGGGCTTCGGAGACGATGCCGTTTCACCGCGCCGCAAAGAAGATCTTGCCGCGATGAAGGTACTTGGTGCGACCCCCCTGCACGGAAACTATCTTGACGGCATCTATCGTCGCACCGACGATGGGAACTGGCTCATCGAAGGCGCCGCCACACGATCCCTCCGTCGGGACAGTGAGTTCTCGCTTATCGAGGCCGTGAGCCAAACGATCCTTGAGCTGATCTCCGCTCATTCACCGACATCCGTGATGACGTGTTCCGCAATCATTGGGCACGTTGACCACCAACGGGTGCGGGATGCCGCTATACAGGCCGGCGCGGCAGCAGGGCTGCCGGTTCGACTCTGGGAGGACTTGCCCTACGGAATCCGTTCGCAGAACTACCTGCCGCTTCCCGCCCCCTATACCAGAGGGAATCCCATCGTCAATATATGCGGCGACGCTTCATGGACGGCCAAACTTGAGGCGGTCGCCAGCTATGCGTCCCAGTTGTCTGCGCTGGGCGACGGTTCGGCCGGCATTCAAGACAGCCTCGACCACTACGGCAAGTCGTGTGCATCCACGGCCGATGAAGGAGCCCGCGGGGAAAAGGTATGGCCGGTGGTGCACGCGGATCAGTGAAGCGGTAAATCGGAGATTGATGGATTCCCGCATGAAGGCTCTGCGAAGATGAAAGGTCCGGGTGATGAGCAACCTGCCGCACGAGATATTGACGACAGCGTACGCCGATCACATTATTGACATCGATTCGGAGTGCATAATTTGGCATGATGGCACGAGGATGAGAGTGAACGAGACGATGGGCGGCGAGATTATTCCCATTCCGCGCATCGAAGAACGTGACATGGCGGCCCGACTTGCCGATCCCACGCTTCTCGATCAGATCGCGATGCCTTATCAGCGAGGCTCGCATGGCGGCGTCTCCGATGCCGGAAGGCTGCGTTTCGAGCCGTTCTTCACCAAGATGTACGGCGCGACCGAACATGAAGTGCGCGCGCACCTTGTCGAGATCCCTTGGATTGGTTCCGTAATCTATGACACCTCGTACAGCAGCCCTGGTTGCAAAGACAACATGATCCCCGCGAGTCGCGTGAACAGGGTTGATTCGCGGATGGCATCGGTCATACGTGAACTGTCAGACTTCGGCGCCGAGTTCTCGGAGTATTTTTCGGGCGCGGGTGGGACGTACACTTCCAAATTGGTGGCGGGGACGAACCGGCGAAGTGCGCACAACTTCGGTATTGCTATTGATATCGGCATAGCGGTATCAAATTACTGGCTATGGGACTTCAAGCATGCGAAGGGCCTGACCCGGGACCAGGAACACGTCGTCGAGAACGCCATCGGCTTGGCCGATGTTCCAAGATTTCGCAACCGGATACCGCTGGAAATTATCGCCGTTTTTGAGGACCACGGGTTCATCTGGGGAGGTCACTGGTTGCACTACGACACGATGCATTTCGAGTATCGACCCGAGCTGCTCCGGCCGCTCAAAAGTCTTCCGTAGCAGACCATCCTGTTTTGATCGAATACTTGGCTGTCGATGTTCCGGACCGAGTGCACCGACCGCATGCTCATCTTCAGTGAACGCCGCCTGCGGGCCGTGCTTTACGCCGCGAACCGGTCCTCGGCGGCCTCATCAACGAGTACCGCCGGGCGGCATAAGAATCCTGCGATGACGATTCAGAACTGCCAGGCCAGACCCCGCGCGAGGTTTTCGAAACCCACAAGCGGGACGACACCGGCCTTCGGGAAATAAAAGACCCGCACGGTGCCTGCGCCGAAGATTCATACGCGGCCACCGCTGAAGCGGGCGCGATCCGCGGACGACCCCGAGGCGCCTTTTCAGCTGAAGAGATCGATCAGTGCTTCGCCGCGGGATGTGCGCCGGACCTCTGTGTACAAGCCCTGTCGCCTCCGGACGAGAAGGCCGGCGGCCTCCAGCCGACGGCAATGGTAGGTGGCTGCCGGAGCAGTTGCGTCGATCCAGCCGGCGATGTCGGACATCGCGGCGGGTGCTGTCAACATGCGGAGAATACGGGCACGAGCTGGCCCGATGGCGATGGTGAGGGCGTCGGTGCTGGGTGGGACATGCTCGCCGGGTTCGTGAAGGCGGCCCTGACCGGGCATCGCGCAACCGAGCCACACCATGTCCGGGGCGTCGAGCTCGCACAGGGTCGGGGCGGAACTGGAGATGATCGGCACGAAGGCGAGCACGCGTTCCCCGAGCGCGAAGTCAGCCGGATATCGGTCCTCGATGTGCAGGATGCCTTCGCGGTAGTGGTGACGGGAGCCGAGACCCAGCAGGATCGTCTCCGGCGCGTCGCGGACAACAGCCGATCCGATGCGCTCGATCTCCCGGTCGAACAACGCCGAAGCACGGCTCCACACCGGTGCGAAGGCATCCCACGCGCCTGCCATGACGTCGGCGAAGCCGTGCAGCCACCGGACGGGTGCCGCGCCCACCGGACGCCATTGGACGGGCAAGTCCTCGCCATGGACTTCGTGGAGCTGGTCGAGCAGCACTCCAGGCGCGGTGTCCCGGATCTGCTCGAGGTAGTCCGTCGGGTCTGGTGCGGACCCGTGATCGTGGATCCCAGGGCTTACGCAGTCCACCAATATCGGAGAGCCTGGTGCGAAAACGGGGTGGAGAACTGCTGCGGCTCCCGTCGGCATCACTTCTCGTATCAGCCGGCGCCACGGCTCTGCGACGCCTTGCGGCCGATCCCCGTAGACGTCGGCCAGCAGGGATATCAGCGTAGGTGCGGGATCGCGCACGACCTTGACGTGCAGGCGGGCTGTGTTTCCCAGGTCCAGGCGCGAATAGCCCATAGTGGCTCCTTTGCGGAACGGGAAATGGATCCGTTCCCAACAGTATCCTGGCTCATACCTGCGCGCGTCGGATGCGGCTGCATGCGTACCAGAGGCCTGATGTGTGCGCGAAGGCGCCATCGTGGTGTGGCGTTTGCCCATATGAGTCTGCTTTGTGGGGACCTGCGCTCGCCGCTTCAAAGATTGCTTAAGCGCTTGCCCCGCTCGACGCAGGACTCCATGATTTTTCCGATCCGCCGCACGTGTGTGTTCTCTGTCGAACGGGGGAAGAAGTGGTCGGCAACCGTTCTGATGGGGCCGTCTCCGACCCATTGGAGTCTCGTGACTATCGCAGTCTGCTATCAATCCTGGAAGATGTCTCGGGAGCCGGCGAGACGATGTTCTTCGATCGACTTCGAGAATCGCTCGCTCGAAACCTGGGTTGGACCGACGTTGTGATCGTTGATATCCCGGAAAAGGTGGCGCCTTTTCCGGCGGCCGCCACCGCCTCCGGATATATATTCACCAATCGTTCATCGGTTTTCGTAGACGAGTATCTGGATCGCTGGTACCTGAAAAATCCGTTCAAGACCCCCGGTGCCGGTCGTCTGATCGTCTCGAATGGCGCGGTGACGTTGGCCGATGTGCGCGGACACAGCACAGAGGCCGAATGGGGGTTCGTCGGCGGGTACCTCGTCCGGCATCGGATCGCCGATCTGCTCCATGGATGTATCGACGCCGGATCGGCGGGGTCCGCCCTCGTCTGCCGCTACGTCTCCGACGAGGCGGGCATCGATGAACGCGGCCGTATGCTCATGAGACTCTTGACACGGCACCTCGCCCCGCACCTTCGTGATTACTTCGCTCGTTCACAAGAAACACGCGAAGGCGTTGTTCTGACCGCCCGTGAGGCAGAGGTGGTACGACTTGTCGCCCAAGGTTTGTCCAACAGCCGGATCGCCGACGAGCTTCACATCCGTGTCGACACTGTCAAGAAACACGTTATGTCCGCTATGAGGAAGACAGGAACGGACAACCGGACCCAGCTTGCGCTCGTTCACCTAGTAAGGCAGTCCGATTTTGACCTCTGAGCTGAGCTTTTATAGAGGTATGGGCAGGACGCCGCCGGCTGAGGCTGAGGCGTGGGCTGTTGAGTGGTGGTCGTTGCAGGAGCGGATGGCATCGCTGACCAGGACAGACTCTGTCGGGAATCCCGACGACTGCCGACGTCTGATGATGCTGGCGCGTCAGGCTTCTGGTGAGCGATTCGATCGCGTCACCAGAGCGAGCGTGCTTAATGTCCGTGCGTCCTCGTCCTGACGCCGACGTTCCGGAGCTGACCGCGCGCGTGGCTCCGGCCGCCGGCCCACAGGGCTCCTCGAACTTGACCGGGTCCATCAGGTCTTCTTGCACGTTCCACGCTGCCAGGATCGGCTGCCCGACGTGCTTGGGCAGTGCTCGCAGGTCAGTGACCATCGGGTCCAAGTGGTCGGCGTGTATCCGGGCGGCCGAGCGGGTCAGCCGGTTCCTGAGTTCCCACTCGCAGCTGCCCTTGCGGCCCCGGCGTCCCTGCTGCTGCAGCGTCACGCGCCGCCGGACCGCGGCGACGGCGGCGTCGGCCGGCTGCGCGACGTGGAACCGGTCCACCACCAGGGTGGCGTGCGGCAGCGAAGCGTCCACGGCCGACCTGAACACGGTGCATATGTCGATCGCGACCACCCGCACCCCGGCTCGCCACGCCCGCGTCGTGACCGTAAACGCCTCCTCACATCCAAGGTGGACGATGAGCAACTTCAAGAAGCGCAACGATGCCGCGGCCCTGACGGACGCCGACGTCATGGCGATACAGATCAACCCGTTCTACGCGATCGAACTTCACGAGGACCTGTTTGTCGCGCATCCTCCGTCGGTCAGCGAGGAGGATTGGTTGGCCGCGAACGTCAGCATCGTCGCTGAAATCGGGGCGGAGGCGTTCCTGAGGAAGTTGCTCCCAGTACTCAAGGGCGAGTTCCCCTGCGCCTAATGCGAGGACGGCGCCGGCCAGCGCGCAGCTGAACAGTTCGAAGTTGCAAGGATCGGGGCTGCGGCGCCACTCAGGCGCCGGAGCCCCACCGCCAAGGCCACGAACGTGGTCCCCTTCCTTCGAAGTCGTCAGGCGTGGCCAACGGCTCACGGCGACTCGGCGGTGGCTGGAGTCGTCAGGCGTCGCCATCCGTTCGGACTCCAGGCGAGGAAGGTAGAGAAGGCGGGATCGGGGAACAGCCACAGGTGCGTGATGGTGTCCAGGGTGGGCGCCGTGGACGGCGTGTCGGTGTCCGAGGCCAGGTTGTCGTACACCGAGAACGGCACGCCGCCCATGTCGATGAACAGAAACAGGTGCTGTTCATCGAAGCCCGACTGCTGCAACTTGGCGAGTTTCGACTGGAGCAGTGTCGACGACTTCAGCTCGCCGGTGATCCACGGCGGAATCTCCTCGACGCTTCCCGACACGCCACCGACACCCGGAGCCATGACGATGACCGAGCCGGGTTCTCGCACGCGGCTCGAACCGTCCGTGGCGACATTGGCGAACCCGTGGGCTGATACGTGGTTGTCCACGTACCACTTGATGGCCGGCATGCTCGAGTCCGGACCGAACGGGCTCGGCTCCGGATGGGCGATGCCGTGCGCCTCGAGCAATCGGAGCGCGGCGGGGAGCAACGTCTTGGCGTCCTTGTGGCGTACGCCGGCGGGCAGCTCGACTGACCACCACCAACGCAGGTCGGGAAAGTGCCAGCGGTGTCGACCCTTGCTGAGCAGGCGCTCGGATTCGGCTCGCGCCTTGTCGCAGATCGTCGTCACTTCGAGTGCGGCGAAAGGGCAGCCGTCGGAGGCCAGGAGTACAGCGTCGACCTGGTTCGGAGGTTCAGCACGACCGAGCCGCCGATGACGCCAGCAATCGCCGCACCCCTGCTTCTACTGCTTCGCAAGGCGTACAGCACACAGCGGACTGAACCCTAGAACACCAGGCCAGCCGGACCACGTGTCCGGCTGGCCGCACCACCCAGGAACCAAAGGATCCACTATGCGGATTTCGAACTCAACACCCTCATCCATTGCGCTCACTGGCCTCCGCTTCGCTTTCTACGGCCGCGTGTCCACAGAGGACAACCAGGATCCTGAGGCTTCCCGAAATTGGCAGGTCTCACGCGCCGCAGCGCTCGTTGAACCGATGGGCGGCCGCATCGTCGTCCAATTCTTCGACGTCGGCATGTCCCGTTCCCTGCCGTGGAAACGCCGACCTCAGGCCAGGAACTGCTCGCCGCGCTGGCTGACCCTAACCGGGGGTTCGACGCCGTCGTCATCGGCGAGCCTCAGCGCGCCTTCTACGACAATCAGTACAGCCTTACCATGCCTGTCTTCGTCCACTACGACGTAGGACTTTGGGTACCCGAGGTAGGCGGGGCGATCGACCCGGACTCTGAGGCTCACGATCTGATCATGAGCGTGTTCGGCGGCATGTCCAAAGGCGAGCGCAACCGTGTCAAGATGCGAGTCCGTTCTGCCATGGCTTCCCAGGCCAAGATCGAGGGCCGATTCCTAGGCGGACGCCCGCCGTACGGCTACCTGCTCGGCGACGCCGGACCCCATCCCAATCCGGGCAAGGCTGCCGACGGAAGACGGCTGCACTGCCTCATTCCGGATCCGATCGCCGCTACCGTCGTCAGGCGGATCTTCCGGGACTTCCTCGCCGGTTTTGGGCTCAAGGCCATCGCCGAGCGGCTGACCGGCGATGGCATCCTGTGTCCCTCAGTCCACGACCGCGCACGCAATTCCCACCGCAGCGGCATCGCCTGGGGCGCCTCGGCGGTCCGCGTGATCGTGACCAACCCCCGCTACACCGGGCGACAAGTGTGGAACAAGCAGCGCAAGCAGGAGATCCTGCTTGATATCGAGGACGTCGCCGCAGGCTATGAGACCAAGCTGAAATGGAACGGGCAAGAGAAGTGGATCTGGTCGGACAACGTTGCGCACGAGCCGCTGATTTCCGTCGAGGAATTCGAGGCGGCACAGGCGCTTCTGGTCAAGCGCGCCGCGGTCATGGCTAGACTGCCCCGCGACGGGGGCCCCACCCAGCAAACGTATGTCCTGCGCGGCAGGATCTGGTGCGGGCTGTGTGGGCGCAAAATGCAGGGCAACTTGAACAACGGCCGGCCGCATTACCGGTGCCGTTATTTAAACGAGTACGCGACCGCGAACCACGTCAAGCGTCCTTCGACGATCTATCTGCGTGAAGACCTCGTCGTGCCGCGACTGGACGCTTGGCTGGCCAAGGCGTTCGCCCCACACCGGCTCGCCGACACTGTCGCCGCCATCACTGCCGCCTCGGCCATCGATAACGAAACCACGATCGTCGTAGCAGGAATCAGAAAACTACTGGCGGACTGCGACCGGAAACTCACCCAGTACCGAGCGCTGCTGGACGAAGGCGCCGACGCGGCAGTCGTAGCCAAGTGGATGCGCGAGATCGAAACCGAACGCATCGGACTGCAAGCCAGACTCCGATCAACTACGGGGCAACAGCCAATGAGCACCGGAGAGATCACAGCACTCGTCACGGCGCTCGGGACCTCGTCAAAGTCATCAACGACGCCGAGCCCGCGGACAAGATGAGGATCTATGCGGAACTCGGCCTCCGACTGACCTACAACCTCGGCGCCAACGCCGTCGATGTGGAGCTGGAAAAACTGAACGGACCGAGCCTTGAAGCCCGGTCCGCCGACTATGTGCGTAAAGATCGTGTCCGAGGGGGGATCGATACTTTACGTACACGATCCCGGGGCCTCATTTGGGGCATATTCCCCGTCGGCTTACCGTTTCCGCATCTGGTTGACTTCACCATGTAGCCGTAAGCCTTGCGCTACTAAGAGATTAGCGCCGCCGGGTTCAAGTCGTAACCTCTTCCCGAAAAGATTGTGAGACGTGCACCCAGTGGCGCTGAGCATGATTCACTCGCCCCACCCGAGCCCCGTATTGCCACCATCCCGGCTGGTCCGCGTGGTTGCCGTTGCCGCTGGCATCGGTCCGTGGCGCTCACCTCGCACTCGGACGCGATGGCGAATTCGATATTGAGGCCCTGGAGGTGTTTGACCATCTCGCCATGGGTCGAATATGGATAAGTGAAGCCGAGAAACCTGCGGGCCTGCGTCACCGCGACGCAGTAAAGGAGAAGCGTTTCGGACTCTTCTGTAGTGTCATCGCGCCATGCCGAGAGCAGCTGTCTCAGCGCCTTTTTCTGCGCTCACGGCTCGGACAGCACTGTGGTCTTGCCGATCCCGGCGGGGCCGGAGATCAGCAAGACAAAACTTGTGTTGTGCTGCTTAGCCGTCCGCACACCGCTCAGCAGTTGTCCAAGGGAGTAAACTACCCCTGAGACATTTTCATGGACGTTCCGCAGCCCGGCCGCGGCACCCCACCACCTCACATCAGTGTCCCGCTCGCTGAGAAGTCGCTTTGGGCAAGACCCCGAGTAGTGGCGTGCTGGCGCCGAGGGTGTCGGGGAACGCAATAGCGATCTTCGAGCCAGCTTCGAGGGCGAACGGCGGGATGACATTTCCCTGGACTGTGGAGAACAGCTCTGTCTGGGCGGCGGTAAGGGCATAGTCGACGGTCGGCGCGCCGGTAGCGGCCGAGAGGGTCACGACGTTTGCCGCCACTTGCGTCCCAGCGGTGACGGTCACACCTTCGCTGTCGGCGGTCAGCATCGTCACCACAGTCGCCTGATCGAATGTGTGGGTCCACAACCGTCGGCCGGTGGTCATGTCGATGGCGATCACGCCGTTGCCGCTGCCCAGAGCCCCTGACTGCACGCTGGTGTACAGATACAGGGTGCTGCCGGCGACCACGAAGCCACTCGGCCAGGTAACGCCGCCGGCCACCTCGCCCACGAACTGCGCATCCGCGCCCGACAGCTCTAGGCTGGTCGGGGTTTTCGAGCCCGGTGCCAGAACATAGAGTACCGGGTTTGTGCCTGCTGGACCGCAGTCGATCAAGAGGTAGCCGGCGTCGGAGACCATGAATCCGAAGTCGATGCCGTCGATCATCGTTGTGCAGCCCGGAAGCGTCGCGACGGTGTTGGCTCCAGCGGGCTGCGAACTGCCCAGAGACAACAGAGTCGCTGTTCCGTGGCAGACGCCGACCGTGTACACCGCCCCGGCGAACGCCTGGGCCAAGCCGGTGAGTGTGCAGCCGTCCGGCATCGCGTTCGGTCCGAAGTCAGTGGACCAGCGAACGGTGCCTGAGTTCGCGTTCACGCTGATCAGGTCGGTGTCAGGGCCCTGTTCTGCGAGCGGGTCCGTCGATCCGGCGTAGGCCGCGGTGACGACACCGTCGGCGATGGACAGAGCTCTGTCGCCGGCGCCGGTCGGAGAGTTGCCGTTGCCCGGGGCCGCCAGCGCCACCGCCGACTTCCATGCCGACTGCCCGGTGGACACCGAGACCGTCTGCAGACTGGTGCACTGTTCGCCGCTGCCCGACCAGGTTCCGTAGGCGACCGCGCCTTCGCCGTTCCAGACCGTGCCGCTCATTTCGCACACCATGTCGTGCGCAGGAGGCGACCACGTCCAAAGTTTCCTGCCGTCGTCCGGCGAATACGCGGTCAGTGCTGCGGACGTCCCCAGGACGACCTCGGTCGGTGTGGACCACATCCCGGTGAAGGCCGACTGGCCTTCGGGGACGGACCAGGGGAAGAGCGGCGCCGCCACAGTACGCGGCGGTATGACGGCCGTGCCTGTAGGCCACAGGGCGACGGTGAGCGTGATCGCCATCGCGATAGCCGAACCGCAACTTCCCAGGGCCAGCACCGTCCGCCGCCGGAGTCCGAACAGTCGGCCTCCCCTGCCGGTGCCGCCCATCGACCTATACGGCAGAGTCGGTGAGGGAGCGGGCCCCAGCCTGGAGAGAATCTCATCAGACGCCGGTCGTGCCTGGGGGTCCACCGCGAGACAGTCCGCGATCAGCGTCCGCAACACCGGATCAGCGATCGCGCTGAGGTCCGGCATCCCGCTCAGCACGCGGCGGTTGACCGCCTGGTGGTCCCCTTTGCCGTAAAGATGGTGCCCCGCGGTCGCGTGGTACAGCACGGCGCCCAAGGCGAAGACGTCGACGGCCGGGGTCGGGGCCTGCCCGCGCAGGACTTCGGGGGCGATGTATCCGGGGGTGCCCACGACGATCCCGGCGGCGGTCAGCCGCTCCGACTCGGCGATGCGGGCGATCCCGAAGTCGATCAGCTTCGGTCCGTCAGCGGCAGCCAGGATGTTCGACGGTTTGAGGTCACGGTGGGTGACATCCGAGCTGTGCATGGACTTCAGCGCCTCGGCCAGACCGGCCGCCAGCCGGAGCACCTGGCTGGCGGCGAGCGGCCCGCCACGGTTGACCAGGTGTCCCAGGGTAGGGGCATCGATGTAGGCGGTGGCGAGCCAAGGATGCGGTGCGTCTGGATCGGCGTCCAGGATCGGCGCGGTGAACGCGGCGCTCACCGCGCGCGCCGCCTTCACCTCTGCTCGGAACCGTTCCCGCAGCAGAGGGTCGACGAGCAGGTGCTCGTGGATCACCTTCACCGCGACGAGCCGGTTGCCCGGGGACGCGGCCAGGAACACCTGGCCCATCCCGCCCTCGCCCAGAGTCCTGATGACCGAGTAGGGTCCGATCTTCGTCACTGCCCGGTGGTCCCCTTGCTCGCGTCGAAGGCGTACAGCGTCGACGACGTGGCCGTGTAGATCACGGAACCCGAGACGGCCAGAGGCCAGCTCTCGGAACCGCCCAAGCTGAAGATGCCGGCATGTCTCCACAACGGCTTCCCGGTGGCGGCGTCCAGGACGACGAACCCGGCATCGCTGGGCAGGGAGGTCGCCGTCGGGTTCGCCGTGAGGATCTGGGCCGTCATGCAGCCCATGACCAAGACCTCGTCCGAAACGTAGGGCCCGTTCGGTGCGTTCATGAGGAAAGTGGGCGGGTAGAGCGCCGTTACGGACCACGTGGGCCTGGCCTGTGTCGGCCCGGCCCCGCCGCCGAACGTCCATCGGGGCTTGCCGGTCTCCGGGTCAAGGGCCGCGATGGCGCCCATCGCGTTGCTCGCGTAGACGGTCTTGTCGGTGGCGCCGAGCAGGCTGCTCCCTCTGGCGACCCACTTAGTTTTCCCGGTGGCGGAGTCCAGACATGCAAGGTTCGTGGCGAACGGGAGGGAGCCGGCAGAGCCGCCGCCCATCGAGCCGAGGGAGGACACCAGGAGCGAATCCCCGGTGACCGCCAGCCGACCGCCGCTGGCGGCAGCAGTCGGCGTGCTCCACACCTGCTTGCCGGTGGACAGCTCGATTCCGTGGACCGTGGAGGCGTCGATGAAGTAGCAGCGCTGCGCGTCCGCGATGACTGTCCCTGCCAGCGCCGCCGTCAGCATGTTGATCGGCTTCGACCAGCGGACCCGGCCGGAGTCCAGGTCGAGGGCGCTGATGCTGGAGGCGGCCACTTTGTTGTAGTTGAAGAGCAGGGTGCGCCCCGTCAGCGCGTACCCGCAGTACGCGTAGTACAGCGGGCTGTTCGTGTCGGAGATGGTGACTTGGAATGCCACCTTGCCCCGGGGATCGAGCCCGAACACTGTGGTGTCGAGCTTGGGGGCCAGGATAGTGCTGGTCTGCGAGAAGCCGACCAGGATCCCGTCGAAGACCCCGAACCATTTCGTTAAGCCGGTCAGGCCGGGCGGCGCGACCCCGTCGGCTTTCCAGGCTTGGACTCCCGTCGCCGCGTCAACCGCCACCAGCGTACTTGGCTGGGTGGTCGGCTCCTCACTGATGGGTGACCAGACCACCGTGGATCCCATGATGGCCAACGGCCCCCCGTCAGGTGGCACGGTTGGTGTCAGTGTCCATACCGGCTCCGGACCCGCGGGCAGCGTCGCCAGCTCGTCTGTGCCAGCTGGTTGGGTCTTCGAGGTCTTCGGGGTTTGCGCGGTCTGGGCGGTCTGCGGGGTGGACTTCGACGTTCCGGAGTCTGTGACGGCCACGCCGATCCCCACTGCCGCCCCGAGCGCCGCGCCGCCGGCAGCTGCGAGGACCGAGCGTCGACTGGGGCCGGGGCCGGTGTTCGGTCGTGGGGGCTCGGCATCAGGGCCCGTGGGGAACGGAAGGTTCCAATAAGGTTGTGCGGCCGCGTCGAACCGGTCTCCCACGTCGAACGCGAGCCTCCCCGAGTTCTCGAACGTCCACCCCGACGTATCCAGCGTCTCCGGTTCCTGCCCGCCAAGGAATCCCGGCAGATCAGCGGGAACCGGGCGGAGCACCGGATCCTTGCGAAGGCATGCCTCGATCAGCCCGAGAAGCCTGTCCGGAACTCCGTCCAGGATCGGCTCCTCGTAGATCACCCGGTAGCACAGGCCGGCGGCCGAGCCCCGGTCGAAGGGGCCGTGGCCGGTGGCGGCAAAGCACAGAACGGCACCGAGGGAAAAGACGTCGGACGCCGGACCGATCGTGGATTCCTGTCGCGCCTGCTCCGGCGAGACGTAGCCGGGCGTACCGAGGACAGGCTCGGGAAAGGAAACCGGCATCCCGTCCAATGCCCGGCTGATGCCGAAATCAATGACCCGCGGACCGGCGTCGGACAGCATGACGTTGCCCGGCTTCAGGTCCCCGTGCACGACCCCTGCGGCGTGGATCGCCCCGACCGCCTCGATCAGGCCCACAGCCAGCCGGCGCACGTCCGGCTCGGCCATCGGGCCGTAGCGGTCGACGGCGTCGAGCAGGCTGGGTCCGGCGACGTAGGCGGTAGCCAGCCAAGGGAGCGCGGCGTTCGGATCAGCGTCCACGACCGGAGCGGTGAAAACTCCGTTCACGGCTCGGGCGGCGGCCACCTCCGCCGCGAAGCGCTCGCGGAACTCCGGAAGCGCAGCCAGTTCCGTGCGGACCACCTTCACAGCCACGTTCCGCCCCGAGGGCCCGGCCGCCAGGAATACCTGGCCCATCGCCCCAACCCCGAGCTCGCGCACCACCCGATACGGGCCGATCGAATCAGGCAGCTGCGTCAGCATTGTCGGATGCTCCTTCGAAGGCGTACACCGTCGTGTTGAAGATCGTGAAGATCCGGTTGCCGGAGACGACGACCTGGGGAAGCCAGTTCTCACGGGCAGTCGGCAACTGGCACATCCCGACAGGCCCGCCATGGGCCGCGTCGAGCAGGAGGATGCTGCCGGCCTGGAAAACGCTCACGCCCAGCGGCCCCAGAAACGGGACCGCGACGACGGTGCCGGAGGAGAACCCGTTGGCCGCGGGAAAAGATCCGTATCCTGCGTTGATCCCCAAAGAGTCACTCGTGTAGTTCCACAAGGACTTCCCGCTGGCGACATCCACCGCGTAGACGGTGTTCGATCCATTGAGGAAGTAGGCCCGCTGCCCGGTGACCGAGAGCAGGCTCGCGAACCGGTTCATGCTGGACTTGAACACGGCGGAGTTGTTCGCGGACCCCTGGTAGAAGCTGGTGGGAGACCACTTGTCGGCTGCGCTCCACAGCTGGCGTCCGGTGGCTGCGTCCAGGGCGAGCAGCCGCGTGCCGCCGATCAGCAGCGTCCCCGACCCCAAGGCGAGGTGTTTCGGGCATCCCAGCGGGATGGTGTTCTGGACCCGCCAGATCTCCGTGCCCGTCTCGAGATCGAGGGCGTAGGTCGAGGTCTCATCCTGCAGATAGCACCGCTTGTCGTCAGCCGCGGCGAAAAAAGTGGACCCGGCGCTGCTGTTCGAAGGGGGCGAGATCGGGTGGGTCCACTTGTCCCTGCCGGTCGTCGTGTCGAAGGCGATGAGTTGGGAAGTGCTGGAGCCGTAGCTTGGCTGACCGCATATCAGTGTGCTCCCCGACGACGCGACGACGACGGACTCCAGAAGGCCGGAGAGGAAGCCGGTTCTTTGGACCGACCTCTCGTGGCCGGTGACGTCGAGGACGGCCAGCCCCCGAGCAGTCCAGCCATACAGTCCCGAGCTCGACGTTCCGCTGAAAGCGATGATCGCGTCCGGGCCCGACGACGCGTCGCCGATAGAGCTCTTCGCCGTCCACGGCCGTTTGCCGCTGTCGGCGGCGAACCCGTTGACAGCGGTGTCTCCGCAGCACATCACCGTGTCGCCGATGACCACGATTTCGGCCGCGATCATGGACTTGTCCAACGGAGCAGACCAGAGCGGTTGAATTTTCGGGATCGCCGCGGACGACGTCGCCGATTCCGGAGGGTGGGTCGACGTCCGCCCGTTCGCTTTCTTACCGCCTCGTGTAGCGACGATGGCGGTGCCCGCACCGGCTACCGCGATCGCGCTCCCCACCACGGTGCGACGGGTGATCCGCGGCGCCGGGACCGTCGGCGTCAGGTCGGCGATATTCCTGCCCGCCGCGTGGCGCACCCGCGGCGGGATGGGTGCCGCGGCGAGATTTGTCGCGATCTCGCGCCGGCGGGCGACCTCGGCCAGGAAGGCCGGCGGCTGCGGTGGTTGGTCGGGCACCGGAGTGTACGCCGCCAGCAGTTCCTGCGTCGTCGGCCGGTCGGCAGGATCCTTGGCCAAGGCGGCAGCCACCGGCGCGCGCAGGCACTCCGGAAAACCGTCGAGTCGCGGTGCCTCGTGCACGGTTCGGTAGGCCACCTCGTCCGGGCGGCCACCCTCGAAAGGTCCTCGGCCGAGGGCGGCGAAGATCAGCAATGCGGCCAGCGAAAAGACGTCACCCGACGGACCGACCCGCCCGGCGGAGGTGAGCTGCTCCGGCGGCGTGAAACCGACGGTGCCCAGCGCCTGCCCGGTCAACGTCATACGGGTGCCTTCAAGGATCTGCGAGATGCCGAAGTCGACGACGTACACGGTCTCCGGAGTCACCAACACGTTGTTCGGTGTCAGGTCCCGGTGGGAGACTCCGGCCGCGTGGATCGATCGCAGAGCCTCGGCCAGACACGCCCCCAGAGCGCGTACCCGCGGTTCGGGCAGCGGACCGAACCAGCCCACGTATTCGCGCAGCGACATACTAGGCAGGTAGAGCGTGGCCAGCCACGGTACGGCGGCTTCCGGATCGGCGTCCGCGATGGGCGCCGTGAAAGCTCCGGAAACCTGCCGAGCGGCCTGGACCTCACGCCGGAAGCGGGCGCGGAACTCGGACTCCCGCAAAAGGACGTCGTGCACCACCTTGAGAGCGATGAACCTGTGGCCCGGCGATTCCGCCAGGAAGACCTTTCCCATGCCGCCCGCGCCGAGCCGGCCCAGCATCCGGTAGCCGCCGATCCAGGCCGGATCTCCTTCGCGCAGAGGTTCAATCGCGTTGTCAGTACTCGCCGAACCCACCGCAGCCCCGTCCGTGATCCGGTTCCACCGTCGCGGGGAACGCCATCGCGATCAGACCTCTTCCAGGAGGCTCAGCTGCGCCGGGCTCAACGTACCGCTGGCCAGCAGAGCCCGGATGAGGTTGTCATTGAGCGAGTTGCCGATCGGCTCGGAAAGGTCGTCGCCCCGAAGGATGCCGCGTATCGCGTTGGCACCGGTTGCCAAGCGATGGCGGATCAAGCTGACGTGGCACTCGACGCTCTTCGCCGTCCACTTGCGGCTACGGGGAGCGTGGTTGAGCAGGTCAGCGGTCTGCTTCCAGGTGGAAGGCTGCGCGTTGCGCTCCTGCAACAGGTAGCGTTGCGCCAAGGCGACCAGGACCAGGATGTCGGTCTCGTCGAGGTCGTAGGCGGCAGCTTTGGCGGTCGGCGAAGTCGGGGTGCAGTCGCCGCCGTCCACGCCGCCGGTGATGAGGATCTCCAGCAGATGTGCGCGGGTTGGGGACGTGCTGATGATCAGCGGCGTATATCCAGATTGCAGGAGCACATCGTGGCCGCTCAGAAGCATGGGGCGTCCGGGCGAATGAAGAGGCAGTCTTCCGGTGTTCCGAACCCGCCAGCTCTGCCCGTCACCGATGAGCTCGCCCTGAAGACGACTGACACGCTGGTCGCCGAGCCCTACGGGAACATGCACCTCGCCCTCGCCCCGACCGAACAACAGCTTGAAGTCTCGAGGCGTCATCGCATACCCATCGGTGTCGCCCAACGCGAACAACGTGCCGTACGGCGCCTTCATCGGTGCGCCAAGGGTCAGCCTCGGCGTACCGCTGGGCAGATGGCAGGACTTATGAGCATGCAATTCCATCCCAGGTCCCTTTCGCCCCCTTGCGGGGTACCGTCGTAGTGAATTTGTGCCCTGAGAAGGTACGGCGTTCGGCTTAGGACCGGTCCTCACGCTCCCGAAAGTTGCATGAGACGCCGTCCGATCTGGGCGAGGACCTAGGGTGCCAGCCGCCCAGCCACACGGTCTATCAGACCTCTAACTTACGCGCGCTGGGCACGATCCAGAGAACGATCCGAACCAGCAGGCGCCACCGGATGCAGGCCCTGCCCGACCCCGCCTGACTTCCGAGACGAGTCCTGGCGATCATTGACATACGCCCTTGCTGTGGTCCAGCGAGTGGCCTTCTGGATAGACGACTTGGCCTGTGGGGATGGCCATTCCCTTCGAGCTGATCTCGACGATCAGCAGTGCTTTTCGATCGGATCTTGCGTCGTCTGGTTGAACTCGATGTACGCCTAGCGCCTCTTCAAGCACGCGAGCCGATGCGTCCGTCCGCCACCGCGTGGACCGAGCAGAACCACGATCGGCCGCGGAGCGCAATGACCAGGAAAAGAACCAGGAGGGAGCAGGTCTTTCACAAGTATCAGACACCCGTTTTCGGGCATGGAGGGTCCCCTTTTAACAGCGGCATAGGCTGCTTAGTCGTCACGGAATGCGTGCAATGACAACGCACAGTAGGGGGCACGCCGTAACTCACGTGCACGGTCGACGATTTCTCCCCGAGCGGCGAGGAGATTCAGTCAAACCTCTTCAGCCCTCAGAACCGGACGCCGTCTGGTCTCGCCTTTCGCATCCTTCACTTCGGCCCGAATCCATCGCCCTGCTCTTCGGCATCCTGTGCGCTGGCCTTGTTCGTCGCTTGACAACCGTCTGCAGCCGCCTTGGAGCGTGCCGAGTCGCGCCATCGCGCCCGGGTCACCCGCACGAGCTGCGGTCTGGAGCCAATGCTGAGCGCCGCCCTCGTCCACCAGCCTCGCGATCTCGTCCATTGCCGTCAAATCGCCGGCATCAGCGGCAGCCAGCAGGCGGTCGAACCTGTCCTCGCTCATGAGGTCTCCTCGTGGCAGTCGGTGAAAGTGGGATCGCCTGAGTGTTGACTGAACCAGACCGCTGATTCGGCGTTGCCCAGGTGCCAGCAGGGATCGAGCGAAGGGCGGGCAGCTGACCAAGTCCTCTCAAGGAGCCAGCCGCAGGCGGCGACATCATCCCGATACGCCGCTTCTAAAGCTGCGCGCAGGTGGTGAGCTGTACGAACGACTCACCACCTGCGCGCGGCGAGGGGGTTTAGAAGATGGCCAGGCCGCTGCAGGAGGGGATCCCGAACCACGGAACCGTGAACGTCGCGCTGCCGTCGCTGGCCGTGCAGAGCTTGAGGAAGGCGTTGCCGACTCCGAGCGCGGAGGCGACGATGCCGGCGATCTGGCCGCCGAGCGGGACTTGAGCGGCGGAGAGGATCGCACCGACGAGCGAGGCCACGCTCTGTCCGAAGCCGACGACGCTCTCGACTTCCGTGACAGCCTGCTTGCTCATGTTCAGTTGGATCCCGGAGTTGTCGATCGTAAGGACAATTCCAGGCAGAAGCGTGATGGTTGTGCCCTGAACAGCAGCCGGAACGACCGCGGCTACATCAAGGGCTACACCATTGCGGACGGCGCCGGAAGAAGCGGTTCCGCGGTCGAGAAGCTGGTCGAGGCTGGCGGCGATGGCGCTTTCGGTCTTCAGTGCCTGGCTGCTGACCCCGGCCTTCTCGGCGCCGAGGGTATCGACCGTAACCTGTCCGCCGTTGACGTGTACGTACGGAGCCGCTGCCATCAACGATGCGGCGGGCACGGCGCTGCCGCCGAAGGCGAGCGAGACTGATGCTGACTGTGCCTGGTGCTGGACGGCAGCGCTCGCAGGGCCAGCGGTACTCGTGACCATTGCGGCGCTGACCGCGACGGCCGTGACGAAGGGCACGGCGCGGCGAATGCGCTTGTCGCCGCCGGTGGCGAGCATGCGCGAGGTGGACAGTTCGGTGTTGTTCACGGGCGGGCCTTTCTCGGTGATTGATAACGCCTCTTTTCGTGGCGCTGGGCACGCACAGATGCCAGCCACCGGGCGGCAGGATAGGCAGTTGCCGTCAGGACCGGTCCTGAACCCGCCTCGCTACCCTCGGCCTACTCAGTACGCTGTCATCACCGGTCGGCTCGGTCCGTCGCGATCAGTGAGTGAGCTACCGCACGTCCTTCCGTCCTCGACGCCGCTGAGTGGCGGAGTGCCGGAGCCTGCGCCGCCGGGCACGATCTTCGTAATCGCCTATCGCGGGGCGGTGCGCAAATACGCGTTGACCTGCGGCCGGAACCAGGATGAGGTCTACATCCCGTTCGGTCTCGACGACGACCGTGTCAGCCGCGTCCATGCAGTCTTTGAGCCCGACGGCGGCCCGTGGTGGTTGGTGAACCGAGGGCAGCGGCCGATCCAAATCCCGAACAGTCCGCTAGTGCTGCAAGGCCACGCGCACGCGATGGGCACGGGTTACACACATCGCGACCGAGCTGGGCCGGTCGCACCTGATCCAGGTCCGCGTGGTCGGGTACGGCGGCCTCACGGCGGCGCCCCAGCCGGGCAAGTCGACTGCGCCGCCGGTGGCTGGGCACCTGACGAAAACCGAGCATCTGCTGCTGAGGGCTCGGCGGGGCGATCGACCCGGCGATCGACACCATCGAGGACCTGATGGACCTGCTGGGCATCCTGGCCCGCCGGGTCGCTCTCCCAGATCGCACGTGAACAGGGGCTCAACCCGCGTACCGTTCGCCGCTTCGCCGCGGCCGAACGCGCAGAGCAGCAACTCGGCCGTGTCGTCGGCCCGTCCAGCCTGTTGGCGACTCGTGAGGTGACCTCCGGGACTTGATGCCGGGGGTCACCTCACTCATGGCTTGGCTGATCCTTGCGTCAGTCAGGAGCGTCTCACCGTGGCGTAGCCGCACTCGGGGGTGCACAGGGTCACTTTGCCTGTATAGGAATAGGTGGTTCTGCCGCGCCTGATGGTGTGCGTGGTTAGCCGTTCCTGCGTAGTCTGCCTGCCGCATCGAGGGCAGGCGGCGGTTACCGGCTGCCCCCACGGCTTCGAGGGGCTCAGGTTTCCCACTACCGGGACGATGAGCAGCAGGCAGACCACTGTCATGACCCAGCCGATCACTTGCCAGTGGGTATCTTCCGCACTTTCGCGGTCAAGCATCTGCTGGTAAGTGAAGGTTCCGCCGCCGCCGTTGGATGCGAACACGTCACACACATCGGTTTGTGACATCGGCTGACTGTTGCAGGTCGGAACCCCGTTTGCATGCGCTGAACCGACCACGAGTGCCAGCAACAGGCCGACGCTGGCCAAGCCCAGCAACGTCAGCACGGCGGCGGTCTGGCTTCGGCCGCTACGTAGCCGTTCACGTTGTTTGATCGCGGTGTCGATGATCGCCTGTGACTTGTCACCGTGCGTCACTACCATGTCGATCTCCCGGAGGAGCCCTTGCGTCCGCTGTTGGCCTTTCGCGTGCGCCGAGATCGCCGCCAGACAAGGGCGGCGAATGGCAAGAGCAGCCAGGGGATCAGATGCGGCACTGAACGGCTGGCAGGGGAGCCGCTCTTGGATGGATGTGCCCCCGATGCTTGGAACGGCGTGGGCGAGCCGAACCAGATGACGCCGTTACCGGTCGCAGTCGGGCTGGCGAGAGAGTCCGTGATGTCATTGGCCAGGCCGGCCTCATCAGCTGCGAATGTGGCGTCGTTAACGTTTTTCAGTGGCACGCTGGTGAGATCCACGCCCCCGTAGGTATACGTGTACGTGTATTCATAGCCACCCTTCGTCGCACTGTGGGTGACGTTGAATTCGCCCTTGGTGTATGAGGTCACGTACTGCTGGAAGGTATCGGTCGGCTTCCAGGTGGTCTTCGTCGTCCAGGGGTCGATGTCGCCGTGGTTGATCAGCTGGGCGTAGGTCGTATGCTGTGTGGCGCTCAGATTCCGGTACCACTCGGCGGCCACCCGTGCGAGATAGACCCTGCGCAGATCCGCGTAAGCGGGATCATTGTTCACCCTGTCCACGAGCTTCGGTAGGACCACGCTCCGGTACAGAGTCTCGTTGCGGGTTCGGGTCGCGGTGTCCTGCTGCGGGCAGCTTGCCTTGGATGTTGAGCCAGCTGGCATCTGGATGTAGTCCGCTTCCATCTTGACATCCAACGGTGCGGAAAGGATGTACAGCTTGTCACCGTCGGTGTGGACCTGCGCGGGTGAGGGCACGACCCATACGCGCGAGGAGAAGCAGTCACCGCTGAGCTGGGACCAGAAACTGTCGCCTACCGCAGTGTCCGGGTGGATCAGGGTGCCCACATCCTTCTTCAGCTGGAGGTCGGCCTGAAGCATGATCCGGCCGACGTCTGTACGGCCCATCCGGGCGTCGACGATCCGGTCGGGCTCGGTCGGGTTGAGATTGACCCAGAAGGTCGACGGATCCAGCTCAAGCCAGACGAAGAAGGCGTCCGAAGAGATTTTCGCCGCGTCCATTCCGGCGGATGGCGATCTAGTACCCGTTGTGGACAGTGGCGCTTGGAATGCGTATTGCAGACCACTGCCATCGCCGGGGTCGGCCAGGTAGCGCAACTGTAGGGATGAGAAATCGATGCCGCCCGGTGCTTGCGCTTCCGGCTCACTCAGAGCTTGCACCAGACCACTATCTGCCGTCGCCGTGTTGTCCGTTCCGGCGTCACCGCTGCACGGTGCTGCTTGCGCTTCGATGTCCGCTGCCAAAGCCACGGTCGAACTGTCCATCTTCACACTGTGCGCTCCGAGAGCTTGTCCGCCGCACTGGCCGGATGATTGACGGAAGAGGCTCAGCCGCGCAACGCCGCGTGCGTAACCGTCTTTGACCTTTGCCAAAGCTGTCCTGCGGCTCGACTCGGCCTGAGCTCGTTCGGCGCTCAACGCCTCCTGCGCGGCGACTTCTTTGTCGACGGTGTCCCCTCCTTCAACCTTGGCCTGCGCCTTTGCCGTGCTGATGAGCTGCTGCATCGCGGCGCTGGAGCCTGAGCCGGCTGCAGTCGCGTAGAAAACGTCTGTATTCCGGGGAACGTATTGAGCGCATCCGTCGCACGGAGAGCGATCGCTGTAGAGGGCGAAGATCCGATCCGGGGTTATGCTCTCACCCCCGTCTTGCGGACTAAGGTAAGCAAGATCCTGGATGATCAATTTCATCTCAGAGTGGTTGCGCTGCTGATCTCCTGATGGCGATGCTTCGTTACTCTCAGGAATTATGGCGATCTTGCGCACACCTGACCTTCCCTCAAGACCCAATTCTTGGTAGAGGGCAGGGTTCTCGGTGCGTAGGGAGGAGACGTCTACGACCTCATAGCCTCTGGTGTCGAGGCCGTCGAGACCTGTGACATCGATGAAGGCGATGGCGATGTTCCGTTCATAGGCGCTGTCCAGGCGACGGGACAGTCGAAAAACGTAGGCCATTCGCCCGATGGGGTCATGGAACCATTGGGGCTCGCCGATCTGTGTCTGCGACCTTCCGGACTGTGTAGCTTTTCCGTCGACCGACGTGACTGTGGCGGCAGGCTGGAAATGAGGACCGGCGTCAACGCCTCGAAAAACCGTGAGTGCCAACAGGACTGCTGCTGCGGCGGTCGGGGCGACAGCCGACTGCAGCCTCTTATTCGGACTCACATGTCGTTTGGACCGCATGGGTACAATGCCTCCTTAACGCGTGCAGACGGAATTGAACTCTGATATTGGCAGGGTAAGGACGTGCGTTCAGGACCGGTCCTGAACGCTCCCTACCATCGAACTACTCAGCAGCGTGTCATCACCGGTCGGCTCCATTGGATGCGATCCGTGAGTGAGGTTTCTGACGCAGGTGACTCCCACGACGGCGCGCGGTCAGCGCCACCCATGCGGCCATGCGGATGAGGGTGCGCACTGAGCACACGGGCTCATGTTGGGCTCTCTTTCAATGGCCGAACCTGAGGGAACCGGGCTGGCCGGTGGGGTGACTGTGTCCTTGGCCGCTCATCCTGAACCCGGGCGGCCGCCATGCGCAACGCCGCGAGCGCGGGGTATTTTCAGGCCGCTGGGCAGCAAAGGCAGCGAATAACAGTGCCTCCGGCCACGGTGGCGGTGACGCAGAGATCTGGGGAGCGCTACGGCGTGAGCCTGCGAGCGGTAATCTGCTCCAGGGTCAGACCATCCGAATCGTCGTTACGTTCCAAGAACGCGTACAAGATCGCCAACACCACTTTATCCATCAGGGAGCGTCGGTTCTCGTGGTCGAGGACGCTGGCCGCCGGGTCGCCCAGAGCGCGCAGCACTACGCCGTCGGTGGCGGCCGACAAAGCATCGGCGAGATCGTCGAGGCTGACCCCGGTACGCAGCCGCAGACCTCGGGCATGCATCACCTGCTGGTACAGAACCTTCCAGCTGCCCAAGTAATCTGTGTAAGCTTCCGAAATGGCTTCGGCGATGTCAGGGTCGCCCTCATCGGCTGCCATCAACGCCAGCGATAGCCGGACAGACGGCAGCTGCACACTATCCGCTGTATGCAGGTAGGAGATCTCCTGCACAGCCCGTACAAAGTCCGGATCGTGCACCAGCTGCGCGGTATGAACCTGGAGGTCTTCCTTGTACCCAGGGCGGTAGTTGTCGCCCATGAAGGCGAATGCCACCAGGTCAGCGACGAATTCGTGTTGATATTTCCAACGGCCACGGAACGCATCCATGACGCTGCCTTTCGGCTTCCGGAAAGGTTCCTTGATGCCAGCGACCGTGGTGACAACGTTTCGTTGTGAGACGAAACTGAGCAGACTGCGCCCGTCGTGCTGGCTCGTGCATTCACACCGGTGCCCCGGTCCCAGGTGTTGACGGATTAGCTGCATCCCTGCCCACAGGAAGGATGCGGTAACCGGATCGTTCGCCAACCGTGCTCGGTAAAACGCACGGCGGCGGTCTAGGCGTCGGATGACCTTGGACAGATCTTGGTTGTAGGGGTGCGGGAGATCTTGCTTGTCTCCCCGGCTGTGACCACGACGGTGATCAAACGACATGTGTTGTTTACCTCCTTGGTCGCCCATCCTTAGTCCGGGCGGCTGCCACGCGCTACGCCGCAAGCGCGGGGGATTTTCAGGGGCTCCTGGACAAAACGGACAGGAGGTGAAAAGAGGGTCTTCGCTATCGACCGACGTTCACTCCGAATGGCACGACCCAAACGGACGGTAGGCCACCAACCTGACGGTCACTCGCGGCAGGCTTTCTTGTCGGCTGGCAGGTACTGGCGGCGGCTGGAGGCACGGCGGCCGACAGCTCGCCGAGCTCGTCCCAGACTTCGCCCGCGGAGGGTCCGGCTGCCTGCACATCCATCGCCACCTTGGCCGCGGTCGTCCCAGCCATCACCGCGCTGGCCGGGATGTCGTAACCGACGGCGTCACTCCCAAAGGAGCTTTCACATGTCGCAAGATACCGGGCAGGTGACGACGCCGCAGACGATCCCGTCTGGAGTAGCCCCGGCACCGGAGCGAACCGACGCACCGGACGGACGTCGGTTGGGGCTGACTCTGGGGATGCTGGTACTGCCGATGTACGGGGCACTGGGAGCGCCGTCGGTGGCCCTGCCGGCCATCGGACGCGCACTCGCGGTGCCGTTCGGGGCCACCGGATGGATCCTCGCTGCGTGGTCGCTGACCTCCGCGCTCGCGATGCCGGTCGCCGGTCGGCTGCTGGTCCGCTGGAGCCCCTTCCAGGTCCTCGTCGCCGGGGTCGTGGCGCTCGCCGCGGGCTCCGCCCTCGCCCGGGGCCGGCCCGACGCTGGCCGTCGTGATCGTCGGCCGAATGATCGGCGGCGCCGGGGCGGGCGCGACCGTGATCGCCGTCTTTGCCGCGGCCACCGCCCTTCCCCGGCGGCAACGGATCCGCGCCCTCGGAATCATCGCGGCCGCCAGCGCGACGGTGTCGGGGTGCGGCACACTGCTGGGCGGGGCGGTGACCGCATGGCTCGCGTGGCGTGCCGTGCTCGCGATCCCGGTCCTCGCGCTGCCCCTCCTGCTGGCCGTATTGCCCGGTAGGCGCGCGCTGACGCGGAGCGGCAGCGTCAGCGGCAGCGGTGAGCGAAACGGTTCGACCGGGCAATCGACATCGTCGGCGCAGCCGTGCTGTCGATACTCGCCGGCTCTGTGATCACGGTGCTGCAGGCACACTCGGTCGGCCTGCCCGCTCCCGTCACACTCGTCGTGGCTGCCGCCGGGGCGGTCGCCGCCGTGGCACTGTGGTGGCGCGTGCGAAGCACGCCCGACGGGTTCGTGCCTCGGCGGGTGATCTCATCCCGCCGTTTCCTGGCGGCCGGGCTCATCGGCGGGACCGTCTTCGCCGGCTACTACGGCGTGCTATTCCGCGCTCCCTCCCTGATCGAGCAGGCCACGGGCGGTGGCCCCCTGGAGGCCGGCGTGCTCTTGGTCCCGGCCGCCGCCTGCTCGGTGCTGGCCGGGCGGCTGGTCGGCACCTTGACCGACCGGTTCACCGGCTGGCAGGTGTCGGCCGGGCTTGCGGCACTCACCGTTGTCGGCGTGCTCGTGGTCGCGATCTTCACCGGGCCGATCCCGATCGTCGTCGGCACGGCGTTGACCGTGTGCGGGTTCGCCGGCGCCCAAGCCGTGCTGGTGAGCCTCGCGCCGGACCTGGTCGCCGCGGACGACCGCGACACCGCACAGGGCCTGTTCAACTTCATGACCGCCCTGGGTGGCGGGATCGGTCCGGCCGTTGTCGCGGGTCTGTCCGGCCTTGTGCCGGTGCCGGTGGCCCTGGCCGTGCTCGCGGCACTCCCCCTGGCCGGACTCGTCCTCAGCCTGACCCGGCGCCCTACCGGCGACCGCCGCCCGCAACCCGACGCCACGCGCGGGAGCCCGCGATGACGTCCCCCGCATCTGATCCGATAACGCCTTCACCTGCAAGGAGCTTGCTATATCGCCTTCCCTGGGCCGACCGACCGGATCAGACGTCGAACAGTTCTCGGGGGCCTGATCAACGAATACGAGGTGGCGGCCTAAAGTGCCTGATCAGAGCCCATAAACACGTTTTGGACCAGCACAGGGAGTCGGCCGCACCCCCGACGGCTGACGACGGTCTGGACGATGCCAGCCTCGAACGCGCCCTCGTCATCCCCAAGGGTCCCTGCCCGATAGCAGTAAACAGCCCACCCTCGCGATCACAGCTCAACCCTGGTTGTCGAATTCTGGAGTAGGACAGGCCTCGGTCGGGGCGGTGTAGACCGGCTTGAGCGCCTTGGCGATCGCCGACCAGTGCTGACGCCCGGCGTAGCGGAAACTGTTCCGCAGCAGGTGAACGACGCACGTTTGGGTGATCGCCAA
>Ga0105240_10003058_pt1 | contig 26301 bp, 34 predicted proteins | sample KBSC54metaG_FD_80426 | JGI IMG/M metagenome (GOLD analysis project Ga0105240, IMG submission 80426) | Corn rhizosphere microbial communities from Kellogg Biological Station, Michigan, USA - KBS C5-4 metaG | ecosystem: Host-associated > Plants > Roots > Rhizosphere > Soil | place: Michigan, USA...
AGCCTCTCAGCGAGCCCGGCATCCCTGACATGTCCGTCAGCCAACGTAGGGGCCTCGAGTAGCTGCGGTACCGTGACGCTGACGGCGAACGGTGGTCCTGTGACCCTCGGCGCAAGTCCCTTCTCGAACAGCGACTCCACTGATTTCTCGTTATTGGCGGGGGCGTGTGCAAATGTAACGCTCACGGTGGGCCAGACCTGCACGAGCGGCACCCTCACGTTCAACCCGGCAAGTGCCGGGACGCACTCCGCGACGGTAACGGTCAGTCCTGCCGCAGGCGGCTCGACAACATTCTCGCTGTCGGGTACGGGTACGCTGGGGACTCCAACCATCAGCAACACGGTCGCTTGTCCCAATACTGGAGCTGGCACCACGAGCCCCTGCACCGGCTCACTCACTGTGACGGCGACGGGAGGCCCACTCACTTTGGGTGCAACCCCAATCACCTCGAGCGATGCGACTGATTTCAGCGTGGGCAGCGGCACCTGCACCGCGAATCTCAACCTGGCTTCGGGTCAGAGCTGTTCGCTGGGCACCATCACTTTCACACCACAATCAACCGGCGTGCTCAGCACGAGCATCACAGTCAACACCAACAACGGCAATCCTTCTACCACGGTGAGTGGCACCGGAATCAACGGAAGCCTCTCAGCGAGCCCGGCATCCCTGACGTGTCCGGCGACCAACGTAGGGGCCTCGAGTAGCTGCGGTACGGTGACGTTGACGGCGAACGGCGGACCCGTCGTACTCAGCAGTTCGCCTCTGGCAACCGATGATGCCGCGGATTTCTCGATCACCTCGGGGACCTGCCTGGGCAGTACGACACTTGCCAGCGGGCAATCGTGTTCGGCATCGGTCACCTTCGCCCCCACCTCAGCCGGCGCAAAATCCACCACCCTGACCGCGAGTACGACCTCTGGAACCGGCGCGTCATTTAGCGCCGCTGGATCCGCTTACTCTTATAGCTGGTCGACCGGGGACTTCGGAACCTGCGTGGACGGCGGCGCGGGTACCTGGGCTTACAGCGGTTGGGCGCCCACAACGGGGTGCGGGACGAATCTCACGCAGACCCGAACCGGAACCTGCGTTGTGAATCCCAACTCCTCCTTCCAGAGCCGTGTGGTCAGCTGCCTACGCAGTGACGGCCTAGTGGTTGACAACTCAGCTTGCGATTCCGACACGATGCCTGCGGCGACCCAGTCGTGCACGCCCAGCGGTGGTTTTAGCTGCGGTCCGGAGGCACCCCTAAGTCAGACGTTCAGCGATACTTCGACCTGTTCATACAGCTGGAACACGGGTGCTTGGGCGGACTGCTCGGGCGGTAGCGGGAGTTGGGTCTACACCGACTGGACACCGGCGATCGGCTCAGCGTGTACATTGAACTTGAATCAAACCCGTGGGGCCAGCTGCGTAGGGAACACCAATTCTGGCGTGCAGTCCCGCACGGTAAGTTGCCTTCAATCCGATGGCGTCGTGGTGGACGATAGCCTGTGCAGCGGCACCAAGCCTGAGGGGACAGGAAGTTGCACACCGACCGTAGTGGATTGTGGTGCTGAGGGAGCTCTCTCACAAACGGTTGCCGACACGAGCACCTGCTCGTACTCGTGGACCGCGGGCGGATTTGGGAGCTGCGTGGGCACTGGTACCTGGTCGTACTCGGAATGGGCACCGGCCACTGGATGCGGGGCTACCGAGCAAACGCGCTCGAATCAGTCCTGCGACGGTTCGGGGACCCAGACTCAAACCGTAACCTGTACACAATCTGACGGAACCACCGTCGACGACGCAAACTGCGATCCGAATTCGAAACCGGCAAGCACTCAGAGCTGCTCGCTCACGGCCGCCAATTGTCCGACACCGCTGACGAGCCAAACGGTGACGCTCACCAATGCATGTCCTCCGCCCAACAACGGCGGGAACCAGGGCTCCGGTAACTCTGGAGCGACTCGCAGCTGCGCGGGCGCCTCTTGTGCATCAGTAAACCATGGCGCGGGTGTGACTCTGCCTAACTGCACGCCGGATCAGAACGGTAATCAATTCTGTGTGGTGTATCCGACGACCGGTCATTGAGCCACGTGCTGCGTTGGCCGACGGCGGCTCGGTGCTGCCGTCTGCCGATTCAGTGCAGCGGGCGTCAGCGCTTAAAGCGCTGCAGCTCGAGGTCGACCTCTCTGAACCTAGTTGAGTTCGCCCGCTCTACGATGCCTTTTCGGCATGCAACCGCGAGCGATAGTCGTGCGTCCCAGGATCAGAACACACAGTGAAGATCGAGACCATAGGAAGTGCAACTCTGTACCTCGGCGATTGTCGCGAAGTCCTCTCGCTGCTTCGGCAACCCTACTGTGTTGTCACAGATCCGCCTTTCGGAATCGACGGCGGCAGCGGCGGCGATTCGAAGAATTATGCTAAGGGCGCCTACCACGCCGCGTGGCCCGACACGCCGGAATATATATCGAGCGTCGTTGTTCCGGTCGTAGACCATTGCGTGAGGAGTGCGATCGCTGTTGGAGTTACGCCCGGGCTCAAATGCATCGATCTGTATCCAAAGGCTCGAGACATGGGGTGTTTTTGGACCCCTGCGACAGTAACGCACGGACCCTGGGGGCTGACGTGCTTTTGGCCAATTCTGTATTACGGAAAGGATCACCGGGCGGGTAAAGGTGCTTGGCCCACCGGGAAAGCCGTGACCGAATCAGCCGAAAGGAATGGGCACCCGTGCCCTAAACCCTTCAAGGCCTGGAGATGGCTGGTGGCCAAGGTCGCCCACCCGGGGTTGCCCGTAGTCGATCTCTTCATGGGTTCCGGGACTACAGGAGTGGCTTGTGCCGATCTCGGCCTCCCATTTATAGGCATCGAGATTGAGCCGAAATACTTTGAAATTGCCCGCGATCGAATCGAACACGCGCAAAAGCAGCAAAGGCTATTCGCATAACGCACGCCAAGAACTTAAATCAGAATACCCGAGCCCTTCACTACACCCAGACAGGTCATCTGGAGTAGTGGAGAGAGAGTATGAAATCTATCGCAGCATCGGTGAAATTCGAACAGGGTCTCGAGCACATTGATTACGTCACGGCCAGGCTCGCCAACTGGGGCGGCCGCGCGTCTAACTTACCGACGTCGATGACCGTAATCGAGTATTGGGGAGACGGGGATCCGTTTTTTGGTGGTCAAGCGGATGACAGGAGCCTTGGCAAAAGCGGGTCGATCCTGCCCCGGCCGACAAACCACGCTGACGTGGCGGTATTTGCGACTATTGAGGAAGCACACGAGGCGGCGAAGAAGATCCCTAACCGACGTGAGGGATCGATCTTGGGTGTGGCGCCGAGCTGGGATTAGAGCGGGCGCTCGCGCAGGCTGGGATGCATTTCCAAGAGACAAACTGAGCATCCCTGCTCCGGCGTAACGAATTCCGGGACGCCGCGAGGCGTCCCGATGCCGCTTACAGGGCGCTAACGGTATGATTCACTACAACACGCCGTTCGAAAGAGCACCCTGTCTTCATCAAGAGGAAACCCCGGACTCACAAGTCCGGGGGGTGAATGCGCCAAGTATTTCGCGATCCTATGCGGGAGCAGTTACATGCTCCGCTTTTATCCGTTGCGCCAGCTCAGCGCCAGTGCTTGGATCAGCGGGTCCTTCCAAGCGGAAGGCAACAAACTCTCCGCCATCAGACCAGTACGCCTCTACGTGCCAGCGGCGGCTGTTACCGATTGCCTTAAGGAGTGGCTTGATGTGTCTGACCTGGTTAGCCCAGAAAAACACCCTAAAGGGATAGCTACCGTCCCCGCAGTCCGATTCATAGGCCCGGACACCGGGCAAACTATTAAGCGCATCGCAGAGGGCCATGCATTCAGGGTCCACTCTGTCCGCGTATCTGAGTACCATCGGTACAACTACGTCCTCTTCTGCAAGGACGTGAACCGACTCGGACGTCTCTGCAGCAACTCGTCGGATGACGGCCTTGACTTCGGCAAGTCGATTTCCGAGCGTGGTTGAGCCGGCTTCCATGGCGGCAAGCATAGGTCGCTTCTGAATCACGGCGCGTAGAGCGGCGGCGCATTCGCGCAATTCCTTGAACAAATCACTTGGGATCATGACGTTACCCTCAACATGACGACAAAGGTTCCCGGTTCCTTGACTCGGTCGCTCATCATCGATGCCTCACACAATTGCAAAAGCCACATCTCCGGCAAGGTGTTTGTGCGGTAGCGCGACGACGGTCGCGTTTGTGGCGCTTCTCCCCTGTCCGATCATCTTTCAACATAAGTACCCCTTTCGGCTGACCTGCTGCGTATAGCGCAGCGCGCCGAACAGTTGCCCTCATCCGCATGCCGCCGACGCATGACAAAGTCGTCTTTGGCGGCCTACGGACATGCTTGTCATGTTTGTTGCGCTGGGGTTAACTTTGACAGAGCAAGGTTCTGGCGACAGCCGTTCTGGCGAATATCGCATCGTCGCAGTCTGCGCTACCTGTTCAGACTGCTTTCTATGACAACAAAACCCCGGCAGGCGTGTACCCACCGGGAACAAAACAAACTAGGTGCTTTCCTATGACGCCACCTTATCAGGGATCACAGGCGCGGCACCCTGCTTGGCATGCGCAGCCACCAATGCATCGTAGTCATCCGTGCGCCGGCGCTCCTTAGCTGCACGGTTGATTGCAGCCACCAACTCTGATCCTAGCAACGTTACTCGGTACGTCCGGCCACGACGCGATCCGACGAACACAAGGCGCCCGGTTTCACAATTCAGGCTTTCGACCGTTGCCGTCAACAGCGGCTTGCCGCTGTTGAGCACCAAGTGGCCAACCGTTTGACCCGGGGTAAGCTTCAAAGCTGCCGCCACAGTCAGGCCTTGCTGGGCCAGGGCGCGCTCCTGGATAGATTTCCGAGCGTAGTACACGTCCATGCCAAAGTCGCCATTCTCGACACGGTCCTTGCCACGGGCAAGTATGTCCTCACTCACCGCTAACCGCTTGGCGACGAAGTCCACCATGTCGCGCGTGGATGCGATACCGGCATTGATGCCGGCCTGCACCGCATCCAGCACCAACTTTTCCCGAGGCCCGGGCACATAGGTTGGGAGCGTCGATCCCTCCCACGGATGCGCGATCGTGCTACAGATCGAGCGCTCAGGTAACCGGTAGGAGTCAGTCAGCGTAGATCCATCCTCAGAATTTGACACTTTATACCTCAATAGAATTGTCCCATCTTGGTGTAGCGAAGGCCTCTGCGGCGGTTGAATAAAGCGCACTCCCTCCATTGGCAGTTACTCCGCGGGACCCGCGTCTTAGCTCTTTGTGATGCGCCAGATAGGGCGCGCAGTGGCGTGAGTTGTGCGGCCGTTCTGTGCTCTGCGCTATACAGATGAGGCCAATCAAGAAAAGAATTTATATGTCAAAGAATGAAGATGTAACACCGGATCAGCTCTTGCCCTATCGATTAGGTATATCCGGCAGTCAGACGAACTGCCTCGGCGCATACGAGGTGTGCGCAGGAGCAGCGAATGATGTTAGGAGACACAACTTGAACACCTCAGGTGATCCATGAGTACCCCCAGTCAGCTTTGTCTTCGATGGAACGAAACCCGAGAAACTTGGCGTCACGGATCCGAGCCTATCGCCACGCGGCGCTACGAGATCGCTGTGATTCCCGATGACACTACCGCGAGAGAGTTCGTCGTTCGCCACCATTACTCGCGCAGCTATGTAGCTGCACGGCGGCGATTCGGCCTGTATCGTGGGGCGGAGCTTCAAGGGGTTGCGGTATTCTCGCAGCCCGTGCAAGAAAGAGCACTTGCCCCTTTAGGTCCCGTTGCTTCCGCCGGCATCGAACTCGGTCGCCTTGTCCTGCTCGACCAGGTACCGGGGAATGGAGAGTCCTGGTTCGTGGGGCGTTGTTTCGAACTACTGCGAGCGGAGGGCTTCGAGGGCGTGTTGTCATTCTCGGATCCGATGCCGCGACCCCGAGCAGATGGGGGATTCGCTCATCCAGGCCACGTTGGCATCGTCTATCAGTCGCTCAATGCTCGATACGCAGGGCGCGGGACTGCGCGTTCATTGCGCTTGCTTCCCGATGGTCGCGCAGTTAACGCGCGCGCGCTCCAGAAAATCCGTAGCGGGTACGAACGTGGAGGAACTACCCTGATTGCTGATCTTGAGGCGGCCGGCGCAGCACCCTTCGACTCGACCGATCCGACCGGTTGGCTCAGGACCTGGCTGCCGAAGGTAACTCGGGCATTCGCCCATCCGGGCAACCATCGTTATTTGTTCGGCCTCACACACGCCGCCCGCCGAGCCATGCCGCCAAATCATCGTTCGTACCCAGAACCGCTCGGGGGTCGGGCCGCCCCACGCTACGGACGCCGCGTCTCAAAGGAAGATAACCTTCACCCGGGAGAGAGAATTCACTATGCGTCCAGAACAAGTGAGAACTGACATGAGTGTTTTCTGCTGAACGGTCTGTCCTAGGCCCGCAATCGCAATTTCACGCTTGCGTTGTGTCCAACCATGCCTCGCTAGGCAGGGTTACCCGGCCAGATCTCCCGTGCAATATTGATTCTCCAGGGCCTGTTAACAAGGGCCCTGTTTTATGGGTAGCAAACTGTTGGTAGTAACTGCGACCTCCCAAGGGACGCTGGGGGGCTGCGGAAAGAGCTCATCCGAATCGATGATCTCTGTCACCCACTTCCCGGCGTAAAGGAAATCCTGCAAGGCTGTGTTGAGCCTTGCAGGAGGATGAACTCACCCAAACTCACTGTCCTGGGTTTCATCCGGCCGCTTGAGTGACGGACGGCGGCGGTGGTAAACGAAGGGTCGCAAACAAACGCCTCAACTCGATGACCGATGCGAATACCTCGCGATTGCGGTGCCGACGTAACCAGTCTCGATAAGCTGCGATGTCTGGATCGCGAAGATCGGAGTAGTAGTAGGCATCCGGGTCCTTGCGTGAGCGAATGACCTTCCAGACGACCGGGGTTACCGCATCGAGACCAAACATGAAGCCCTCCCAGCCAACGGTGTGAATCTGCCATCGCAGTTTTTCACGAGGTGCGGATTTTGATGACATATGTGCTCTGGAGCTAGTAAGTAGAGTACGACCTGGTTTGTGTAGGTACCGTCGCAGCGCATACCTTGGCCCGACTTTCGAGCCTGTAGTACCCCGCTATACGAGGAGGGTCACTTGTGTGTAAGGACACCTTTAAATGACTTTATCAACAGCTCGGGAGGAATAATATGCGATACAAGCTGACGATCGATGGAGTAACCCTGACTGCCAGTATCATTCCGAATGTTCGGTTTGGTGAGATCAATGGCACGCCGGTTCGTGTGGAAAAGTTTAGACACGAAGCCTACCGGTGGCGGGTTCGCAGTACGGGGCTACGCCCGGAACTCTATGGGCAGGGAAAAACGTGCACTGAAGCACTCAAGGCGGCTCGTGGATCTCTTGCGAGTAAGGCTACCGGGAGCGCCTCTGACCCAGTGTCCCGGGCCCCGTCCGCTGTCAACCCAAACGGTGGCATAAAACGACTAGGGCACAAACGCCAGCGAGTCTCGAGACGCGCCCGATGAGAGGATCGTGACGATCATTGCCCGGAAAACAGGGCAGCGACGCCCCGTACCCCACCTCGCTACACCAGGCAGGAACTGGTTCCTTATTGAGGTACTCTCAACCATGACATCTGCAGGAAGAGCAAAGCGTTCCCTGGCAGCCCGGTTATTCGCCGCGTTACCCGGCGATGAGTTTTCTTTCGAGCGCCGACGGGACGGAAATACCACCTACACCTTGGCGTATGTGCAATGTGACGGCGAGAAGGTCGGGCTGGGAAAGACCTGGTCGTGCGTTACCCCGCCCATAGCAGAACTGGTCGAGGCGGCAATGCGTGTCAAGATGCGTTGGCTCGAAACACTGCGCCCTGGCAGGCGGGTCGAAGTGCTCTGGGACAGACGCGGCTGGCTTCCGGGAACTTTCGAAGCTTTGGAGGCCCACCCAGATCCCGGTGAGGATGTGCGACGCGTACATGTGAAGATGGATAACGGCCTACCGTGCGAGGGCTCGGGCTATCATCCAAAATGCGTGCGCGCTCTGGCGGCACAGAGTGCAGGATGACCTCATTCGCCCCGAGATCGTCAAACGTCTCGGGGCCTTTCAGTAGCAGATCTGTTGCGACATCATTTCTGTTCCCAAAACGTTCCGAGTAACACATCCAGAATGCTAAAGCGCGACGAGACTGCATTTCCAACGCTTAAGGAACCGCTGACGCTGTACATGAAAGTGCATGCAACAATCGAGTTCGGGGAAGGACCCGACTGGGCTCGTGTGACACTCACCCAGAAACCGCTGCGCGAGCTTTTCAGCGCCAAAAGGCTCTGCGAGGAGAAAGGGCTCGAGGCGGTGGTGCTCGCAGCGAACGTCGACTGGAACCAGGAAGAGGAGTTTCGTCTGAGTGGGCACTGCGTGCGAGTGGAGACGGATGCCTTCCGATTCTCAGCCCGCCCCAGGCAGGTGGACTACGATGTCGAGACCGACACAGTCTGGTTCAACGACCTGGAAATGGCGCTCGCGCACCAGGACGCACTCGGTCTGCAGTGGCACCAGGGAGTCCTTATCAAGGGTGCGGGCCTTCCTGACACACTTATTAGGCAGGGTGTCCTGACGGCCACTTAAGTCAGCATTCGTGTCATTTTAGCCCGTCCCTTCGCGAGAGCGTTGGGACGGGACTTTCGCTGTGTTGCGCCACTTGAGCTTTCGGATCCGACGGCGGTCGAATCGTCAGGCACCTGCCGCAAAACAGAGTTGATTCAGGGGAGAGCGGAAAATAAAATCCCCTGCAGTAGGCTGTACCGCAGGGGCGAATTTCGAGGGCTATCATGCTGCTGCCAAACCATCGATCTTGGCTGCCCCAAAGTGCGCGTCGCGCATTCTGGGCACGTATAGCAGCAATCCGCCATAGTCATCCTCACCGAAAGACACGCCATCATCATCGAAGCCTAGTCGCAGATACCACCTATACAGTTGCTGGGTAGTTAATGCGTGGGCATCCAACTCGATACGTCTAGCCTTTTCGGTTTCAGATAAATTGATATCCTCGTAGTTGTAGATCAGGCGTTCCGGGATGAGCCGAATCCTAACTCGATACTTGTCCGCGCTCTCCAACAGAATTTTCATCGCTTGGCGGGCAAGTCCCTTGCTCCGTTCAGCATTGGACCAGATTCCGTCAAGGCGGATCTGATCGTAGCACTCCGCGGCCATAACCAAGTAAATGACCCCTAAGCCTCCGTCTGTCTCAGAGGATTTAATCTCTGCGGCTACTCTGTCCAGGGTTTCATGCCGCGCGCGTTCAGCGGGCGTTGCGTCTTCTAATGCTTGAGTCATCTCTTCAGTCTCGTGTTTGTGTCCCCCTCGCTTTCAACCGAGCGCCTAATCCGCTTGTCGGCGCAAACCTCCATCAGCAATTCGAGGTCTGTTTTTGAGGACGGCGTGTCGATGCTATTCATAAGACTATCTTCCTTTCGGCTGACCTACTGTATATAGCGCAGCGCGCCGAACGGCATCGCTCACGCCGTTTTACGGTCTACCCCGACACGCGAGACGCGCGAGGCGCTGCACTGGGTCACGTAGTTTTGATGCTCATCTTGGGGGACCGCGCCATCCAACAACGCGCACGTCTCAACGTCAGCGATCCACCCTAGCGACGCCTTAAGGGCCGCGGCACGGTCTAGTGCCCGGATTTATACGCGGGGGGCGACCCACTTTGGACGGCCCAGGACGTGGTCCTTTACATCGCCTTCGCTACACCCGGCAGGTCCATTGTCTCAACGAGGTCGGTGTGTATGGATGAGTTATCGCGCATGATGGTCTGCGTTCTGTTCGTGCTCACGGTGGCTGTCGCGGTCCTGTTGGTTGCATCGTTCGCTCAGCTCTGTGAACGCCGTGGGATAAACCCCGCGCTCTGTTACCTCCTGGCGCTCTTCACCCATGGGGCGCTCGCGGTGGCGTTCCTGCATTGCGCCGCACGGGAGTCGATCGTGGGGCTCTGGTGGGGCGTGCAGGGACTGATGTTGGTGGCATGCGTTGCGGTGATGACCGTGCCCAGTTGGCGTCGGTGCACCGCGCGCGTGACGTTCTTGACATTCATTAAAAGCGCCGCGGCTCAGCACTAGGCATGAAGTGCCCTGCGGCACACCAGGCGTGCGGGGTCGGCGTTCGCGTCGACCACCGCACCCTGTTCGATCCGCTCGCGCATGCAGACGGGCGAGATGGCGAAAAAACCCGCCCCAGTGGGCGGCGGGTTGAAGAGAGGCGGCGACCGCTAGGCTTGGCCGGGAACCGACGGCGGCAGCCGCTTCATCAGGGCGCGGCGCTTGGCGAGCGTCTGGTCATCGACGAGCATCTGCAGCAGCACAAGCCGTTGTCCGCTCCGAGGCCTAAAGGATTCGAGCATGTAGGGCGTGGTCGGATCCCAGACAAACGCCTCGCCCACACTCATCATCCGCCGCGTTTTAATGACCTTGGTGAGGCCCTTGGGGAGCGGCTGGGTATGCATGGTGTAGAGGATGTAGCCCTGCGGGCCCGTGTGCAATACCACCGAATACCAGCACTGCCCCGCATAGTAGTCATTGACCTGCGGTTCCGTCCCTTCACAGGTAACCAACAGAACCTCACCCGAGAGCTTCGTGAACGACCGGACGGCATCCACCAGTCGCTCCAGGGCTTGCTGAGCCCTCGGCTTGCGTTTGAAGGCTCGGTCGGGATCGATCACTTCCTCGTTCGGACCGACCGCCCGATCGCCGTAGGAACAAACCGCGGCGACCACTGTCTCCACGTCCGTGGGTTTAAACCGCGGCGCGGCGGTTCGGTAGCAGAAATGCGGGCCCAACTCAGCGGGGACTTTCAGACGATTGCCGGGGGAATAATTAACGCGTGACACTGAAAACTCCTTGAGACAACGTGACCTACGACGTATAGCGCCTCAGTCGCGCGGCCGGTGCGCGCTCGAATCGTTCACCTCAACCAGCGGGGTAACAGCTTCTGCACCATGGAGCGCGTGAGATGCATACGGCTACTCAGACTCACCTCGCCTGGTATCGGATAGGAAACACAGCCTGTCGTCTCATCCGTCTGGATGCCCACCGATGCAGCCCTGCTCGCCAGCACCATCGGTTGTACAGCGTTGATGCCAAACCAGATTGCCTCAACCGAAGCAAGCGAGCTGTCTTGGATGCTGCACGACTGGGCATTATAGTCAGTGAACTCTCTGCGCGTGACGCCCTCGCGCGTTATGCGCCTAGTGATCTTCATCGACGTTCTGTGTCCATCCTCAGAGTCATGCCCGGTCTCACTAGCGAATCTTTTCTCTTGCATGCGTAAACCTTTGTGTAAACGCTGTCCTGCGTCGTGTAGTCGCGTGGGTTTACGGGTGTGCAATGCAGCGGTCACCGGCCTTTACAGAAGACGACGCCTCGCTAAAGTTCGAGCGAAGCGCGGTTGAGGATCTATGCCGATATTTCGGCAGCGATGCTGCAGCGTTCTCTGGATGAAAATAAAAGGAGAGCCCGAGGGCGGCTCTCCGGAATAAATGACTCAACAACTGCCGAACAACTTAGGCTGCCCTGTCCCGCGCAAGATACTCCGGCAACCATGGCGACCCTTGGAGCGCCTCTTCGGCGGCCAGCGCCAAGTCCTTCTTCTTCATATCTTTCAGAGCCGTCGCCTTGTCAGGCGAAACGGCGAACCTGACGATCTCGAGAATATCGTCCTTGCGTATCTTATTGAGATACCCCTCGGCGGTCGCCGTCCACCATTGGTTCATGTCGAGAGCGCACGCGCGGGCGAGCGCATCGGCCTGATTACCACCCTCCCGCGCCGTGAGCGCATCAATGCTGAGCGATGTGCAGAACCCCAGCAGTTCCAACACCGTTGGCTCCGATTGCTCCAGAAGCCACGGCAGCACATCGGCGCTTACCTTTGGGATTCGCTCTCGCCACTGCGCACGACGATTTTGCACGGCCAAATAGGCCTTGCTTGTCTTCAGGTCCTCGGCATGCGGGTCCAAGCTCGGCTCCTCCACCTGAATCCGCAGGGATGCCGCCGGCAAGCTGCTTTGCTCGAAGAATGCCGCCAATACCAACCGATGGCATAGCGCTACCACGGCGATTTTGGTGTTGTCGATCAGAGTGGCCTGAAGCGCAGCGGTTCGATGAGCGCTTAAGCGCAAGACCATGGCCGCCGAGGTCTTGCGGGTTTCGTCCTGCTGCGACTGTCCTTCAGTCCCCTCATTCAGCCTTTGGTGCTGTTGGGCGAGGAGTCTAGCGTCCTCGGGCTTCAACAGACCCCGGCGTACCTTCACCTCTCCCTTGGAATCGAGATATACAATCGTACCGGCGTGCGCCTGTTGCTGCGGGTCTGGCACCTCCATTTCTTCGAGAAGCTCTTCTTCCTGGCTCTGCAACTCAGTCACGCGCTCATCCGTTTCCGAGTAGCGCTCATCGTCCACATCCATGTCTTGAAGTTCCGACTCCAAGGCGTCGCGCTCCAATCGTATGGCCTCCAGTGTCGCGCTCTCTTGCGCAGTCGGCTCGCGGCGGACTGTGTCAACCTCTTCGTACGCCGCCAAGTCCGCGAGCTCCATTCGGGGATTGGCTTCGATCCAGGCTCCGGCTTCGGGTTTCAAGCTCTCCGCCACTGCGGCAAGCTTTTCCTGTGCGAGTCGGTGCACGAGCGGGATGTCCAAGAGAAAGATCGACCTGTCTCCTTCTAAGAACAAATCCCTATCTAGGGCACCGCCGGCAGCCTGATAGGCTTCCAGCCCCACAAAGCGCGCGATAGGCATATTGGCCGCCATCTTGGTCTGTGTCAGCAGTTGACGTATCCTGTACGGGATACGCTCCTGTTCCGGCAGAGCATGCCAAGCGTCATGTTGCTTTTGGGTGTCCTCGGTGACGGCAAGAGCCATCATATCATCCAGCGTAATAACATCCTTGCGGTACATCTCGAGAAAGTCCGGATGAACGTTGGCAAGGCGCAACTGCCGTTGCACAAACAACGGCTCGACGTGGAAGGCTGCCGCTACCTCCTCGATGGAGCGGCCTTGCAATACAAGCTTGCGGAAGGCGACATACTCATCCGCAGGATGAAGGTCCTGACGCCCCGAATTCTCCATAAGACTTTTCGCCACGGCATGCGCACGACTTGTGACAAGGCACGGCACGATGTAGGTCTCTGGAACCAACTGCTGTTCCACCAGCAAGGCGATAGCACGGTACCGGCGGCCTCCAGCAACAACCCCAATCTTGATGACCTTCTTCTTCCCGCGACCCTCGGTTTCCTCGTAGCCGACGAGGTTTTGTATGACTCCTTCGGCTTTAATGAGAGCCGCCAACTGCGGAATCCCTAGGTTGGAATCCTCCTTGCGAACATTATCCTCGGACAGAAACAGTTGATTGAACGGAACACCGCGAATGACCTCGTCGTTAGCATGAACTGTCAAAATATTTTCTCCAATTAGATTTGCGTCCTATGTTAAAGACAGGGACTCCAGCCGAGTACCTGCTTCAACTCCATGTATAGCTAGCGCGGCGCGGGCTCGAGGGTGTGGCTGTCAGACTTGAGGAGGGCGCCGCCAAATGCAGCAATCCTCCCCAAGCGCAACTAAGAGATCAAAACAGAACGACTGAGGCTCGACCTGCACGCTATATGGAGGTTAGGACCACCCTATAACCGATAACCTGTACGGAGTGTCGGCAACATGGCGGTGAGGAAATCGAACCCACAAACAAGGATCCGATTTCGGCAAGCGCGACTGCGCTCGCGTGACAGGGAAGACCCAAAGCGGTAGAGACATCCCCGCCCCGCCTCGCATCCGTGGCGAAAGCGAGCGAAAGGTGATTCATGATCTGCGACAGCAGCGGACATGGCTCATTGAGCAGGCCCGTGCGGAGGCGGCAGCCCGAGAGGATGACTTTGCGGGGACGCTTTTCAAAGGACTTGATCCAAAGAACTTCTCGCAGGCTGACGGCGATAGCTGTTGCCTGTATTTATTCGGGGACACGCACCCGGAGTTCGACGCAGAGACGGGTGCCCGTCTGAAAGACTAACGTTTTCCCGACACGCCGAACTATACGGTAGAGGCAAGCCAAAAAGAGGAAATATATGTCAAAGGATGCGGATCCTGCAGCGGGAACGACAAGTCTTCGTGACGGCGTACTCAAGGCGGCCGACCACATCGAAGCCCACCCAGAACAGTTCCACTTCGGCAGTCACGAAGTGCCTCGCAATCTCAACTCCCGCGCATGCGTGCTAGGTTGGATACACTTCTTCTCCGGTATAAAAGGCCCGATATCGGACGATGGTGGCAGAGAACTGATCGACGCCGGGTTATTGGATTGCGAGATGACCTCCGATTCTGACTTCTACGACCGCATAACTGGTTTGGTTCAATGCAGTGATTGGTGGTTTGACCGCGCCCTTTGTGTCCAAGCGCTCCGCTTGTATGCCAAGGAATATTGCCATTAATGATTCCTTGAGCCTCAACTGCAACCATGACTGAACCTGTTCGAAGAGGATTGCATGTCCAGACGACAGAGGGCGTCCCGTTCATTCGCCACCTGGAGCGCCTTTGCGCTCCAGGTCCCTTTCTTCAACGCGTGGGCATACCGGCGGATCTCGTAGGCAGCATGCCACTCGCATGCTTCGCGACCTCTTCGTTGAATCAACGCCCCAGAAGTAAACCCGGAACTAAGGCCTTTCCGGAACGCCCCCTGGCGTAAGCTTGAGCGTGCAAGTTCTGAGATGTACGCTGCGTGGTCTTGTCCCATATTTCCGTTCCACAGGTCCAGCTCGCGTCCGCGGGCTAATTCGGTCAGGGGCGCGGGTCGCCGGACTTCGGTTGCAGTCCTGTTACGAAAGGAGTCAGATACGCCGGTGCGTTAACAATCAACGGGGGAGGGGCTTCCATGAGATTCATTCCGCGGGTGTCCGTCGTCGCAGCAATTGTTGGTTCGGCACGCTAGTGTGGGCAGGGGACCCGCCGCCGGATACCTCGGCGATGCATGACCCCGCGGCCGCCGCAGGTGACCAATCCACTCTGACGGACGAGGAGTTCATTGCAAGTGCCATGAAGGCCGCTCCAAAGAAAGTCGCCGCGAACGCCACAATCGTCGCTCCTGACTCAAAAGGGGGGATGCGCACTCTGCGCAAGGGGACTAACGGGTTCACCTGTATGCCTGACAATCCTGAAACACCTGGGCCTGATCCCATGTGTTGGGACAAGAATGCCGGTGAGTGGGTCGATGCTTATATGAGTCACAAGACGCCGGCCGCTGGAAAAGTCGGATTGATGTACATGCTGGCCGGTGGCACTGATGCCAGTAATACAGACCCGTATGCTACCAAGCCCTCCGCTTCCGATCATTGGATTAAGACAGGGCCGCATATCATGATAGTGGGTGCCGATGCCGGGTTCTACGATACCTACCCCAAGAGTGCGGACCCAGACACCAGTAGTCCTTACGTTATGTGGGAGGTACGCTCTACCAACATCTAATGGCCCCGGTTCACTAACCGGCGTTCCTGTTCTTGGCCGCTGTGCAGAACGCGACGCTGCGAGCTGCACGGCGGTCTTATCACTCTACTATAGGAGAGTGCCATGCGATTCCTGCTAGACATCTCCCTGCCTGTTGAGGTATTCAACCAAGCCGTGCGCGATGGAACTGCGGGAGAGAAGATGCGGCAGATTCTGGAGGAAACGAAGCCCGAGGCGGCTTACTTTTGCGCAAAGGACGGTAAGCGCGGTGGGTTCCTAGTCGTCGATGTGTCAGATCCTTCCGAAATGCCTCGGCTCGCCGAGCCGTGGTTCTTGCTGTTCAATGCGTCGGTGGAGTTCCTGCCGGCCATGGTGCCGCAGGACCTGCAGCGCGCGGGTCTTGATAAGCTCGGCAAGCAGTGGCGGTAACTAAAGGACGTGACGACGTCGGTGCGGTTTTGTCCGCGCGTGCGGCGTGCGCCGCCCACGCCCCCGAATTTCGGAGTGTGCGATTTGACAGCTAAGCAAAAGGCGGCGGCGCGGCTTGCGGCAAAGTAGTACGACGTGCCTGCGGGATCGCCAGTGACGGGTCAAAGGACTTCCGCGCGTTATCAGACAGCCAAAGTCAGTACCCTGCTCAAACACGCGGACCAGCTACGGTATGAGGCGCCTCTTAATGGATCGCGGGGACGATGCTTCTATAAGCATCTACAAAGCCTTGCTGGTCGGGCGCCCGCTCACTCTGAAGCATCGCCACCGCGCCTTTCGAATATTTCATCGGATCCGGGGAATAGTGCTCCTCGGATCCATTGATCCCACATTGGCGGTCTACAGTTCCGTCTTCCGCCGACTCTGTGTGCCGCTCCTCGTCGAGATTCGTCTACCGGCCCGTCGTCGCCGCCGAAACGGTGATCGAGGTCGGCGAGAGTACAAATGCGTGAGTTGGGGTCGTCCCGTCCTGGGCGGGCGGGCGCGGCGCCAAGCTCTGGGGATCGCCCAGCGGCGCAATATGTCACCCGAAGCGCCTTCTATTCCCATGCGGATGCGCGCTCGCGAGCCTGTCAAAAAAGATCCATTCCCCGGCGGGAATAAAACCGAGCCCGCTGCGATCCTGTCTGAGTAAGTCCTCGTCCACTTTACCCACCATCGGGGTCCAGATGCTCGCAGTCCGAATCGACCGTTACGGTCCCGCCGAATCCCTCAACGTCCTCGACGTCCCAATACCCAAACCTGGTCCGCATGATGTCCTCGTCCGCGTCCAGGCCACTGGCGTCAATCGCCTGGACCTACTCCTGCGCGAAGGCAAAGTCTTCCAGGTGCCACTGCCGCGCATCCCCGGCACAGACCTGGCTGGCGGCATTGTTGCCGTCGGCTCCGAAGTGGCAAGCCGGCGAGTGGGCGAGTGCGTGTTCGCGGCCCCCATCCTGTCTTGCGGACAATGCACCCATTGCCTGCAGGGTGAAGACAACTTGTGCCAGCAATTCGGCACCCTGGGGTCCACCATTGACGGCGGATATGCCGAGTACGTCAGGATTCCCGCGCGTAATGCTGTGCCGCTGCCCAAGGGCATGGACTGGGTGTTGGGTGCCAGTTTCGCCCTGACCTATGCCGCAGCCGCCGCGATGCTGCGGCGCGGCCGCCTGGTTGCCGGCGAAACGGTGTTGGTCCTCGGAGCCAACGGCGGACTAGGTTATGCCGCTGTAGAGCTGGCGCGTGCCTTGGGGGGCCGTGTGATTGCTGTCAACCGAACACCGGAACGAAGCGACGCACTGCTTCGCATCGGTGCCAGCGCGGTCATTGAGCCTGGCCCCACAATGGTACAGGCCGTTCGCGAGCTCACGGGTGGAAAAGGCGTTGATCTCGTGTTCGAACACGTGGGCGCCACCACCTTGGAACAATCGGTCGCCTCGCTTGCGATGGATGGGCGGCTGGTACTCGGTGGCGTCACCACCGGAACCCAAGCACCCTTGGACCTCAAGGCTGTCTTTACCAAACGACTCGAGATCCTGGGCTGCCGCGGCAGCGGGCGCAAGGACCTGGATCGCGTGTTGGGCTTGGTATCTAGCGGCGCGGTACGACCCCATGTTCAGAAGGTGTTGTCACTCGAACAGGCGGTTCAGGCCCATCAGTTGCTCGAATTGGGCCACGTCCTGGGCAAAGTTGTTCTCGCAATGTGAGGAGCCGCAATATCTGAATGTCGCGCTGTTCAGGATCCAGCGCAGAGCTTGGCTGTTTTAACCAGGGTGTAGATCATCGCGTTGCTCGGGATGATTGGGAATACAGGACACCGAATTAGCTTCTCTACCCGTAAGTAATTGAATTTAAGCGCCCGCTCGCTGTAGGAGGCATGCCCACCCAAGGAACCGTCGACGTTTTGCGCATGCAGTACCCTTCACACTCGTCCGGATCGACCATCACTTTCACCAGCGTCGCCAGGGAACGCGGTGAGGAGGCGCAGAACACGCCCACCCAATGTTTGGTCTGCCCGCGTGCGAATGAGGTATGTCTTCATAGCCAGGTTTAAAGCCCGTTTCGAATGACCCGCGTCTCAACGTTCCGTGTGGCGAAGAGGTTTTAAACAGGTGAAGAACGTCTAAACACACGTCCTGTAGTGTTCGTGCTAGAAAGCGCGCGTGTTTTTCGGCCGTGGCTCGCATGACCATGGCGCGCCAGGCCGTAATCCTTTCAGCCGGGTAAAGCACACTCCATCGCAGGCTTGTCCTGAAGACGCCGAGTGACGGAGCACGCCCACGCGCGCGTCGCAGACGTCCAGGTCGATCAGAGCGGCGACAAGCGCGCTAAAACCGGCTGCACAGCGCGCCGGCTGAATCCTACAAGTGCCCTAAGTAGATATGAATTTGCCGCCACTCAAAGCAGACTTGCACTGCACTTGGCATGGGGCTTCACCCTATACCTTGTCGGGACACAACTAGTTTTAGGAGAATTCGATGCGGTCATTTTATTTATGGCTTGAAGCTGAATTTGCCGGTGAGGTGCGCCAAAGGTCGTTCCGCGAGTTAGATCCAAAGAGTAGGGTCTATCAGGAGGCTCACGTAGCCAGTCGGCAACGGCAATGCGACTGCGTGATCACCGATGAGACGGGGTTGTCGGATCAAGAAGCCGGGCACGTTGTCGCCACCGTCTGTCCGGACGGGGACGTTCTGAACGCCAGCGATGTTGAGATTATGAACTTGAGGGGCGCGCGCCCTAACTCCAATGTCTCGTGGGGTTGAATGCCAGCAAGGATGTCTGTATGAATCGAAGGTCCGACAAATCCGTGTACGTCATCAACTATCCTAGTCCGGAAGTGATGCCACCGAAGGAATACGACGTCGGGTGGCGGCTGCTCAAAACAGCCCGGAAAGCGTTGCGCAAGGCGGTGAAGAGCTCCGCGGGACGCTGCCGGCGCAGGTACGGCCGTGCCGGCGTCATTCGCCATTCGGCTGACTCCTATGAAATCCGCATCGGTGGCCGACAGGGCTATCAAATCTGGGAGCGCGTGATGCTCGGTACGCCGCTTGAGCGTGTGCGGGTCCTACGAATCGTCAATAACTAGTCGCGCTTAGTTTAAAAGCCGAGACGTCCGCGCGTCTCGGCTTTTTTTTCTCGGCAACGGTCTCTTTGATCCATTGTTGGGCACGTGCCGCCGTCGCACAGGCGGCGATGTTGGCCTGACGCACCCGTGTCGCGCGCCCTGCGGGGGCGCGGACTTCAACGGCCCCCACGGCGCGCTGCGCGTCCCCGCGCGGTCTGCCGTCCCTCCCGGCGCACCCCGGTCTCGCAGGCTGCGGCGCGCAGTCTTAAACGCTCGCGTTTGGCGTGAACGACTGCAGGGTGCGCGCGCGTCGCGCCAGGGCTCCCCGAACCTGCCGCTTGCGCGAACTCAGGTGGGTGCTCGCTCGCTATACCTCGCAGGCCACTATCGCTAGGAGGATCGAGTATGTCTCGTCTAATTGGTGCCCGTCTCGGGCTTTCGGGTTTGTTGACGGCCCTGCTGAGTGTGTTATCTGCGGCGACGCGCGCGCCCGTTGGCGAGCTCGTGGTGTCGCGACAACCTGCCCGTTCGCACAATCGGCTGCCGCACCAAGGTAAGCAAGAGATGGAGCGTCGGCTGCGTCAAATGAACCGGCGTCGCTTTCGCTGAAAGCGCTACGCGCTTGGATCGTTCCATTTGAAAGCCCGAGGCGCGCCTGCGTCTCGGGTTTTCGATTGAGGGGAGTCTCCGTAGGGTGGGGATTGCGGGAAGCGTGTTCACGCGTGTCTCGGCCCTGGGGATTGTGGCTACACACCGCAGGTACATTGGTTGTCGAAGGACACTCTTATGCATGTTTACGCGTTGGTGAAGGAACTGCTCGAGCAGAGCCGACTGAAAGAATTACCGTTGACTGTGTCCCTGGAGGCCGGCCACCCCAAGGTGTTGGTTATGGGCGGAGAAAATGGGACGGGTAAATCGTTGGTGGCCCGAGGCTTAAGTAGTTTGGCCCGTGAAAAGCACCGGATCTCCCGTTTATGCGTTTCGATCCGGGAGCGGACCGGCAGCGGTTCGGACGACATGGTCAATCTGCGCCGGGGGGCCATGTTTGGGGATGAGACCGACCAAAGCACGGGTGCCGTCTCCGTGCGCGTGGTGCAGTCTGCCTTTGCGACGGCGCATCAGTGGGCGCAGCAGGGCACCGCGACGCTCATGGTGGTGGATGAGCCGGAGATGGGCCTGTCCGAGGGGTATGCCAAGGCGATGGGGAGGTATTTAGCGAAGGGCTTCGCCGACTTACCGGAGCTAGTCTGCGGCCTCGCCGTGGTTACCCATAGTCGCGCTTTGGCGCGCGCGCTGTCGGTGGAGTTGCAACGGCCTCCATCGTTCGTCAATACCGGCGAGTCCGCCTCCTGGCTGGAATGGCTTCAAGGTGAGCCGGCTCGTACGGTGGAGGACCTGCTCGCGTTACCCACCCGTGGGCACGAGCGGTGGCAGGAGATCGAGGCGGTCTTAAACCGCCTGCGCAAGCGTCCGTGACGGCTATTCATAAAAGGGGTGTCGAGGCACAGACCTCGACACCCCTTCAATCAACACCCCCGATTCGATGCACCCGACGCCGTGCCGCTCACCGCGTTGCTATAGGCAACAGGTCCTTCATTTAAAGGAGAGCGTCATCATGCCGGCCGTAATGGGCGAGCAGTACCCGACGACCCCCGTGCTTGAAGGAAGTCAACCTCTAACAGGAAATCCCGCATGAATCAGAGTCGCAGAGAGAAACCCACGCAGCAACGCAAGCAGCGACGCAAACAGGATCCCCATCGCGCAATCCCGGTACGACGGCCGGAGCTGCCTGAAATCCGTCGCGTCGGAACGTTATACATTGCCGCCGTTCCCGCAAGTCAGGAGCTGGCACCGGCGAGTGCGCTCTTTACCGACGCCCAGATCCGTTTGCACGTCGAGGGCGGGAAGAGCTACGTGGAAATGAGATTACGCAGTGGTCTACAGAGCTTCAGGTCTAATGTCGCGCAGAATCAGCGAGGGTTGCGACGCGCCCGCCAGGTGGCGATGAGTTTGGGGTTAGAGCTCATGATTTTCGAGGACGCTTGGAAGGCGATGCAAGCGCCGTAGTCGAAAGGCACCGCGCAACGGAAGGCCGCCAACGACGGACGGCCCCACGCCGGCCTTACTGATCGCGTGATTCAAAGGGGGTGCTTTCTTTCGAAAGCGCCCCCTATAAATTTTAAAAGATGTTGGACCGTCCTGCGCCCTTATGACTTTCGAGTTTCAGGGGCGATGTGAGCGGAGCGCTCCGCCGTGATTCGCACTAATCGTGATCTTAACGGGCACACGGGGGGCTGGGAGTGCGCCAATGCGGGAAGGACATGATGCAGCAAAAACCGGGACGCGACACGCGTCCCGGGGATTGTCGGTCAGATGGTTTAATAGACCTCGTGAGGATGCATGTCGACACCGTGTCCGCAATGGCTGTCAACTTTTTCTGACACCTCCGCAACTACGGTACTGGCGTTCGCCTGAGTACGCTCATGTAGGTCCTGCGAAATCACTACATCCAAATCGCTTGTAAGGGTGCCATCAGTAAGGCGATAACGGTTCACTTCGTACGCTCCAGTGCGTTGTCCTGTTGGTATTGAGCTCAGGCTGGGGTCGCCGCCCGCTCACAATGCTGCATCGACTGCTGCTTGCTGGCGCCCGCTGCCCAAACTCTGTGTCATGGTGTGTAGGGAACGCCACGGAGACCCTGTCGGGTCGATGAGATGGCGTAAGTCTCGGCAGGGGATGAGGGACCTGCGCAGGGTGGCGTCAAGTCGGAGCGGGTAAGCCGGTGTCACGGGTAGGCGGCCACTGCTGCCGGCCGCGGTATCGCTATACCCCATAGGTCCTTGAATGAAGTGGAGCGTACAGGAAATGAGAGCAACTCACAGGAAGCGGCATCGGCCGGTTGAGGCGGCGCGCTCGCGCCAAGGGGAAACACGATGCAAACGTTGATGGTCAAATGCGGCTCGCGATACCGCAAGGCATCGGCGGCGGAGATTGCAGAAGTGGCCGGCGATCTGGCCCGACGGGCGTTGAATCGCCTGCGCCCGAGATTTGATGAGCCGCAAGCGTCGAGGGAATATCTGCGGACGATCTACGCCGGCCGAGATTATGAGACGTTGTCGGTGTTATTCTTGGACGCACACCATCGACTCATCGAGTGCGTGGAACTGTTCCGTGGTAGCGTCACGAGTGCGACCATCCATCCTCGCGAAGTCGCCAAAGAGGGTTTATGGCGCGGCTGTGTCAGTGTCATTCTGGCGCATAACCATCCAAGCGGGGAGGCGTTCTCCAGCGCGGAGGACCAGAGTATCACGAGCAAGATTCGCAACGCTCTGCAGTTGGTTGAAATCCGCCTGATGGATCATCTCATCATCGGTAGCGGCGGGGCGTGTTACTCGATGGCGGAGCACGGTGAACTGTGATTCTTCAATAGCTGATACGGAGCACCCTTTAAAATCCTCTCCTTTTTTCTTTCGGAGCCTCCCTCGCGTGGGCTCCGATTTTCTTTACTGCTGCCTCGATTCGCGTACTTGGGAAGGCAGTGCGGTCAGGTCTAGGGATCGCCTACGACCGCGCAGTTCCGGCTTCGCGCACGTTCATAGAGAGTGCGATTCATCGCAGTCTTTTTGCTTCAGGGTGGCCGCAGAGAGGGCGGGGGCTATAAGGGCGTCGAGGAGGGTTCGGGCCCGGGCGAAAGGGATTGCCCGCCGTACTTTTTCAATCTCGTGCCCGAACCGGACGGGGAGAATGGCGCAGCCTGGCGGGAGGAGGTTCGCGCGTACCACGCTAAGCAGCGCGCGGGGGACTTTCCTTTGGCGCGCCCTGCCGGGCGCACAAGCAAAAGCCGGGACGCGTCAAGCGTCCCGAGGGAAGTGCTCTTGATCGAATCCCTCAAACGGTGCAGGTTGATCGTGATTCACATTACCGCTGGCATCATAGCGACAAGCTCGCGGCCATCGGTCACTGCTGTGACTCGCTCAAATGTTCTAGCAGAGCAACAATGGCATGGCCGTGAGGTGGATCGGATCGATTCCAATCGCTGGCTACGAATATCCAGTCATCCGGAGCCATTTCTGGCGTCCGGTACACTTGGTTACATCTTGTTCTAACGTAACCGATGAGTCGGGATTCTTGGACGACAGCAACGAACGTCTTCTTTCCTTCAACGGGGACCACGGTCACCGAAGCGACTTTCTGGCGTTGTTCCTCTGATAGTGGATCGGGTTCCTTGTAGTCCTGACGTCCCAAACAGCGATGGTTACCCCTCATGTTTGCTTCTCCTCTTAGTCTTTTGGCCTAACAGAGCCAAGGCACTGAGTGGCGGCTGTTTATTTGTTAGTTGATCGCGTGATATTCCTCACCCAGTTGCGGAATCGGACGGTTAGGGCCATGGCGTGCCCGCGAGTTGGCTTGGTTTGCCAGTACATTCAGGCAAAGGGCTGCTTGACCCGTTTCTTCTCGATCGGAGCCCTACTCAAACATACCTCCAGCGGGCGTGCTCAGGATAGCCGTAGAGAGCGACGTATTTGGTCCAGCAGCATAGGCAGCCCGGACGGGCTTCGTTGCTCCATACCTCCTCGAACGATCGCCCAGGTTCGGGCATCGAATCTTTGGCGAATGGCTGCGATGCAGGCATGTCCGATGCCTGATCTTCATTCTTAGGCATATACGTTTCCTCTTCGTGGTTGTCCTTCCCCGTATAGCACCCAGCGAGACAAGCCGGGACGCCTCTCGCGCCCCGGGAATGATCTTAATGTCCTGTAACGCGATTAGAGGACCGGAGGTGTTAGCCGACACCCACTCTCGTTGACCGTAAGCGGCGCCACTTTCCGCATACTCGTGTGCATCCCCTGGCTTTACGGTCCATGATTCAGGCATGTGTGGCCAAATCTTCGCACTATAATATTCACGTTGTTTGTCGCTCAACCTATCACGATAGATTATCCAGACTTTCCGCTCTGATCGGCTCATGGCTGTTTTCCTGCTTATCTCAGAGATCCGCCAGGCTTCCCCACAGGTCCGCCGGGTTGTGATGATTGCCATGCTCGTCAACTACAATGAGATAGTCCCACGCAGGTGATCCCAGTTTGTCCACATAGTACAGGCAGACCTTGCGCGCCTCTGTCAGTGATTGCACTGGCTGGGTAAAGGCATCGCGGCCTATCGGGTAGCGGACGTATGGGGGGGTTACGTCTGATGATAGTTGGTCTGGTAAGCGCTCATGGCCGAGCACAACCATTCGGTGGGTTGGTTTCTCAGCGTGCCACTGTCGAGCCCATTCAATCGCCTCTTCGCGCGTGGTTCCATTCCTTCCGCGGCCTCCAAACAGAACCCCATCACCATCGTTCATGGTGTCGCGCACCACGTAACCGTAAATGTTCGTCGCCACCTCCACCATACGGAAACCGTCCCGACGCTGGTATTGCTGCTCACAACAGAGATGATGGTTGCGATCTGACTGGCGGAAATTCCCGAAGGCGTAGGCATCCTTCCATTTTGCTGCGACTGTTCGTTCGGCCCACTGTGGGTCCGTGGCGTCGAACAGAATTACCCGGCCAGTGTGACGGGTATTCACGGTCGCCATGAGTGCCTGAGCCATCGGATCGTTCAGAATTTCTGCGGGTATCATTTGTCACCTGCTTGGTTGTTAGCGGATCGTTCCGCTGCTTTCGTTCTTGCGCGCGCAGGATGAGCCAACGGCGGCTTGGGGCCGTCGGTAAGCTCAACATACACGTGGATTTGGTGTTGCCGGTTGCAACGCGCGCACATGCCCTGCTGCATATAGCGCAGCGCGCCGACGGGTCGTTCTGACCGCCCGCCGCCGTGCCGTAGAACCTTCATCTCTTCGGCAGTCAGCCGTCCAGGAACTGCTCGAGGTTCGCGCCGTTTTTGAGCTCCAGAGCAAATCGTAAGAAGACCACAGCCTCAAGTCCCGGGATGTTTGAGTCCCGGGGCTTTATCTTTGCAAACCGGGACGCACTTAAGCGTCCCTAGGAATGCTTTTTCTCGGACTTTTGCTCAGTCATGCTCTACTTCGAGCAAGTCGTTCCTCAAGGCGGGCAATTTCGATGCTGTGGCCCGGATCATGGGGACGAAATCCCGACAGACCCCGCTCCACCATACGCCGAGACCTCCAAGATTCTGTGAGGCGCTGCAGCCGTTCTTCGGTCCTTCCTTCGAACGAATAAACAGTGGCATCACCCATGCGGAGTGCAAGGCGTCCTCCGCTGCCGCTGCAAGGGGCTTCCTCAGATGTGATTGGCGGTAGCGGTAGGGCAGAGATCTGGGAGTAAGCCGAGTTCCATGTAGCCAGTTCCGCCTCGAAACGAGCCGCCTTACGGCGCAGCCCGGCGAGCCGCGCTTCGGCATTCATAAGCGAACGAATCTTTGCGGCCATCTCGGGCTCGTTGGCGCAGGAGGAGCCAATGATGGCTTGGGACCCGTCGGAAAGCTCAACATACACATGGACCTCATGTTCCCGACCGCAGCGCGCGCAGTCGTGCGAATTTCCTGTTCCAGACACTCGAATGAAGCGGTCCCCCTCCTCGACGAGATCGCGCGTATCAACAACACATAGCACTCTTTTGATCGTCTGGCCTTTCATAAGCCTCTCTCCTTTCGGCTAACCTGCTGCGTATAGCGTAAAGCGCCGAATAGGCGTTTCTCGTAAACAAAAGCCGGGGTGCATAAAGCATCCCGGCTCCGGAAACAAAGGTCTCGAGTTTCTGCCGACACGATTGAGGCTCTAGCGCACCTCGCCCTCTCGCACCAGTCGATCGCGGAAGGTTTCATCCCCTACCTGACCGCTACCCAGATAAAGCGTCACACATGCAGTGCTTCCATTTCTACCCAATCCGAAATTTGACCAGGCATTGACTGCTGTCATCAGCCACACAAAGGGAAGCTGTATGGTCCTGACGTCACCTACCGAGTTAAAAGTCGTGCTATACCAAAAGGCCTCCGCAGAGGACCAGACACTGCTGTAGGACGGGGCGTTCTCACGCGCCAAAGACCACAACAGGGGTGCCTCGATCGTGGACTTGTTGAAAAGATTCTGCTCAATGACCTGACTGCGCAGGCGCAACAGCAGATCTAACAGGTTTCTGGTTAAGTGGATCTTCGCCCAACTCGTCGCCGAGTCCTGCTCGTTGACGTTATATGCCTCAACGTAAATCAGGATCGAAAGCGTCGTCAGATCTGGGTTCGAGACAGTCCCACGAGCTTTCCTCGAGGGGTGCGCGGGG
>Ga0105240_10003059_pt1 | contig 26300 bp, 27 predicted proteins | sample KBSC54metaG_FD_80426 | JGI IMG/M metagenome (GOLD analysis project Ga0105240, IMG submission 80426) | Corn rhizosphere microbial communities from Kellogg Biological Station, Michigan, USA - KBS C5-4 metaG | ecosystem: Host-associated > Plants > Roots > Rhizosphere > Soil | place: Michigan, USA...
CGGCGACATGGACCCGGCCTTCCTCGACCTGCCGCCCGAGGTGATCCGCACCTCCATGCGCACCCACCAGAAGTACTTCGCGGTCCGCTATCCGGGCGTCGACGCCCTGGCCCCGCGGTTCGTGGTGGTCGCCAACATAGAGGCCGACGACGGCGGGATCCTGGTGGCCGCGGGCAACCGTCGGGTGCTGACCGCCCGCCTGCAGGACGCGCGCTTCTTCTGGGAGGAGGACCTGAAGGTCCCGCTCGCCGCGCGCCTGGAGCGACTGAAGGGCGTCACCTTCCACGCCAAGCTTGGAACCATGCACCAGCGTGTCGAGCGTCTGGAGGCGCTGGCGCGCAAGATCGCGCCGATGGTGAAGGCCGATCCGGAGCGCGCGGCCGTGGCCGCGCGGCTGGCCAAGGCCGACCTGGCCTCCGGCATGGTCGGCGAGTTCCCGGAGCTGCAGGGCGTGATGGGCGGCTACTACGCCCGCGCCGGAAATCTCGGCGACGACGTGGCGAACGCCATTTCCGAGCACTACAAGCCGCTGGGCCCCAGCGACGCGGTCCCCATCGCGCCGGTGTCGGTGGCGGTGGCGCTGGCCGACAAGCTGGACACGCTCGCGGGCTTCTTCGGCATCGGCGAGAAGCCCACCGGCTCGCGTGATCCCTACGCCCTGCGCCGCGCGGCGTTGGGCGTTATCCGCATCGTGCTGGCGGGCAAGCTGCGCCTGCCGCTGCGCGAGGCCATCGGCATGGCCCTGTTCGGGCCGGGCTCGGCCGAGAAGGTGACGGCCGAGCTGCTGGCCTTCTTCGCCGACCGCCTGAAGGTGCAGTTGCGCGACGAGGGCCAGCGGCACGACCTGGTGGACGCCGTGTTCGCCCTCGGCGACGACGACCTGGTGCGGGTGGCGGCCCGGGTCCAGGGGCTGGCCGGCTTCCTCACCAGCGAGGACGGCAAGAATCTGCTGGCCGGCTACAAGCGGGCGGTCAACCTGCTGAACGCCGAGGCCAAGAAGGGCTCGCTGCCCAGCGGCGAACCGGCGGCGTTCGCTGGCGGCCCGGCGGAGGAGACCTCCCTGATCGCGGCCCTTGCCAGCGCCGCGCCCAATGTGGAGGCGGCCGTGGCCGCCGAGGACTTCGCGGGCGCCATGCGGGCGCTGGCTGCCCTGCGCGGCCCGGTGGACGCCTTCTTCGAAAAGGTGCTGGTCAATTCGCCGGTTCCCGAGGAACGCGACAACCGCCTGCGTCTTCTGTCCCAGATCCGCGCGGCCATGGACCGGGTGGCGGACTTTTCGCTGGTCTCGGGTTAGCGCTGGCGCATGCTGCCCACGGCACAAAAGGCTCGTTTCCGCGCACCGCGCCGGGGGCTCTCGCCGCATCACGGTGTCGGAGGTTCAGCATGACCCAGTTTGTCTACGCGTTCGGCGGCGGCGGGGCCGATGGCGACGCTTCCATGAAGAACCTGCTGGGTGGCAAGGGCGCCAACCTGGCCGAGATGTCCGCGCTCGGCCTGCCCGTGCCGCCCGGGTTCACCATCACCACCGAGGCCTGCAACTTCTACTATTCGAACGGTCAGCAGCACCCCGAAGGCCTGGCCGCCGAGGTGGCCGCGGCGCTGGCTCGGGTCGAGAGCCTGACCGGCAAGTCCTTCGGCGACGCGGCGAACCCGCTGCTGGTGTCGGTGCGCTCGGGCGCCCGCGCCTCGATGCCCGGCATGATGGACACGGTGCTGAACCTCGGCCTGAACGACGCGACCGTCGAGGGCTTGGCCGCGCTCGCCGGCGACCGGCGCTTCGCCTTCGACAGCTACCGGCGCTTCATCCAGATGTACTCGAACGTGGTCCTGGGGCTCGATCACCACATGTTCGAGGAGATCCTCGACGACCATAAGGATTCGCTCGGCGTCACCATCGACACCGACCTCACCGCCGAGGACTGGCAGAAGGTCGTCGCCGACTACAAGGCCGCCGTCGGGCGCGAGCTCGGCGCCGCCTTCCCGCAGGACCCACAGGCGCAGCTCTGGGGCGCCGTGGGCGCGGTGTTCGCCAGCTGGATGAACGACCGGGCCAAGTTCTATCGCCGCATGCACGACATCCCCGAGAGCTGGGGTACGGCGGTCAACGTCCAGTCGATGGTGTTCGGCAACATGGGCGACACCTCGGCCACCGGTGTCGCCTTCACCCGCAACCCGTCCACCGGCGAGGCGAAGCTCTACGGCGAGTTCCTGATCAACGCCCAGGGCGAGGACGTCGTCGCCGGCATCCGCACGCCGCAGTCGATCACCATCGCCGGCCGGGAGGAGATGGGCGACACCGCCCCCTCGATGGAAGAGGCGATGCCGGAGGTGTTCGGCGAGCTGAAGGGCGTGGTCGAGCGCCTGGAGCGCCACTACCGCGACATGCAGGACATCGAGTTCACGGTCGAGCGCGGCCGCCTCTACATGCTGCAGACGCGCAGCGGCAAGCGCACCGCCAGGGCCGCCCTGAAGGTTGCCGTCGACCTCGCCGCCGAGGGCCTGGTGACCCGCGACGAGGCGGTGATGCGGGTCGAGCCCGCCTCGCTGGACCAACTGCTGCACCCCGCCATCGACCCCGCCGCGCCGCGCGACCTGATCGCGGCCGGCCTGCCGGCCTCGCCCGGCGCCGCCACCGGCAAGATCGTGTTCACCGCCGAGGAGGCGGTGCGCCTCGACTCGGCCGGCGAGGCGACCATCCTGGTCCGCGACGAGACCAGCCCTGAGGACATCCGCGGCATGGACGCTGCGCGCGGAATCGTCACCGCCCGGGGCGGCATGACCAGCCACGCCGCCGTGGTGGCGCGCGGCATGGGCCGGCCCTGCGTCTGCGGCGTGGCCGAGCTGCACATCGACGAGAAGGCCGGCGAGATGCGGGCCCGCGGCCGCATCTTCAAGGCGGGCGAGGTGATCACCATCGACGGCGCCAAGGGCGAGATCCTGGCCGGCGCGGTGAAGATGGTCGAGCCGGAGCTCAGCGGCGACTTCGCGGCGCTGATGGAATGGGCCGACGCCGCCCGCCGCCTGAAGGTGCGCGCCAACGCCGAGACCGCCACCGACGCCGCCGCCGCCCGCCAGTTCGGCGCCGAGGGCATCGGGCTTTGCCGCACCGAGCACATGTTCTTCGACGACGCCCGGATCGCGGCGGTGCGCGAGATGATCCTGGCCGACGACGAGCATGGTCGCCGCACCGCCCTGGCCAAGATCCTGCCGATGCAGCGGAGCGACTTCGTCCAGCTGTTCACCATCATGGCCGGGCTGCCGGTGACCATCCGCCTGCTCGACCCGCCGCTGCACGAGTTCCTGCCGCACAACGAGGCGGACGTGGACGCCGTGGCGAGGGCGACCGGCCTCGACGCCGGCAAGCTGATGCGTCGGGCCCGCGAGCTGCACGAGACCAACCCGATGCTGGGCCATCGCGGCTGCCGGCTGGGGATCTCCTTCCCAGAGATCTACGAGATGCAGGTGCGGGCGATCATCGAGGCGGCCTGCGAGGTCGCGGCCGGAGGCGCCGATGCGCCCTGCCCGGAGATCATGCATCCGCTGGTGGCCAAGGGCGAGGAGATGGCCTACCTGCGCCAGCTCACCGACCGCACCGCCCAGGCGGTGATGGCCGAGCGCGGCCGCACCATCGACTACAAGGTCGGCACCATGATCGAGCTGCCCCGCGCCGCGATCCGGGCCGATGACCTTGCCGCCACGGCCGAGTTCTTCTCGTTCGGCACCAACGACCTGACCCAGACCACCTTCGGCATCAGCCGCGACGACTCCGGCAAGTTCCTCGGCGTCTACCTGGAGAAGGGAATCTTCGACAAGGACCCCTTCGTCTCCCTCGACCGGGACGGTGTCGGCGACCTCATCCGGCTGGCCGTCGAGCGCGGCCGCAGGGTCCGCCCCGACATCAAGCTCGGCATCTGCGGCGAACACGGCGGCGACCCGGCCTCGATCGACTTCTGCGACGAGGTCGGCCTGGATTACGTCAGCTGCTCCCCCTACCGCGTCCCCATCGCCCGACTGGCCGCAGCGCAAGCGGCGTTGAAGCGGAAGTAACGCGCGAAACCGCTGCACTCCGGGTCCACCGCCCTATGAGTAACCCTCTCCCACAGCGTGGGAGAGGTGAGGTGAGGGCAGGGCGCGCGACACAGTCGCAGGCGACTCACCTACGGACGCCACTCCCTCACCTTACCTCTCCCGCAGAAGCGGGAGAGGGTTACTGATAGATCAGCGTGGTGTTGTCGCGTGGCGCAGATACCGGCTGGCGGCGCTGCGCAGGCATGCCTAAAGATGACCGCCAAACCGGGGAGGGCCGATGTCGGATTCGCCGCTCGAAGAGCTCGAGCACCATGAACACGCCGAGCATGCCCAGCATGCAGCCCACGCCGGCGACAAGCTGATCTCGAAGGTCACCTTCACCATCGCGGTGCTGGCGGTGCTGGCCGCGGTCGGCGCCAGCCTGGAGACCACTGAGAGCGACGCGGCCATGTCCGCCAAGAACGACGCGGTGCTGCAGCAGAACCGGGCCAGCGACCAGTGGGCCTTCTTCCAGGCCAAGAGCCTGAAGAAGAACATCTACCAGCTGGCCTCCGAGACGCCGGGGCCGCGCGCGGCCGGCTACGCCCAGACCGCGGCGCGCGAGGCGGCCGAGGGCGCCAAGGCGCAGGAAGACGCCAAGGCCTTCGAGGAGAAGCGCGACCAGGCGCTCGAACGGGCCGAGATGCACGAGACGCGGCATGGGCGGCTGACCATCGCCGCCACCCTGCTGCACATGGCCATCGCCATCGCCACCCTGGCGATCATCCTGCACCGCCGCTGGCCCTGGTTTGCGGCCCTGGGGCTGGGCGCCGCCGGCCTGGCCGGGGCGGTGTGGGCGTTCCTGTGAGCTGAACAGGCCATGTCCTTCGCCTTGGTCTTCGCCGCCTCCCTGATCGCCGTCCTGGCCCTGGTCGGCCTGGCAGCCTGGGCCAGGATCGCCGCGCCCACGCCACCGCTCGACGAGCCCTCGGCCCGGGTGCTGATGGCCGAGGAGTTCCCCGGCGAGCCGCTCTCGGCCCTATGGCTGTCGGCGGACGGAACGGGCGCCATCGGCCGCGCCGGCGACAAGGCCCTGGTGCTGGTGCGGGTCGGCGACGCCTACGCCGCCCGCCGGCTGCCCTGGAGCGCGGCCCGCGACGCCGCCATCGCGGACGGAAAGCTCACCCTGCCCGGCGCCGACGCCGCCACCCCGCGCCTGCGCCTCGCCGTCGGCGCCGCCTGGCCGCCCCCGGAGGCGCCGGCGTGAAGACCGACCTCGTCACCCTGGCGACGCCGTTCTTCGTGCTGGCGGTGATCGTCGAGATCCTGGCGGCCAGGTTCCTGGCCGCCAGGGCCCGCTACGAGGCCAGGGACACGGCCATCTCCCTGTTCATGGGCCTGGGCAGCACGGCCGCGGGCCTGCTCACGGCCGGCGTCGTCGCCGCAGCGACCCTGTTCGCCTACCAGCATCGCCTGTTCACCATCCCGATGACGGCGTGGTGGGCCTGGGTGGCGATCTTCTTCCTCGAAGACCTGACCTACTACCTGTTCCACCGGCTGGCGCACGAGCGGCGGTTCTGGTGGGCCAGCCACGTGAACCACCACACCTCCCAGCACTACAACCTCTCCACCGCGCTCAGGCAGACCTGGACCGGCGGCCTGGCCGGAACCTGGCTGCTGTGGATGCCGCTGGCGTTCCTGGGGTTTCCGCCGCTGATGATCGCCACCCAGAAGGGGATCAGCCTGATCTACCAGTTCTGGATCCACACCGAGGCGATCGGCCGGCTGCCCGCCCCCATCGAGTGGCTGTTCAACACCCCCTCGCACCACCGCGTGCACCACGCCCGCAACCCGCGCTACCTCGACCGCAACTACGCCGGCATCCTGATCATCTGGGACCGGATGTTCGGCACCTTCGAGCCGGAGACGGATGAGGAACGACCTCGCTATGGCATCGTCCGCAACCTGGGCGACTTCAACCTCGTGCGGGCGGTGTTCCACGAATGGGCGGCGATCGGCGCCGACCTCGCCCGCGCCCGCTCCCTGCGCGATGTCGCCGGCTACCTGTTCGGCCCGCCCGGCTGGAGCCCGGACGGCTCGCGCGAGACATCGGCGATGCTGAAGGCCCGATGGGCCGCCACGCGGCGCTGAGCCGGCTCGGCCCGGCGAGCGCCGCTCAGTCCGACAGCGCCACCTGCCGGAACTGGCCGCCGCGCACGTAGAACTGGGTCGCCGACGACTCCAGGCTCTGGACGATGAAGGAGTCGCTCGGCACGGCGACGTCAACGTGGCGCAGCTCGTCGTGGGCCCGCCCGGGGGGCGTGCGCCAGACCACGGTGGGCACGTCGGGGGTGAAGGGCGCGACCAGCACCTCCGGATGGCTCACCCCCGGCCGCACCGCCACGACCTGCTGGCGCCGCGCCGCGCCGGCGCCGCGGATCAGCGCGATGGCGTACGACGTGCCCGTGCCGGCCTCCAGCCGCGCGGCGGCGAAGCCGGGGCAGGCGCCCGGATGCGCCTTCAGCCAGTCGGCCCGGTTGACCTCATCGAGATCGGTCAGTTGCATCATCCGCCAGTCCGGGTGCGCCTTCAGATAGCCGGCCACCGGCCCCGGCGCCTGGGTGCAGGGATCGGCGGCCAGGGCCGGCGCGACGCCAGCGAGCGCGGCAGTCAGGGCGAACGGCAGGAGAGGGCGCATGCGGTCATCATAGGGCGGACCGCAGAGAACGCGAAGATGCGCGGAGAGATCGCGCCGTTGCCATGCCCAGATCGCCGTGACACCTTTCCTTGCAGATACTGGGCGGCTGACAGCAACGGGGGGCCGGATGCGAATCTTTGCAACAGGAGTGGTGCTCGCGATGGGGATCGCGACCGGCGCCCAGGCGAGCGACAAGATCTTGGCCACCTGGAGCGACGGCTGGTACGTCGGCACCGTCACGGAGCGCCAGGGCGGCGGCCTGCATGTCATCTTCGACGACGGCGGCGAGGCGACGGTCCCGCCCAGCGGCGTGCGCCCGCTCGATTGGGGCAAGGGCGTGCGGGTCCAGTGCAACTGGAAAGGCGAGGGCCGGTACTTCTGGGGGGTCATCAGCGACCTGACCGGCTCGCGCCTGGCGATCAGCTACGATGACGGCGACCGCGAGAACACCACGCTCGCGCGCTGCCGGATTCCGTTCAAGGGCTAGGCGCGGTCTGAGCTTCGTTCACCGGCACAGTCTGCTCCGATGAGCGATCTCATGCGGTTCCCCGGCGCGTTGCGGCGAGACCCCGACGTGGACGGCTGGTTCGCCGATTCCGACAACGTGTTTCGCCGCATGGCGCAGCCCTGGTTCGAGCGCATGCGCGGCTGCGGCGCGGACGTCCGCGAGCTGTTGCACGACGGCTGTCCCACCGCCTGCGTGGACGACGCCGCGTTCGCCTATGTGGGCGCCTACAGCGCCCATGTGAACGTCGGCTTCTTCCACGGCGCCTCGCTCGGCGACCCGGCCGGACTGCTGCAGGGCGCCGGCAAACGCATGCGACACGTGAAGCTGATGTGGGGAGAGCCAGGGAATGCCGAGGCGCTCGCGGAACTTATCTCGGCGGCCTACCGGGACATCCGGTTGCGTCTCGGCGCCGCGGAGACGTGAGGTCAGCGTGCCGGGTCGGCGCGGCTTGTCCCGCCCGGAGCGTCGTGCAATTCTGTTCTTTAGTCCAGTTTTACGGCGCATGAGGCAGCCGCGACCGATGGAAGGTGCGACGTGACGGCGAAGACCGGCGCCAGGCGCGCGAGCTATTCGAGTCCCACGATCCTGGCGCGCCGGGCCCGCCTGCTGGAGGCGGCGCGGGAGCTGATCGCAGAGCAGGGCGTCGCCGGCTTCGGCATGGCCGAGCTCAGCGCCCGGGCCGACGTCGCCAAACAGACCGTCTACAACATCTTCCAGACCAAGGAGCGGGTCGTCGCGGCCGCCATCAACGAATACTTCGAGCAGCGCGACGCCCAGATCAGCTACCACAGCCCGCCCGCCACGATGGCCTGGATGATCGAGCGGACCATGGTGGCCGGCCGCGCGGCGCAGACCATCCCCAACTACATGAGCGCGGTCACGGCCCTCTACCATTCGCTCGACCCCGATCCGGAGATCTGGGCCGCGATCCACCGCGCCAACGTGCATGCGCACCAGGCCTGGATTCAGCGGCTGGGGCGCGTGGGTCAGCTGCAGGCCTGGGCGAGGCCCGACCTGCTGGTCGAGGACATCACGACGGCGCGCGCCGCGCTCGTGCTGCGCTGGGTCCGTGGCGAGCTCGATGGCGACGAGTGGCTCAGGCGATCGCTGGTCAACACCCTGCTGCCGGTCGCCGCGGCCGCCCTCGAGCCCGCCCGCGGCGAAGCCGAGGCGAAGCTCCAGGAGATCGTGGAGGTCGGTCTTGCGGACTACGACCTCCCGCCCGCGCCCTGGCGCGCCGGTTCCCGCTAGACGAGGGAAGACCACATGGCCTCCTCCGACCCCGAGCCGGAATTCGTTCGCGTCGCCCAGGCGAGCGCCATTCCTGAGAATGGCCAGCGGCTGGTGGTCGTGGGCGGCAAGCAGCTGCTGCTGTGCCGTTCCGAAGGCCAGTTCTTCGCCATCGTGAACCGCTGCACCCACGACCACGAGCAGCTGGTGGGCGGCCTGATCCGCAAGTGCACCATCGTCTGCCCGTTCCACGGCGCCCGCTACAGCCTCAAGTCCGGCGCTCCCTTCGGCCCGCCCGCCTTCGAGCCGATCGACACCTACCCGGTCCGCGTCGTCGGCGACGCGGTCGAGGTGGGCGTGTCGCCAACCCGGCCCTGACCCAGCTCGAATTTCCAAAAATGGACGCTTGACCAATTTTCACCGAGGTGTAGCCTTCGATCCAAGGGGCGAGGCGGCGCGGCCGACCTGCCCAGCGGTCAAGGGAGGACTGCAATGACCATCTACAAGGCCATTTCGGCGGACTCGCACGTCAACGAACCGGCGCGGATGTTCGTCGACCGGGTCCCGGCCAAGCTCAGGGACGCCGCCCCGCACATCATCGAGCTGGACAACGGCGGCGAGGCCTGGCGGATCGCGGATATCGACGCACCGATCCCGTTCGGCGCCGCCGCGGTGCACCATCGCGCCACCAAGCGGTTCGACCGCGCGAGCTACAAGGCCCGCTTCGGCGAGATGAAGGACGGGCTGCAGATCGGCGTGCGCTATTCCGACATCCTGCCCGGCTCGTTCGATCCCAAGGCGCGGGTGCAGGAGCAGATCGAGGACAACCTCGACGGCGAATTCTTCTACAACAACCCGGGCGTCTGGGCCGCGATCAAGGGCGGGCGCGACCAGGAGCTGATCTACCACTGCTTCCGCGCCTACAACGACTGGATGGCGGAGTTCTGCGGCCACGATCCCAGCCGCCTGTTCTCCATCGGCGTCATTCCTTCGACCGGGATCGAGGACGCCATCTCCGAGCTGAAGCGCTGCCTGATCGACCTCGACCTCAAGGGCGTCGCGCTGGAGAGCTACCCGAACGGCTCGCTGCTCGACCCGTCGCCAGAGGACGACCGCTTCTGGGCCCTGGCCGAGGAGATCGGCAAGCCGGTGTCGCTGCACCTGTCGATCCGGGTGCCGGCCAACGCCATCGCCATCGTCACCCGCGGCAACCCCACCGAGCTGCGCAAGATCACCGCCTCCGGCAGCTTCCAGACGGTGTGCCAGAAGCTGATCCTGACGGGCGTGTTCGACCGGTTCCCGAACCTGAAGTTCGTGGGCGCCGAGACCCAGTCGGGGTGGGTGCCATTCTACCTCGAGCGCTTCGACGCTACCTACAAGCGCCTCGCCCGCGCCGAGGGCGTGAAGCTCGACCTGCTGCCGTCGGAGTATTTCCAGCGCAACATCTACACCAGCTTCCTGATCGACCAGGTGGCGGTGAACAACCGCTACGACATCGGCATCGATCGGATGATGTGGATGTGCGACTTCCCGCACTCGATCTCCAACTGGCCGATCGACGTGGAGCTGGCCCACGCCCAGCTGAAGGCGGGCGGGGTCCCGTCCGACGAGTGGGAGCGGATGATGTGGCGCACCTGCGCCGACCTCTACCAGATCCCCTACGAACTGCCCGCCGAACAGCCGCTCGCCGCCTGATCGCGCCGCGCTCCAACCTCAGGACATCAGACCATGGCCCTGCACCGCATGATCTCGGCCGCCAGCGGCGTCATCGAGCCGCCCGACCTCTGGTCCAGCCGCCTCCCCTCGCGGTTCGCCGACCTTTGCCCGCGCATGGCGGAGACGGAGGCCGGCGTGGTCTGGACCGCCGCGCACCGGCTGGCGAGCCCGCCGGCGTGGCTGGACGCCCTCGGCGACGCCCACGGCCATCCGCGCAAGATCTCGCTCTCCGCCGCCGCCTGGATGGCCACGGCCGAGGGCCGCCGCTGGATCCAGGAGCGCGACCAGGTCGTCGCCGAGGCGCTCTATTCGACCGGCCCGGTATGGGACCTGATCAACGCCACTGAGGACCGCGACTTCATCGTCGCCTGCTACCAGGCTTACAACGACTGGCTCGCCGAGTTCTGCGCCGAGAACCCCGAGCGGTTCATCGGCGTCGCCAAGGTCCCCTCCACCGGCGCCGAGGACGCCACCGCCGAGCTGACGCGGGCGGTGGAGAGCCTGGGGCTGAAAGGCGTGGTGCTCGACGCCTGGCCCGCCGGCCCGGAGCTGCCGCCGGCGGCCAAGCAGTGTGCGGCGTTCTGGGAGACGGCCGCCGGCCTTGGCGCGCCGATCAGCATCTACCGCCCGCTCTCCGGCGGCCGCGAGCCCGAGCTCTCGATCGGCCCGGGCGGCAATCCCGAATTCTACAGCGACCTGACCTCGATCATCTACGCCAACATCCCGGACCGCTATCCGGACATCCGCTTCGTCTCGGTAGCGCCGAACTGCGGCTGGGCGCCGCCGGCGTTCGAAGCCCTGAGCGAGTCCTACATGCGCATGGCCGCGACCCGGAAGATCGCCCTGGCCGACCCCGACCTCTACCCCTCCGACTACATGCGCCGGTTCTTCTGGTACGTGACCCAGGAGGATCGGACGGCCGTCCTCAACCGCAGCTACATGGGCGAGGCGCACCTGATGTGGGGCTCGTTCGCCTTCATGGACCACAACGCCGTCTGGCCGAACACCCGCCAGCTGTTCGAGCGCGTCACCGCCGGCGTCGCCGAGCCCTTCCGCGCCCGCCTCGCCCATGACAACTGCGCCCGCCTCTACGGCGCGGCCAACGCCAGCCGCTTCACGCCGGAAGAGATCAAGGCCTACGACAGCTACGCCCTGCTTTGAGGCCGCCCGGCAATGGATGACGCGACAGCGCTGCAGGATGAGGCCGGCGAGATCCTGCAGCGCCTGGGCCTGCCTTCGCTGCGCCGCCACATCCTGCTCTGCGCCGACCAGACCAAGCCCAAGTGCTGCGACAAGGCGGCCGGGCTGGAAAGCTGGGACTTCCTGAAGCGCCGTCTCCAGGAACTTGGTCTGGCCGGCCAGGGCGGCGTCTTCCGCACCAAGGCCAACTGCCTGCAGGTCTGCCGCGGCGGCCCCATCGCCGTGGTCTACCCGGATGGCGTCTGGTACCGGGGCTGCACGCCTGCGGTGCTCGAGCAGATCATCCAGCAGCACCTGATCGGCGGCGACCCCGTGGACTCCTTCGTCATCGGCCGCGGAACCCTGCCGGCCGGCTAGGCCGCCTGATCGAAAGGATGATCACCGCCTGCCCCAAAAGGAGGGCCAGGCGCCTGCGCGCCTGGCCCCAGGCAGAAGCGAAGACTGAAAAAGGGGAATCAGCCTCCGCCAAACGTCTTGCGCACCGTGAAGCCGTAGGTGCGCGGCGGGTTCACCGTCTCCTGGCCCACGCCCCCGATGTAGGCGGATGGGAACAGCAGGGTCTCGTTGTGCCAGAGCTTGTTGGCGATGTTGGTGCACCACAGGGACAGCGTGACGCCGCTGTCGGCGTCGCTCCAGTCGATCCGCCCGTTCACCAGCCCCACGGGCTGGCGCACGCTCTCCTGGATCGCGACAGGCAGGGTGTCGCGGTTGAGCTGCGTGAGCGGAATCCCCGACTTGTAGGCGTAGTCCATCTGGAACCCGAGCTTGCCCGGACCGGCCGGAACCTCGTAGCGGCCCCCGACGTCGAACTGCAGGGTCGGCGTGACACCGATCGGCTCGTGCGACGCATCGGCGATGATCTCGCCGTAGGCGCCCGAGGCGTTGAGGAACTTCGAATAGACCGCCTGGGTCCACGATCCCGTCGAGAACAGCACGACGTGGTCCAGCGGGACGGCCTGCAGGTCCCACTCCACGCCGCGGATGCGGGCGGACGCCGCGTTCTCGAGCAGGGTCGTGGTGTGCTGGCACGTCCCGCCGGGCGGCACCGGCGTCGTGCAGGCGTAGGCGCTGACCTGCTTGTTGTTGTAGTCGGTCCAGTAGGCCGCGAGGTCGACGCGCAGGCGGTGATCGGCGAAGTCGCCCTTCAGGCCGATCTCGTAGTCTTCGTCGTTCTCCGGTTTCGCGGGCCGCTGGATCGCCGGGCCGAAGGCGCCGCCCCGGAAGCCCCGCGCCGTCTTCAGGTACAGCAGCACCGCGTCGGTGATCTGGAAGTTCAGGCTGGCGAGGTACGACAGCCCGCTGAAGGTGGCGCCGGCGAATTCGTTGTTCGGGCCGGTGGAATAGACGCTGTTGGCGCAGCTGGCCGGGTCGTTGGCGACCGGCGGCGCGTAGTTGATCGGCGTCAGGTCGGCCAGAACGCCGTTGCAGGTGTAGGCGCCCGTCGCCGTGCTGTAGGTCCAGGGGCCGTTCCGGTCGCCGAGCGTCTCCGACGTGTAGCGCAGGCCAACCGTCAGGCCGATCTGGCGGGTGAAGTGGATATCGTCCTGGGTGAAGAGCGCCCAGCTCTTCGAGGTGATGACGCTCTGGTTGCCGAACGGGGACTCCGATCCCCCATCGAGGAATCCGAGGAACTGCCCGAACGCCAGGCCGGACGAGATCTGCGTGCCCTTGTCCCAGCTCCCGAACGCCCCGACCAGCCAGTTCAGGTGATCGCCGAACGACTTGCCCTGCAGGTCGAATTCCTGCGTCCACTGTCCGGATTCCTCCTGCGGCGCCAGGGTGTACGACACCGGCGGGCCGACGGGCGGCTGCAGCCCGCCGATGCCGTAGCCGACGTTCAGCAGCGTCGACTGGAACGTGCCCAGGTCGAAGGCCTCGGTGTCCGTGAACCAGTGGTAGCCGGTCAGCGACCGCAGGCTGAGGTTCGGCGCGATCTCCCACTTCAGGTCGATGACGCCGTGCACCGTCTCGAGGTTGTCGAACTGGCGCACCGAGGAGCAGTTGGTCAGGGGATTGCCGATGCAGTTCGCCAGCGTCGCCTGGCCGGCGGCCAGCACCTGGGCGATGTCCGCCCCCGCTGTCAGCGGCGGCGTCGCGGGATTGAACGCCTCGCCCAGGAGCCCGCTGTAGAGGGCGTAGTTCTTCCACAGCGCCTGGTTTTCCAGGATCGTGTTGGCCGTCGGATTCACCGAGGGATCGGTGCTGAAGGCGTAGGCCGACAGCATCGGGGCGGTGTGGTGGGCGTTGGTGTATTCGATCTTCAAGTTGGCGTCGAAGTTCGAGGTCGGGTCGAACCGGATCGAGGCGCGGACGATATTGTCGTTGTGGTCGTTGCCGAAATGCTCGCCGGTGACCAGCGAACGGCCGAAGCCCTGCTGGCTCCAGTGCTGGTAGGCGACACGGATCGCCAGCACGTCCTGGATCAGCGGCGCGTTGACGGCGCCGCCCAGCCGCCACTCGTCGTAGTTGCCGCCTTCGCCTTCGAGGAAGCCGTGCAGGCCGCTGTAGTCGGCGCTCCGGGTGATGATGTTGATGGCGCCGGCCGTGGTGTTCCTGCCGTAGAGCGTCCCCTGCGGCCCGCGCAGCACCTCGACCCGGTCCAGGTCGAAGAAGGCGTTGTTGGCCCCATAGGGGTGCGGGATGTTGATGGTGTCTTCGTAGACGCCCACCGGCTGGCTGAATCCCAGCAGGATGTCGCTGGCCTGCTGGCCGCGCATGGCGATCTCGGCCGAATTGTCCGAGCCGGACGCATTGATGATGCTCAGGCTTGGCACGATGCGCGGCAGGTCGAGCGGCTGGGTGATCCGCTGTTGCTGCAGTTGGGCGCCCGTCTGGGCGGTGATGGCCACCGGCACGCGCTGCAGATTCTCGGAGCGCTTGCGCGCCGTCACCGTGACTTCGCCGAGGCTGGGGCCGGCGTCGGCCGAGGCCGTCGTCGCCTGGTCGGTTGCGGCCCGGGCCGCGCCCGCGCCCATCGCCGCGATCGTGAGCGCCGCGCCCGAGCAGGCGATCAGCCGCAGGCGCCTCGCAGCCGCACCTCCGCCTCGCGTGGAGGCCTCAGGCCCGGTGATACGTTCCTCCCGCTGCATATCCGCCTCTCTTTTTGGGCCGATGCATCCACCGGCGAGAACGAACTGGGCGCGACGTTCGCGGCGTGCGCCGCTGGGTTCGCGCAGTTCACATCGAGCGGAAATGAATTCCCCTGCGCTTAATAAGGAGCATGAATGACCACTTTCAGGATTGGCCCAGCCCCGCGTAGCAAGAACTCATGACTTCCGATCTCTGGCGTTCTTACCAGTCGGCCGGTCGCAACAAGTCAAGCATTCGCCGCAGGTCCGTTCCAAAAATACACATGGACGGATTCTGCGAGGCTCTCAGCGCCAAAGCAGATTTGTATGATCCGAAATCATATGTCTATCTTGGAATAGATACTATATCCATATTCAGTTATACCATAAAGGGCAGCCGAGGTTCGGTAGCCGCTACTGGAACGGCATCGTCAGGATGGTTCCAACTTCGGATCAGGGGGCGGATTCGGGCTGGCGGATAGAGGTGCATCAATAGCCTGCCTTGTCCCGGCGAAGGGACAAGTTCATCGACAGTGTGTGCCGGCCGGCCGAACGCCTGTATTCAGTCCTCATGAGCATGGGGCGACTTCAGCGGCTGCTGCCGGTCCTGCTGCTGGTCGCTGGACTGCTGGGCGGCTGCGTCACGCTGCCCCGCGCCTCGTTCAGCGCGGCCGAGCAGGCGGCGGCCTCGCCGCCGCGGTTCGAGCACGTGCGCTATCGCCAGGACGACCCGGCCCTGGCCGAGATGCTCGCGGCCACCCTGAGGCCCAACGCCCGAGGCGCGGTCAATGTGCTGGCGATCTCCGGCGGGGGCGCGAACGGCGCGTTCGGGGCCGGGCTGCTGTACGGCTGGGGCAGGACTGGCGGAAGGCCGCAGTTCCAGCTCGTGACGGGCGTCAGCGCCGGCGCCCTGGCCGCACCCTTCGCCTTCCTGGGTCCCGAATGGAACGAGCGGCTGCGGCAATCCTACGCCGGCAGCGGCGTGCACCACCTGTTGAAGGCGCGCGGGCTGATGATCCTGCTGACGCCCGGCCTGTTCCACAAGGCGCCGCTGAGCGACCTGGTCCACGCCTACGTCACCGACGACCTGCTGCGGGCGGTGGCCGTCGAACAGGCCAAGGGGCGGCGGCTGCTGGTGGCCACGACCAATCTCGACACCGAGGAGCTGATCGTCTGGGACATGGGCGCCATCGCCGCCCATGGCGGGCCGGAAGCCCGGGAGCTGTTCGCCCAGGTGCTCACCGCCTCGGCCACGGTGCCCGGGGTGTTCGCGCCCACCATGATCGAGGTGGAGGCGGGCGGGCGCCGGTTCGCCGAGATGCACGTGGACGGCCAGACCGACAGCGCCTTCTTCGCCATCCCGCTGGCCTGGTTCCTGGGGTCCGGAGCGCCCGACGCGCACGACGACCACCACCTGTTCATCCTGGTCAACGGCCGGCTCGACGGCGAGTTCGCAGTGACGCCACGGGCGACGATCCCGATCATCAAGCGCACCGTCGACACCGTCACCAAGGCCTCCCTGCGCACGGCGATTCTCAGCACCCTGGAGTTCTGCCGCCGCAACGGCTGCGGCCTGAGCGTGGCGGCCATGCCGTCCAGCGAGACGGACGATCCGATGGATTTCGGCGCGGCCCACATCCAGCGCCTGTTCGCCGCCGGCCAGGCGGCCGGGGAAGGCGGGCGGGCTTGGAAACTCGCGACGCCCGCGCTGTCCGGCGCCGGCGGCCCCGGCGCCAGCGCAGGCCACTAGCCGCGGCGCCTCTTGGCGACGCCAAGTTACGATGATGCAACATTGACAGCTTTTCCCCAGGCGGCGCCTAGTGAACGCCTGATCAAACCCCCGGGGGCTACATGAAGATCTTGGTGACGGGCGTGTTCCTGGCGGCCCTGGTGGCGGGGGCCGCAGTGTCGCAGCCGGCGCGCGGGCCGACGCCGAGCCGGGTGATCCTGGGGTTCGACGGCGCGGGCGTGATTACCGGAGTGTCCACCGTCGGGCGCAACGGCCAGATCACAAGCTGGCGGCCGTCGCCCAACCCGGGGGCGACCAGCGGCGGCGCCTTCGACTGCCCGGCGGACCAGCGCCTGGTCTGCTACGAGGATCCGCCCAATGCGCAGAGCATCTGCTACTGCACGACGGCCGCACGGCTGCCGAGAGGCACGCCGCAGACCATCGTCAACAACACCCACTCGTTCTAGGCCGCTCGCAGCACATCCGGCGTCTCCGATTCCGGCTCGCCTAGATCGACGGGCACTGCTTGTATTCTCCGCTGCCGGTGAGTGGCCCGGTGCATTGCTTGGAATCCGTCAGGCGCTTGCAGTCGTCCGTGCCGGTGCAGTCGCAGTAGTTCGACACCTCGCTGTAGAAGCAGTCGAAGCGCTGCGGATGCGGCGCGTTGCTCAGGTCGGTCGGCCCGCGCGTCGGGGCGCGGCTGGCGATGGCCCAGTTGCACTCCCCGCCGGTGGCGGCGCCCTGGCTGTCATAGGTGTTGGTGACCTCGCCGCTACACTTCCCCGAGTTGGACAGCTTGATGCAGTTGGCCGCTCCGTGGCAGACGCACTTCTTGGTATCGCTGTTGCAGCTGAAGAACATCGACGGCGGCGGCGGATGACCCGTGGCGAGCCGCGACGGCGCGCTGCGCGACGTCCCCAGGCCCACGAAGGCCAGGAGGACGAGCACGCTGAACAGGGCGAACTTGTAGGGCATGTGGCGCATGCGCGTTTCCTCCCGCTGACTTTGTATCAGACCTGAAATGCTATCCCAGCACGCACGGCTAAGCCATGGGTGTCCGCAATGGGGGTCGAAGAGCCCCGCCCGCTTCACGGCATGGGCGATCGAGGCCTACGGTGGCTACGCCCCGCTCCGAGGCGGCGAAGCCGGAGAGACCCCATGATCAACGGCGCCCACGTCATCCTCTACTCCAGGGACGCCGAGGCGGACCGCGGCTTCCTGAAGGACGTCCTGGGCTTCCCCCACGTCGATGCGGGCCACGGCTGGCTGATCTTCGCGCTGCCGCCCGCTGAAGCCGCCGTGCACCCCGCCGACGGGAACGACACGCACGAGCTCTACCTGATGACCGACGACCTGGAGGCGGAGATCAGGTCCCTGACCGGCAAGGGGGTCATTTGCTCGAAGCCCGAACAGCTGGTCTGGGGCCGCCGCACCACCCTGGCCCTTCCCGGCGGCGGCCGGCTGCGCCTCTACCAGCCGCGCCACGCCAGGCCCTGATCCCGATCCGGTCTCCCGGGCCGGCACGCCCGCGGAAATGGGGCGGCGCTCGCCTCCTTGCGCCCGGACTTGCGCGTGATCATGGTGGAAGAGCCGAGCACTGAGGGAGGCTCCGATGCGCGCGCCGCTGGCCTTGACCGCCATTTTCCTGGCCCTGGCGGCCGCCGCCGCGGCCCAGCCGGCGCCGCAGGGGCCGCCCCAGGGGACCCGGATCTCGGGCACTGTGAAGTCGGTCACCGCCGGCGACGTGGTGCTCCAGAGCGGCGCGGGCGAGGTGGACGTGGCGCTCACGCCGCAGACCCGGGTGCTGATGCGCGAGGCCGCAACCTCGGCCGAGATCACGCCCGGCGCCTATCTCGGCACGTCGAACCAGAACAGCGCCACAGGCGCCGAAGGCACTGCCACCGAGGTGCACGTGATGCCGAACGGGCCGAACGTGAACTACCCCATGAACAACAGCGGCCTGATGATGACCAACGGCCATGTGCGCTCGGTCACCACCACGTCGCGCGGCCAGGAGATGGACGTCGACTATGGCCAGGGCGCGCCTCGCCACGTCGTCGTCACCGGCGACACTCGCGTCAGCCGGCTGGTGGACGTCGGCGCCGCGGGCCTGAAGCCCGGCCAGTCGGTGAGCGCGGTGACAAACCCCGGCGAAGGCGGCAAGCCCACGGCCAGCTACATCTCGATCAACCCGCCGGAGCCGCCGCCCGCCCCGGCCGCGAGCCACTAGGCGGCGGAGCGCCGGCGCCCGTATCGCTGAAGGCAGGGACCAGCCTGCGAGCCACGCCCCGCATCTGGCACAGCGGGGTGACAGCCTTCCGCCGGCTGTGTATAGGCCACGCCCCATGATCCTCGCGGCCGCGCAAACCTACTTTTGGTATTTCGGCCAACCGACGCCCCTGGCGCCGGCAGAGGATCGCTCGGCTTAAGATCAGACCCAGCCGAACCTCCCGCCAGCCGCCAGGAACCTGGCGGCTTTTTTCATGCCCGCCAGCTCCCGCCTCCCCAGGAGCCAGCCCATGCCCCACCAGACCGACGACCTTCGCATCCAGCGTCTCGAGATGCTCAGCCCGCCTTCGCAGGTGATCGGCGAGGCGCCGGCCAGCTTCATGCTCGCCGAGACGGTCGAGGCCTCACGCGTCGCGATCCACCGCATCCTGCACGGCCAGGACGACCGCCTGCTGGTGGTCATCGGCCCGTGCTCGATCCACGACCCGTCGGCCGCGGCCGAGTACGCGGGCCGGTTGGCCGCCGAGCGACGCCGCTACACGGGCGACCTCGAGATCGTCATGCGCGTCTACTTCGAGAAGCCGCGCACCACGGTCGGCTGGAAGGGCCTGATCAACGACCCCGGACTCGACGGCGGCTTCCGGATCAACGACGGGCTGCGGCTGGCGCGGCGCGTCCTGATCGACGTCAACGCGCTCGGCCTGCCGGCGGCCTGCGAGTTCCTCGACGTGACCACGCCCCAGTACATCGCCGACCTGGTGGCCTGGGCCGCGATCGGCGCGCGCACCACCGAGAGCCAGATCCACCGCGAGATGGCGTCCGGCCTGTCCTGCCCCGTCGGCTTCAAGAATGGCACCGGCGGCGACGTGAAGATCGCCGTCGACGCCGTGCTTGCGGCCTCCCAGCCGCACCACTTCCTGTCGGTGGACAAGGCCGGCCGCGCCGCCATCGTCGCCACCACCGGCAACGACGACGCCCACGTCGTCGTGCGCGGCGGACGTGCGCCGAACTACGACGCCGCCAGCATCGCGGCCGTAACCGCCGAGCTTGCCAAGGCGGGCCTGCCCGAGCGTCTGGTGGTCGACGCCAGCCACGCCAACAGCGGCAAGAACCACGCCCGCCAGCCGGCCGTCGTCGCCGACCTCTGCGCCCAGCTCGCCGCCGGCGAGCGCCGCATCGCCGGCGTGATGATCGAAAGCCACCTCGAAGCCGGCCGCCAGGACCTGATCCCCGGCCGCGCGCTCACCTACGGCCAGTCGATCACCGATGCCTGCATCGACTGGCCGACGTCGGCAGAGCTGCTGGGGGATCTGGCGGCCGCCGTGCGCGCCCGCCGGGAAAGCTTTGCGCCGGGACCGTCCCAGCTGCTTGCGCATTAGTGTCGGCACACTAAGTAACGGCGCGCGTGGTCTTTGTCATCGTGCATCGTGCGCCACCGGGCGGCGGCTCATCTGGCCTCGGGTCTGCGCGGCCGAGCCGCTCCGCCCGGAGTGACGGATGAGTTTTGTCGCTGGCTTGCTCCACGTCGGGCCACCGTAAAGTACGGCGGAATACGGTGATCGCGCGTTTGCGACGCCCCTCGCTATTCCCGCAGAAGCGGCAGCGACAGCCCCGAGCGCCGGTCCCGCATCAGCTCCCGGCGGAACCGGAACAGCTCCGCCGGCCGGCCGCCGGTCTCTGCGTCCATGCGCCCGAGGCCCTCGACCAGCCCGGTGCGCTCCACCACCCGGCGGAAGTTCTGCTTGTGCAGGGCGACGCCCGAGATCGCCTCGACGGTGCGCTGCAGCGCCGACAGGGTGAAGGCCTCGCCCATCAGCTCGAAGATCACCGGCCGGTACTTCAGCTTGCCGCGCAGGCGCCCGAGGCCGGTGGCCAGGATGCGGCGGTGGTCGGAAATCATCGGCTCGCCCAGGCCGAAGGCGCTGGGCTCGGCCGGGGCGCCGCCGAGGGCGCGGGAGCGGTCGCGGGCGGCCTCGGGCGCGAGGCCGGCCTCGTACAGCAGCTCGTAGCGCTCCAGCACCCGCTCCTCGTTCCAGGGCGACTCGTCCTCGGCGAACAGCAGCCGCACCCTGGCCGCGCGCGCCTCGGAGCGGCCTGCCCAGTGGCGCAGGGACGGCAGGATGTTGTCGTCGATGATCTTCGGCCGGCCGCCGCGCCAGTCTTCCCAGGGGAAGAAGTCGAAGAACGGCGTCCAGGCGCTGTCGGGCGCCCCGGTTGCCTCGGCCATCGGCGCGAACGCCAGGTAGCCCACCGAGATCACCCGCGCCGCGCCCGCGCCCACGTCGGCCAGCGGCGCCTCGCGGCCCTTGTCGCCGAAGGTGTAGAGTTGCTCGACGTAGCCGAGCTCGAAGCCGGTCTGGCGGCTGACGAACTCGCGCATGGCGATCTCGAAGGTGCGGTGGCCGTCGGGGTCGAACGGGCCGAACGGCAAGCCCTTCAGCGGCGAGGCGCGCTCGGCGCCCGGCTCGCGCGGCCGCACCGTCAGGCTGACCGCCTCGCCGTCCTGGATGGCGATTACCACCGCCGACAGCCCGATGACGACCTGCGCGCCTACCGCCACGGCGCGCCTCAGTGCCGCGCGGGAAGGTCGAACGGCACGCCTTCCATCGCAAAGTTGTTGTCTCCCATCGCCTCCACCGCCTCGATCATCCGGCCGCGGCGGCCCAGGATGTCGTCCGCCAGGGCCACGAGTCGGCGGTTCGGATAGGCGTGCGGCGCGGCCCGGCGCAGGGCCAGGGCGATGGCGTGCTCGTCGGCGTGGGGGTTGCGCTCACAGGCGATCGCGAAGGCCGAGGCGGTCGAGCGGCTGATGCCGGCCCAGCAGTGGATCAGCATGGGGGCGCTGGCGTCCCAGCCCTGGGCGAACTGCAGCACCTGCTCGACCATCTCGACGGTCGGCAGGGTCAGCCCCTCCTGCGCCGCGGCGATGTCGTGCGTCTCGATGCGCAGATGCCGCTCCCTGGGAAATCCCGCCGGCGTCCCGATCATCTCGCCGGGGCTCAGCAGGGTGATCAGGTGCGACGGCGCGCGTGCGGCAATCACGTCGTGGATCCGGTTGAGGGGGGTGACGATCAGGACCATTGCGTGAACCCCGCCGCCTTGGACAGCGCATGATACCGCTCCAGGTAGCTCATCTGTGCGACGGCCGCCGCCATGGGCTGGATGGTCAGGCTGTAGCCCTTCGGCGGCGCGCCGAAGAAGTCGAGGCTCTCCTCGTGGCCGAACCCCGCCAGCTGGGTGGCCTCGAAGAAGGCGCAGGCGCGGTCGCCCTGCTTGATCAGCGCCTTGATCGCCGCCGGCGTCCGGGCGGGCAGGCCGAAGCGGACATGGATGGCCGTCTCCAGCCGGTCCTCGAACAGGCGGTAGTCCAGGCCCAGCGCCGTCTTGAATGGGGAGATCATGTCGCCGATCACATACTCCGGGGCGTCGTGCAGCAGCGCCGCCAGGCGCCAGCGGGGCTCCAGGGTCGGCTGGATGTGGGCGCAGATCTCCTCCACCACGATCGAATGCTGCGCCACCGAGAAGGCGTGGTCGCCGGTGGTCTGGCCGTTCCACCGGGCCACGCGGGCCAGCCCATGGGCGATGTCGCCGATCTCGATGTCCAGCGGCGAGGGGTCCAGGAGGTCGAGCCGGCGGCCGGAGAGCATCCGCTGCCACGCCCGGGGCGGCGCCTGGCGACGTTTCGATTGCAGCGTTTTCGCCACCGGGCCGTTTCTCCAGTGAAGCCTCACTGACCGATCGCTTGACAAAGATCAATGCGAGGGACTGCGGTTGTGGGGCAATGTCGGACCCAAGGGGAGGACCCCATGGACTGGGCGAGAATCATGGCGCCGCTGTGCGGCGGGGAAGGGGACCGGCACGTGGTGGCCTGCGCCGCGGCGCTGGCTGAGCCGTTCGGCGCCGAGCTGGCCTGCGTGCACGCGCCGCCGGACGTGGCCGATCTGATCCCGTGGATGGGCGACGGCTTCATGGGCGGCGTTCAGGCCAGCGCCGTGGACTCCATCCGCCAGGCCGCGTCCGAGGGCGCGGCCGCGGCCAAGGCGGCGGCGGACGCCTGCCCCTATGGGCACAAGAGCTTCAGCACCTTGAAGTCGCCGGTGTGGTCGGGGCTGGCCCTGCAGGCGCGGCTGTCGGACGTGGTGGTGTTCGACAACGCCGCGGCCAAGGCCAAGGGGCCGCTGTCGGAGATATTCCAGCAGATCCTCACCGACGAGCAGCGTCCCACGGTGGTGGCGCGTCCCGGCTTCAAGGTCGGCGGCGTGGTCGCCGTGGCATGGGATGGCGGCAAGGAGGCCAGCCGCGCAATGCGCACGGCCATCCCGCTGCTGCAGAAGGCCGCCTCGGTGATCATCCTCTCGGCGCCGGCGGCCTCGTCCCGCAAGTTCGATCCCGAGTCGCTGCACACCTATCTGGCGTCGCGCGGGGTCGTGGCGACCATCCAGACCATCACGGAGAGTGGCGACCCGTCCCAGCTTCTGCTTAAAGGCGCGACGGCGGCGGGCGCGGATGTCCTGGTGTCGGGCGCGTTCGGCCACCCGCGCCTGCAGGAGTTCATCTTCGGCGGCACCACGCGAACATTCCTGACCACGGAGGGGCCATCCCTCTTCCTGTCGCACTAGCGCTCGCCAAATTATAGAAACGTAGCAGAAGGACCTCCGATGGCGCTTTCCCGCATCGTCATGCGCATGGCCCGTAATCCGGGCACCGAGTTCGCCGACGGCGACGACCACCGTGGCTATACCCTGGTGGCGCCGCTGACCGCGGACGGCCACCTGGACGAGGCCGCCTACGCCAAGGTCAAGGAGAGGTGCACGGTCCGCCGCTTCGCGCCCGATGAGGACCCGGAAGAGGGCCGCCTGGCGCGCAGCCGCCAGCGCTGGTCGTTCGACTACGGCCAGGACGGCGAGGAGGAAGAGCCGGTCTTCCGGCTCGGCCAGCACCGCTTCTCGGTGGGAGAATACGTGAGCATCACCGACGAGGACGGGCGCCTCCTGACCTACAAGGTGACGGAGGTCGCCCCGGTCTGATGGCGGGCCGAAAGGTCGCGGCGCGATGTATTGAACCGGCGCCCCCGCTTGCCGACATAGGCGTCATGTCAGAACCTTCCCGCGCGGACCGCCGCGCCCGGATCGTCGAGCGCACCGTCGCCGAGACGGGTGTCGACGAGGCCATGATCGAGCGCCTGGTGCGCACCTTCTACGGAGAGGTCCGCGCCGACCCCGTGCTGGGGCCGGTGTTCGAATCGAAGATCGACGACTGGGAGCCGCACCTGCAGCAAATGTGCGCCTTCTGGTCGTCGGTCATGCTGATGAGCGGCCGCTATCATGGCCAACCGATGCGCAAGCACATGCCCCTGCCCATCGGGCGGACGCACTTCCAGCGCTGGCTGCAGCTGTTCGAGGCGGCAGCACGGCGTGTGTGCCCGGCGCCGGCCGCAGAGGCGTTTCTCGACCGCGCGCACCGCATCGCCGAAAGCCTGCAACTGGGTCTGGCGGTTCAGCGGGGCGAATTCCCGCCTGTTGGTTCGCTCGTCTGAACCCCGGAGCGGCGTTCACCTGCGGCGTAACGACCATTCACTGTTCCTTGCAATCGCAGGCCGTATGGTGGTTTGAAGAGGCGCAGGGGTAGGCATTGGGCATGCCGGCATTGCAGCAGACACCGGGCATCGAGTTGGACGCGGACGTCGACGGGTCGCTGCTTGAGCTCGTCGAGGTGATCGAGCAGCTGGCCGGCGCGCGCACCGTCGAGGACGTGGCGGCCATCGTGCGGACCGCGGCGCGCCGGATCTCCGGCGCTGACGGCGTGACCTTCGTGCTGCGTGACGGCGATCGCTGCTGGTACCTGGACGAGGAGGCGATCGGGCCGCTCTGGAAGGGGCAGCGCTTCCCGCTGACCGCCTGCATCTCCGGCTGGGCGATGCTCCAGGGCGAGACGGCGGTGATTCCAGACATCTACGCCGACCCGCGCATCCCGCACGACGCCTACCGGCCGACCTTCGTGAAGAGCCTGATCATGACGCCGGTGCGGCGGGAGAACCCGATCGCCGCCATCGGCGCCTACTGGGCCGAGCTCAACGCCCCGCACGAACGGGAAGTCGCCCGGCTGGCCGCCATCGCCCGGGCCACCGCGACGGCGTTGGCCAACGTCCAGCTGATCGCCTCGCTGGAGGAATCGCTGGAGCGGCGGGACGAGCTGATTCGCGAACTGGACCACCGGGTGAAGAACACCATGAGCGCGGTGATCGCGATCGGCCACCGCACCCTGGCCCACGCCGCATCGCCGGAAGCCTTCGCCAACACCTTCAACGACCGCATCCGATCCCTGGCCCGCGCCCACGAGCACCTGGCCGTGCGCCGCTGGAAGGACGCCGATCTGGGCGAACTTGTCGCGCTGTCGCTGTCGCCATTCCGGCGCTCCGACGACGGCGGCCTGACCATCGCCGGGCCAGCGGTGCGGCTGCGGCCCGAGGCGGCGGTGAGCTTCCTGATGACCTGCCACGAACTGGCGACCAACGCGGCCAAGTATGGCGCGCTGAGCCTGCCCGGCGGCCGCGTCGACGTGACCTGGAGCGTGGCGGGCGAGCCTGCGCCCGGCGTCCTGACGCTCGAATGGCGCGAATCCGGCGGGCCGCCCGTGGCGCCGCCCTCGCGCCGCGGCTTCGGCACGGAGATGATCCGGCGCGGTTTCGCTCGCGACGTGGACGGCGAGACCGACCTCGAGTTCGCGCCCGAGGGCGTGAGATTCAGGCTGGTCGCGCCCCTGTCTCACAAGATCAGCGCGATCACCGAGACGGGTGCTTGATGAGTCTTGATGACGTCCAGAACGTCCTCGTGGTCGAGGACGAGTCGCTGCTGGCCCTCGACCTCGAGTGCGCGCTGGAGGAGCTCGGCTGGGAGATCGCCGGGTCGCTTGGCGGTGTCGCCCAGGCGCTGAACTGGCTGAAGGCGCGGGAGCGGCCGCCCACCGCGGCGGTCCTCGACGTGAATCTGGGCGGCGAAATGGTGTTCCCGGTCGCCGAGGCGCTGGCGGCGCGCAACGTGCCTTTCGTGTTCGCCACCGGCTATTCCGACGTCGTCAACCGATCCGGCTTCTCCGGCCGCCCGACGCTGGCCAAGCCGGTGGACCGCGACGCCCTGAAGCGGGCGCTGGATGCGCTGTTGGCGCCAAACCAGTAGCGCCTGCGTCCAGAAGGCGGCTTGAGCGTGGCGACACTGTGTCAATTAGCTCAAGCATGATAGTGGTTTATCGGCCACAGTTCATATGATGCTTCAGCCGCCGAGGAACCCGGCGGCGCGAGCGCGGTTGTGTCCTCCGTCAACCGGCGTCGCCCGGACAAGCCGCCGCCAGAGCGGCCGCGGCCCGCCTCACGGAGTTCCAAAGATCATGAAGTACCTCAGCGTTTCGTTCGCCGCGCTTGCCGGCGCGAGCGGCCTTTGCCTGGCCGGCGCGGCGATGGCCCAGCCGGACGACTGGAGCGGCGTCCACGTCGGCGTCAACGGCGGCTGGCGCGGCTCCAGCACGCACGTCGATCCATCGACGAACAGCGTCAACCAACTGAGCGGCGTCAACAACGGGACCGGGACGGTAAGCGTGCCCTCCACCACCTTCACGTCGTCAGCCGCGCGGATGCGGAGCGACAGCGGGACCTGGGGTGGCCAGGTGGGCTTCGACAAGCAGATGGGCCACTGGGTGCTCGGCTTCGAGGGCGACCTCGACGCCAACTACGGCTCGCGCAGCACGACCTCGTCCTACGTCCTGCCCGGCACCGCCCTGACCACCGGCAGCCAGGTGGCGGTCACGCGCTATGTGAAGCCAAGCTGGGAGGCGAGCGCGCGTGGCCGGATCGGCTGGGCAATGGGGCCGACGCTGATCTACGGCACGGGCGGCCTCGCCTGGGAGCAGACGCGCAACGGC
>Ga0105240_10003060_pt1 | contig 26295 bp, 9 predicted proteins | sample KBSC54metaG_FD_80426 | JGI IMG/M metagenome (GOLD analysis project Ga0105240, IMG submission 80426) | Corn rhizosphere microbial communities from Kellogg Biological Station, Michigan, USA - KBS C5-4 metaG | ecosystem: Host-associated > Plants > Roots > Rhizosphere > Soil | place: Michigan, USA...
AGCTGTTTGGCGATAAGGGTGGCAATATCATCAATATCAGTTCAGGTGCAAGCAAAATGCCGATGCCGGGAGTCTCGTTATATTCGGCAACCAAAGCGGCATTGGATGCTATAACCATTTCTTTATCGAAGGAACTGGGTGTAAAAAATATTCGTATCAATTCTATTTTACCGGGTGCTACCGAAACAGAAGGTGCAGTGAGTGCGGGCGTCACTACCGGTAGTGAGTATGAAAAAATGTTTATTGCCAATACGCCGCTTGGTCGCAGAGGCCAGCCCGGGGATATTGCTAAAGCTGCCGTATTTCTTGCTTCCGATGATGCAGCGTGGATTACGGGTGAGCAAATTTCCGTTTCGGGTGGTATGTATGGTTTTTAAATTAATAAACTCAAAAAAGAAAGATAATGGCAAAAAAAACCTGATCCCTGGGTGGGGGCTAAAACACAAACACAACAGTACCGCACTAGCGTACGTCCTTTTTTATTCCACTCCTGCTTTGGCGAAAAAGTTCCCCACGCGGTCGGGAAATAAAAAATGCCCAGCCAAAGGCTGGGCACTGTTGCGTTTGTGTTTGCGGAGAGAGAGGTTCTCAAACCCGCCTGAAATACCATTTATAATTAATCAGTTATAAGCCCGCAAAAGCAACACTCACTGGATCACTCACTCGTATTTTTCGGTTGCGCGTTATTCTGGGATAAATGTACGAAAATATATTACCTTCTCTAATTTAGCTGAAAAAAGAAAGACGAATTGGTGATTCCCATTTCCGCCATTTAACCGCCAAATATCCGCCATATCGGGCATTCAAATTGATTCCCGCCAGCCTCCGTTTTCTGCTATTTTTGGGCCTTTTTCTTTGTTGCTCGTCGGACGCTCTTTGGCTTCGGTACCCTCATGAACTTCCCCGTGGCCTTATAGTGTGCAATGGCTTCGCTGATTATTCTCTTGTCTTCTTCTGTGACCACGCGAGGTTCCACGACGAAATCAACGCCTTTAGCATCTTTAATGTATCCCATCTTATTTGGATTTAAAGTGGTACTCGATAAGTTTGGTTGTTGTCTCTAAATCTCAGAATAATGATCGATATCCAGACATTTTCCCGACATTTCCGCCAATTTTCCGACATGTTGAGTGCCGCGGTTGGCTAGGGTTCTAAGAGCTTCTGGATTGTAGCTCATCAGCGAGTTCACCAGGTAAGGTCGCGGGGTAAGGGTAGGGGGTCTATGATGATTGGATCGAATAGCCCAGACTGAGTTCCTGCGCCTGTTTGGAGAGAAACTTTAACTGTTTTTGCTGGATGGATTTTAGTCGCTTCCGGTAATCCTCTAAATCGCTCTTCTTGATCCGTGGGCGGTTGCCTACTTTCGTAAAAGGGATTTCTCCTTCATCTAACAGGCGAAAAAGATGCGAAATCGATACATTTAAGCAGTCCGCTGTTTTCTTGGCTCCAATAGTACTCGAAATTATCTACGCAAGTGATCTGAAATTACCCAATCATCTAGGAAGATCCTCGCACCGGGCAAAAGACCGTTCTCCAACCGTATGAAAGAAAATAACAAATGCCTACATTATACGTGAACCGTCATTCCTGTAGAGTAATCGTGTAAGCATCGTCCTGGATCGTGCCGGCATTGTCGACAGTGCGGTTGTAGAATACGCGCTTAATCCAACCGCTGGACCTGATAAAACGATATTCCGAATAATCATGAAGATCAAAACTGGCATATTTCTCTCTCGCAACCTGCATTTCCCCGTCATCTTTTATGTTCATTTTCGCCATCACGGAGTCGATTAGGCTCTTTATATTTGCTTTGTCTACCCGTAGATTGAAAACCAGTGTAAAAGAATCCTTTTTTGGGGCCAGTCCGGAAGCCTTTATGGTTTGAATGCCCGGTAAAGGCTGGCCGCCAAAGGGGTTGGTAATTTCCGTCGGAGCCGTCACTATCCTTGATTCGAATTTATATCCAAATGGTACATGAAAGAGTTGGATCTCCTTTATTAGTGATGATTCAACCATCTCTTTGGAGTGGTATAATTTTTTGGCGGATTCTACGACTGCTGTCAGTGTACTGTCCTTTTTTGGAGGCAGGGATAGTTCCATCATTTTCGAATAAGCATCTCTCACTTCTTCCCAGTTTAGCAGTTCGACAAATGCTCCCATTTCAGTAACCCGGAAGATCATTTGCATACCATTGTAAACAGGTAAAGAATCCGCGAGTGCGGGCCTCAAAACGGTTATAGCCTCGGGAAGGTGAAATACCCATTTGATGGTATAATTTTTTGGCGTTGAGTCAATCACGGATATCCAGGCCTCATAGGCGAACCTAAATGGGGCCGCCTTGACGCTGTTGGTGGTGGTGGCCTTTTCATGGACAATGGAATATACTTTGGTATCGCCCATTTTCCAAAAAGCGATGCAGTTTACGGAAGAATCGTTCCCGGCTTGGCTATGATCGGAAGTCTGAGAATAGCCGGAGAAAAATAGAATAGCAGCCGACAGGGTTAGGGGAATTCTCATGAAGGTTATAATTAGTTATAAAGACCAAATGTCTGCATAAGTAAATCCAGGATTTGCTCTATGCCGACGTTGCTGCGCAGGAATTGGCGAATATCCGGGTTTTCCTCTCGGACAATGTCAACATAAAGCGTGCGGATGACCGTAAATTCCCGGGCGGCTGTTCTTAAGAAAACTAGCAGAATCATGCCATCCGGATATTCCAGATAACATTGTCTGAATCCGAGTTCCCTGGAATTAATCATGAAGGGGTGTCCGCCACGCATTTTCTGCAAGCGGAGCTCTTGAACGGCCTCGTTGCCGATTTTCTCTATAGTTTGGAGAGCTGTCATTGTCGGTAAAGTTAAGAATAGAATATGCGCTGAACAAACCATTTAGCTGAATTCCAATTGGATATTGGCTTCATCCGCTGCGAACAGGTAACATGCATACGAAATCCATCCCGATTGATCCAAAAAATGAAAGTGGGAAGAAAGAGCTAAAGAAGCTGCGTAAAGGAAATTGAGCAAGCAGCACGAATATCATTCATATCCACACGCCGAACTCAATATTCTACACGTCTATCAACTGTACATGTAAATATTTGGAATGCTAATCCAAATTCATTTTATTCAGCCGGCGCAAACCAACGAGTGCGCGTATTAGTTCACGTTGCGCGGCGGACCACTCAAAAAAAATCTTCCCTAATATCCTTCTGTCGCTCAATTAGTTTTAAACAAACACTTACAGATGTTAATAAAACCCTTAAATGTTTTATAGGAAAATCGAATCAGATGTCTTTATTTCGCTTCCTGCAATCCCGTCCCATTCTAATCATTTTACCTAAACCTGTAAACCCTTTCTACCATGAAGATGATCAAAAGTCATGTGCGGTGTTTTATGGACATGACCTAGGTGTATCGTCCCTCCGATACATCGTATAATTCCAGCAACTTTCTGTTTAGATTAGGCAACTCAGAGATTCCCAGTTGTGGATTATTGCTTTGTTTTAAAAGTTGGCTGATTGCCGACCGGATTTGTTATTCCTGTACCGCCAGAAGGTTTTGTGTCCGGATGGGAGGGATTGTTTTGCATGCCCTTTAAGATCGAATTGAGATTTATTAAACAAGATAATAACTGACCAAAATGACGCTAAAGAAAGCATTGGGCGCATTGCTCTTGTGCCTGTCAATTGTTGTAGGAAAACTGCAGGCGCAGACTGCCAGCTTCAACTTTTCGCTGACGGCTCATCCTGTTTCAGGATGGACCAACGTGTTTGGTAACCCCGCCGCGGCCGTCTGTTCCGCCACCAGCGGAGGCATAACCGTTAGCTCTGTAGCGACCGGCAACTGGTCTCCATTTTCAGGTGGTTGTTCCTATGACGGAGGGGGGGCCAGTGGTGGGACTTTCTTTCCTGCGGCGGTCATGGCAAATCAGTGGTTTCAGTACAGCAGCTTTTATGCGCAGTATAATGCTCTTCTCCCGCAGCTGATGATCTCCGGTCTGAATAAGGACAGTGTTTATACGATAAAGATGACCGGCAGCGACACTGTCAATCTCGGCACCTTTATGCTTAACCCGATCCGGTATACCGTTACTGGCGCAATTATCTATGGCTATGTTGATATCGATGGGGAGTATAATAGAAGCGATGGGGCTGTGTTTCACAATGTGGCACCTGATGCGTCGGGTAATGTAAAAGTCTATGTCAATACGTACAATGGGTCGAACCTCGCCAGCATCAGTGGTATTCAGATCATTACGGGTCACACGACGGCTCCGCAGCCGACGGTAGCGTTCACTCATCCTTCCAATGGCCAGATCTTGTCCGAAGACGGGATCATCTCCCTGGCAGCGACCGCCAGCGAAACCAGCAGCACCATCGCCCGTGTCGAGTTCTATGCGAACGACATCCTGCTGGCAACTGACTCCGCAGCCCCCTATGCCTACAACTGGACGAATGCGGACCCCGGCACCTATGTGTTAAAGGCCAGGGCGATCGATGGATTTGGCAATACCGCTGTATCGACGATCAATGTGACGGTCCAGTCGTTGAACTATTTCTGGTCAACGACCGGAAATATTGCCACCGGTGCCGATACCAGCTTCATCGGTACGGTAGATACTAACCGTCTGGCTTTCCGAACGAATAATGTCGAACGAATGACCATTCTTAAGGACGGAACTGTTGGCATCGGGACAAAGAATACCTATGGGTATGCACTGGCCGTCAATGGTACGGGCATTTTTACAAAGGTGCGGATCAAGGCAGCGGGTACCTGGCCCGACTATGTTTTCAAAAAGGGCTATGAGTTGCCGGACCTGCAGCAGTTGGAACGCTATATCGCCGAACACCAACACCTGCCGGGCATCGTATCTGAAGGGGAAGTAACCAGGAATGGCTTTGATCTCGGCGACCATCAGGCAGCGATGTTAAAGAAAGTGGAAGAACTGACGCTTTATCTGATCGAGGAGAATAGACGGCTGAAGGAACAGAATGAGAAACTGCAGGATCAGCAGCGGCAGATCGACGAGCTGAAGCGCCTGATAAAGGAAAAGCACTGACCGGGGCCGGTTCAGCGGTAATTCAATTCGAACTGGACCCTTCTGTTCTTCGCTCTCCCTTTGACTGTGGTATTATCGGCGATAGGGCGACTGCTGCCGTATCCCGTCGCGGATAGTCTGGAGACGTCTATTTGTCCTTTGATTACCAGATAGTCCCGTACTGCATTAGCTCTTTGTTGACTTAAGCGTTGGTTCTTTTCATATGACCCCGAATTGTCGGTATGTCCGCCGATGTCAAGCCTGAGAAGAGTGTCCTGTTGAAGAATGAGGACGACTTCGTCGAGCGATCTGAAGGATTCGGGTAAGAGTATAGCACTGTCTGTAGCGAAGAAGATCAGTTTTGCGGCCCGGTCCATTTTTTCGCGCAGATCGTCACTCACTTTTACCGGCCTCGCCCTGTGCGGCGGAGGACAGCCCTGGAAATCGGCGATCCCGGCGACAGTAGGACATTTATCGATCGCATCGGGTATGCCGTCACCGTCGCTGTCTTTTGAAGACGAGACAAGGGCAGTTGGAGCGGCCGTGGGAGATATAGGACCTTTTTTTGCCGATGCACGGCGATGCCGCGAAGAGATAATACCGGCTATCCCGGCGCTGAAATAAAAATGCCCTGCCTGACCAGTGGTCAATGGGATTCGATACTGGGCATGGAAGAGGAGAAAGGTTTCACCCGGCAGACTAACCTGCAGACCCATGCCTGCAGGAACGAAGACACCGTAAGAACCCATGAAGTTCGAAACCCCCGCGCCGGCCTGAAGAAAAGGATTAAAGTGACGGGATGCAGGGTATAGCTTTTCTCTTATGGATGCGTCTGCTTCGATAAGAAGGTGTTTGTTATCTGAATTCTGAGCTTTTCCAGGATAGTCGAGAAAAGATCCGGCAAATGTGATGTTCAGGTCGGTGTGAGGAGTGAAGCCCTGTAAATAATTAATAGCGAGGCCGAGGTGACTGCGATTTTGGGCTTTCAACGGATTCAGGCTGTCCTTATAGGAAAAACCATTCAGAACAAGATGTACGCCTAAGGAGGGTTGCTGAACATAACTCTTGTCCTGGGCGAGGATGTAGATGGGAGAGAGAAGCAGGAAAAATTGGATCGATCGCAAAAAATAGTGTTTCATCATATTCAGGGTTTATTCTACGTATGATACGAATGGCCTTATTTCTTTTTATTTTACTTTTTTCAGGGTTGTGTACTCTGGGGCAGGTTCGTATTCCCCGGAAAGATACGGTCTTACTTGGTATTCCGGTACCACTGTTTCTTTCCCGCGACAGTCTCGGTCATGAAAAAGATACGCTGTCAGTCCGGGAGATGCTGCAGCAGGAAAAGAAAAAGATAGGAAAAAGTCTTTCCGGCAGAGGAAAGGACAGTCTGGGAAGTCCTGTTCGCCCAATCAGTCCGGGTGTACGATTTACCGGAGGATATGCCGGGTATAATTTCAACTACCGATCCGACCTGGATACGCCGTATACAGAAAAGAACATAGCCCAGCATCAGGTGATGTCTACCCTGAATTTTGCGGTGGCGGGAATTCTGCCGTTGCGGGTCAATACCTTTATCCGCCGCAGTAACTCTTCTATCTTCAGGGACATCACAGATGTACAGGTGGTATTCGACGCGGCGGCTTACCGTAACCGCTTGTCCGGCGATTTGCGCGATCGGCTGTTACGGCAGGCACCAAACGTAGATTCGTTGGCCGGCAGTCTCTACCGCCGACGGCTGAACCAGGCCTCGAATATAGAAGGATGGCTGAAAGACCCATTGACGAATCAGAAACTCATAGAGGCCAACGAGATACTGAAGGTGCCGCACATTACCTATAGTCCATCCACGCCCGACAGCACCAATAGACGACGGGAGGATTCCCTGCGTAAGGAAGCATCCCTTCTGCTGGAACTATATAACAAGGCCTCGAAGATGGTCGACCGGCTCTATGGCCAGGCCGATAGCCTGAAGCAACGCTATGATGGGTCTGTAGAAAAAGCGAACAGATACAGAGCGCTCGTCAGCACACCGGTCAATAGTCCCGGCGGCTATGCCCAGGGCAGGACGCGATGGCAACAGTACGCGCCGGATGCGGTAGGGTTGTCGCGGATGGAGAATTTCTTACTGGGAGTCAGGAATTTCGGCCTGGGCAGGAACAGCGTGACCTATTCGGACCTGACGGCCAGAAATATCAGCCTCAACGGGATCAATTTCGAGTATAATTCCTGGTATTATCTGGCATTCTCGGCGGGAGTGGTCGACTATCGTTTCAGGGATTTTGTGATCCACCAGTTGAAACAGACGCCGCAGTATATGTATCTGGCCCGGGCGGGGATCGGGCGACTGGAGAAGAGTTATTTTATCGTTTCTGTCTTTGGAGGCCGCAAACAGCTGCTGACCTCTGTCAGTAGCTCCGGAGCACCTACCGTAGTGAGACTAACCGGTCTTAGCACCGAGGCGAAATGGCAACTGGAAAGGAATATTTTCCTGCAGGCGGAAGCGGCACAATCCTTTTCTCCCGATCTGCAGACGGGACCGCCGCCGGCAAAGCCGGGTTGGAATTTTTCCGACAGGAGCAACAAGGCCTTCTCCGTTAAGTTTTCGTCCTGGTTTCCAGCTACCGCCTCACGACTCGAGGCCCAGTATAAATTTACCGGGGCCAACTATCAGTCCTTTACGACATTCCAGACGAACGCAGAGCAGAGGGCCTGGTATATCCGGGCGGAGCAGAATTTCTTCAGGCGGCAGCTGAAACTCGTTGTTTCTTTGCGGAGTAACGATTTTTCAAATCCTTATATCGTTCAAAACTACAAGTCGAATACTGTATTCAAGAGCATGAGCCTTACGTTCCACGGGAAGAACCTGCCAATTGTCACGGTTGCCTATATGCCGATGAGCCAGTTGACCAAGGTGGACAGTGTCCTGGAAGAAAGTCAGTTTCACACGCTGAATATCAGCGTAAGCCATTTTTACAAACTCGGCGAAAAGCGGGCGTCTACCAATATCGTTTATTCAAAGTTCTTTAACGGCAGTAGCGACTCGGCATTTATTTATTACAACTCTGTCAATCTTTATATAGCCCAGTCCGTGTATTTCCGGGATTTTACGTCTACGCTGGCGCTGTCGCATAGTCAGAATACGGGCTACCGGTACAACGTGCTGGAAGGCAATATCAGCGTGCCTCTTGGGAAAAGCGCGAGCGCCGGGGTAGGGGCTAAGTTGAACGAACTTAACGAGGTATACACCGGTATTGGCGGATTTGCGGATGCCAGCGTCCTTTTCGGCGGTCGGGACAAGCTCTCATTTCACCTGGAAAAGGGGTACCTGCCTGGCAGCGGGTCTTCGCCTAAGCTGGTTCCGAACGTGTTGGGGACTCTGAGTTTTATAAAAACATTTAAATAAATGGGCTCATTTATATGAAAAAATACATACTCCTGATCCTGACCATCACCGGTGTGCTACGCCTGTCTGCGCAGGTGGTGCTGAACCTGCAGCTGCCGCCGGCCGGGCTAACTGTGAAAAGCCAGCTCTGGAACATGACGGTCGTCAATACCGTTAGTCAGCCCGTTCAGGCGCAGATCGAATTGTCGATGATCAACGTGGCGAATAATCAGCCGGTACTGACGGCTACGACCAGCGTGCTGACGTTTCCGAAAGGGCTGAAGCAACTGCACGCCGGCGATGTAGCTCCTGTGACTTATAATATACAGGACCCTGCCTTCCGTGTAGACGGCAGTCCGGAAGGCTTTTTGCCCGTGGGAACTTTTCAGGTTTGCTATTCGATCGTCCGGGTGGATCTGGAAGTCTCTGAGCGGATAGCTGAGGAGTGCGAGACTGTGGTCATTGAGCCGATAAGCCCACCCCAACTGGTGAGTCCCGGTGACAGCGGAATTGTGGAGCAGACAAGGCCCTTGTTCAACTGGCTTCCGCCTGCACCGGTGCAGCTGTTCAACAATCTTGTATATGATTTTAGCCTGGTACGGGTGGAACCTCTGCAAACCGGCGCCGAGGCGGTACAGCAGAATATTCCGTTGGACAGGGAAAGCAACGTTACAGCGACCAACCGCCAGTATCCTTTGTCGCTGCCGGAACTGGATACCTCCCGTACCTATGCGTGGCAGGTCGTTGCACGCAGCGGAGGGACGGAAGTGGCCCGAAGTGACGTTTGGACCTTCCGGGTTAGGAAGGAGGGCCCGGAGACCCTATCGCCGGCTCCTGTGTATTATTCCCGGTTGCAGCGGGAGACGGACGCAGCGTATGGAGTATGCCGGGGGATGCTATACTATGAATATCTCAATGAGACGAATGACAAGATGGTTCCCTTTAAGATATATGACCTGAGCAACGCGTCTGGAAAAGAGCTGGTATCCGACTCGACGGTGATCAGCCTTCATTACGGCCAGAATATGGGAAAGTTGGACTTTTCCCATAACGCTATGCTCCAGGACAAACACGTATATCTCTTCGAGCTGATCAATTCGAGAAGGGAACACTGGTATCTTAAATTTCAATACCGTAAAAGCAACTAAGACCGAACAACCCCGATAATATTTCCGCTCATGATCATCAATTTCCTTAACCGCCACAACCGTGTGATAGGCTGGGCATTCTACCTCTTGTTTTCCACAAACTGCGCTTTGGCTACTTCTCTACGGGAGAGACCGGTAATTGCCGGAGAGTATTCTTATCACGCTCCTGTCGTGGCGGAAGATATCTTCCATAGTAACAGGCCGCCGGCAGACAAGCCTTTAGTATCGGTAAGCATGCTTTCTGCTGGCAGCCGAAAGACCGACGGTGGGGGGCCAGCGCAGCCCGAGATGCAGGCCTTCCAGTCGGTGAACGCCAATAATATGGTGGACCTGTTCTCCGGTGATTTTTCCTATAATATCCCGCTGATGGACGTTGGTGGCTATCCCGTCAATATCTCTTATCGCGCAGGCTTATCGATGGATCAGGAAGCCAGCTGGGTTGGCCTTGGATGGAATATCAACCCGGGGACTATTACCCGAAATATGCGCGGGCTTCCGGATGACTTCAATGGTAACGACTCCATCAAAAAAGTAGCTGGCATAAGAGAGAACAAGACGGTCGGTGTGACGGGTGGCGGCAGCGGGGATGTTGAAGTAGCTGGCTTTCCAATAAACGTTGGTTTCGGCGCAAATCTGGGAATATTTTATAATAACTACAAAGGCTGGGGATTGGAGAACGGTGTGAATGCGAGCATCAATGCCGGTGGAGGCTCCAAGGGAGGACTGACGGGTGGATTGGGCGTGCAGGCTAATAACAATTCCCAGGACGGGCTTACTTTGACGCCAAGTCTCTCTCTTGAAATAGAGCAAAAAAGCGCCGACGAGCTTGCCGGTCTTACCGGCTCTTTCTCGACGTCTCTGCCATACAATTCCCGTACGGGCCTCAAAGGCCTCGAATTGTCGACGGGCCAAAGACAGTACGCCACAGATGATAAGAATCAGCGCTTCAGCACGGGAGGATCGGTAGGTGGGACCATTGGTTTTGCGTCCCAGACCTATACGCCGACGATAACCCTGCCGATGTCGAGCCATCAGTATACGTTCACGGCGAAACTGGGGCTGGCGGAGTATGTGTTTCACCCCAGCTTTTATATCAGCGGGTATGTCAGCAGCCAGACCATCGAGCCGGCAGATACCTTATTAGCCCTACCGGCCTATGGCTACCTCCACTATCAGGACGGGATAGCGCATGACAATGGGCTTTTGGATATGAACAGGGAGAAAGAACTACCCTATCACGACAAACCTACCGTACCGCATATTGCTGTGCCTTTTTACACCTATGACGCATTTTCGATCACGGGTGAGGGGACGGGAGGGATGTTCAGGGCGTATCGTGGCGATATCGGATATGTTCATGATCATTTCATCCGCACTAAAGATGCGTCGGACCGGCTGAGCGTGGACGTGGGGGTGTCATCCCTGGTACACGCCGGTGCGGACCTGAATCTGACCCGGGCATTTACCCAGACGGGGGCCTGGCTTGACCAGAATACGATGCAAAAAGTGATCAGCTTCCGAAAGGATTCCGGTCTGTTCGAAGCCGCTTATTTCCGTAATCCGGGAGAAAAGTCGATCAATCAGAAGTCTTTTTATGACGCTATCGGCGGGGACGACGTGGTTGCTGTGAAACTGTTTCAGCCGGGCGCCAGCAGCAGTGTCATACAGGCCACGAACTATCTGACGCATTACCGGAATAAGGTCGCTGCCGGCGATAGCCTGTTGACACCCCAAAAGGCGATCCGAAGCGAAAGGGATAAAAGGACCCAGGTGATCTCTTATTTGAACGCAAAGGAGGCCAATGCCGCAGGATTGTCGAAATATATCGAGAACTATGCGCTGAATCAGTTCAGCCTCAGTGGTTGCGATGCGAATCAGGGTGACCCAGGGCCCGGACCGCAGGGTGTGTTGGGCACCTATTTTAAGAACAAGGACCTTAAGGGAAGCCCTGCGCATACTGTGTCGGCAGACTACACGGACCATGTCTGGGGTAACAGCGATCTACCTTTCCCGTCGGACCCCTCCTTCCCGCACGAAAATTTTTCGGCCCGTTGGGTGGGAAGGCTACTCGCCCCGAAGACGGGGACGTATTCCATCGGAACCTATACCGATGACGGCGTAAGGTTCTGGATCAACGACAGCCTGCTCATCAACCACTGGAACGATCACAGTCTGAGCTGGGATTCCTGCCACGTCAACCTCGTCGCAGGTGAGCTATACAATATCCGGATGGAATATTACAATGCCGGAAAATGGGCGGCAGCTGCATTGGAGTGGTCGCCGCCAGGCCAGACTACTCCTTATGGTGGCATAGATAAAAGTCCTTTTAACGGCGTAGTTCCGATACAATACCTGTTCATGCCGGCGCAGGATACCATCCCTGGTGCAAACATGAGCCGGGAAAAAAGGATCAACAGCTTCCGGAAAGCTAATCATATCTCTGAGATCGACGTGCTCAACAACGATGGGCGGCGATACGTCTACGGGATACCCGTCTACAATCTGCGGCAAAAGGAAGCTACTTTCTCGGTGGATGGGCGCAACCGTGGTAATGTCAATTCGGGTCTGGTCGGCTACAATTCCGGGACAGACAATACCGTAGCCGGCAACCAGCAAGGCCAGGATCACTATTTCAACAGTGAAGAGATACCGGCATACGCCCATTCCTTTCTGCTCACCGGCATTCTATCTCCCGACTATGTGGACAGAACAGGCAACGGCATATCCGATGATGACCAGGGAGACGCGGTGAAGTTCAACTATTCCAAGGTCTGCGGTATCGCGAACCCTTACCGGTGGAGGGCGCCTTATTTTGACAGCGCAGGAACCAGCTGGGGTACGTACAATGAAGGCCTTAAAACCGACAGCAGGGATGACAAGGGTAACTATGTGTATGGCGAGAAAGAATTGTGGTACCTCCACACCATCGAATCCCGCACTATGATCGCCACCTTCGTGGTAGAGAACCGGTCCGACCTTTTTGCTATCGATGAATCGGGGCATAAGTACTCAGACAATTCGGCCAAACGGCTGAAGGAGATCAACCTTTACAGCAAGGCCGATTTTCTGAAGAATGGAACCAACGCTATTCCTGTCAAGACGGTGCATTTCGACTACAGCTATGACCAGTGTCCGGGCGTCAACCAGCCTCTGAGCGGCGGAGGCAAGCTCACATTGACAAAAATATGGTTTACCTATAACGGCAATGACAAGGGAAGACAGAACCCTTACATCTTCAACTATAATTCCCTGAATCCATCCTATAATATCAAGTCCTATGACCGCTGGGGCAACTACAAGGATGCCATGCAGAATCCAGGGTCGACTGCAACCAATATCATCAACAATGCCGAGTATCCCTATGCGCTCGAAGACAGCACGCGGGCGGCACAAAATGCGGCGGCCTGGGCGCTGGATTCCATCTACCTGCCTTCCGGAGGGGCGATAAAAGTTGCATACGAAAGCGACGACTACGCCTACGTTCAGAACCGGCGCTCGGAGGATATGTTCAAGCTCGCGGGATTTGGTCCCGACACGCTGATCGCACACGCCGGTCCTAAGCTATATTACCCTGGTCAGGGAGACTATTTATATGCATTTGTAAATGTTCCTTTGTCGGTCACGACAAAAGCCAACCTGTATCAAAAATACCTGGTGGGTAACAGCAAGCTTTATTTCAGGACTTTTGTCCGTATGCCGGATGATCAGTATGGCAGCGGCTGGGAATATGTGTCCTGCTATGCAAACCTTGATGCCGGCAACAGCTACGGGATAGTCGGGCCGGGTCAGATATGGATAAAGATGGCTGGTATATCGTCGGGTGGCGATGCTACGGGGTCTTATAGTCCGCTGGCCAAAGCTGCCATACAATTCCTGCGGCTCAACCTGCCTTCCAAGTCTTATCCCGGATCGCAGCCAGGGGATAATCTGGACGTCGAAACACTGGTGAAGATGGTCTTTTCGCTGGCGAACAATATCAGCACAGCGTTCTCGTCCTTCGACAATACAGCCAGGAGCAGGAACTGGGGGTCTACTATCGATTTGAACCGCAGCTATATTCGTCTGGATAATCCCTATTACAGGAAATATGGCGGTGGGCACCGGGTAAGGCGGATCACCGTATATGATAAATGGGATAAAATGACCGGGCAGCGGGCTGCTGCATACGGACAGGACTATACCTACACGACACAACAGGAAATAAATGGGGTCTCTACCACGATCAGCAGTGGCGTGGCGAGTTATGAGCCCGGTATCGGGGGTGAGGAAAATCCGTTCCACCAACCCATAGAATACGTCGAACAATTGGCCCCGCTGGGTCCGGTGACCCTGGGCTATTCGGAGGAGCCGCTGGGAGAGTCCGTATTCCCTTCCGCCAGCATAGGGTATAGTAAGGTAAGGGTGAGGACGATCAACTACAAGAATAGGAAGTCGGCCAACGGATACGAGGAGACGGGCTTTTATACGGCCTATGATTTCCCGACATTCACAGACCGGTCGTTGCTGGACAATGACACCAAGAAAAGATACAAGCCAGCCTTGTCCAATTTGCTGCGTATCGATGCCCGCAACTACCTGACCATGTCTCAGGGGTTCAAGGTCGAATTGAACGATATGCATGGGAAATTGCGGTCGCAGGCTTACTATCCGGAGACCGATCCCAATCATTATACGTCCTATACGGAGAATTTTTATAAAGTGGAGGATGCGAACGCTGACGCCAAACGGCTGTCCAATACGACCCTGGTCATGCGTCCGGACGGTACGATCGATACGGCCGCGATCATCGGCAAGGATGCCGAGTTGATGGTGGATATGCGGGAACAGTTGTCGGTGACCAACGGGTACAACCTGAGCCCTAATACGGATATGTTTGCGGTGCCCTTTATTCCCCCCTTTTTCGTGCTGCCGTCGCTGATCAACCTGGCGCAGCGGGAGCAGGACCAGTTCCGTTCGGTAGCCGCGCTAAAGGTCATTCAGCGGTATGGTATACTGGACAGCGTGATCCATATCGACAAGGGAAGCAAGGTCTCAACAAAGGACATGCTCTATGACAGCGAGACGGGAGATGTGCTGCTGACCCGTACGCAGAATGAATACAATGACCCAGTATACAATTTCAGCTATCCTGCTCACTGGGCCTATGAAGGGATGGGCATGGCCTATAAGAATATCGATCTGTTGCTGAACAACGTCTTTCTCAAGTCGGGTAAGCTATTCGGCGCACCGGCCCCGGACACTTCGCTGTTCAGCGGTGGGGATGAGGTATTGGTGGCCGGGCGGCGGCAGACGGGCTCCTTTGGTACCTGCAATCCGTCGTTTGCCAGCTTTCCGGACTATACGAAGGTATGGGCCGTGGACAGCAGCGCGCTGCGGGGTGGACCGAAGGCCATCTACTTTGTGGATCAATATGGGGTCCCCTATAACGACAGCGCGGTAAGCCTGAAGGTGATCCGGTCAGGCAGGAAGAATATGAACAGCATGGTGGGGACCGTCACCTGTCTGCAAAATCCGCTGGTGTGGAACGGTGGGGCTCATAGGTATGACCTGGTGCTTAATACCGCGTCAGGAGTAGTGAATGCGGCGGCTTCCGAGTTTGGACAGTTTTGGAAGGTGGAGAATATCCGGTCCCAGCGGACGGATACGCAGATCGTGGCGAATGTCTACAATTGTAATGACACGGTGGCCGCCGCCTATCAGGACAGCACGGTCAGTCTATGCCTTTCTCCTGCTAAAAATGCCAGTTATTGTGTCAACGGTGCATTGCTTTATTCAGGTACGACAATATATGATGCAAGCGTATCTATACCCGACCAGGGTGGATTTTGGGAAAACCTGGATGTGGGCTCTAATGATACGGTCGACGGCCGCCTGAACAACGTTGGCATATGGTTTTGTAATAGTTGCCCACGTTCAAACTGTACACCCTTAAACACATGGCAAGGATTCAGTCAGTTCGTATACATTCCGGCAACGGATACTTTTTTCATCGGCTTAGCCGGAGACAACCAGGTAAGGGTCTTTCTTGATAGTCAAAATCCACCTATAGTTGGCCGATATCAGCGACAGATCAACGGTGCGCCTGATCCAAATGACGCGGCGCCCTTTCTGACCTGGAATATCTATCCCGTTTTTTTAACCAAGGGTTATCATAATTTCAATATTCAAGGTTATAACGATTTAGGGCCTGCCACTATCGGCATGGAAATATACCAGATGACGAGGGCAGGATTGATGACTGCGTCGGGTGATGAGGTAAAATATCATACCATTTTTTCTACCTCTTCGCTGTTTTCCGGTGGGGATTCCGTCCAAAAAGGGTATACTTGTCCGGTCGGTTATGACCTGGACAGCACCGGTGGAAAATATAATTGTATACACCCGCAAAGCTGTACGGCTTTTGATACGCTCCGTTCAGTCAGTTGCCGGAGCCTTGTAACCGACACGGCGATGAACCCGCACGTTGCCGGTCTTCTGGGCAAGTGGAGGGGGTATCGCAATTATACCTATTTCGGGTCGAGGTCCGAGATAGACCCGTCTTCGAACACAGATATCCGGCATAACGGGACTTTCCGGACGTTTACGCCTTTCTGGGATTTCCATGGAGCGCTCGCTCCTCAGTATGATACGAGTCGCTGGGTATGGAACAGCGAGATGACCATGTTCAATCAAAAAGGAATGGAGATCGAAAACAGAGATCCGCTGGGACGATACAATGCCATCCAGTATGGGTATAACCTTACGCTGCCAGTCGCTGTAACTCAGAACGGACATGACAGGGAATCGATGTTTGAAGGATTCGAGGACTACGGTTTTTTAACGCAGGTATGTGACACGGCCTGCCCATCGGACCGGTTTGTTGATTTTTCTGCCTACCAGCCCAAATTCACCACCACGCAGAGACACAGCGGTAAGAGCAGCCTGCAACTGAACCAGCATGAAAATGCGGGGGTGCTTTTCGACCTTACAACTGTAGACGTTGCGGCCAAGTCAATAACCTTTTCCACTCAGACCGATGGGTGTTTGGGCGTGACGACGCTTAAAAAAATGACGGCTGATAATACTGTTATCCTTCCGGCATTTTCACCCTATTCTGGTAAGCAAATGGTGCTGAGCGCATGGGTAAAAGAGCAGCAGTCCTGCACCTGTACTTCGTATACTAATAATGACATAAAGGTCGTGTTTACGGTCGGGGGCAGTAATCAGTCGCTGACATTTATGCCGACTGGTAATATTATCGAAGGATGGCAGCGGTACGAGTCGGTCTTTACTATCCCTGCCGCTGCGACATCCATGAGCGTCAATATGGAGGCTACCGGGGCTACGACGGTCTATTTCGACGACCTGCGGATACATCCTTTCAATGCCAACATGAAATCCTTTGTATACAATCCTGTCAATTTAAGACTGATGGCCGAACAGGATGAGAACAACTATTCCACTTTTTATGAGTATGACGATGACGGAACCCTGATCAGGGTCAAGAAAGAGACGGAAAGGGGTATCCAAACTATCAAAGAGACGCGTAGCGCGCTGCTTAAACAATAAATTATGAGTAGGAAGAGTATAGTTTTTCTATTGGTGATCCTCGTGGGTGCATGGAGTCTGCCTGCATCAGCTCAGCAGGATGCAAGGGTGCTCATGCGAGCGCTGGCTCAAAGGTATGCCGGCAAAAAGAACCTTTCATTTTCCGTCGTTTACAGGTATTCGAAAGAGCGCGCTCCCGGGACGTATCTCGATTCTCTCAGAGGAAGCTTTGAGATCAGCGGAGATCGCTATAAATATCTCATCGACAGCACTGAGTTCCTGGGGACGAAAGATCTGTCTGTTATTCTGTTTAAGGCGGACCGGCTGATCTACCTGGCAAAACCGTCTGCAAATGTCAGGTCGAATAACCCGCTGGCCATGCTGGATAGTCTGCTGTGGAAGAAGGACAGTGTTGAGAGCAGGGTGGAAGACGATGGAGACCGGCAGAAGCTCATCCTTGAATTCAGGCCGGCAGGCCCTGTCAAGCGGGTGGAATACCAGATAGACAAGCGAAGTGGTCTGGTAACGAGGGTGATCAATTCGATCGATTCGAGGCAGCTTTATGAAGCGTCCATACGGTCACAGGTGCAAGGTGCAATCACTTATGTGATTGTGGAAGCTGATATCCGGGATTATAAGGAGAACGCATTCCCTGACGACGAGCTGGACCCCGGCAAATACGTAAAAAAAACAAATGGCGGCTATATCGCTCAGGCGCCATATGACTCTTATAAAATTTTTCTGGCAACCCCTGACCTATAATTTTTTTGTATGAAAAGGTTTTCGAAATCTAAGCCAATCGTTCTCCGGTGTATAGCCATATGGACATTGATCTGTGGACTGACGGCGGTCTCCCTGGCGGGCACGGGGCAATCGCCTGTGATCCAGGTCCTGGACGGGAGTCAGGGGCAGCTGGCAAAGGATTCATTTAATGTCGTTTCGGATACACTGTTCTTCGATCACGCTTTCGATGCGGCCCTGGTGAAGCCTTACCTGGTACGTAATACGGTCACTTTCCGGATCGATCCATACTCGAAATACGCCCTTCAGGGGAACTTTACTGCTACCATAAGGCTGGAGTTGACAAAGACTGCTGCCGACGGAAGCGTTTCGGTGCTGGATACCGCCCTTACGATACGATATACAAAGGATAGCCTTGTGGTTGACCAGGACCGGTATCTTTTTAGCAACAGCTATAGTTTGAAAGTGAAAATACTGGACCGGTCCGCGAATGTGTCCTGGGATGTATGGAAGTGCCTCCGGCTGGAAAATGAGCTACAAAGCTTTCCCGTTTTCACTTTTCACTGCGAGAGCGATACAGTTGTTGCGCTGAGCCATGCTGCGGTGGATTCGGCGACGACGGCAGATGAGTTGGGTATTAGCTGGTCGACGGTGACCGGGGCAGACCAGTATGACCTGGAATGGACCTATATCGATTCCAGCGCGCTGAAAAATCCGCTTCATCTATATGGAAATCCGGAGCCGGACCCGGCGTTGATCTTTGACAACAATGCCAGCAGGGTGACTATCACCGGCACGTCCTATAATATTCCCATTTTCTATGATGGCGCAGGAACACTATTCTTTAGGGTTCGGCCGGTGCAATTGCAGGCCGGTGGAGGGCGTACGGAGGGGCACTGGAGTTCGGATCATCTGCCGGCTGGAAGCTTCTATTTCAAGGGACACCAACGGAACCTCAACTGGCAGGCTACATCCAGTTATGCAGAGGAGGGGAAAAGAAAGGTCGTACTGCAGTATTATGACGGAAGTCTGCGGGGCAGGCAGACGGTCACCAAAGATAACACGACCAACACGACCATCGTCGCGGAAAGCTATTATGATTATCAGGGCCGCCCGACGATACAGGTGCTCCCGGCGCCCACCTTCAGCAATGTCATTCAATATTCGAGGAATTTCAACCTGGGAATGAACGGTGCGTATGACAAGAATGATTTCGACAGCCTCTATGATCCCTCCACTTATTGCAATTCAGGTGCGGCGCCAATGCCGGCCGACAGTGGGGCTTCGTTATATTATTCCCCGTCCAATCCTGAAAAGGATAGCGGCTTTAACAAGTATATTCCGGATGCGAAGGGCTATCCCTTTACTGAAGTGGAATACGTCCAGGACAATACCGGTCGTATCAGCCGGCAAAGCGGAGTAGGGCCGGACCACCGTTTGGGCAGCGGACATGAGACGAAATACTATTACGGTACGCCTGACCAGCACGAGCTGGATGCGTTGTTTGGGACGGAGGTGGGGGATCATTCGCACTATTTCAAGACCATGGTGCGGGATGCCAACGGTCAGTTCAGCGTCAGTTATACGGATATGCACGGTCGGACAATAGCTACCGCCCTGGCGGGAACGCCGCCGGACAGCATCCGGCTGGATACCTTGTCTTCCTATAAGGCGCAGAATATTACGGAAGCACTTTCGGATCCCGCTTCCAACACGATTCACGACCTTGTAATGGAAAGTAAAAAGGGGCTTCTGGTAGCGGTTCCAGGCAACCATGTCTTCCAATACAGGCTCGATCCCAGCTCGCTGCAGATGCCGGACTGTAATAACACGACTGTATGTTATGACTGTCTGTATGATCTGGAAATCGTCATGACCGACGATTGTAATAATCAAAAACTGGGAGGAAAAGCATTTGATACGGTCTTCCACAATTTTTCCCTGACGACGCCGCCCGATACGACTTGCGGAAACGATGCGGCGAGCTTTTCGGTGAGTTTTACCAAATATCTGGAAGAAGGCAGCTATGAGGTTACGAAGCGGCTTTCGATCAGCCGGTATGCGGAGAACTATTACAGGGATAGCGTGTATTCAAGAAGGAATACATGCAAGACGATCACGACGTTCGTACAGGAACAGCGGGCGATTCAGTCGGCCATTTTTCAGTGCCAGCCTACCTGTCAGAGCTGTACTGACAGTCTGGGCGACTATACGACCTATCATCAGCGTTATGTAACGCGGGCGGGCATTACTGCCGGGGATACCTCCTATGACGCTATGATCCGCACGGCCTATCGGCAGGCGCAGGACGATTGCAAGGCTTTGTGTGAGCAGTCCAATCAGCAGGACGATATTCTGCATGCCATGCTGCTCGATCTGACCCCGCCTTCGGGACAGTATGCAAATCTTGCGAATTCGAAAGATAGTTACTCCATCTTTTATCTGCGCCCGGTCTCAGGATCAGGTTCCGGGATCAGCGCGGGGGAAGATAGTGTGGCGAACTACCAGCTTGCGACGGGCTATGTGGACGACAATGGGCAGCCGGATATGGTGTATGATGAATCGGCGGGTGCGCTTGTAAAACCGCAGAACCTGGATCCGCAGGGATTTTCGGATAAGTTCAAACTGGCCTGGGCTCAGTCCTTGCTGCCGTATCACCCGGAATATGCTAAGCTGCAGCAGTATCAACTGTTGCCGCTGAGCCCGGCCTGGGACAAACGGTTCGAGGCGGTGGATACCTATGCCGGAGCATTGGGGAAGGGGTATCTCGATCCGACTGGAAATACGGGAGGCTCGTTCGCAAGGTATCTTGCTACGGGTACGGCGGACTATGATCCGTTGGGTACGAATTATGCGGATGGGACCAATAAATACAAAGATTCTCTTGAGTATCACCTGACGCATTTCATGCCGATTACTTGTGGGTCGTGGCTTACCCTTTGGGAATATGCTACGGCATCGATAAAATGTAACGGCAAGGATGCCTCCTGTTTTTGTACATATGCATCGGATGCCAGCGCTTTCAGTACGGGTCTGTGTGGAGCAGACCTGGATATGGCCTGGCGCACTTTCAGGCAGGCGTATCTGGATATCAAGCAGGCAATAATCAATAATAAGCTGAAAACCCTTCCGCCTACGGCGACTACGCTGCGGTCAGCCGGCCATCAGCCACATTTCACCGACGCGGCAGAACTGGCTGCGTCTGCAGGCCTGGATCCATCCGCGGATACCGCGGCAGCAAGAGCGCAGGCCCAGACTACACAGAATAACTTTTACGATTCCACCTGCAGGGCATACGTCACCATGTGGTGGCAGGACCTGAAGCCTTGTAATTATTCGGCAGTGGATTCCGCCGCCATCGTGCCACTGCTCATCCAGGTCTGTAAAGAAGGCTCGGACGCCAACCATCCATTTGGGGCAAGTTCGGTCTCGCCTTCCAGCACTTACCAGTACAAGAGCTTCGAGGACGTTATCAGCCAGTACAATCAGGCTAACGGAATAGCGGTATCTGCGGCCTGCAACGCGTATAGTATCAAGGCCCCGGCCCCTTATGGTCAGCAGGTAGTTTACAGCACAAAGCCCCTGTGGACCAGGCCGAGCGACTGCGAGTGTACGCAGATCAAATCCATGTACGCCAATTATCAGGCGACGATAGGACATTATTCGTCATTCTCCGACTACCTGCACAGGACCTATCAGACGGATATCAGCGACGCCGATCTGACCACACTGATGAACATGTGCAACAGCGATCCGTCCTCAGCGACCTGTACCTATTTGTCCACGCCGATACAACTGCCGCCGGCTTTGCAGTGTGATGCGGGAGATATATGTGTGGGAGCTGGCCAGTTCAGGACACTGGATTCCCTATTCAGGGCGGAGTTCCCAGGGTTGATGCCAGTGGAGAATCCCAATCCGGATGATTCCAGCCAACTGGCGGTAAACAAGCTGTATGAAAATTTTATGAACACTCGTCTGGGCTTTGCTAAGAAGGTGAATGAATACCTCGACTTCCTGTCGATGAGCAAAGGAAGTGGCAGCCAGAGTTCGGTTCTATATGACACGGCGACTATCGATTGTGCCACTCTTCAGTCTCTTTTGTATCAGTACAAGCAGAATTATTTACAGTCTGCACTGGGTTATGTTGACCTGGACATGCGGACCTTTGCGGGGAATATTACGCCACAAGAGGGACCCAAGGGGGTGTTCGGCGTAGACGGGCAGTTGATCGGGCAGACCGTTGATGGTACGCCTGACCAAATAAATACTTCTTATGCACAGATATGGAACAGCAGTCCGATAAATCAGCAGGTAGGTTTGCTGGCTCCGTTGTCCAGCGGGAAGTTCCGTCTCACGCTGGCTCCGAACGCAGTGGCTCCGAAGGATGGAATTACGGGGATGCGCTTTTACCAGTTCACTGTCCATACGAAGGATACCTGTGCGAAATTCGGTACGGGTATCCGTAGCTATATATCGTTTGGCGATGGCAGGACCGTGTACGCCAGTCAGAATGTAAATGATCCAAATACGACCGTTGGTATTGCCGACTCAGCATATTATTACTATGAACAAAAAAAGTATGTAGGGAGTGATTATTTCCCCGTGAAGAGAGCAAGTGTTTCCCATGTGTATCCGCATAATGATATCCCTGCCGCTTATACGGTCACAGTATACCATACTGATCTTAGGGGCAGTGTCGCTTTCTTCGATAAGTCATTATATGGACAAACGCCCCTGTTTTCGGACTTGAAGGGTTATTTTCCCCAGCAGCTGTATGATATGATCTTTTATGGTACTGCAGATGCGACCTGCAACACTACAGACAGTATCAGAAATTTTAACCAGATCACTACCATTCAAAATGTGGATGTCGAAGCCATTAATAGACCGTCCCTGCATTTTGGATTTGGCGATTTTTCAAATAATCATAACCTAAGACGTATAGTCTATATTCCAAATTTTGGCCTGCTGCCGTCGACTCCCGGCCTTGTGGAGTCCGTGGCCGGCAAGCACCTGTATGAAAGCTTTCCGAATCTTAACGTAAACTTTCCCAATCTGCATTATATCTTCTGGGATGGCTGGCAAGGCCGGGAACAGGACCTGCTGCATTTTAATTATACTCTGCCAAAGCTGACTCATATAGAAACTTCCTGGGAAGAATGTCCCCCCGGGCTTATTGACAGCATTTATAACCAGCTGGCCAGGGTGACGACATTCGACGGAGGAATGGTGATTTACGGCTATGGATCGTCTTCCCCGAAGCCGGACAGTACCAGTACAGTCGCCAGGAATTACCTGCTGTCCCGCAACTGGCATTTGGTGGACAGCATTTCCAGCGACTTCTGGCCGGAAGACCCGATTGATCTCGGAAATTCCGAGGTCTTGCCGTTTTCCAACAATTTTGTGGAGTTCATCGACTCGAAGCTGCGAACATCGATGAACTGGGATGATGTCAGCCAGCTCTACCAGAGAAAATGCGGTAGTTCGCCAAATTACTGGACCCCGGACACAGCGGTTGCAGGTGTGCCGCCTGTACCCTGCGGCGTGAGAGGATACATAAGAACCTTTACGTCCAACGGGGGTGAAAAGACCAGGGACATGATCACCCTTTCTGACAGCAGCCATTTGGTGGCCGGCTATTTTCAGCCTGACGGCGGCAGCAACCAGGATGCCTTCATTGCCAAGACGGATAAAAATGGCTCCATACTTTGGTACAAAGCGTATGGCGGCAATGGTCAGGACGATTTCATCCGGTTGAAGAATACTAGTGATGGAGGGTTTGTGGCCCTGGGCAATACCAGCTCATTCACCTCGCAAAGCCTTATCTGGGTTGTCAAGGGCGACTCTGCCGGGAATGTGCAGTGGACCAGAACGCTCGACGGGCAGTCGACTTATGGAGAAGTTGGACTGGAAATCATTCAGACAGCTGACGGAGGGTATGCTGTAGCAGCTAATTATGACTTTAACCTCAGCCAGTCTGCGCTTTCGGACTGGGAAATGATACGTTTAGCTTCCAATGGAACCGTTGTCTGGGCCAAACATTTTAATTCAGGGTCATCGGATAATGTCGGCGGCCTTGCGGAAGACCAGGGCAGTCTCATTTTTTCGGGCCTTTATCTGTCGGGTTCCGGTGGCAGCTCGTCCTCCTATTCGGGACTGATAATGAAACTGGATGGAAGCACTGGGAGCGTATCCTGGCAAAGAGGGTATACCATCGGGGGACGGAAGCTGTGGCTGCGCGATATCCATACTACCGCCAGTGGCTATGTTGTCAATAGCGTGGCCACCGATGATTTTAGTGCGCCATTCGGGAATATCCAGCAGACCGTGCTCGAGACCGACAAGAGCGGTCTTTTGACCAGAGGAAGGCAGATAGCCAACCCTATTACCGACTCCGGCCTATTTGTGCTCTATCCCAATCCTGGTGGGGGGTATACGCTCACCCAGGACAATGAGAACAATCCCGATGTCTTCGTGACCAAGGTGGACAAAAATGGCTCGATCGTCCATACCAACCGGATCATGCTTGACAGCGCGCAGATGATCGGCGCGTTGACCCGCAACCTGGGTGGGGGCTTTGAAGCTACGGGTTATAGTGGCAGCAGCGCCATGATGCTGCGAATGGACAGCCTCGGGCGGACGGCCTGCCGGGACTCTGCGGCATCCTTCACCATACAGACACCCGGGCTTATAGAACTGGACCAAAATTTTGGGTCAAGCGCGATCACTATTGACAATGAACTGCGAACCCTGGCGCCAGCGACGCGAACGGCGGTCGTTACAGTAGTATGTTCGGGCGGATTCCCCTGCTCATTGCCAGTGTCGGATACCCTCTTTTTGTGTGGTCGCTCCGCACCCGTATTGGCGCCGGTATCACTGAACACGGTCACCAACTGCGGCGACTCGTCCTTTTTTATTGCGAGCAAGAGTACGGAGCTCTATAATTCGTATTCCTCAGCGCTTTTGGGGAGCTTCGACAGCAGCTACAGGGTGAAGTGTCTGCAGGCGTTCCAGTACGAGAGCTTTACGGTGACACATGTGCAGAGCGAGTATCATTATACGCTGTATTACTACGATCAGGCGGGAAATTTACTCAAGACAGTTCCTCCTGCCGGGGTGAGCGCCGACTATGATCCGACCTGGCTGAACAGCGTTGCCGCTGCACGCGCCTCGGGCGGCACGGTTGTTCCGGCGCACGGAATGCTGACGCAGTACCGCTATAATACCCTTAACCAGGTGATGGCGCAGCAGACGCCGGATGCGGGCCGGAGTAATTTCTGGTATGACCGGCTTGGACGGCTGGCCATATCGCAGAATGCGCGGCAGCGGGCGGTGTCTTCCGGTGAGCAGGGACGGCAGTACAGCTATACATTGTATGATCCGATCGGTCGGATCACGGAGGTGGGGCAGATCAACAATACGGGTACGAGCCCGATGAGTGATACGATCAGCCGCAGCGAAGCGCTGTTGTCGGGCTGGCTTGGGGCGTCGCAGTCGGGGAGGGAACAGATCACGCAGACCGTTTATGATGCGGCTTATCCTGGCTTTACCGGACTGCCTTTCACGCCGGTGGTGCAGCGGAACCTGCGCAACCGGGTGTCGTATACTTCCTATACTTCGGGGAGCAATCCAACCCAGTATGACCAGGGGACCTTCTATACCTATGACATAGAGGGTAATGTGGATACGCTGCTGCAGGACTATGGAAGCGCTACGACGGGACTGGGAAATGTCATGAATGCCAACGGCAACCGGTGGAAGCGGATAGTTTACCAGTACGACCTGGTCAGCGGAAAGGTGAACAGTGTGGCCTATCAGCCGCACCAGGTGGATGCTTTTTATCACAGATACACGTATGACGCAGAGAACCGGCTGATCCTGGCGGAATCGAGTTCGGACAGCGTTTATTGGGACCGGGATGCGCGTTATGAGTATTATAAGCACGGGCCACTGGCACGGGAGACCATTGGTGACAAGCAGGTACAGGGACTGGACTATGCCTATACGCTGCACGGGTGGCTGAAGGGGGTGAACAGTACGAGCCTGACGCCGGTGTATGATATGGGAGGGGACGGAGATACGTCGCGGACGAACAGGTATATTGCGCGGGATGCGTACGGGTTTAGCCTGAACTACTATACCGGGGATTATGCGGCGATCGGGACAGGGGTAATGCCGTTTCCGGGGAGCAGTGGGTATTTGAATCAGGGGTACAGGCCGTTGTTTAACGGAAATATTTCTTCCATGGCGGTGAATCTTGGACCGTTGTATCGGACCGGGGGGACTGTGACCGATAACAGCCACTGGCGGGGACCGTTATTGTATAACTATCACTATGACCAACTGAACAGGATCACGGGGCTGGACGCATTCTACGGACTGGATCAGACGGCGAACAGCTGGAGCGGCCTGCACACCACGGCGGATTTCCGGGAAAGGGTAGGGTATGACGGGAAC
>Ga0105240_10003066_pt1 | contig 26255 bp, 24 predicted proteins | sample KBSC54metaG_FD_80426 | JGI IMG/M metagenome (GOLD analysis project Ga0105240, IMG submission 80426) | Corn rhizosphere microbial communities from Kellogg Biological Station, Michigan, USA - KBS C5-4 metaG | ecosystem: Host-associated > Plants > Roots > Rhizosphere > Soil | place: Michigan, USA...
AATCCGATGATTCGGGCTGCCGGGTTTGGGTTCGCTGTCGCAAATCCGATGATTCGGGCTGCCGGGTTTGGGTTCGCTGTCGCAAATCCGATGATTCGGGCTGCCGGGTTTGGGTTCGCTGTCGCAAATCCGATGATTCGGGTTGCCCGGTTTGGGTTTCGTGCGTGCGAAAGCCGTGGGTGACTCGGGCGTTGGTTGCGCTTCGGCGCTGGCCCTCGGTTGTTCTCGGTCCGGTGGATTTCAGCGCGTTTGCGCGATTGGCGGCCAGTTTTGCCGGGCTCAGGGCTATCTTCTTCTTAGTCTTGGATTCCATGGTCAATTTCTCACTTCCGGCCTTTATGGTAGTGGGCCCGGAGGGATGTTGATCGCTCTTAGGAGTGTATGTTTATGAATTTATGGGGCGAGATAGTTTACTGGAAGTGTCATCGATGTTCGGTTTGTAGATTGATGGTCACGTTAGATCCAGGCCAGACGGTTGGATATATCGGATCGCAGCGGTATCATGTCAAAGCTGTGCCAGGTCAGCCAAGTAATGACGTGCCCAGTGCGGGACTTGAAAAAGAGGAGGATCGATGACGTACACGGCGATTTACGAAAAAGGGCCGACCTCTTGGGGGGCTTACGTTCCCGACCTTCCAGGCGTGATCTCTGTTGGCGACTCGCGAGAAGAAGTGGAGCGCCTCATTCAAGAGCAATCGAGTTTCATATAGAGGGCATGCGCGAGGAAGGCATGGCCATTCCGTCGCCGTCAAGTTTCGCGGGGGTGGTCGAAATCCATCCTGCCGCGTGACGCGCGACTGACGGCACTCACCAGAAACTGGTCATCCGCTGACCTCACGATATGAATATGAACGCTAAACCGGACAGAATCTCGCCGCGGGCGATGGTACAGATCACCACGATATCGTCGGCTCCAATGGAAGACATCCAAGCTGCCATTCCCGTGTCCGCCCGGATCATAGCGCTGATCGCGTTCGTATCGAGAAGGTAGATCACGATCGGATCAGTCTCAAAAGAGACTACGCGTCCGGATGGGAAGCCGGCCGGCCGCTATTGCTGCATCGAGCTCGTCAACATCCGCAATGCTCAGGTGGGGCGGTTCCTGCATCACCCGCAGGATCGCGGCCGGGGATCCAGCGCAAGGTTCGGGGCTGACTTGGACCAGCGAACTCAACCGTTCCAAGGCGAGTTGTTGGACACTTTTGCGTTGAGCTGCTGCAATACCTTCCAAGCTCCGGACAAGGTCGTCCGGCACTTCAATGATCAGGTTTGCCACGACGTACGCTCCCCGTCCTATTGTGCCGCACGGGCGAAGAATAAGCCAAGGCTGAAGTCTGGCACGTCACTCCAAGGCCGCGGCCAACGTTGGAAGGACCAGCGCGCGAAACAAGTCATTGACTTCCTTGGTAGAAAGCCGGCTTCTGCTCTCCACCCACCAATTCAACGTTAAAATGAACGTCGAGGCGACGTACTGGACAAGGAGATCTGCTGGAATCTGGCCCGCTGCTTTCCGCCGTACTTGAAAGTCTTTCCTAACGTTATCGGTAATCAGCTCAGCGAGTGTCTTTTGAAGGTGTTCGTGGATGATAGCTCGACCCCTGGCGCCGATCGTAGGCCTGCCAGCGAGCTGGTGCTGACGGATGTGCTCGAAGATCGGAAGGCTGAACCAAATGATCTTTTCGTGCCGCTTTGCCGAGGGTGGCAGCGCCGCTGCCTGTACTGAGCGAAGCATGTCATGCATTCCGCTGACGAGCAGCTCGTCCTTGTCGCGAAAGTGCATGTAGAAGGTCGATCTGCCCACGTTGGCGCGATCCAGAATCTCCTTAACGACGATCGAGTCATAGCTCTTTTCGTGAATCAGTGAGAACAGAGCCTCGTGCAAGAGTTTTTGTGTTTTTTGAACCCGGCGATCTTTCACATGCTTTCCCTGTGACGTCATCGTTTCCTGCGAAAGGTGATGAACAAAATGTATGGGTTGTCCACTATGGCACACATCGACCTTGGCTGTTCTTCACCGCGCCGCTTTTCCAGCTTACACTCGAAGGTGAACAAATGTCCATTTTCGTACTATTGTTCATAACCAGGAGGTTTACGTATGCATACCAAAACGGCTGGCTCGGTCCTGCACGGGGCCGCTCGCTATGACCTTACGGTCTGGTTGTTCACGCTCGGCAGGGAGCGGATCTTTCGGGAGAAAGTGGTTCGCCTGGCGCGCCTGAAAGCCGGTGAGTCCGTCCTCGATGTGGGCTCCGGGACAGGTACCCTTGCAATTGCCGCCAAAAGGCTTGTGGAGCCGCAGGGCACGGTTCATGGGATCGATGCGTCGCCGGAGATGATCGCCAGAGCGCGTAAGAAGGCGATGAAGACTGGTGTCGAGGTTGTCTTCGAAAATGCCGTTGCTGAGGCGCTGCCGTTTCCGGACTCGCAATTCGATGTTGTATTGACGTCGATGATGCTTCATCATTTGCCTCGCAAGGCTCGCCAACAGTGCGCTTGCGAGATGCGAAGAGTTCTGAAACCGGGCGGACGCGTGCTTGCCGTCGACTTTGGCGGGACCGCGCCGGAAAGAAGTCTTCTCGAGCACTTTCACCACCGTCATGGTCATGTCAAGCTCCACGACCTAGTCGCCTTGCTTACCGAAGCGGGCTTGCACGTTGTGGAGAGCGGCCAGGTAGGGATCCGCGACTTGCAGTTTGTTCTCGCCTCGGCACCCGAACGGAGCGAAACATGAACGTACACGGCCGCCCGCGTATGCGTCCCTGGATGCTGATGGTGGCAGCGATCGGACTTGTCGCCGGTCATTCCGTGGTCTTGTCCTATGGTCTGTCACATGCGGCCTTGTCGACCGCGGTGGTATCGGGCGTAATCGTTCTAATTGTGATCAAGCATTTGGGATTGCTCGGTTCTCTGTACGCCGTTATCAGGCGGCGATCTCGGGCAAAGGTTAGATGATCACGCCAAGCCGCAAGGCCGCAAAGAGAACCTATGTTTTCGACACGCGTGCTATTCGGCCCGCAGTGCCTCGACGGGATTCACGTGGGAGGCGCGATGCGCCGGCACGTAGCTGGCTGCGGCCGCGGCTGCCAGCAGAAGGGCGGATACCGCTGAGTATGTGAGGGGATCGACCGGGCTGATTTCGAACAACAGGGACGACAGGATGCGCGTCAGGGCCGCGGCAGAGCCCAGGCCAATCGCCACGCCGATCGCCGCCAGCAGCATCCCGTGCCGAACCACCATGCCTGTGAGCGCAGTTCGCGGCGCGCCCAACGCGATTCGAATCCCCATCTCGCGAGTGCGCTGCGACACCGAATAGGAGATGACGCCGTAGATCCCGACGATGCCCAACAGCAGCGCCATACCGCCCGCTACCGCGAGCATTACCAGCGTGAATGAACTACGCGCCATCGATTCGCGGTACACCTGTTCCATGGTGCGTTCGCGCGCGATGGGGAGGCCGGAGTCGACCGACCACACCGCCTGGCGCGCCTGCTGAAGAAGGCTCTCCGAGCCCGCACGGCTGGTGCGCACCGCGAAAACCACGCCACGCTGCATATGGATGGGATCGCCCCAGAAATTTGTCATCAGGACGGGCCAGTACACAGTAGACGGGGCTTTCTGATCGGCGCCATCGTGGCGCACATCTTCTACTACGCCGACGATCTCGCGCCACGAATCCTTCATCCCTTCGCGGACGCGTTTGCCGAGCGCCGCGGATGGATCGTGCCACAGTTCCCGCGCCATGTTCTCAGAGATCAGGCAGGTGTTTCTCATTTCGTAGATGTCGGTCCAGGTGAAATCGCGTCCTGCAATCAGCCTGGTTCCCATGGTCTGAAAGAATCCCGGGGCGACGAATTTGAAGCGCCGCAGGGGCGGAAGCTGTCCCTCCCGGTAAAAGTGATCTTCGGCGTAGAGCAGGTCAGTGCTGTTATTTCCATCGGTTGGTACCGAGTTGGCGAAAGCCACCGAAGTCACGCCGGGGATGGCGGCCAGCTTCTGCTGCATCTCCTGCTCCATGCGGATGACGCGTACGGGCTCCTTCACCTGGGCTTCTGGTATGAACACGCGCAACGTCTGCAACGTGGCGGCATCGCTAAACCCGGGCTGCACGTGCCGCAACGCTTGAAATGTGCGGATCATCAAGCCGGAACTGATGAGCAACACCACCGCCAGGGCCATTTGCAGGATGACGAGGGAATTCCGGGCGCGATGCGTCTCCTTGCTCTGGCTCAATGTTCGTCCTCCCGCGCGCAGCGCCTCGGTGATCCGCGGAGTGCCATGCTTGATCACGGGAATCAGGCCGAACAGCAGGCCGGCGAGGACCGAGATTGCTAACGTGAACAGCATTGCCGAGGGATCGATCGCGATGTTTTCGACGCGGGGGAGAAAGTTTGCCGCGGTGGACAGCAGGAGCCGCAGAGCGCCATATGCGAGAAACAGCCCGGCGACCCCGCCCAGCAGAGCGAGGAGCACGCTTTCCATCAGCAGTGTGCCGGCCAGGCGGCCCCAACTGGCACCCAGGGCCGCGCGCACCGCAAGTTCCTGCTGGCGTCCTTCGGCTCTAACGAGCAGCAGGTTGGCGACGTTGGCACAGGCGATCAGGAGCACCACGCCGATGCTGCCCATCAGCACCCAAAGGACCTTGCCCAGGCTGCCAACCACATCCTGCTTGAGCGGGCGCAGGTTCGACTGAATCTTGGCATCCTCAAACAGCTTGACGCTGAATCCTGGAGGCGGCTGGAATTTGCTATTCACCATCGGGATCATGCGCCGCACGTCGGCGCTTGCGTGGGCCAGGGCGACCCCCGGTTTCAGCCTGGCGATGCCGTGATAGCTGAAGTTTCCAAGGGTGGTCTTGGCGCGGTCGAATCGTAAGGGGAGGATCAGATCAGGCTTCTCATCGAGAAAATGGAAATTCTGTGGCATCACTCCGATAATTTCGCGCGGCACGCCGTCCACCTGAAGGTTACGCCCGATCACCGAAGCATCGCCGCCAAACCGGCGCTGCCAGTATCCATGGGTCAAGAGCACCGTCTTGGGACTGCCCGGGCTGTCGTCTTTTGCGGTGAACCAGCGTCCCAGCGTCGGTTGAACGGCCAAGGCATTGAGCGTGCCCTCGGTGACGTCGAGGCTCCGCACCTGCTCGGGGGTGGCCATCCCGGTAACACTGGAACTGTTGCCAGTCCATACGCCGAACTGCTGAAAGGTCTGGTTCTCTTCGCGGAACGTAAAATAATCGGACGGCGCCAGCTCGCAGTCCATGATCCCGATCGCCGGGGCAGTCTGCATGACGCTGACCAGTTCTTCGGGGTGCGGGTACGGCAAGGGTTTGAGAATGATGCCGTTGATGACGCTGAAGATTGCGGTATTGGCGCCGATAGCGAGGCCGATCGTGATCAGGGTGACGATGGTGAACATCGGCGTGCGCGTCAAGCTGCGCAAAACGTGCCTGAGCTGTTGCCAGAGGGATCCCATGGTATTGATGAATACGCTCGCGCGGGCGTAAAGTTCGCACTTTCTTCCAGACGGTGCGGCGACGGGGCGCGGCGACCTGGATACTCTGATCGGAAGATGGCCCAAACTATAGGGTTCTCATTCCCGGGGGCGAGTTCCTCCTCAGTAACGCCCGCAAAACGGAGCCTGGATCGCGGACTCGCACGGGCGTTCGCTTGCGAATAGTGAGGGCCGCGATCGGCCCTTTGCGGGCTAGTAAGCTATTACTAAATGCGAGTATCTCTGCTCTCTCGGCTGTTCCTTGCCGTTTGCGCGGTCTCACTGCTTCTCTTGGTCCGCACCAAGGGCCAAGTGCCACCGGCCTCGAAAGATGTCTTCCGTTCCTTTGACCGGGTGCTTCTCTTGGAGGAGAAAGGCGAAACCTCGGCAGGCGTGAACGTAGGCGACCTAAATGGTGACGGTCTAATCGACATCGTATTGGGTAAGGGTCGTCACTGGCCGCTCTACAACCGCGTCCTGTTGAACGACGGGAAGGGCGCCTTTACCGCCCGTAATCTGGGAACCGCTCCGGACCGCACCTATTCCGCGGCTTTAGCGGATCTCGACCGCGATGGCGATTTGGACATTGTGGTCAGCAACGACGCGCCCGACCGCAAACTCGTGTACCTGAATGACGGCAAGGGGCACTTTACCGAGGCCGGCACCTTCGGCAGTCCTAGCTGGAGTACGCGTTATGTGACGCTGGCGGACTTGAATGGCGACGGCTATCCGGACATCGTGGCCGCCAACCGCGGCGACTATCCGGACCTCGTGGACGGCAAACCTGGCGAAGGCCCCCACGTCCCCACTCCGAGTTTCGTCTGCCTCAACGACGGCAAGGGCCACTTTCCTGCCTGCGAAGCGCTCCCGACAGAATCGGCAACATCCATCATGGCCGCCGACTTCGATGGCGATGGCGCACTTGACGTGTTTGTCCCCCATCGCGACGGCGGCCAGAGTATCGTGTTGTGGAACGATGGGAAAGGCCACTTCCCTACATCAACGAAAGTTGGGACGGCCGCTGCCTGGATCCGCATGGCCGCTGCTGGCGACTTCGATGGGGACGGCCGCCTCGATCTGGCGATTATCGATGAGCAGAAGCGAGCGACTTTCCTCATCTTCAATCGCGGGCAACGCCGGTTTGGAGATCTGGAGCAACTTCCCGGCCGGCCGCGTCCGCCCTATGCGCTGGCCGTTGCCGATCTGAATCGCGACGGCCGCCCGGATATCGTGGCCGGCTATGTCGAGATGCCAGGCTCGGTCTATTTCAACGCCGGCGAGGGCCACACATTCCAAGAAGTCCCGTGGAACGACGGCAAGGGCACTGTGTACGGGCTGGCATTCGCGGATTTTGATGGAGACGGTTGGCCTGACATCGTTGCGGCGCGTTCCGACGCGCCCAATGCCATCTGGTTCAGCACCAAACCAAAGCCGGGCCGGTGACTAGATTCTGCGCGATTAGATTAGATGGCGGCGAGGCGGAGGCAACCCCTCGCCGCATTGTCGCCATCCCGCGGATCTCTTGCGGATGATCGATGGAAAGTGCTGGTCGACAAACTTGCTGTAGACGGTGACTGCGCGAGGCCTCATCGGGATAAAAAATTGGCATGCAGAGGAGCAAATCCCGCTAAGAAAATCCACTGCTATTCGTAGCGGATTGCTTTGATCGGATTTAGTGCTGCTGCCCGGCGGGCTGGGAGCCAGCAGGCGAATAATCCTACGGTCGTTAGGATCAGGCTGACTGTGACCAGGATGGCCGGGTCTGATTGGGAGACTCGGAGTGGCAGAGTCGCCATGAAACGGGCGGCGGGCAATGCCGCGGCTAACCCCAGCACCAGGCCTGCGGTCAGTTGTTTCATGCCTCGGGCCAGAACCAGTCTTAGTATGTTGCTGGCGGTTGCCCCTAGCGCCATTCGCACTCCTATTTCTTGTGTGCGGCTGCTGGTGGCTTGCGCTATGACGGCGTAGATTCCGACCGAGGCCATTAACAGCGCGATCATGGCGAAGACGCCGAAGAGTGTTCCGAACAGGCGGAGGTACCATTGCTGCTTTTCGACAGCCGCGGCCAGCGTTCTGACGTTGTACAACGGGAGGTCCTGGTCGATGTTCTGCATCAATGCTCGTACGGCGGATGTTGCGGCGGTGGGATTGGCGGTGGTGCGAACCAGCAGCGCCATGGAATCGTACCTCTCCTGGCGGTAAGGAAGGAACAGCAGGGGGTTTGGCGTGGCGTCGTCGGCTTGCTGGACAATGTCGGCGGAAACTCCGATTACGGTTGTCCAATCGCCAGGTTTTTCTTTTCCATAAAGACGGAATCTCTTTCCCAGGACCTCCTGATTCGGCCAGTAGCGTTCGGCGAATTCCTTGGTCACGACGGCGGCCTGGTGGCCGGGTGCTCCGTCGGTGTCGTTGAAGTCGCGGCCTAACAGGATGGGCAGGTTGATGGCGGCGAAGTAGCCGGGGAATTGAACTACGACAGCCGCGGACGGGCGGTGGGCCTGATCCTGCGGCGGAGCGTGTTCGATTTCGATGCGGCGTCCGCCGGCTCCCATTCCCGGGAGGTCGGATCCGATGGCCACTTGCGTAACACCGGGAATTGCTCTCAGGCCTGGCAGGAGTTTTTCGAAGAAGTGGAGACGATCGTCGGGGCTTGCGTACCGCTCTTTCGGCAGGTTGACGCGGCCGGTGAGCAGTTGATCGGTGGGCACCTGGCGGTTCAGAGATTGATGCGCGAGAAAACTGCGTACAAATACGCCCGCTCCCGTGAGTAGCACCAGCGTAAGGGCAAATTGGAAGACGACGAGCATGCCGGCGAGTGTCCCGCCGCGTTGCGTGCCCGCGCTTCGCGTTCCGTCTTTCAGTGCGGTGTTCAGGTCCGCTCGCGACGAGCGGAGAGCGGGTACCAGACCGAACAGCAATCCGCTAAAAATGCAGAGACCGGCGAAGTAGCCAAAGACTGCATATTCCATGGTGAATTGGACCCAGTAGGGCTTGCCGACGTCCTGCGTTGCTAGAGCGAAAAAGTGGACTCCCAGGGCGGCGAGCGCCAACCCCAGCAGGCCGCCCAGCACGCTGAGCATCATACTTTCGATCAATAGCTGACGGACGAGTTGCCAGCGCGAGGCTCCGAGTGCGGCCCGGACGGAGATCTCGCGCTGGCGGCCGAGTGCGCGGCTGAGCATCATGTTCGCCACGTTGGCGCAGGCGATCAGCAGCACGAATCCAACGGCGGCGAGCATAAGGAGAAAGACGATCCTGATGTTGCCACCGTTGTAGCGCTCCTGGAAGGTTTCGACGCGCACTCCGATGTCCTTGTTTGTGCCGACGTAGGCGGATGCCAGGCGGCGGGCGATGCCTTCGAGTTCAACGCCGGCCTGGGTGATGGGAATGCCGGGTTTGAGAATTCCGAAGACCTGGAGCGGGCGGTTCGAGCGGCTTTCGAGTTCCGGCGTGGGGATGAGGGCCATCCACATGTCCTGGTTTTCAGGAAATTTGAATCCTTCTGGCATCACGCCGATGATGGTGGCCGGCTTCGTGTTTACCCGCACAACGCGGCCGATGACGGTGGGGGAACTGCTGTAGCGATCCTTCCACACACCGTAGCCGAGCAGGAGGACAGGCGGCGCACCGGGTTTTTCGTCGGCGGGGACGAAGCCGCGTCCGAGGATGGGTGGAGTGTGGAGCGTTTCGAACATGCCGGAGGAGACCCGGTCCATGCTGAAATTTTGGGGTGGGTTTCCTCGCTCGCTGACGGCGGCGGATTCCTGGGACGCTGCCTCCAGCGCCTCGAAGGAAGAAGCACTGGCGCGGTAATCGCGGAAGTCGGGATAGGAGACGCGCATCCAGCTGTCGGTTTGTGTCAGGTTGCGGTTACGGATCGCCACGAGACGTTCGCCGCCGGGGACAGGGACCGGTTTGAGGAGCGCCGCGTAGATCAGGGTGAACACCATGGTGTTGAGGCCGATGCCCAGCGCCAGGGTGGCGACTACAGCGGCGGAGAACCAGCGATGGGAACGTATCATCCGCCAGGCGAACCGGAGGTCTTGTGTCATGAACCTGAACTACGGGTGAGGGCGATGGATTGTTCCGTCGAAAACAACGGCAACACAAAAGGCGCTGACTGAGCGTCAATGTAGACACAGAGTTATGGCAAACCTGACAACTTTTCCAAACCAGCTGGATGAAAAGAAGTTCCAATGCCGAGCCATCATTGAAACGCCAAAGAACCGGCGCAATAAGTTCGACTACGATCGGGATTCGGAACTTTTCAAGCTTGGGGGACTGCTCCCGGAAGGGATGATGTTCCCGTTTGATTTCGGCTTCATTCCGAGTACGCTGGGGGGCGACGGCGATCCTCTGGACGTAATGGTTCTGATGGATGAGCCCGCCCATGTGGGATGTCTTGTCGATATCCGGATCATCGGCGTGATTGAGGCGGTGCAGATTACGAAGGGCGAAACGGAAACGAACGACCGTCTTCTAGCTGTTTCGGTGCATTCTTATAGCCACGAGAACGTGTCGTCTATTGAGGAACTGAATCCGTCGATGCTCGAGCAGATCGAGCAATTTTTCGTCTCCTACAATACACTGCGCGGGAAGAAATTTAAGCTCAAGAGCCAAGGCGGTCCGAAGCGGGCAATGTCGGTTATCAAAGACGGGATTAAGGCTTTCAAGAAAGAACAGGGCAAGTAGCCGCGCGTTTCGCAAAGGAGGTCGATGACTCGAAACCTGGAGTGGTCTGATATTGCTGTGCGCCTTGTCTGTACAGTGGCGGCTGGTGCGTTGATTGGGTTCAACCGGGGTGAGCACGGCCGCCCTGCCGGACTGCGAACGACGATCCTGGTGGCTCTGGCAGCGTGTCTGGCGATGATCGAGGCAAATCTACTGTTATCCACCACCGGAAAAACGGCAGACTCGTTCGTGAACATGGATCCGATGCGGTTGCCTCTTGGGATTTTGTCGGGCATTGGGTTTATTGGCGCGGGCGCGATCGTGCGCCGGGACAATTTTGTGGTCGGCGTGACGACGGCGGCAACCGTGTGGTTCATGACTGTGATTGGCTTGTGTTTCGGCGGAGGGCAGATTGTGCTGGGTCTGGTTGGTTCGGGAATCGGGATGATCGTACTGGCTGGGCTGATAAAAGCGGAAGAACGCATGAAACAGGAACGGCAAGGAACGTTCTCGATTGTGGTGGACCCATCCGGACCCAGCGAAGACGATATTCGCGCCAGCCTGGCCGAGGCGAATTTGAAAATCTCGTCTTGTGCATTTGTGTACAACCCGGAAACAAGAAGTGCGGAGTTGAATTGTTATTTGCGGTGGAAGGCGGCCGCTTTTGAAAGCAAAGTGCCTGACGTCGTTCGTGTACTTGCGGTACGCGCCGGCGTTATCAGGATCGCCTGGAACCCGCAAGTGAAATAGGTGTTTGCTGCATGAACCGATGCGCATCGTCTTTCATGGACACGTTGTTGAACAAAACGTATGCGGGTCGATCGGTCTGCTGAAGAGCGAGCATTTTGTTTAATTGGCCGAGATCTTCGTCCGAGTAGTGGTAGGAATAAGTGCCCTTGCCGTGGAGGCGCCAATAGAGAGCGCCGCCATAGACGGAGTTGTTCACAAAAGGGTCGACGCAATGAATGAGACCGTGTTCCGCGCATATCTGATGGATAAGCTCGGGCGGCCATGCGCCTCGCGGCTCCGATGCTATTCGAAACGATTGCCGGCCGACTTTTTGAAAGAAGCGCGATAAGTTTCGCAGATTCGCGGGTACGGGCTGGAATGAAGCGGGGCACTGGAAAACCACTACGGCAGCACGCAAGAGCTCGACAATTTCGTGTGTCTTCTGCCAGGCCCGCCATACCTGTTGCGTGTCTTGAAAGGATCCGAGGAGAGGGCGGTCCGCCGGGTCGACGGGCGAACGCAGGCGACGGTAGGTGGGACTCGATGGCGCGTGAGTAATCAACTGCCAGGCCTTGATGCAGAAAGTGAAACCAGGCGGGGCAAGTGCGCGCCATCTCGCTGCTACTTTTGGCGCGGGTGGATCATAAAACGTTGACTGAATTTCGATTACAGGAAAATGCGCGAAGTATCGGGCTTGCGCTTCGCTCCAACCACAACATCCGATCAGTGGCGGCATTTCCTTATTGCCGCGGGCAGTTAGCTGGCCAAGTCCAATGGACCTAGACTTGCACATGGTAGCGACGGGAGGACCAGGCCAAAATGCCGGCGACCATTTGGAAAGGTTACATCAGTTTTGGTTTGATTTCGTTCCCGGTCCGGCTGTATTCGGCGGGCAGGGCCGTCGCGGTTCACTTCCACATGCTTCATCGCAAAGATCTTTCGCGGGTGAAAGAGGTTTGGTATTGCGCGGCGGAGGATAAACCAATCGAGCGATCCGAAATCGTCAAGGGTTATGAAACCAGCAAGGACGAGTACGTCGTTGTGGACGATGAGGAACTCAAGAAGATCGCGCCTCCTACCGCCACCACTATGGATATTGTGCAGTTTGTGCGTGAGTCGGACGTTGACCCCATTTATTTCGAGCATTCGTATTATGTAGGGCCGGGCGACGATCTCACGAAGCCGTATGCGCTATTCCTGAAGGCGCTGAAAGAAACCAAGCACAGCGCCATCGCGAAGGTGTCTATGCATGGACGGGAACACGTCGTCCTGATTCGTTCCTTTGAGGACGACCTGGTGATGCACACGCTGTTTTATCCGGATGAATTGCACAAGGCGAACAGGCAGAAGGTCCCCGCGAAAATGACCGCCACTGGTAAGGAGACAGAGCTTGCGACGGAGTTGATCCGGCGGCTCGCGGGGCCATTCAATCCCGATCAATTTCACGACACCTATCGCGAGAATGTGGAAAAACTGGTCGAGCAAAAGAAGAAAGGCGAGAAGGTCACCGTGGCGCCGAAGCCTCGGCGCGCGCCTGTTATCGATCTGATGGACGCGCTGAAGAAAAGCCTGGCGTCTCGTCCTGCCAAAGCTTCCGGACGCCCGGCCAAAGCGGCTGCGACTACGAAGCGGCGAAAGGTTGCGTGAATCGTGAGCCGTTCTCAATCAAGGAGCGCCGCCGATTTTATTCCGTCCGGAAAGACGATTCCGATTCTGCGCGAAGCTGTTCAATCGTGCCGTGGATGCGACCTCTATCAGTACGCTACACAAGCGGTGTTCGGCGAAGGTCCGCCATCGGCTTCGATCGTGTTTATCGGCGAGCAGCCTGGCGACGAGGAAGATCGAATGGGACGTCCCTTCGTTGGTCCGTCCGGCCGTTTGTTCGATCGCGCGCTGGAGGAGGCTGGTATTGACAGGTCGGTCGTTTATGTAACCAACGCCGTCAAACATTTTAAGTTCGAAGAGCGCGGCAAGCGCCGGATTCACAAGAAACCGAGCGCTTCCGAAATCAAGGCGTGCCGGCCTTGGCTTGAAGCGGAACTTGCCGCAATCGAGCCCGAAATCATTGTCTGTCTCGGCGCGACTGCCGCGCAATCTGTTTTCGGACCCGACTATCGTCTGACCAAAGAGCGCGGGCTGTTTGTGAAACATCCGTGGGCTCCGCGAGCGACTTCGACTGTTCACCCGTCCGCAATTCTGCGCGCTCCCAACGAGCAGCGTCATCTGGAGTATGAGCGGTTCGTCGAGGACCTGAAGAAGATCGGGAGGACGGCGACCTCGCCGCACCGTGCACACGCACATTCCGCGAGACTACAAAATGTTCCATAACAACGTAAAATCTTCACATCTCGAGACAGAAATGCCTACGAGGATTCTGGGCAAAACGGGCGAGCGGGTGTCGGCGCTCGGGCTTGGCGGATCTCATATCGGCCAGAGTGATCTCAACAGCCGCGAGGCAGTTCGGATTATCCGGGCCGCTCTCGATGGTGGATTGAGTTTCATGGACAATTCGTGGGACTACAACGATGGGGAAAGTGAGACTCGTTTGGGAAAAGCGTTGAAGGACGGTTATCGCGAGAAAGCATTTGTGATGACGAAGGTGGATGGACGAACGAAGAAGGAAGCGAGCCGGCAGATCAATCAATCGCTTAAACGCCTCGGCGTCGATCATGTCGATCTTCTTCAGCACCACGAGGTCATACGATTCGACGATGCGGACAAAATCTTCGCCGAGGGCGGCGCGATGGAAGCATTCATAGAGGCGCGCAAGGCGGGGAAGATTCGGTACATCGGTTTCACCGGCCACAAAGATCCACATGTCCATCTCTATATGCTCGAGAAGGCAAAGGAACACGCGTTTCAGTTTGATACCGTTCAGATGCCGTTGAACGTGATGGACGCGCACTTTCGCAGCTTCCAGGCACACGTGTTGCCCGTGCTGGTTAAGGAGAACATCGGCGTGTTGGGCATGAAGAGTATGGGTAGCGGCGTCCTTTTGAAAAGCAAGGTCGTTACTCCGATTGAGTGTTTGCATTACGCTCTTAGCTTGCCTACGTCTGTCGTCATCACGGGAATCGACAGTATGGAAATTCTGGACCAGGCCTTCACCGCCGTGAAGGACTTCCGCCCGCTCACGCGCGATGAAACCGCCAAGCTGCTGGCGAAAACTGCCGAAGCCGCTCGTGACGGCGAGTACGAGTTGTTCAAGACTTCGTCGCACTTCGACTCTACGGCACAAAACCCGGAGTGGCTGGGCGAAGAACCTCCGCGTGTGAAGGCTTTGGCTGGCGATTGAGATTAGTGAAGAGCGGGGTTACCAATCCCGCGCAGGATGCCATCCTGCCCTACATGTCCATTTCATCGAGAGTGCGTTTCATGATGGCTCGGGTTTCGGCGTCTTTGCGGGCGCGGCGTTCTCCGGGCCGTTTGAGGATGAGTAGCGAGAGAGCGCCTTCGCCTGGCAGGCGATTGGAAAGTTCCCAGCCTTCTTCGCCCAGTACGTTTAGCAGATCGATAAGATCCGGTTCGTCCTGTTGCATAAGCGCTTCGATGGTTTCAATGATGTCCGCGCGCATTGCCTGAGCGCTCTCGCGGTCGTAGGTGAGGCGGGATACTTTGGTGCCTTGCAATTCGATTGAGGCATATTCCCACTCGATCAGGATCGGCGCAAACATTGATTAGTCGTCGCTGCCGAAAATTCCCGTGATCGCGTCGAGGCCTTTGTGCTCGTCTCCTCCGGTCTTGGCGGGTGCAAGCTCGCGGCGCATCTTTTCCAGGGTCATGCTTTGAATGATGACGCGGCCGGGGCCGGTCATGGTGGCCAGGAAGAGTCCTTCGCCTCCGAACATCGCCATTTTGATTCCGCCGACGAATTCGATGTCGTAGCTGACCGACTCCTCGAAGGCTACGATACAGCCGGCTTCAATTTGTAGCACTTCGCCGGGCTTGAGGGTGAACTCTACGAAATCGCCTCCACCGTGAATGAACGCGGTGCCGGGGCCGGTGAGTTTTTCCAGAATGAAGCCTTCGCCTCCGAAGAAACCGGTTCCCAGGCGTTTGGTGAACGCGATGTTGAGCTGGACGGTAGCTTGGGCACAGATGAAGCTGTCGCGCTCGACCAAGATGGACTGGCCGGGGGCAAGCTGGAAGACCTGGATCTTTCCCGGATAGCTTCCGGCGAAACCGGTCTCGCCGTCGGAGAGCGCGTGGAAGTAGGTCCAGAAGAGGGACTCGCCCATCAGTTTGCGCTTGACGGCTCCCCAGATTTTGTCGCCGATGGATTCGCCGGACATTCGTGATTCCCAGGTGATGTTTGGCGTTTTGTAAACCATCTTTCCGGCTTCCGCGTAGAGTTCCTGGCCGGCTTTCAGCCTGATGCGGGCGATTTGGAGATTATCGCCTTGGATGGTGTAGTCGAGCTGCGGGGCTACGGGGATGACCGGCATCGGCGCGGGCGCTACGCCGCCGGCCATTGGTGATCCGCATCCTGTGCAGAAGCGTGCTTCGTTGGGGATCTGCGAACCGCAGTTTGTGCAAAAAGCCATCAGATCAGTCTACACCGGGGAGGCGAATCGTCCACGGACGTGCTCTAGCTGTATGGCGAGTTCCAGTAGTAGCTCTTCTTCGTATGGTCTGGCGATCAGTTGTATGCCGATGGGCAGGCCGTCGTCCGTCATGTCGAAGGGGATGACGAGACCTGGGAGTCCCAGGAGATTGAATGGCGTCACGGGCATCATCGCCTGGAATAGGCCAATGGGTTTGGTGCTTGTCTCCCAGCGGCGCTCGCGATGGCGGAAGGCTGGGACTCCGCAGGGCGGCAGAAGGAGCACTGGATAATCTTCCATCTGGTGCATGAGCGAGGCTCGCATGGCGTCTCGGGCGGCCAGGTTTTCTACTACTTTCTTTCCGGTGATCGGTGGATCGATGGGGATGCTGTTGACGAATTCGGTGCCGGTCCAGTGGGCGTCGTCCGGGTTAGTTGCGATGACCTGGCGCGTGAAGGGCGCGGGTAGTTCGCCGAAGAAAAACCACCAGAGGTTGGGTGCGCGCTCCAGTCCTTTGGGCATGAACGGATCGGCTGGGATTTTTAGTTCCTCTAGTGCGGCCGCGGCTTTTCGTATTGCTTTTTTCATGGAGTCCTGGACGGGCACTTCGTAGAACTGCTCCATGATTCCGACTTTCAGGCCGGTGAGATTTGGCGGACGGATGGGCACGGGGGCGGAGAATGGATCATCGATGTCGTACCCGGCCAGCGCTTCGAAGAGGATCCGCAGGTCTTCGGCAGTTCTGGCCATGGGGCCGACCACGCCCAGAAGGCCTCCGGGATGGTTGATTGCCGGGTAGTGTCCGGCGGCTGAGAGTCGGCCGGGTGTCGGTTTGAGGGCGGCGATTCCCGTGAAGTGCGCGGGTATTCGAACACTGCCTCCGCCGTCGCTACCGATGCCTCCGGCGGAACAGCGCGCGGCGATTGCGGCGGATTCTCCTCCGCTGGAGCCTCCGGCTGTGCGTTCCAGATTCCATGGGTTGTTGGTTCGGCCGGTGATGCGGTTGTCGGTTTCGTAGTTGGCTAGAAATTCGGGGCAGTTTGTTTTTCCGAGTAGGATGGTGCCCGCTTGTTTGAATTTTTTTGCGGCGGTGGAATCCTGGGCCGCACGATGGCCGAGGCGATAGCGGCTGCCGCAGAGTGTTGGATAACCTTCTACGTCCAGGCTGTCCTTAATCGTTAGTGGGATGCCGTGGAGGGGATGATTCGGGGTCGATTCCTGCGCTTGTTTTGCCTGCTCGCGGGCTTTCTCGCCGAATATTTCCACGAACGCGTTGACGGTTGGATTTAGCTTTTCAATCTGCCTGAGATGCGCGTCGAGGAGATCGACTGGGGAGAGTTTGCGGGCGTGAATGAGGCGGGACATTTCAGCGAGCGTCAGGCGGTGCGGCATGAGTCGAGTATCGCGTAATAACATGGTTGTGTGGCAGCATTAGACTTCGATAAAGCCCGATCGTGTGTGCTTGGCGAGGTCCTCACCGGGCGCTGGCTGCCGGAGTCTGAGCGGATTGAACTGCCGTTTAGCGCAGGGCGCATTTTGGCGGAAGAAATTCGTTCCGACCGGGACTATCCTCCGTTTCCTCGTTCTGTCCGCGATGGATTTGCCATTCATGCAGCCGACCTTCCAGGGCGGGTAAAAGTAATCGGCGAAGTTCGCGCGGGCGAGCGTTATCCGGGCATGGTGGGACTGGGCGAGGCGGTCGAAATTATGACTGGCGCGCCGATGCCCGATGGCTCGGATGCGGTGGTGATGGTGGAGCACGTGGTGCGGGACGGCGATTGGATCAGCACGGACCGCAGCGTGAAACCGGGCGAGAATTTCAATCCGCGGGCATGTGAAATTCGCGCTGGCGATTTGCTTTTACGGCCGGGCCACCGGATCGATTACTCGAGTGTCGCGATGTTGGCGACGGCGGGATATACGAGTGCCCTTGTTTACGCGAAACCTCGCGTGGCGATTTTATCTACCGGCGATGAGATTGTGGACGTGGCCGACACTCCGCTCGAACATCAGATTCGGAATTCGAACGCGCACTCGTTGGCGGTGCAGGTGACGCGGGCGGGCGGTGTTCCGGTGGTGCTTGGGGTGGCGCGGGATAATGCGGCTTCGAGTCGTGAGCTGGTTGCGCAGGGTCTCGAAGCGGATTTATTGTTGCTTTCCGGCGGAGTATCTGCCGGTAAATACGATATTGTGGAACAGGTACTGGCGGAGTTTGGCGCTCAATTTTTTTTCGACCGGGTGCTGATTCAACCGGGTCAACCTTTGGTATTTGGGAGAGCGCGAGAGAAGTTCTTTTTTGGGCTTCCGGGGAACCCGGCCTCGACCATGGTAACCTTCGAACTGTTCGGCCGCGCGGCGCTCGAGCTGCTCGGCGGTGCTTCGGATGCGCCTCTTTATTTTTCACGCGCGAAGCTGACACAGGATTTTCGCCATCGCCCAGGATTGACGCGCTTCCTGCCGGCATGCCTGAGCGGCGATGGTTCCGAGCTGACGGCCATTCCATGGTCGGGATCTGGAGATGTCGCGGCGTTGTCGAGGGCGAATGCGTTTCTGGTGGCAGAGCCCGACAGAGAATCGTGGGTAGCAGGCGAATGGATTCGAGTGCTGAGGAAATGAACGAAACCGAGCTTTCACATTTTGACGATGCGGGCAGTGCGCGCATGGTGGACGTCACCGATAAGGCCGTCACGAAGCGCACCGCGCGGGCACAAGCTTTTGTGCGCATTAAAGCGGCTGTTTTGAAAAAACTGCCGGATAATCCGAAGGGGAATCCGCTGGAGATTGCGCGGATTGCCGGAATTGTGGCGGCGAAGAAAACTCCTGGTTTGATTCCGATGTGCCATCCTTTGCTGATTTCGCATTCCGATGTGGAGGTGACGGTGGAGGCGAAGGGCGTGCGTATTATTTCCACAGTGACGACTACGGCTCCGACGGGTGTGGAGATGGAAGCGCTGACGGCGGCGGCGGTAGCGGCCCTCACTGTTTACGACATGACCAAGGCTCTGGATAAGTCGATCGAGATCCAGGATCTTTATCTTCTTGAGAAAACCGGGGGCGAGAGCGGCGATTACCGGCGATGACGCGGAAGGCTTGCGTTTTCACCATCAGCGATTCGACTCATGCGGGAACTCGGATAGATTTATCAGGGCCGGCGGTTCGGGCGCGGCTTGAAGAGCTGGGATGGACGGTGGAATCAGAAGTGATGCCGGACGAGATCGAGGTAATCTCGAAGCGGCTGACAGAGGTCGCCGATGGCCATCAAGTTGCTGCAATTTTCACTACCGGTGGGACTGGTGTATCTCTGCGCGATGTCACTCCCGAGGCTACTCGGGCGGTGATCGAGCGGGAGATACCCGGCTTTGGCGAATGGATGCGGATCGGCGGGCGATCGTCGACCAAGATGTCGATTCTGTCGCGCGGCGTTTCGGGAATCCGAGGACGGACGCTGATCGTGAATCTACCGGGCTCACCAAAGGGAGCAGTTGAATCGTTGAACGCGGTTGTGGATCTAATTCCACATGTGGTGGATTTACTTCACGGTAAGACGGAGCATAAAGTGGATCTCGACAAATGAAGTCAACTAAGTACATTGCAGCGGTTGTTGTGGCCGGAATCACGCTTGTTGCGCAGGAAACCAGTAAAGAAGACACCACGCCGATCTTCCGGACTTCGATTAACGAAGTAATCGTGCCTGCCACGGTTACCGATAAAGACGGGTCCTACGTCCCGGGTTTGAAATCGTCCGACTTCCGCGTTTACGACAACGACAGACTTCAAGAAGATATCCGGGTGAGCGAGACGGAGATTCCGGTGTCGCTGGTCGTGGCGATTCAGGCCGATTTCAAGGTGGAGACGATTATTCCGAAGGTCCAACGGTTGGGGACGCTGCTACTGGATCACGTGGCGGGCTCCGGCGGCGAGATCGCGATTCTGGCCTTCGATCACCGGATGCAACATCTGACCGACGGGTTCACGAGCGATCCGGACAAGGTACAGGCGGCGATGAAGAAGCTGCACCAAGGGAGCAGTACGGCGGCGATTATCGACGCAGTTGAAGAGTCGACTCGAATGTTGAGTCACCGTCCGAAGGACCGGCGCCGGATCATTCTGTTGATATCCGAATCCCGCGATCGAGGTAGTTCCGCAAAACTTCGAGAGACTTTGAGCCGGACTGAATTTGAGAACATTACGATCTTCTCGTTGAGCATTTCGCGGCTCTATACGGAGACGATGCGCAATCCTCAGGTTCCCCGCCCCGATCCGATTCCTGCTGGTGCACGGCACTCGCCGGCGGGTGGCGACCTGACTCCGACGACAGCGGCGCAGTTGACCGGCACGCAGGGTTACGGGGCCAACTTCGTGCCGTTATTTGTGGAAATCTTCAAGGACGTGAAGGGGATTTTCGTAGCCGATGCCGTGGATGTATTTACGAAATTCAGCGGCGGGCGCGAGGCGGGCTTTATCAGCGACAAATCGCTGCAGCGAGCCGCGGACGATATCGGCCGCGAGATTCACAATCAATACATCATCACGTATACGCCGGACAAAGAGACGCAGCTTGCCGGTGGGTTTCACAACATCCGTGTCGATCTCGGGCAGAAGGGATTGCAGGTTCGAACGCGGCCGGGATATTGGCTGGCGGCGGTCAACGGGAAGTAAACGCGAGGGCGCCGAAACTGACGACGCTCTGTTCGTCGATATTCCATTGCTGATAATTGCGGAGAGTTCCTTGCGCTCCGGGCACTGATTTCAAGAATGTGTAGAGTGGTGAGGAACCGCACCACTTCAGGTCGTCGTGATTCTGCTGCACTAAGTCCCAGAAGCCTTTTGCGTCGCTCGCGTTAATGCGCTCGATTCGTTCCTTGTCGCGCGCGGCTACTTCGAGCATCTCTCCGGTGTTTGCGATGGCGTTGAGGCGGTCCTGATAACGGACTCCCATGTGCGCCATGTCGATTCCCAGCACCCAGAGGAGATCGCTGCGCTTCTGCGCAAGCTCGCCTAGAGCGCCTAAGAACCGATTCACTCCGTCGTTGTCTTCGGGATTGCCTCCTCGATAGATGCTGTTGGCGAATGAACCGCAGAGGATGGGCACGATGCGGATGGACGGGCCGAACAGGTGCTGCAGGAAGACGACTTGGAACTCGATGGAATGCTCGACGGCGTGACAGTAATCTTCGATCGCCGCCGCGGGTTGCCGGGCGAGGCTGTTGACGATCTCGAGATCGATTTGGGTTTCGCCGTAGGGGGAGAGGAACGGCTTACGTGTCAGACCGAAGCGGTCGGGCTCCCCGTAGTGTGAAGTGCCGAGCACAATAAAAGTTCTATCGCTGTGGCTGGGGGCTAGAGCGCTATAGGCGGCGCGGTATGTTTCAATGCCGCCGAACGGGCTGACGTGGGGCGCTGCGATTCCGATGAGATTGCCGTCGAGCGCGGGGCCTCCGCCCGTGAGGTAACCGTCGAAGGTTCGGCGCAAGTCAACTGGATCGATGGGATATCCGGCTCCGGCGTGGCTTGGCTCGCGCATGGACGCTTCGGCGAACTCTTGCAGCCGCGCTTCCTTTAACTGTGCGTATGTTTCGTCGTCGAGAAATCCGGCCGTGCTCAGCGTTTCTATCAGGTGGCGCGCTATCGGCTCGGTGTCGAGCTCTCCGGTGATTTGGAACAGTTGCTGCTTCAGGTCGAGCTCTGTGTGTTCGCCGTCGAAGCAACGCAGAACTTGCACCAGGACCGGTGGAATAATGAGAGTGGCATCCGAGAAGTGGAACGTATCTCGAATCAACAGCCCCGGACGGTCGTCGATCGGTGAGGGCATAAAATCCAAATCCATCCGCAGGGGTGGAAGGGGTTGTGCCATGCTAGTCATGATAATCGCATGAAGCTTACAAAAGAAGAATTGGATTCCGCGGTGGCAGGGTTGCCGGGGTGGTCTGTCGTCAATGGCAAGCTGCACCGCGAGTATAAATTTCCCGACTTTACACATGCTTTCGGGTTCATGGCCACGGCTGCGACGGCGATCGAAAAGATGAACCATCATCCGGAGTGGTTCAACGTCTATAACAAGGTGACGGTGGATCTGACGACGCACGATTCGGGCGGGATCACGCAAAACGACGTGAAGCTGGCGAGATTGCTGGATACGTTCGCCTCGAAACTGCAATGAGATTTCTGATCGCGCTTTTCGTTTCAAAGAAAGTGTCACGCAAAGGCGCAGAGCCGCAAAGAAAATCTGTAATGCGGAAGGAGGCGTTCCTCGCCGCTTGGCGCCTCGCCTTCGCGGCCTTTGCGATTTCCTCAGCGCTACTGGCCCAAACGAATTTTACCGGCGGACCGGCGCTCGATACCGAGATTGCACAGGCTGTGAAGGAGGGCCAGATTCCCGGCGCTGTCGTTGTGGTGGGCCATGATGGCAAGGTCGTTTATCAGAAAGCGTACGGCTTTCGCGCTCTTGTCCCTGAAAAAGAGGTGATGACGCTCGACACGATTTTTGATGCGGCTTCGCTGACGAAAGTGATCGCTACGACGTCGTGCCTGATGAAGCTGGTGGAAGAGGGCAAGATTCGCATCAGCGATCGGGTCACGCAGTATCTCCCGGAGTTTCAAGGGGGCAAAAGCGAACTGACGCTGCGGCATTTGCTGACGCATTTTTCGGGATTGCGGCCGGACCTGGATTTGAAACCGGAGTGGAGCGGTTACGCGACAGGGATTCACAAGGCATTGGCGGAGAAATCGGTATCGCCGCCGAATACTAAATTCGTCTACAGCGATATCAATTTCATTTTGCTGGGGGAGATCGTTCGCAAAGTATCCGGCGAGACGCTGCCGGAGTACGCGCATGAGAAGATTTTCGCTCCGCTGGGGATGATCGATACGATGTTTCTGCCTCCGCCAGCGCTGCTGACGCGGATCGCGCCGACTGAGGTACTACCTGGCGATACGAAGCCGCTCCGCGGGATTGTACACGATGGGACCACGCGGTTCATGGGCGGTATTGCGGGTCATGCGGGCTTGTTCACGACTGCGGCCGATCTCTCGAAATTCGCTGAGATGATGCTGGGGTTAGGGGCGCGAAACGGCGTTCGCGTTTTCAGTCCGGTAACGGTGCGGACGTTCACGGCGCCGCAGACACCCGCGGGGCAGCCGGTGCTGCGTGGTCTTGGATGGGATATTGACTCTCCGTTTTCGGGCAATCGCGGCGATCTTTATCCGGTGGGCTCTTATGGTCACACGGGATTTACGGGGACGTCGGTGTGGATGGACCCGGCCACGAACAGCTACGTGATTCTGTTGACAAACAGCGTTCATCCGACGCGCCGGCCGGCGATTACGTCGCTGCGCGGGCGGGTGGCGAATATTGCGATTGCGGGTTTGAATGTCGATGCTCCGGTTGCGAAAGAAAGCTTTTCACATCGGGCTGCGGCGGAGAACGCATCGCCGCGTAATGAACAAGTGCTGACCGGATTGGACGTGCTGGCGGCGGAGAAATTCGCGTCTTTGAAAGGCAAGCGCGTGGGATTGATTACGAATCACACTGGTTTAGATCGCGACGGAAAACGGAATATCGATCTGATGGTGGCGGCGGGCGTGAATTTGAAAGTGCTGTTTTCGCCGGAACACGGATTCGCGGGAAAGGAAGACCATCCGAACGTTTCCAATACAAAAGATGCGGCGACTGGACTGCCGGTGATCAGTCTTTACGGTGCCACGATGCGGCCAACGGCGGAAATGATGCACGGCATCGATACGCTTGTGTTTGATATTCAGGATGTGGGCGCGCGTTTCTATACATATTCGTGCACTATGGCGTATTCGCTCGAGGAGGCGGCGAAACAGCACGTTTCGTATGTTGTTCTCGACCGGCCGAATCCGATTACGGGTGAACATGTGGAAGGGCCGGTGATCGATCCTGATTTGTATTCCTTTGTCGGCTGTCTGGCGGAACCAGTGCGGCATGGGATGACGATGGGCGAACTGGCGAAGATGAAGAATGACGAATTGAGTGTGACGGCGGATCTCCGCGTCGTGCCGATGAAAAACTGGCATCGGGAAGATTGGTTTGATTCGACGGGGCTGACCTGGATTGACCCGTCGCCGAATATGCGCAGCTTGAACGCGGCGCTACTTTATCCGGGGCTGGGGATGATGGAAGGCGGGAAGGTCTACTCGGTTGGGCGGGGTACGGATGCGCCATTTGAACAGATCGGAGCGGAGTGGATACGGGGCGCCGAGTTGGCGGCATATCTGAACGCTCGTCAAATTCCGGGAATTCGCGTGTATGCCACGCGCTTCACGCCGGCATCGTCGAACTTTGCGGGGAAACTGATTGAAGGTGTGCGGTTTGTGATCACCGATCGTGATACGTTCGGCAGTACGCGATTCGGCATTGAACTGGCTGCCGCGCTCGAGAAGCTCTATCCGGGGAAAATGAAGTGGGATGCGGACCTCAGGCTGACAGGGAATCGCGCGTTGCTGAAGGCGATCCAAAGCGGAGATGACCCGCGCGCGCTGGAGCAAATGGGGGACGGCGCGCTGCAACAATTCCGCCAGCGCCGCGCCCGCTACCTTTTGTATTGAAAACGCCTGAACAAAAACACGAAAGGACGGACGTTTATCGCCCGCCCAGTCTTAAATTCCCGGTCAGTTTAGGCGGCAACTTAGTCTTCGGCTGCCGCATCTTTGGGTTTGTTTTTACTTCCTGGAGGCCGGCCACGGCGTTTGACTGTTGTTTCGCCAGTGGTCATCCAGAGCGGCGGTCGACCCCGCCTTCTGCCACGCCCGCGAGCTAATCGTTCTAATACGAGGATGGCCTCTTCAATTACGGACCTTTCCTCGCGGAGTTCGTTTAACATTTTACTGATGTCCATTTATGTCTCCCCAAGCTATCGGCTAAATATCGCAGGTTGTTCTGATACACGAACAGCCGTCCAATGCGATCAACAGCCGTCTCAGCAGTTGTACATCATTTTTTCATCGAGTTCAAGACTTTTGTTCTGAATTCAGAACAGTTTTTACCAGATAGACCACCGGTACTAGACAGTGGGTCATTCTCATCAACCGTACTCCAGTTTAGGGGTATTTTACCAAAAGACGACGCTTCCAGTGAAAATAAAAGGGCAAACCCGCCGCAATGATCACCAACCCAAGCAGGGATTCACGGGGTTTATCCATCAAAGTTTGGACGAGTAGAGTGCCGGCCACCAGTACAAATAAGATTGGTACCAGTGGATAACCCCACGTTCGATACGGGCGAATGAGATCAGGACGTTTTTTTCTAAGAACAATTACCGACGCAGTTGCCATTGCATAAAGAATCCAACTAGGGAAGATCACTAAAGTATATAGGTCGTCGTAGCGGCCGCTCAGCACCAAAATGGCCGACCAGGCGCTTAATGCGAGGATGGCGACACCGGGCGTGTGGTAAACGGGGTGGACCTTTGCGAGAGGCTTGAAGAAAAGACCGTCCCGAGACAGGGCGAACGGAACCCGCGATCCGGTGAGAATAGAACCGTTGAGGGCGGCGAAGATGGAAATCATGGCTGCGATGCTGACCCAATTGGCACCCGGCTGGCCGAGCAGTTTGCTCATCATGGACGCTGCTACGCGATCACTGGTTGCTACTTCATTGCTGGAGAGCACATAAAAATAGGCGACATTGGTCAACAGATAGATGGCGACCACGGCGAGTAGACCGCCGATGAGCGAGAGGGGCAGGTTGCGCTGTGGATTCTTGATCTCCGAGGCGACCATACCGACGTTATTCCAACCGTCGTAGGCCCAGAGCGCGGCGACGAGGGCGGCAAAAAATCCGGCAAGACCACCGCCCGCGGGAATGGATGTTGAGTAATTGGCGACATTTCCCTGGCCCCAGGTAAGGCCGATGAAAATGATAGCCAGAATCAGGCCTACTTTCACCACTGTGACGGCGACCTGAACACCGCCGCCAATTTTGACGCCGAAATAGTTCAATCCGCCCAAGGCGAGAATCACTGCCATGGCGAAGAGTTGGCCGAAACGGATCTCGAGCGGTCCGCCGTTGGGTCCTATGTTTAGGGGGATGGTGAACCAGACGCGCTCCAGAGGCGGGAAGAAATTTCCGAGGTAAAGATAAAATCCGGTAGCCAGGGTGGCGATGGAAGCGGCTTTGGCCACCAGTGTTTGTGTCCAGCCGTAGAGAAATCCGAAAAACGGGCCGTAGGCTTCGGTCAGATAGACGTATTCGCCGCCGGCCTCCGGCAAGGCTGCGGCCAGCTCGGCGTAAGTGAGCGCGCCGAACATGCTGAGAACGCCGCCGAAAATCCATACGGCGAAGACCATCTGCGGAGACCCGACGCGCAGGATCATCGCCTTGGGCACGAGAAAGATGCCGCTTCCGATCACGGTGCCAATCACGATTGCGACGGCGCCCCAGAGCCCCAGGTCGCGACGAAGTTCAGCCATTAGTCTCCTCTTTACTCAACAACCCGTTATTCAGCAGATAAGACGCGACGTAGCCCACCGACATGGTGACAAAAGTGCCGATGAGCACATACCAGGTGAATGCAATATGGGTGGCAAGCTTCACGTAGAGCATGGTGAGTTGCCCAGCTACCATCCCGGCAATTGCTGCGTTTTCGCCCACCCTTTTTGTCAGCAGGCCGAGAAAGAAGACTCCCAATAAGCCACCGTACAGGATGGAAGCGATAGATAGGCCGGCCTCAAGAATGTTACCCCAATTCCGGGCGACGAGTCCGACGAGGAATAGCACGACACCCCAGGCAATGGTACTGAGCTTCGCCAATCGCAAGAAATGATCTTCGCTATAATTTTGGCCGCTTCGCAGGGAGA
>Ga0105240_10003069_pt1 | contig 26236 bp, 22 predicted proteins | sample KBSC54metaG_FD_80426 | JGI IMG/M metagenome (GOLD analysis project Ga0105240, IMG submission 80426) | Corn rhizosphere microbial communities from Kellogg Biological Station, Michigan, USA - KBS C5-4 metaG | ecosystem: Host-associated > Plants > Roots > Rhizosphere > Soil | place: Michigan, USA...
ATCGACTTCAAGCACCGTCCCGCTCGCCTGAGTGCGCTCGGGCGGCAGGGCGACGGCCGGCGTGGCCGAGCCGCGTGCGGCATCGCTTTCGCGCCAGCGAAGACAGCGCACCAAGTGGGCCGGCGAATCGGCCGGCTCCAATGGCGGCGCAACTTGGCGGCAGCGCTGCTCGGCCAGGTCGCAGCGCGGCGCGAAACGGCAGCCGACAAAATCCGTCCACAGCGGCGGCACCGTGCCGGCGATCGCCGCCAGTGGCTCGCCCCGCTTCGCCGCATCGGGCAAGGCGCGCAGCAGCAGGCGCGCATAAGGATGGCGCGGCGCTTTGAAGAATTGCTTCGCGGAGGCCACCTCGACGATCTGCCCCGCATACATCAGCGCCACCTGCTGCGCCATGCCGGCGACCACGCCCAGGTCGTGCGTGATCAGCAGCAGGCCCATGCCCTGCTCGCGCTGCAACTCCTTCAGCAGCTCGAGGATCTGCGCCTGGATGGTCACGTCGAGCGCGGTGGTCGGCTCGTCGGCCACCAGGAAATCAGGCTCCGACGCCAGCGTCATCGCGATCATCACGCGCTGCTTCTGGCCGCCGGAGAGCCGGAACGGATACTCGTCGATGCGCCGCTGCGGCTCGGGGATGCCGACCCGGCCCAGCCATTCGATCGCCTTGGCCCGCGCCGCCGCACCGCGCAGCGGCGTGTGCGCGACGATGGCTTCGACGATCTGGTCGCCGACGCGCATCACCGGGTTCAGGCTCGTGCCCGGTTCCTGAAAGATCATGCCGATGCGCCCGCCGCGCACCTCGCGCATCTGCGATTCGGGCAGCGACAAGGTGTCCGTCCCCTGCACGTCGATGCGGCCCGAAGTGACGCGGCCGTTCTCGGGCAGCAGGCGCATCAGCGCGAGCGCCGTCATGCTCTTGCCGCAACCCGATTCGCCGACCAGCGCAAAGGTTTCGCGCCGCTCGACCGCGAGGCTCAGGCCGTCGATCGCGCGCACCAGGCCGGCATCGGCGTCCAGCGCCACGTGGAGGTCGTGGACGTTCAGCATCGAGGCCCCATCAGGTCTTCTTCGCGGTTGGCTTGGGCAGCACGAGGCGCGGCCGGAACACGCGCGAACGCGGATCGAAGGCATCGCGCACGCCATCGGCGAGCAGGTTCGCCGCCAGCACCAAGGTGACCATGAAGCCGAAGGCCGCGGCGAAGGACCACCAGACGATCGGGTCCCCGCTCATCTCGTTGCGCGCCAGGTTGATCATGCCGCCGAAGCTGTTCATCGATGGATCGACGCCGACGCCGACATACGAGAGCACCGCCTCGTACAGCACCAGCGCGGAGAAATCCAGCACCGTCGTGATCAGCACCAGGTGCACCACGTTCGGGAAGATGTGGCGCGCCATCACGCGCCAGGCGCTGACGCCGAAGGCGTTCGCCGCCTGCACGTATTCGAGCTCGCGCAACTTCAAGGTCTCGCCGCGCAGCAGCCGCGCGAGCGAGGCCCAGCCGGTGATGCCGAGGATCACGCAGAGCAGCGCGAGGCGAACGTCGGCGCGCTCGGTGCCGGTCTCGAAATACTCGGGGTGCTGGTCCATCGCCACCTGCACCATCAGCACGCAGGCCGCGATCAGCAGCACGTTCGGGATCGACGACAGCACTGTGTAGAGGTACTGGATCAGTTCGTCGATCCAGCCCTTGAAGTAGCCGGCCATGATGCCCAGCACCACCGCCAGCGGCAAGGTCGCGACGGTCGACAAGGTGCCGATCACGAAGGCGGTGCGGATGCTCTTCAGCGCCTGGTAAAAGACGTCGTTGCCGGTGCTGTCGGTGCCGAAGACGTGGTAGTGCGCCATCAACGCGATGGCCGGCCCGGCGACGACGCAGAGCGCGGTGACGGTGAGCAAGGCGGCGCGCAGCGGCACTTCGGTGCGGTTGCGCGCGATCTCCGCCAGGCTGGCGGCCAGGCCCTGCCCGCGCGCCCGCGCCTTCGCCACCATCACGGTGACGATCCCAGCTGCCAGCAGCCCGCCGAGCAGGCCGCCCAGCATGCGGCGCAGCACGTCGCCGGCCCACTCGGCCGCCGGGTCCTTCAGGTGCGCGCCGCCGAACTGCAGGCGCGGATAGTCGCGCCGCACCTCGCCGCCCACGTCCATCGTCTGCTTGATGAAGGCGTGCGTGGCCAAGGGCTCGGAGTAGGTCGATTCGCGCGACCGGATCAGGCGGATGAGCGCCACGTCGAGCAGCGAATCGGTGCGGATCGAATAGAAGGTGCGCGTCCCGGGCGTGCCCGGCGCCTGCGGCAGGGCGCGGCGGAAGTGCACGCTGTCGAGCACGGTGATGACCGAGAAGACGATGAACACCACCGCGGCACACAGGGCCGGCGCGTCGCGCAGCACCTTGTACCAGGTGGCGCGCAGGTTCGGCGAACGCTGCACCCGCCACGCATACCAGAGCACGGCCGCGAGCACGGCGAAGATCACGCCATCGGTCCACAGGACGACGAGCTTGAAACCCATCTCAATGCCCGCCCGGCCGCCCGAAGGGCATTGAGCGCCCCCTCGGGGGGCAGCGGACGAAGGGAGCTTGGGGGTCGATCATCTCTAGGCCAACCTCACTCTCGGATCGACCCAGGTATAGGCCACGTCGATCAGGATGTACGACAGCACGTACAGCAGCGAGCCGAGGAAGACCATCGAGCGCACGATCGCGAAGTCCTGCCCCGAGATCGCCTCGATGACGAAGGCGCCCAGCCCCGGAATGCCGAAGAAGCTCTCGAACACCAGGCTGCCGAGGAAGACGTAGGGCAGATAGGAGCCGGCGCTGGTGATGATCGGGATCAGCGCATTGCGCAGCACGTGGCGGAACAGCACCACGTGTTCGGCCAGGCCCTTGGCGCGGGCGGTGCGCACATAGTCGCGGCCGATCTCCTCGAGGAACATCGCGCGGTAGAGGCGGGCCTCGGTGCCGAGCCGCGACAGCAGCGAGAGGAACACCGGCAGGATCAGGAACTTGACCGCATCCAGCCCGCCCGCATAACCCGAGATCGGCACCAGCCGCAGCGTGCGCGAGAAGAAGAACTGGCCGACGATGATGTAGAACAGGCTGGAGATCGAGAGCATCAGCACGCAGACGACGACGCCCCAGAAGTCGATGCGCGAATGCCGGAAGAAGACCAGCAGCAGCGCGAAGCCGATGCTGACGATCAGCTGCAGCACGAAGAGCGGCACCGCGAGCTGCAGGCTGACGCCCATGCGGGTCTTCACCTCGTGGGAGATGTCGAGGCTGCGGGCCGAATCGGAGCGGCCGAAATCGAGCGCGAAGAGCGATACCGATCGCTCCCACAGCACGGTGCGAGTCAGCTTGGCGGTGCCGGTTTCCTTGGCCGCCCAGTAGAGCGGCTTGTCGTAGCCGCGCTCGGCCTTCCACTTGTCGATCTGCTCCTGCGTTACGCGCTTGCCGCCGATGTTCAGGCGCGCCATGTCGTCGGGCGTGTTGACGGTGAAGAAGAGCGCGAAGGTGAGCAGGTTGACGCCGATGAGGATCAGCACGCCATAGGCGAGCCGTCGCAAGAGATAGTTCAGCATGCCGCGGCGGGCCCTCAGGTGGCGGAGGCCGGCGTGGCCACCGCGGTCGCCTGCTCGCGCGCGACGTAGCCGCGCCGCGCGACCCAGATCAGCATCAGCACCGCGGCCAGCACGATCCACAGCGGCCAGAAGATTGGCTTGTTCCACTCGGCCAGCTTCTGCATGCGCAGCGCCGGATCGATGCGGTAGTACTTCGCCATGTCGCGCACCATCAGGCTGGGCTTGCCGTTGTAGACCCACTGCTGGAAAGCGAGGCCGCCCCAGGGGATGTAGCCGAAGACCCAGGGTGCGTCGCGCTGCGTCAGCGCGACCATCTTGTCGATCACCGCCTGCTTCTGCGGCCCGTCATCGAGCGACTGCAGTTGCCGGTAGAGCGCATCGAATTCCGGGTTCTCGTAGTTCGCGACGTTCTCGCCGTTGTTCTTCGACTTGGCGTTGGGCCCGTAGAGCAGGAAAAGGAAGTTCTCGGCATCCGGATAGTCGCCCAGCCAGCCGGCCCAGAAGAGTTGATGCTTGCCCTTCAGCGTCTTGTCCTGGAATTGATTGAAGTCGGTCGCGCGAATCTCGAGCTGGATGTTCAGCTTCGCGAACTGCTTGCGCATCCAGTCGTTCTCGGAGCGGAACTCGGGCGTGATCGCGCGCTGGAAGTCGTAATTGAGCACCAGCGGCTCGCCGGTCTTCGCATCGCGGCCGCCGGGGTAGCCGGCTTCGGCCAGCAGCGCCTTCGCCTCCTCGATGCTGCGTCGCTGGCGGTGGCCGTCGACCAGCTTGTGCGTCACCGGGTTGACGTAGCTCGGGTCGCCCTCGTGCGAGCCGAAGAGTCCCGGCGGCACCGGCCCCATCGCCGCGGCGCCACCCTTGAACTTGAAGATGCGGCCGTAGCCCTCCTCGTAGTCGATCGCGATCGAAATCGCCTGGCGCAGCTTGCGATGCCGCTCCTGCTCTTCCGGCGTCTTGCCCCAGCCGACGACCGGATCGAGCATGTTGAAGCCGAAATACCAGTTCGAGATGTCGGTCGTCAGCGGGAACTTGTAGCCGCGATCCTTGTAGAGCTGGGCCACCCTGTCGGAGTCGTCGGCATCGGCGACGAGTCTCACGCCCCAGTCCGGCCGCTCTATTTCCGGCAAGTCGAAAAAGCCCTGCTTGAGCGTCTCCCTGCGCGGCGTCGCCTCCTTCTCGATCGTCACGTAGAGCGTATCGACGAAAGGCATGGTCTTGCCGCAGTCGTCCAGCAGTCCGGCCTCCTTGTCGCCGGGCTCGCCTTCGCAGGGATACGGCTCGCCGCGGAAATTCGGATTGCGTTTCATCACGTGACGCCGGTCGCGGATGAACTCGGTCATCATGTACGGCCCGCTGCCGACCGGCCATTGGTTCAGCGACAAGCCGTTTTCATTCATGCCGGGCTGAGCGTAGAAGGCATCCGCCTCCCACGGCAATGGCGCAGTGAAAGGGAACGCCAGCCAGTAGCTCCACTGCGGATACTTGCCCTTCAGGCGGATGCGCAAGGTGTGCGGGTCGAGCGCCTGGGCGCCTGCCAGCGGCCATTTGCGGAAGTCCAGGAAGGGCTTGTCGGGATTGTCCCGCGGCAGGCCGTTCAGCAGCTTCTCGTCCTCGCGCTTGATCAGCTCCGCGTAGTCCTTCAGCCCGATCACGTACTCGGCAAAGACCGAGAACACCGGCGCTTCGATGCGCGTCGTCGCGTGGCGCTTCAGCGCGTAGACGTAGTCCTCGGCGACCACTTCGCGCGTGCCTTGGTATTCGAAGTCCCAGGGCGAGCGTTTGTCGCCGAGTTGCGCGCGGGTCAGCGACAGGTAGCGGTAGCGGCCCTGCTCGTCCTTCGCGAAGGCCGGGTGCGGCGCATACAGGATGCCCTTCTTGATCGGGATGTCGTAGACACTTTCGGCAATGCGCTCCGGCGCCGCGTCATCGGGCAGCAGCTGGCCGTTCTTGTCCAGGTACTTCGGGTGCACCACCGTTGTCGCCGTTTTCGGGATCAGCTGGTAGGGCCGCTTCAGGTAGTGGTAGCCGTACAGCGGCTCGTAGATCTGGTAGGTGTAGGCGGACTCCGGGTTGGCGTAGGAGCCGGTCGGATCCAGCGTGCGCGGCGAGCGCTCGTCGAACGAATAGAACAGCGTGTTCGCCTTCTCGGCACCGATCGGATAGGGGCTGTTGTTGCAGCCTGCGAGCAGGCCGAACACGGCAGCGGCGGCGACCACCATGAGCCACGCCATGCATCGCCTTGCCAAGCCAGAGCTTCTGCTACCCACCGTACGGCCTTTCCATCACTGAGAGCCGGGGCGGATCTGTCACCGCGGTTCATCGACATCGGAGTGCCTGCCCGCCGGCCGCTCGTGACGGCCGCCAATGCGAGGCGCCGCGATTCTAGCCGCGCCTCGCGGGGCTCTGCCGGCGGCGGGTCACCAGCCGATCAGCACGTCGCGCCCCTGTACCAGCAGGTTCACGCGCCGGCCCACCGGCAGCGTCACCTTGGTCGGCACATGGCCGAACGGCAGGCCGGTGAGGATCGGCGTCTTCGTCAGGCTGCGCAGATGGGCGATCACCGTCTTCAGAGTGAAGCCCCGGTCCAGCGGCGATTTGCGGTACTCGCTGAAGCTGCCGAGCAGCACCGCGCGCTGCTGGTCGAGCACGCCCGCCTGATGCAGCTGCAGCAGGTTGCGCTCGATGCGGTAGGGATGCTCGTTGACGTCTTCCAGGAACAGGATGCCGCCGCGCGTCGCCTTGGCCGCCGGCCAGTGCGGCGTGCCGAGCAGCGAATTGACGACGCACAGGTTGCCGCCCCACAGCGTGCCGCGCGCGGCCAGGCCGTCGAAGCCCGGCTCGGTGCGAAAACCGATGCCTTCGAGCTCGTCGCTCATCGCTTCGAGGAAGCAGGCCTCGGTCACGTCGTCCACCGCCTCGCCGCCGAAGTCGGCGCAGGCCAGCGGGCCGGCCCAGGTGACGCCCGCGGCGTGCGCCAGCAGGCCGAGCTGCAGGCTGGTCAGGTCGCTCTGGCCGACCCAGCGCGTGCCCTGCTCGATGCTGAGGGCGATCAGCGGCCAGTCGATGCGGTCGAGCAGCCGGGTCAGGCCGTAGCCGCCGCGCGACGCGAGCGCGACCCGCGGCGCCTGGCTGGCGATCCGGTGCAGCGCGGCCAGGCGCGTCTCGTCGTCGCCGGCAAAGCGATGCTGCTTGGCGAGCGCCGATTCGTCGATCACGACGTCGAAGCCGTGGGCCTTCAACCGCTTCGCGGCGAGCTTCAACGGCGCCGCCTTGATGACGATGCCGGCGGGAGAGAACAAGGTCAGCGATGTCGTCATGGGGGTCCGAGGATCATTCGGCAGGGGTCGGGGAATCGCCTTCCAGCACTTCGCCGGCGGGGATAGCGGGAGCTTGCACGACAGGCGAGCCGGCACGGCGGGCGCGGTACAGCTCGCGCCGCTCGGCGAAGAAGTCGCGCAGCATCTGGCCGCATTCATCGGCCAGCACGCCGCGTTCGACCTGGGTGTGATGGTTCAGCAGCGGTTCGGCAAAGACATCGATCACCGAGCCGGCGGCACCGGTCTTCGGGTCGGCGGCGCCGAACACCACGCGCTTGAAGCGGGCGTGCAGCAAGGCCATCGCGCACATCGCGCAGGGCTCGAGGGTGACGTAGAGCTCGCACTCGGGCAGGCGATAGTTCGCGAGCAGCTGCGCGGCGTGGCGCAAGGCGACGATCTCGGCATGCGCGGTCGGGTCGTGCTCGGTGATCGGGCGGTTGTAGCCGGTCGCGATCACCTGGCCGCCGCGCATGATGACCGCGCCCACCGGCACCTCGCCGACCAGCCAGGCATTGCGCGCCTGGTCGAGCGCGATGCGCATCGCATAGTCATCGCCCGCGTTCACCGCGCCGCCCTCTCGCACGGTGCACCGCGCCGGACACGCCGGAACGCGGCCCGATGACCGCCCGCCTGCCGCTCACTCATTCGGATCGCTCGCCCGGTGCGCGCCCTGCTGCAACGCCTGGGTCGTCGCGTCCTTGATCTGCTGTTCGATGTTCTGCGCCTGCTGCCTGGCCGTCTGGCCGCCGCTCGGCGCGGGCGGGGGCAGGCTGACACCGGCCGCACTCGCGGCGCTGTTCATGCGCTCGGCCACGCCGCTGCCGCTCACCGCCTGCAGCTGGTGCTTGGCGATCAACCCGATGACGGTGGCCACGATCAACAGGGACAGAACGCCGAAGATCACTCTCATGCCGGGACTCCGGTTTCGCTCAACGCAGCCATTTGTCGGCGATGCGCTGGTACTCGCCGCTGGCCTGGGCGAGGTGCAGCCACTGGTCGACGAAGGCCTTCATCGCCCCGTCGCCGCGCGGCAGCATGATCGCGTTCTCGCTGTACTGCAAGGGCTTGCCGGGGTTCACCGCGCACAGGCCCGGTTTCAGCTTCTGCTGCACCATCGCCTCGGCGGCTTCGGTGACGAAGACGTCGGCGCGCTTTTGCAGCAGCTCGTCGAAGATCGTCAGGTTCTCCGGGTGGATCTTCAACTGGGCCTGCTTGAAGTTGGCCCGGGCGAAACGTTCGTTGCTGCCGCCGGGGTTGGCGATCACGCGCACCTCGGGCTTGTCGATCTCGGCCACCGACTGGAAGCGGGCGACGTCCTCGCAGCGCACCAGCGGCGTCTTGCCGTTGACCATGTAGGCGGTGCTGAAGAACGCGCGCTTCTGGCGCTCCAGCGAGACCGAGATGCCGCCGAGCGCGATGTCGCATCGGCCGGCGGTGAAATCGGCCATCAGCGTGGGCCAACTCGTCTTGACGAACTCCAGCTTTACGCCGAGCGCCGCGGCCAGCGACTGCGCCAGATCGACGTCCAGCCCCTCGTAGCTGCCGTCCGGCTTCAGGAAGCTGAAGGGCTTGTAGTCGCCCGGCGTGCAGGCGCGCAGCACGCCGGCCTTCGCGACCGTGTCGAGCGCCGACTCCTGCGCCGACACGGCCAGGCCCGACAAGGCCAGCGCCACGCCGGCAAACACGCGCATCAAGCGAACCACCATGAACTGTCCCTTCCAACGAAGGACGACATCATCCCAGACCGGCGATCACCTCCGGCGGCGCCTGCACGAGTTCGATCAGAACGCCCTCCCCGCCGAGCGGGAACTGCTCGTTGCCTTTCGGGTGGATGAAGCAGATGTCATGGCCCGCCGCGCCCTTGCGGATGCCGCCGGGCGCAAAACGCACGCCGTTGGCCGTCATCCATTCGACCGCCTTCGCCAGATCGTCGACCCACAGGCCGACGTGATTCAGCGGCGTGGTGTGCACCGCCGGCTTCTTGTCGACATCGAGCGGCTGCATCAAATCGACCTCGACCGTGTGTGCGCCGCTGCCGATCGCGCAGATGTCTTCGTCGACGTTCTCTCGCTCGGAAACGAAGTTGCCGGTGACACGCAGGCCGAGCATGTCGACCCACAGCGACTTGAGCCGCTGCTTGTCCGGCCCGCCGATGGCGATCTGCTGGATGCCGAGGATCCGGTACGGTTTCATTGGAGCACCCCGCTCGCCGAGTACGGCGATCGGCCCTCCGAGAGGGCCGGGCCTTGCTTGGGGCGGCCCGGCGCGGCGGCCCGCTGCGATTTGACTTGCATCTTTGACCCCTCAGGCAAAACGCACGATCGGCTGGTCGACCGCCAGGCTCTCGCCCTTGCCCGCCAGCAGCTCGGCCACCGTGCCGTCCTGCGCCGCGGTGAGGATGTTCTCCATCTTCATCGCCTCGATCGTCGCGAGCCGCTCGCCGGCCTGCACCACCTGGCCGACCTTGACCGAGACGTCGACCAGCAGCCCCGGCATCGGCGACAGCAGGAACTTGCTGGTATCGGCCGCGGCCTTGACCGGCATCAGCTTCTGCAGTTCGGCCGCGCTGCGCGTCAGCACCAGCGCATCGATGCGCGCGCCGTTGTGCGCGATGCGCAGGATCGTGCCGATGCGCTCTGCCTGGGCGGTGAAGGGCTCGCCGTTGCAGGAACCGGTGATGCGGATGTCGCGGAAGGCCCAGTCCTTCGCGATCTCGTAAAGGCGGTCGCCGACCGTCACCGTGTAGTGGCCGTTCGCCTTCAGGTTCACCGGGTGATGCACCTCGCTGCCATCGGGCGCCCTGACGATCACGACGAAATCGTTGCCGATGCGCAGACCATGGCCGGGCATCTGGCCGCTGATGCCGGCGGCGCGCTCCAGGAAGCGGCGGTTCACCGCGGCCGCGAGCGCGATCAGGAAGTGCGGGTCCTTGGGCATTGTGTCCTCGAGGTGGAAGCTCTTCGGGAAGTGTTCCGCAATGAAGCCGGTATTGAAGTTGCCGGCGACGAAGTCGGGATGTGCCAGCAGGGCCGACTGGAACGGGATGTTGCTGCTGATGCCGCGGATCACGAAGCCGTTCAAGGCCTCGCGCATCTTCGCGATCGCGTCGTTGCGGTCTCGGCCGTGCACGATCAGCTTGGCGATCATCGAGTCGTAGAACATCGGGATCTCGCCGCCTTCGTAGACGCCGGTATCCACGCGCACGCCGCCTTCCGCCGGCATCGGCAGCGCGGCTTCCATCGTCGTCACCGGCGGCCGGTACTTGACCAGGCGGCCGGTGCTCGGCAGGAAGCCGCGGAACGGGTCCTCGGCATTGATGCGGCATTCCATCGCCCAGCCGTTGCGGCGGATGTCGCTCTGCTGGAAGCCCAGCGGCTCGCCCGCCGCGACACGCAGCATCTGTTCGACCAGGTCCAGCCCGGTGATCGCCTCGGTCACCGGATGTTCGACCTGCAGCCGGGTGTTCATCTCGAGGAAGTAGAAGCTCTGGTCCTTGCCGACGACGAACTCGACCGTACCGGCGCTCTGGTACTTCACCGCCTTGGCGAGCGCGACCGCCTGCTCGCCCATCGCCTTGCGCGTCGCCTCGCTGATGAAGGGCGACGGCGCCTCCTCGATCACCTTCTGATGGCGGCGCTGGATCGAGCACTCGCGCTCCCACAGGTAGACGCAGTCGCCATGCGCATCGCCCAGCACCTGGATCTCGATATGGCGCGGCTCCTCGACGAACTTCTCGATGAACACGCGGTCATCGCCGAAGCTGTTGCGCGCCTCGTTGCGGCAGGCGGTGAAACCTTCGAAAGCCTCCTTGTCGTTGAAGGCGACACGCAGGCCCTTGCCGCCGCCGCCGGCGCTGGCCTTGATCATCACCGGATAGCCGACGCCCCTGGCGATCTCGACCGCCCTCTCCGCCGTCTCGATCGCCGCATTCCAGCCCGGAATGGTGCTGACCTTGGCTTCGCCTGCGAGCTTCTTCGAGGCGATCTTGTCGCCCATCGCGGCGATCGAGTAATGCTTCGGGCCGATGAAGACGATGCCTTCTTCCTCGACCTTCTTCGCGAAGGCCTCGTTCTCCGACAGGAAGCCGTAGCCGGGGTGCACCGCTTCGGCGCCGGTCTGCTTGCAGGCCTCGATGATCTTGTCGGCCAGCAGGTAGGACTCGCGCGACGGCGGCGGGCCGATGCGCACCGCTTCATCGGCGAGCTCGACGTGGCGCGCATCCTTGTCGGCATCGGAATAGACGGCGACCGTCTTGATGCCCATCTTCTTCGCGGTCTTGATCACTCGGCAGGCGATCTCACCCCGATTGGCGATCAGGATCTTGTTAAACATGGGCCAGCTCCATCGAGGTGAGATCGCCTGCGTGCGCTTCGCGCACCAAGCAATGTGGCTTCGCCGAAGCGCACGCAGCGCGTGCGCTTTCACCCCGATTGGCGATCAGGATCTTCTTGAACATCATTGTCTTTCTTCAACAAAAGGGCGGGCGAAGCCACGCCCCGACATCCAGCCACCGCCGAGAATCCGGCTCGGCCCCTCGGGGGCAGGAGCGAAGCGACTGGGGGGCCTCATAACGGGATGTTGCCGTGTTTGCGCCACGGGTTCTCGATCTTCTTGTCGCGCAGCATCACCAGGGATCGGCAAATGCGCTTTCTCGTCTCGTGCGGCTGGATCACGTCGTCGATGAAGCCGCGTGAGCCGGCGACGAAGGGGTTCGCGAAGCGCGCCTTGTATTCGGCCTCCCTCGCGGCCAGCTTCTCCGGATCGCCCTTGTCTTCGCGGAAGATGATCTCGACCGCGCCCTTCGCACCCATCACCGCGATCTCGGCATTCGGCCAGGCGAAGTTGACGTCGCCGCGCAGGTGCTTGGAACTCATCACGTCGTAGGCCCCGCCATAGGCCTTGCGCGTGATCACGGTGACCTTCGGCACGGTGCATTCGGCATAGGCGAAGAGCAGCTTCGCGCCGTGCTTGATGATGCCGCCGAACTCCTGGCTCGTGCCCGGCATGAAGCCCGGCACGTCGACGAAGGTCACGACCGGGATGTTGAAGGCATCGCAGAAGCGCACGAAGCGCGCCGCCTTGATCGAGCTGCGGATGTCCAGGCAGCCCGCCAGCACGAGCGGCTGGTTCGCGACGATGCCGACCGTCTGCCCTTCCAGGCGTGCAAAGCCGATGATGATGTTCTTCGCGTACTCGGGCTGCAGCTCGAAGAAGTCGCCGTCGTCGACGACCTTCGCGATCAGCTCCTTCATGTCGTAGGGCTTGTTCGGGTTGTCTGGCACCAAGGTGTCGAGCGAGAAGTCGAGCCGCTCCGCCGGGTCGCCGCTGCCCTTCACGCCATCGCCGCCGCCCAGCCGCAACGGCGCCTTCTCGCGGTTGTTCAGCGGCAGGTAGTTGTAGAAGCGGCGCAGCATCAGGATCGCTTCGACGTCGTTCTCGAAGGCCATGTCGGCCACGCCGCTCTTCGTCGAATGCGTGATGCCGCCGCCGAGGTCCTCGGCGCTGACCTCCTCGTGCGTCACCGTCTTCACGACTTCCGGGCCGGTGACGAACATGTAGGAGCTGTCCTTCACCATGAAGATGAAGTCGGTCATCGCCGGGCTGTAGACCGCGCCGCCGGCGCACGGTCCCATGATCATGCTGATCTGCGGGATCACGCCCGAGGCCATCACGTTGCGCTGGAACACGTCGGCATAGCCGCCGAGCGAGGCCACGCCCTCCTGGATGCGCGCGCCGCCGGAATCGTTGAGTCCGATCACCGGCGCGCCGACCTTCATCGCCTGGTCCATCACCTTGCAGATCTTCTCGGCATGCGCCTCGCTGAGCGCGCCGCCGAAGACGGTGAAGTCCTGGCTGAAGACGAACACCAGGCGGCCGTTGATCATGCCGTAGCCGGTGACGACGCCGTCGCCGGGCGGCTTGTTGTCTTCCATGCCGAAGTCGTGGCAGCGGTGTTCGACGAACATGTCCCACTCTTCGAAGGTGCCTTCGTCGAGCAGCAGGTCGAGGCGCTCGCGCGCCGTCAGCTTGCCCTTGCCGTGCTGCGCATCGATGCGCTTCTGGCCGCCGCCGAGCCGCGCCTTGGCGCGCTTTTCCTCGAGCATCTGCTGGATGTCATGCATGGTGTGTGAGGTCAGGGGTTGGTGTTCGAAAAGAGAGCGAGCAGCTCGCGCGCTGCGGTGGACGCGGCACGGCGGCCGTGCAGCACGTCGTCGGTGGTCGCGGCGAGCTGGGTGCGCACCGTGGGGTCGTGCGCGAAACGCTGGCGCAGCCCGGCATGGATAATGTCCCACATCCAGCTCTTGGCCTGCTGCTGCCGGCGGGAGTCGAACCGGCCGTTGGCACGCTGCAGCCGGCTGAAGCGATCGACATGCGCCCAGAAGTCGGCCAGGCCTTTGCCGGTGAGCGCGCTGAGCTGCATCACCTGCGGCTGCCACGTGCTCTCGTCATGCGCGGCGCGGGCGCCGAGCAGGTGCAGCGCCGAGGTGATCTGCGCCTGCGCGCGCGTCGCGGCGTTCGGGTCGATGTCGGCCTTGTTGATCACGACCATGTCGGCGATCTCCATCACGCCCTTCTTGATCGCCTGCAGGTCGTCACCGGCGTTGGGCAGTTGCAGCAGCACGAACATGTCGGTCATGCCGGCGACCGCGATCTCGCTCTGGCCAACGCCGACGGTTTCGACGATCACGACGTCGTAGCCGGCGGCCTCGCAGACCAGCATCGCCTCGCGCGTTTTTTCTGCCACGCCGCCGAGCGTGCCGGAAGCCGGGCTCGGGCGGATGAAGGCGCGGTCGTGCACCGAGAGGCGCTCCATGCGTGTCTTGTCGCCGAGGATCGAGCCGCCGGAAACGCTGGAGGACGGGTCGACCGCGAGCACCGCGACCTGGTGGCCACGTTCGATCAGCAGCAGGCCGAGGGCTTCGATGAAGGTCGACTTGCCGACGCCGGGAACGCCGGAGATGCCGAGGCGCAGGGACTTGGCGGTGTGCGGCAGCAGCGCGGTGAGCAAGGCATCGGCGCGCTCGCGGTGATCGGCGCGGGTGGATTCGAGCAGGGTGATGGCCTTGGCGATGCCGCGGCGCTGGCCTTGTCGTACGGCGGCGAACAAGGCCTGGTCCGCGGCCGGCAAGGCGGCCGGCGTGTCCGGCACCGGCCGCGCGGTGGAAGGCAAGGAGGAACCCATGTCGAGCGTCGTGCGGATGCCGCTCAATGGCTCTGCGTCGACAGCTTGATCTGCTCCAGCACGTCCTTCGCGCTCGCCGGGATCGGCGTGCCCGGCCCGTAGATGCCCTTCACGCCCGCGTCGTACAGGAACTCGTAATCCTGGCGCGGGATCACGCCGCCGACGAAGACGATGATGTCGTCCGCGCCCTGCGCCTTCAGCGCCGAGACGATCGCCGGCACGAGCGTCCTGTGGCCTGCGGCCAGCGTGCTGACGCCGACCGCATGCACGTCGTTTTCGATCGCCTGCCGTGCGCACTCTTCGGGTGTTTGGAAGAGCGGCCCCATGTCGACGTCGAAGCCCAGATCTGCGTAAGCCGTGGCGACGACCTTGGCGCCGCGGTCATGCCCGTCCTGCCCGAGCTTGGCGATCATCACGCGCGGCCGCCGGCCTTCGGCCTCGGCGAAGTCGTTGATCTCGGTCTTCAATTGCTCCCAGCCCTGGGCCGAGTCGTAAGCCGCGGCATAGACGCCGGTGACCTTCTGCGTATCGGCACGATGGCGCCCCCAGGCGGCCTCGAGCGCATCGCTGATCTCGCCGACCGTCGCGCGCAGGCGCACTGCCTTCACGCTCAGGTCCAGCAGGTTGCCCTCGCCCGACTCGGCCGCTGCCGTCAATGCGGCCAACGCAGCCTGCACCGCATCGCCGTCGCGCGTCGCGCGGATCTGCTTCAGCCGCGCGATCTGTCCGTCGCGCACCGCGACGTTGTCGATCTGCCGCGATTCGATCGCGTCCTCGGTCTTCAGCTTGTACTTGTTGACGCCGACGATCACGTCCTTGCCGGAATCGATGCGCGCCTGCTTCTCGGCCGCGCTGGCCTCGATCTTCAGCTTGGCCCAGCCGCTGTCGACCGCCTTGGTCATGCCGCCCATCGCCTCGACTTCCTCGATGATCTTCCACGCCGCATCGGCCATGTCCTGCGTCAGCTTCTCCATCATGTAGCTGCCGGCCCAGGGATCGACAACGCTGGTGATGTGCGTCTCTTCCTGGATGATCAGCTGCGTGTTGCGCGCGATGCGGGCGCTGAACTCGGTCGGCAGCGCGATCGCTTCGTCGAAGCTGTTGGTGTGCAGGCTCTGCGTGCCGCCGAACACCGCGGCCATCGCCTCGATCGTCGTGCGCACCACGTTGTTGTACGGGTCCTGCTCGGTCAGGCTCCAGCCCGAGGTCTGGCAGTGGGTGCGCAGCATCAGGCTCTTCGCGCTCTTCGGCTCGAACGCCTTCATGATCCTCCACCACAGGAGCCGGGCCGCGCGCATCTTCGCGACCTCGAGATAGAAGTTCATGCCGATGGCCCAGAAGAAGCTGAGCCGGCCGGCGAAATCGTCGACGTTCAGGCCCTTCGCCAGGGCCGTCTTCACGTACTCGCGGCCATCGGCCAACGTGAACGCCAGCTCCAGGGCCTGGTTCGCGCCGGCCTCCTGCATGTGGTAGCCGGAGATCGAGATCGAGTTGAACTTCGGCATCTTCTGCGCCGTGTACTCGATGATGTCGCCGATGATGCGCATGCTCGGCGCGGGCGGGTAGATGTAGGTGTTGCGGACCATGAACTCCTTCAGGATGTCGTTCTGAATGGTCCCGGCCAGCTTGTCCTGGCTCACGCCCTGCTCCTCGCCCGCGACGATGTAGCCGGCCAGCACCGGCAGCACCGCGCCGTTCATCGTCATCGAGACGCTGACCTTGTCCAGCGGAATGCCGTCAAAGAGGATCTTCATGTCCTCGACGCTGTCGATCGCGACGCCCGCCTTGCCGACGTCGCCGGTGACGCGGGGGTGGTCGCTGTCATAGCCGCGATGCGTCGCGAGGTCGAATGCGACGCTCACGCCCTGCCCGCCGCCGGCCAAGGCCTTGCGGTAGAACGCGTTCGACTCTTCGGCGGTCGAGAAGCCGGCGTACTGGCGGATGGTCCACGGCCGCACCGCGTACATCGTCGCCTGCGGGCCGCGCACATAGGGCGCGAAGCCGGGCAAGGTGTCGGCATAAGGCAGATCCGCGGTATCGGCGGCGGTGTAGAGCGGCTTCACCACCAGGCCTTCCGGCGTGTGCCACGCGAGCGCGTCGAGATCGCCGCCGGGCGCGGACTTGGCGGCGGCCTGCTGCCACTTCGCCATTGTCTCGGCGGCGGTCGGAAGAGTCGTGCTGGAAGACGACGGCGCGGTCTTGTCGGTCATGCGAGGTTCTCCGGCCGACGCTAGGGTTTGCTCGGCGTTGCGACGATTCTACGTGATTCATAATTATGAATTCAATCTGCGGCACAATCAGTCACCTGCCGGACAACCCTCGAATGGCCTCAGCCACTGCCCTTCTGCCCGTGACGACGCATACCGCCCTCGCCCCGCGAGCTCTCTATCAGGACGTGGCCGAGCGCTTACGCCAGCAGATCTTCGCGCGCACGCTCGAAGCCGGCAGCTGGATCGACGAACAAAAGCTGGCCGCCGAGTTCGGCATCAGCCGCACGCCGATGCGCGAGGCCTTGAAGGTGCTGGCGGTGGAAGGCCTGGTGACGATGAAGGTGCGCCGCGGCGCCTACGTGACCGAGATGTCGGCCGACGACACCGCCCAGGTCTATCACCTGCTCGGCCTGCTCGAGAGCGATGCGGCCGCCGATGTCGCGAGCCGCGCCAGCGAGGCCGAACTGCAGGAGCTGCGCGAGCTGCACGAGAAGCTCGAAAAACAAGGCCGCCAGCGCGAGGCCTTCTTCGCGACCAACGAGCAGTTCCACATGCGGCTGCTGGAGATCGCCGGCAACCGCTGGCGCCGCCAGATCGTCGCCGACCTGCGCAAGGTGATGAAGTTGAACCGGCACCACTCGCTGTTCAAGCAGGGGCGCATCGGCGAGTCATTGGACGAACATCGTGCGCTGATGGCCGCGATCTGCGCGCGAGATGCTGAAGAGGCGCGGCGCCTGACGCAGGCTCATTTCCGCAACGGCCTGGAGGCCGCGACCTGAAGCGCCCATGAAGAAGGCCCCGAACGACGCTGCCGATCGGGGCCTTGCGAGGAGCGCCTTTCGGCGCCGGAATCTCAGGCGATGGCGGCGACGCGCTGCCTCATTTCGCGATGCCCGACCTCATAGGCGTAACGCAGCGCCGCGGTAGGTTCGCTGAAACGGAAACCATCCGCGATCGAGTAGTTGGAGTAGAGCCGCTGGGGCGGGTTGTCGATCCCGCGCAGCCGCGTCACCGCGACGGCTGCGGTGTAGCCGCCACGCGGGCTGATGGTGGCGGCGGCGTAGATGCGGTAATCGCCGACATCGCTTTCGAATAAGTGCATCGCTTGATCCTGGCCGGCGTCATGTGCCGGGTGAAAAAGGATCGCGCGCGGCAAGGCCCGAGTCCACCCACCGCCTGGGGTGGTTGGGGCTTGGCAAACGTGACTTGGTTGCGCTCAGGCCCAGGTATTGAGCTGCGTGCCGAGCGCGCCGTCGACGGCCAGCGCAGGGGCTTGCGGGATCGCCGCGATCAGACCGGCGGCATTGGCCGCCTGCGAATCGAGCGCCTTTTTCATCACGGCGATGTTCACCGCGTCGCCGGAAGGCGATTGCGTCGCGGAAGTCGCGGCCTGGACGGCGGGCGTGCTGGCGATGTTCATGAGTCGGTGCCTCGGCGGGGAATCGTCTCCGCAGCTTCGGCCATATGCGGCTGAACTTGAGCGCGGCGCCGGCGCCCGATCATCAGCCAGGCGCTGGCCGCGCTGAGCAGCGCGAGCCCGGCGCCGATGCCCATCACCCAGCGAAATCCGGCGAGGAAGGCATCGCCGACGGCTCGCTTCAGCAAGGCCGTGCTGGCCGCATCCACCTGGGGCAGCGCCATGCCGGCGAGCCGGCCGCGCTGCGCCAGCACCTCGCCGCGCACGGCTTCCGGCACCGGAAGCTCGCGCAGCGCCGTCTCCAGCGTCGCGTCGAAAGCCGCCGCCATCACGATGCCGAAAATCGCGATCGCCAGCAGCGCCGCCACCCGCGACACCGCGTTGTTGACGCCCGAGGCGATGCCCGCCAGATCGGTGCCGACCGAATTCATCACCGTCGTGGTCAGCGGTGCGATCGTGGTCGTCATGCCGAGCCCGAGCACGACCACCGCGGGGAAATAGCTCAGCCAGTAGGTGGCGCCGATGCCGGGCAGCGCGAACAGCGCGAAGCCGAGTGCGGCGATCAGCGGCCCGACGACCAGCGGCAGCATCGCGCCGAAACGGTCCACCAGCTGCCCGGCCCAGCGCGAGAGCACGAACATGATCAGGATGAAGGGCAGGAAGGCGGCACCCGCCGCGGTCGCCGAGTAGCCCTGGACCTGGATCAGGTTGAGCGGAAAAAAATACAGGCTGCCGCCGAGCGCCGCATACAGCAGCAGGGTCAGCAGGTTGGCGCCGGCGAAGTCGCGCTGGCGGAAAAGCCGCAGCGGCAGCATCGGCGCCGGGCAGCGCGCTTCGACGAAGACAAAGAGCAGCCCCGCCCCGATGCCGCCCAGCAGCGCGACGAGCACCGGCAGCGCGCCCCAGCCCCGGTTCGGCGCCTCGATGAAGGCATAGACGATGCCGCCCAGGCCCAAGGTGGCGAAGAGCGCTCCCTTCAGGTCCAGCGGGCCGGCGCTGCCCTCGACGCTGCGGCTCTCGGGCACGCGCATGCCGCTCACCAGCAGCACCGCGGCACCCAGCGGCAGGTTGATCAGGAAAGCCCAGATCCAGGAATAGTGATCCACGAGATAGCCGCCGAGCACCGGCCCGAGCGCCGCGGTGATGCCGCTGAAGCCGGACCAGGTGCCGATCGCGCGCCCGCGTTCCTGCTCGGGAAACGCGGCGCTGATCAGGGCCAGGCTGCCCGGCACCAGCAGCGCCGCCCCGACACCTTGCACGCCGCGCGCCAGGATCAGGCGCCCGATATCCGGCGCCAGTGCACAGGCGGCCGAGGCCGCGGTGAACAGCGCGACGCCGAACATGAACACCCGCCGCCGGCCGAAACGGTCCCCGAGCGAGCCGCCGACCAGCAGCAGCGCCGCCAGCAGCAAGGCATAGGACTCGACCACCCATTGCGCATCGAAGGCATCCGCCTGCAGATCGCGCTGGATCGCCGGCAGCGCGACGTTGACGACGGTACCGTCGACGAAGGCCATGCTGGAGCCGCCGATCGCCGCCAGCAGCACCCAGCGCCGCGCCTTCGGCGGGCAGGCCTCGGCCGCAGCGGAGGGCGAGGCAAGGCGGCGTGCGGGCGGATCGGCGTGCGGCATGCGCGCACCCTACGCGCTCTGCCCGCTTCCGCCAAGTGCGGCGCGGGGCAGGCTCAGCAAGGCGCCCGGGCGATCAGCGGGAGCCGGGTCACGTCGAGCATGCCCCGCTGGCTGATGAAGTTCAGTCCGCCGCCCTCGCTCCCTGTGGGTGCACAGCCGCCGAGGTAGTGATCCAGCGTGTCGTAGACGCTGCGCTCGCCATCGCGTTCGATGACCATGCGGTGCGCGTTGGCGAACCAGGCGTAGCGCATGCCCTCGCACACGCCGGCGCAGTTGGGTTCGCCGAGTTCGGCCGGCCACCAGTGCGCAGCGGGCTCGGCCGCATGCACGACGAAAAGCTCGGAGGCCGCCTGCGCGTCGTCGCGCAGCACCGCGGCCAGTTCGGCACACAAGGTCGCAACGCGGTGGCGCAGGGCCGGATCGAAGCGATCGGCCAGCGTGATCGAACCGCCTTCCATCCATTGGCCATGGCCGCCGAAGTCCTCATGGCGGAAGCGCACCAGGTCGCCTCGCGCGGCGGCGACCGCCTGCACCATCGCCGTGACGCCGGCAACGCTGAAGCCATGTCGCTGTGCGACGTCGCTGACAACCTGCATTCCCTTCGGGCTGAGCTCTCGCATGGTGTGGGCCTCCTCTGTAGGTGTCGCAGCGACAGCAAACGCCGTGCACGACGGTTTGGGATCGCTGAAGTTGCTTAGTGCCCGATCGCCTCCCGAGGTTCAGCACTGGTCGCACACCGTAACCCAGCGACGCGTGCAGCGGCGCCGGACGGAGACCACCATCGTGATCGGCGATGCGCAGCCCCGCGAGGCTGCGGCCCATCCACCCTCAGCCCAGGAGACAAGCCATGGCAGAAAAAGCCCCCCGCCTCCCCGTCCGCGGCAGCGAACGCACGCCGCTGCATGGCGCGCGCGCCGTCGGCCCGGTCGCGCCGGAAGAACGCTTCGAAGTCACCGTGCGGCTGCGGCGGCGCGCCCCGCTGACCGCGCTGCAAACAGGCGGAGTGCATGCGGACGTCGCTCCGGCCCGGCGCGCCTACCTGTCGCGCGAAGCCTTCGCCGAACAGCATGGTGCCGACCCGGCCGACATCGACAAGATCGGCAGCTTCGCGCGGGCGCACCAACTCACCGTCGTCGGCAGCAGCATCGCGCGGCGCAGCGTGTTCCTCTCGGGCACCGCCGAGCAGTTCGCCGAGGCCTTCGGCACGCAGATCGAGCAGTTCGAGCACGACGGCGCCAGCTACCGCGGGCGCACCGGCCCTTTGACGGTGCCGGAGGGCCTCGCCGAGATCATCGAAGGGGTTTTCGGCATCGACGACCGCCCTGCCGCCCAAGCCCATTTCCAGCTGCGGCCGGGCGACAGCGAAGCGGCCGCCGCCAACACCTCGTTCACGCCGCCGCAGATCGCCGCGCTCTACGACTTCCCGACCGGCGCCGACGGCAAGGGCGAATGCATCGCGTTGATCGAACTAGGCGGCGGTTATCGCCCGGCCGACCTGAAGGCCTACTTCAAGGAACTCGGGCTGGCCGCGCCGAAAGTGGTCGCGGTGCGCGTCGACGGCGGCCGCAATCAGCCGACGAACGCCAGCAGCGCCGACGGCGAAGTGATGCTCGACATCGAGGTTGCCGCCGCGGTCGCCCCGAAGGCGACGATCGCCGTCTACTTCGCGCCCAACACCGACAAGGGCTTCCTCGACGCGATCACGATGGCGATCCACGACACGACGCACAAGCCCTCGGTGATCTCGATCAGCTGGGGCTCGCCGGAGAAGAACTGGACCGGGCAGGCGATGCACTCGTTCGACGCCGCTTTCCAGTCGGCGGCGGCGCTGGGCGTGACCGTTTGCGCTGCCGCCGGCGATGCCGGTTCGGGGGACGAGAACCCGGACACGCTGGCGCAGTCCGGCGCCAAGCCCGACGGCCTCGCGCATGCGGATTTCCCCGCCTCCAGCCCGTTCGCGCTCGGCTGCGGCGGCACGCGGCTGGTCGCCGCCGGCCGACAGATCAAGAAGGAGACCGTGTGGGATGACGACCCGCTGCGCAGCGCCGGCGGCGGCGGCATCAGCGACTTCTTCCCGGTGCCGGATTACCAGGCCCAGGCCTCGATCCCGCCCTCCGCGAATCCGGGCCAGCGCCGCGGCCGGGGCGTGCCCGATGTGGCCGGCAACGCCGATCCGGCGAGCGGCTACCGGGTGCGGGTCGACGGCCAGTCCTTCGTGATCGGCGGCACCAGCGCGGTGGCGCCGCTCTGGGCCGGGCTGGTCGTGCTGATGAACCAGAAGCTCGGCCACCCTGTCGGCTTCCTGAATCCGCTGCTGTACGGCAGCGTGCAGGGCAAGCAGGCTTTGCACGACATCACCTCTGGCAACAACGGCGCCTATGAAGCCCGCACAGGCTGGGACGCCTGCACCGGCTGGGGCTCACCGGTCGGCAGCCGGCTGCTCGCGGCGTTGTAGCGCGCACCGGCACCGGGGCGCGTCGGGGCAAAGTCCGGTGCTGCGCCGCAGCATCAGCTTTGTCCTACGCGGGCGTCAGACAAGCGGCGCTATCGTCAACACGCAAAGACCTTCACCATCGCACCAATTCGCTGCCTGCGTGGGCGGTGTGACAACGATCGGCGAGTGAACTCATGAAGGTCTTCGACTGCGGCCATTGCGGCCAGCGGGTGTTCTTCGACAACCTGCGGTGCGGCAACTGCGGCTCCGCACTCGGCTTCGTGCCGGGCGAACAGGCGATGGTCGCGTTCGACGTCCAGCCCGATGGCCTCTGGTCGCGCCTCGGCCCGGAAGGCCCGGCGCAGCGCCCGTGTCAGAACTACGCGCTGGAGAACGTCTGCAACTGGATGGTGCCGGCCGACGATCCGACGCCGCATTGCCTCTCGTGCCGCACCACGCACATCATCCCGGCACTCGGCAAGCCCGAGAACCGCGGTTACTGGAGCCTGCTGGAGCAGGCCAAGCGGCGGCTTTTCTACACCTTGCTGGCGCTGAAACTGCCGGCCCCGAGCAAGGCGGCCGATCCGCAGCATGGCCTGTGGTTCCAGTTCCTCGAAGACGTCAGCCCGCAGCAGCGCGTGCTGACCGGCCATGACGAGGGCGTGATCACGCTGAACATCGCCGAAGCGGACGACGCGCGGCGCGAAAGCGTGCGCGCCGCGATGCACGAGCCCTACCGCACCCTGCTCGGCCACTTCCGCCACGAATCCGGCCACTACTTCTGGGACCGCCTGGTGAAGGACACGAGCTGGATCGACGAGTACCGCCGGCTCTTCGGCGACGAACGTGCCGACTACGAAGAAGCGCTGAAAAAGCACTACGCGACGCCGCTCGCCGACTGGGCCTCGAACTTCATCAGCGCCTATGCCAGCTCGCACCCCTGGGAAGACTGGGCGGAATGCTGGGCGCACTATCTGCACATGGTCGACGGCCTCGATACCGCCGCCGCCTGGGGCCTCGGCCTCACCCATCCGACCAACGACGGGCCGCCGCTGAAGGCCGAGCCGGTCGACCCCGCAGCGGCTTCGATCGAACCCTCGCTGATCGCGCAATGGCTGCCGGTCTCGCAGTTCATCAACGCGATGAACCGCAGCCTGGGCTTGCACGACAGCTACCCCTTCGTCGTGCTGGCGCCGGTGGTCGCGAAGCTGGACTTCATCCACCGCGTGGTCAGCGCGGCCGGGCGCGGCCAGGTGGCGATGAACTTCGCGCCGCCGCCCGAAGCCGCTGCCGCCCCTGCCGAGACGCAGCCGCCCGCCGAGCCCGTGACCGCCGAGCTCCAACCGAGCGAAACCCCCTGAGCCGGACCATCGCTGCTGGATTGGATCGGTCCCCTGCGGCCCGGCCGGCCCGCTGAGCCTGCCAATCGCGGTACAACCTGCGGTGGCGGCCTTCGCAGACCGCCGGCCACCGAAACTTTTTCTGGGGACATTCATGACTAAGACGATCCCGCTGGACCAGACCTTGCCCGCCGATGCCGAGCGCGCCCTGCTCGTCGGCCGCGCCTGGCTGCCGGGCGACGGTGGCGGGCCGGCTTTGGTGACGGTGCGCGACGGGCAGCTGATCGACATCAGCGCGCTCGCGCCGACGATGTCCGCGCTGCTGGCTCATGCCGATGCGGCCGCTGCGGTCAGCGACGCGCCGGGCCACCCGCTCGGCCCGCTCGCCGACTGGCTCGCCTCCACCGTCGAACACGGGCCCGATACCCGGCAGCGCCATCTGCTCGCACCGAACGACCTGCAGGTCGTCAAGGCAGCCGGCGTGACCTTCGCGGCCAGCATGGTCGAACGGGTGATCGAGGAGCAGGCGCGCGGCGATGCCTCGCTGGCGGAGGCGGTGCGCCAGCAGGTGGTGGCCGTGGTCGGCGACGATCTCGCGGCGATCCAGCCGGGCTCGCCGGAGGCGATGCAGCTGAAGAAGCTGCTGCTGGAGAAGAAGCTCTGGTCGCAGTACCTCGAAGTCGGCATCGGGCCGGACGCGGAGATCTTCACCAAGGCCGCACCGATGGCCTCGCTCGGCACCGGCGTGCAGATCGGCCTGCATCCGGGATCGTCCTGGAACAATCCGGAGCCGGAGGTCGTGCTCGCGGTGAACCCGCGCGGCGAGGTGGTCGGCGCGGCGCTCGGCAACGACGTCAACCTGCGCGATTTCGAGGGCCGCAGCGCGCTGCTGCTGGGCAAGGCGAAGGACAACAACGGCGCCTGCGCGATCGGCCCGTTCATCCGCCTGTTCGATGTGCACTACGGCATCGACGATGTGCGCAGCGCCGTGATCCGCCTGACGGTCGACGGCGAGGACGGCTTCGTGCTCGAAGGCTCGAGCTCGATGTCGCGCATCAGCCGCGATCCGCTGGAGCTGGTGCGCCACGCGATGGGCGCGCACCACCAGTACCCGGACGGCATCCTGCTGTTCTGCGGCACGATGTTCGCGCCGATCCAGGATCGCGACGCGCCCGGCGCCGGCTTCACGCATCACCTCGGCGACCGGGTCACGATCGCGAGCGACAGGCTCGGCGCGCTGGTCAACTGGGTGAACCACAGCGACAAGATCCCGCCGTGGCAGTTCGGCCTCGGTGCGCTGATGCGCAACCTGGCCGAACGCGGTCTACTTCACTGAACCGTGGTCTTCGCGCCGGCCGCGAGCTCGTGGCGGTCGGCCGCGGCGAACAGGTCGTCGGCGAAGCCCGGGTCGGTGGCCAGGTAGTCGTAGGCCATCTCGCGCACCCGGTTGGCTTCGTCGGCAACGCTGTCGCGCGGCGAGGCCTTGGCCGGCGCCGGCAGCTTGGCGATGAGGGCGCTCATCAGCTGGCGGAAGGCATCGCTGATGGTCGGGGTGCTCTGAAAGGTCGTGGTCGTCATGGCAAATCCTCCTTGGACTGAAATCGACGAATGACCAGATTCTAGGGTAATTACCTAGGAGTTAACCCTAGGAAATCTGAATGTCGCCCATTCACGAAGGCGATGGTCTATCGCTTGCTCAGTCCGCAGGCAGGCCGAGCAGGCGCGCCGCCAGCGCCTCCGCCACCTCGATGCCGTCGACCCCGGCGGACATGATGCCGCCCGCGTACCCCGCGCCCTCGCCCGCCGGATAGAGGCCGGCAACGTTCAGGCTCTGGTAGTCCTTGCCGCGCGTGATGCGCAGCGGCGACGAGGTGCGCGTCTCGACGCCGGTCAGCACCGCGTCGGCCATCGAAAAGCCTTTGATCTGCCGCTCGAAGGCCGGCAGCGCCTCGCGGATCGCGGCGATGGCTTCATCGGGCAGGCTGCCGTTGCCGGGCTCGGCCAGGTCGGTCAGGCGCACGCCCGGCCGGTACGACGGCAGCACGCTGCCGAATGCGCTGCTGCGCTGGCCCTTCAGGAAGTCGCCGACCAGCTGCCCGGGCGCTTCGTAGTTGCCGCCGCCGAGCGCGAATGCCCGTGATTCCCAGAAGCGCTGGAAGGCAACGCCGTCGAGCGGATTCGCCGGGCGGTCGGCGGCGCCGTCCTGGCGGTAGTCCTGCGGCGAGATGCCGACGACGATGCCGGCATTCGCGTTGCGCTCGTTGCGCGAATACTGGCTCATGCCGTTGGTGACGACGCGGCCTGTTTCCGAGGTCGCCGCGACCACGGTGCCGCCCGGGCACATGCAGAAGCTGTAGACCGAGCGCCCGTTGCGCGCGTGATGCACCAGCTTGTAGTCGGCCGCGCCGAGCACCGGGTGGCCGGCGCTCGGGCCGAAGCGGGCGCGGTCGATCAGGCCTTGCGGATGTTCGATGCGGTAGCCGATCGAAAACGGCTTGGCTTCCATGAACACGCCGCGGCGCTGCAGCATCTCGAAGGTGTCCCGCGCGCTGTGGCCGAGCGCCAGCACCACGTGGTCGGCCCGCAGCGCCTCGCCGGAAGCCAGCACCACGCCGCGCACGTGGCCGTCTTCGATGCGCAGATCGGTCACGCGCTGGCGAAAGCGCAACTCGCCGCCGAGCGCGATGATCTCGGCACGCATCTTCTCGACCATCGAGACGAGGCGGAAGGTGCCGATGTGCGGCTTCGCGACGAAGAGGATCTCCTCCGGCGCGCCGGCCTTGACGAACTCCGTCAGCACCTTGCGCGTCAGGTGGCGCGGGTCGCTGATCTGGCTCCACAGCTTGCCGTCCGAGAAGGTGCCCGCGCCGCCTTCGCCAAACTGCACGTTCGATTCCGGATCGAGCACGCCCTGGCGCCACAGACCCCAGGTGTCCTTGGTGCGATCGCGCACTTCCTTGCCGCGTTCCAGCACGATCGGGCGCAGGCCCATCTGCGCCAGGATCAGCGCGGCGAACAGCCCGCAAGGGCCGAAGCCGATGACCAGCGGGCGCGGACGTTCCTCGGCATGAAAATCCGCGGGGGCGTGGGCGATGAAGCGGTAGTGCGTGTCCGGCGCCGGCCGCACATG
>Ga0105240_10003070_pt1 | contig 26232 bp, 16 predicted proteins | sample KBSC54metaG_FD_80426 | JGI IMG/M metagenome (GOLD analysis project Ga0105240, IMG submission 80426) | Corn rhizosphere microbial communities from Kellogg Biological Station, Michigan, USA - KBS C5-4 metaG | ecosystem: Host-associated > Plants > Roots > Rhizosphere > Soil | place: Michigan, USA...
CCCAGTGGAACGGAAAGCGGACTGTCGTGACGCACGCTTTAACCGGGCAGAACGGAGTCATCACTCACGAAGTCGAGTATGTAAGCGTCGATCTGGAACCGTGGGAAGACCAAATTACTAAGGAACCAGAAACGCCCTCAAGCAAGGCACCCATACAAACTGCTGCCACGCCGTAGGAGTGGAATAGCAGTTTTCGATGCCGATAGTCTCTGTATCACTTTTTAATACCTAATCCGTCAACATACGCTTCGTACTCAAACCAGTTAACGTCGAGTTCGCCCGCCAACAGCCGCTCGAGGTTAGTCGCAAAGAAATGTTCCCTACGGTATGGCGAATCCGGATGGTCTCCGGGTTCCCCCGACCTAAGTCCCGATTCGCGAAACCGTTCAAACTCTACATCGAACTCAGAGATAATGCCTTCCGGGATTCCTCGATGCCTCGTAATCGCGAGTTCGACAATCTCATGTAGGGCCACCAAAATCTCGTAGCGCCAATCCGGCAAATGAGAAACCCTTACCTGTTGGACGCCGTCCTCAATCCAGTAGTCGCCTACCGTTGGATAACGTTGCTTCTCATGAGGAATCACTTCAATGTTTATTCTCATTGGGACTCTCTTCTACTCATTGGGACTCTCTTCTAGATGTACCCCATTGCTTTCAGTGCTTCATACCTGCGTATCGGCGATGAGGGATAATTAGTCTGATCGCCATCCGTCCGATAGTAACGATATGGAAATCGCACTTCGGCGGCCTTCTTCATGACCGCTTCCCACGCCGTCGGCATTGTGTATCCATACCCCATCACCAGGAGCACATCGCCACTACGATCGTACCCCGCCGTCAAGTACAGACCGTCCCGTCGGTAGACGTCATAGAAATAGAGGTCATTCTGAAGTTTCGGCGGGAACTGTATCGGTTTGCCTGGGGGCGAAGTCTCCTTGGTCGACATCGTCACGGATGCGCCGAAACCTTCGGCGAAGTTGGGCTCCAGGTGTCCATCGACTAAAGACGCTAACGTCTCGCCGACTCCCGTGCGGCCCAGATTCCAGAAGAGATTCGGATGCGCATTATAGCCGAAACGCTCACACTTCTCCAGAAACCAGACACCGTCCTTGCTCGCAATGTAATTTGCGTCGGCGAAACCGGTGTACTTCATCGCGCGATAGGCAGGCGCAAGTTTCTCTATGGAAGCTGAGACGGCGCGACAACCGATCGGAATAGTAAAGACGTAGTCCAGAGCACAACCGGTAAGTTCTCCCAGGTCCAGCACGTGTCGACGCTTACACTCCAGTCCCATAAAGGCGAAAATCGGTTCTCCTTCCTGAAACCAGACTTCTACATTCGTTTCTACCCCATCTTTGCGCTCTTGGAGAAGAAACGCCGACGTCAGAGCTTGCGCTTCAAACAGCGAGCGAAGATGGATCTGCATCTCCTGGTTTGCATCCCCTGGGTCTTCGGACTCCGGGAGGAAAGTTTCGAAATTATCGCCTGTATCCGGCTTGTACACGTATGCGGTGTCGGGATGGAGTTTGCAAAAGTCGATTGCCTTGGCGGGGTCGTCGAAGCGCTCCGATGGCGGTGCGTTCAAGCCGTAGTGAGCTGCAAATTCAAGGCACGCCTTCCGATCATGTTCCATCGTAAAAGCGTGTCTACCCCCGCCCAGTACGCGAAAACCTTCGGCCCGTAAGGTTTCATTCTCATCCACGGAATGGTTTAGATCCCAAATCCAATAGGCATCCCGAAAGTCCTTTCGAGAAGCTAAAAGATTGGACAGTGGCTTCTTGGTTACGAGACCGTCACCTACCCGCCCGTATCGTGCGCATATTTCCGGATCGGCCAGGACATCAGGATCGGGGTGCGTTGCCAAAATGATCTCGTGGCCCTCCTGCCCCAGCCGAATAGCAAATCCTAAGCCGGCGTAGTCGCTTGAAGCGATGATAAACCGCATTGACCTCGCTCAACTCCGAATGGCTCATAGCACGTCGGCTGCCAGAACTGCCCCAGCAAATCCTTCCTTAAGAAAGACACATGGGGAGCGCTCAGACAAGGCTCCTGCGTCGAGCTGGCCTATCGACATCAATCGCCGTCTGAATTTGTGGAAGTGAGAGCTATTCCCGCACGGAGGCGAATCCAAAAGCTATCGTGGGGCGGTCAAGAGCAGCTACCGAGGCAACCCAGACCTCGGTTCGATGAGAATCCGCGGAGGGAGTGCTACGAAGGAATGCTTGGATGTGGCGTTGCGCTTCTTCCGCCTCCCCGCGGTGTTTGTGGTAAATGGCTAGTGCAAGACGTGCGGCAGTCACTTGACTTTGCGCCATCATCAATTCCTCGCGCGCTTCGGGCGCTCCGCGATCCATCAGAATAAGCCCCAGCAGGAAGTGAGATTTCGGCGCATTTCTGTCCAGCTTGATAGCTTCGCGAACTGCCCGCTCTCCACCTTGAAGATCGCCCACTCGGCATAGTGCGAAACCTAAATTCGCGAAATTTACCGCGACGGACGGTGCTAATTCCGCAGCGAGTTTTAGCTGCGTGATTGCGGCGGATATTTGCCCCGTCTTCAAGTACTCGGTTCCCAACATTCCTCGAACGTTTGGCATCAACCCACCTTGAGACAACCCGCGCTTTAGCACTTGAATCGCAGTGTCATGATCGCCAGACTCGGCATAGCGTGCAGCTCGTTGCAACAAGCTCAACTCGGTCTTAGGCGGTTCGTTGCGCAGTTCCCTGACGGAAACGGTGCCGGGTGGCCCTAGTGGCTCCGAGTCAGCTGGAAAAGTCGGAGCTTCATTTGCCAGCTTCTGTTGGAAACGTTCGATCGGGGTATGTGGTCTTTCGCCGACTTGATCATTCGGCAAGCCTGCCAATGGATCATTCGGATCGTTTGAAAAGGGACTATTCGGATTGCGGCTTGCATCCGTAGTTTGGCCGGTAATGCACAAGCTGCAGGCAAGTAGTAAAAGGGCGACGCTGTACTGCAGGGACATCTAACAAAATCCTCCATCCTCATAATTCCCTGCACCTCTTGCCCAAGTAATTGCAATTTCGTCACCACTGTTTTGTCAGCCTCCGCAGCATATGCGGAGGAATTTGGGAGGAGATCTGTTTAAAACACAAAGCGCCCTAGTCACTGCAGGGGCGGCGTGAAGTCGCGCTCTATATTGATCACTAGGGAGCGGCCGCAGAGAGAACTAATCCGGTTGCTGCGACTCATGCTAATCGTTTGGACCAAGCGACAACATATTTTCACCGCGGACTGGCCGTGAGTCGAAAGAGCGCGGTCCGTAAATCATGCGCCGACCGCCGAAATCGACTAGGGTCGACCCTCGTCGATGTTGCGCGGATCGTTGTGCCGACTTCCGCGAAAGTCCTTCGTCGCCAGTGCCAGCGACGGGCAGGTAGTTTAAACCTGCACGGTCGCTATACACAAGTTGCCGACTCTCAGACGACACGCGCAACGCCTGTCCTTCTTGGGGTTGACGGACAACGGGGCTAACGGCCAGCGCCGGGCTATTCAGGGCGGAAGAAGATAAGGAGGGCTAGGGCGAATGCCGCTCGGCGCCGCTGAACCCTTTTCGACGCTTCAGCCTAAGATTGACGGACGTGACCACGCGTGCGTTCGCCATTGTTGCAAAATGAGCGAGCGCCTGCCGATGCTCTCGGAGTGACCGGGCGGCGCAACAATCTGAGAGAACCACCACCTCGAGATCACGCATCTTGGCGTCGTGAGCGGTGCATAGGATGCAACTGTTTGTAGCGATTCCGGCAAGAAGAATCGTGGAGATGTCTAGGTGTTTCAGGAGAGTATCCAGAGGCGTTTGATAGAAAGCGGAATGCATCGGTTTCAGGATGCAGTAGTCGTCCGGCGCCAGAGCTAGCGTTTCGACGAATTTGCGTCCCTTCGCCTCGGGGCGGATGCAATAGGCGAGGAGCTTCTTCGCATCCGAGCGCCAATCGCCGAAGTTATCGTTGACATAGATCACCGGGCATCCGGACGCTTTCACCCGCTCCTTCAGGGCTGCGATTTTAGGAGCAGTGCGCAAAGCGTGGCGCAGCACCGCCTTCGCATCCGGGAACTCAAAATGATTGATCACATCGATAAGAAGAAGAGCTGGTGCAGACCGCCTTGAACTGCTCTTTGGCATTTGCGCACCACCCTCTACTTCTTCGATTTCTTCTTGCTAGTCGCTTTTTTGTCGAACTGATCCAGTCCCGCCCTTAAGAACTTGAGCGCCTTCCTTGGCCCTCCCGTGCCCGTGATCTTGAATTTCTTGCCCCGTTGCTGGTTGTAGGACACAAAGAATGCTTCGACTTGGTCGAGAAGCGTTTTGCTAATGTCCTCTATCGTCGTCAGATCTTCGTGATCGTAGGAATGAATTGCCACACCGAGAAGCCTATCGTTTCGCTTTGTATCACCGTCTTCGGTTTGCTTGGCCTCAATGATTCCAATGATTCGAATCTGAATGAGGCAGCCCACGTGCGCGGGAGCATCCATGAGCACCATAACATCTAGCGGATCGCCGTCGCCGCCGAGGGTCGAAGGAATAAAGCCAAAATCGAAGGGAAACATCATCCCTTCGGGAAGGAGACCGCCAAGCATAAAGAGATTTGAGTCCGGGTCATAGTCGAACTTATTGCGGCAGCCTTTCGGGGTCTCAATGATTGCCTTGCAAACGGCTTCTTTTTCGTCTAGGTCGCTGGAAAGATGGGTTAGATCAGTCATGGCAGTATCTTGGAGGATCTATGCATGAAGTGACGCTGCCGACATAACAACTGTGCGCCCGAGTCATGATAGGGTTTTGGGCCCGCTTCAGACTGAAGATTCACCCGGAGAAAAGCATGTTTCCAAGAATGCCGTGCGCGTCCCGACGCGGGCAAAGGTTGACGAATTACGGAAGTTAGCCGTACTGTCTTATTTTGTGATTCAACACGTCCTCGATAGTCCTGACGGCGTAGCGGCCGCGGCCTGCATTCACGCTTCGACTCTCATTCGTAACGCGATTGCCGCTCGCGGTACCGCTCGAGTTGTCGCCGCCACGGGAAGCTCGCAGCTCAAGTTCTTGGATCTTCTCGTTGCGCAAAAGGATATCCCCTGGCAGCAGGTCACACTGTTTCACTTGGATGAATACGTTAATCTCGGGCCGGAGCATCCCGCAAGCATGCAGCGATACATTCAAGAGCACCTTGTTAAACCCGCTAGGATTGTCCGTACGTTTCTGCTGGATGGCACCCGTGAAGAGACCTGGACACAGGCAGGAGATGCTCTCATTCTGGCGCCGATTGATGTTACATTCACCGGCATCGGTGAAAACGGACATCTGGCCTTCAACGAACCTCCCGCCGATTTCACCACTGAAGATCCTTTTATCGTCGTGGACTTAGCGGAACAAACACGACAGCGACAAGTTCGTGAACGCTGGTTTCAGTCCTTAGACGAGGTGCCTCGCCAGGCAGTCACAATGTCCATCCGTGAAATCTTGAAGGCGCGAGCGATCCTCTGCATCGCAACCGGCTCCCGGAAGGCGTCGGCGGTACATCAGTGCTTTGTCTCCGAGATTAGTCCGCTGGCTCCGGCGTCTGCCTTGCGGCTTCATCGCGCAGCCGTAGTCTACCTGGATTCGGCCGCTGGAAAAGATCTCCCATCTAGCTTGTCGGATCGGGGCCGGCCGGAAGGCACTTGAGCAAACCTTCCCACGCGAAGGATCGGCCCAGCCTTGGAAGAATCCGGAATCTGATGGGTTCGTTTCAGCCGCTTAGAGAGATCCCTGCCGTTGTCGAGTCGTTTCAAGGAGTTTGATAGAGAACGTGCGCAGGGCCAAGGTAAAAAACTAAAACTAGTCGGCAGAAGGACCATGAGCCGAATGCGCGTTGGGACTATCGCTGATCCGCATACACCTTAGTGATCTCTGCGCCAAGAAGAAATATCTGTGCCGAATAATAGACCCACACGATCATTACCACCAGCGATCCAGCCGCGCCGTAGACCGATCCAACTACAGTTTTGACGAAGTATACATCGAGGGCGGCGCGGCCCGCCGTAAACAAAACTGTCGTGATTGCCGCGCCCAAAAACAGCGGCTTCCACGGCAATCGTACGTCTGGCACCAGGCGGAAGATAAGAGCGAAAAGCGCCAAAAGTATGCAGATGCTCGCGCCCATGTTCAGGGCCTCCAGAAGGAGGGGCGAGACCGGCAACCAAGTTCCAAACCGGCGCTCGAATACCGAAAAAGTCACGCTAAGGGCAGTGGTAACTAGCAGAAACAATCCCGCTGCGATCGTCATCCCGAACGCAAAGGCTCTCTGCCGGATAAGGTCAGTCACGAATCCGCTCCCTTTCACCGGGGCGTCCCACATTTGATTCAGAGCGCTGCGCAGTTCCGTAAACACGCTGGAAGCGCCCAAGAAAAATACCACTAGAGTCAGGGCTCCCGACAAAATGCCCGACGGCCTTTGGGTTCCAATGATCAGATCGGAAATAGTTTTGGCGGCTTCGTCCCCGATCCATAAGCGGACAATTGCCGTAATCTCGCTTTGGGCGACCTTCGTCCCGAATGCCAGCGAAACGATGGCTGTGCAAATTGCCAGAAGAGGCGCCAGGGAGAGAAGGGTATAAAACGCGATAGAAGCACCGAACCTGGGCGCATTGTGGGCATTCCACCGGACCAAGCTATCCCGGAGGACCTCCGAGAGGCTCGCGCGAGTAGGGGGTGCAGGCATTCATTGAAGAGATCCTGTGTTCGCCTTTTCAGTTTCCCAGAGGGAAACAATTGAACGCGTTCTGAATCTTCTTGATAGTGCCTATTGAAGGAGCATGCCAGCGGTTTAGCTTTTGGGCTGTCCTTTTGACGGTGATGACGGGTTTCCTATCATTCGGCCAGAGCCCACAGCATGAAGGAGAGAGGATCCTCAGAATTGAATACCAGCCGCCGCAACAACCACTCGCCCCGGCCGATCTGGCCAGATTGCAGACGCTCGCACCGGGCGAAACACTTCAGAAATCCGAAATCGCCGATGTAATCGACGCGCTGTTTGCGACCGGGCGGTATGAGGATATTCAGGTGGATGCGCGTTCCGAAGGAAATGGCGTAGTCGTGCGGTTCGCTACGCGGGCGGCCTCTTTCGTCGGCCACATCGACGTGCTGGGCAGGCCTGGGTCTCCGCCAAACCGCGCGCAGATTGTTTCTGCAACGATGCTCGATCTGGGGACGCCTTTCCGGCCCGAGATGCTGGCGACTGCGCAAAAACAGATCGAACATCTCTTCGTCAGCAATGGCCTTTACGAGGCAACCGTCAAGCTGGATACGTCCGAAGATCCAGATACGCAGCAATTGAATGTCAATGTTGCTGTGGACCCGGGGCATCGCGCCCACTACCGCGCTCCTCTAATCACAGGCGATGCCAAACTTCCCGATGCGACCATCCTCAAGGCGACGGGCTGGCGTGTCCGCTTCATAGGGCGATGGCGACAGGTTACCGAAACTCTGACCAACACTGGAATTCAGGGTATCCAGAGGCGCTATCAGAAGGACGATCGGCTTACCGCGTCGGTGACGCTCCAGGGCCAGAATTATGACCCGGAGACGCGTCACCTCAAGCCCGAGCTCGATATTCAGGCTGGTCCGAAAGTTCAGATCAAGGCCGTGGAAGCCAAAGTGTCAAAAAAGCTCCTACAGCGTTATGTCCCGGTGTTTCAGGAGGGAGCCGTTGACGACGATCTTTTGGTCGAGGGCGCTCGCAACCTCAAAGACTACTTCCAATCTCAAGGCTATCCCGACGCGGACGTTACTTATCGAACGTTGCCGGTACAAAACGATCAACTGACGATTGAATACGTGATCAGTCAGGGCGCGCGGCAGAAGCTATCGCACGTTGCGATCCAAGGCAATCGCTATTTCTCCACAGAGACCATTCGCGAGCGTATGTTCTTACAACCCAGTTCCTTCCGGTTCCGGCATGGTCGATTCAGCGATGCCTACCGGCGTAAAGACGAGGAGACCATCGCGATCCTCTACCGACGAAACGGGTTTCGGGATGTCGCTGTGAGTTCCACGGTCGAAAGCAATTATGGAGGGAAGAGTGGCCAAATAGGCATCACCATTGACATAAAGGAAGGCGCTCAATGGTTCATTTCCAAACTGACTCTGGAAGGCGCCGCCGATGCCGATCAGTTGGAACTTTTGAACCTGATCAGCTCAAGCGATGGTCAACCCTATAGCGATGAAACCATCGCGACGGACCAGGCTGCAATCGTCACCTTCTACCGCTCCCGAGGTTATTTGAATGCGGCCGTCATAGCGGCCATTCGCCCTGCCGACGTTCCGCAGCAGGTGCTGCTTACTTTTCGTATCACACCTGGCGAGCAAAAATTCGTACGAGACATTCTCTTCAGCGGATTGAAGGCCACGCGCCGTAGCTATATCACAAACAACCTGCAGATGGACAATCACGGACCACTTTCGTTCACCCAACTCCTCAACTCGCAGCGGCATCTGTATGACCTGGGCGCTTTCGCCAGCGTTCAGGCGGTGGTACAGAATCCTGGCGGAACGGAGGATTACAAATACGTCCTCTTCGACTTCGATGAAGGCCACCGCTATACGCTGAATGTCGGCGTGGGAGCGGAAATCGCGCGTATTGGCGGAACCACTTCCGACTTAACTGCGCCGGCCGGATCCACGGGCTTCAGTCCGCGGGTTTCTATCGACCTCAAGCGCCTGAATCAATGGGGACTGAACCACACAATCGCATTGCAAACCATCGCGTCCACAATCGAGAGGAAGGCAGCGCTCAGCTATTTGTGGCCCCGGTTTCAAAACACTGATGGCCGCTCGATCACATTTACCGCTCTCTATGATGTGTCGCGCGATGTAGCGACCTTCTCAGCGCGGCGCGAAGAGGCGTCGATTCAGGTATCCCAGAAGCTTTCGAAGCCCACCACGATTCTGTTCCGCTACGCATATCGCCGTGTGAGCACGAACAACGTGGTGATTCCCGCGCTGCTGGTCCCCCAGCTTCTGCAACCGGTTCGGCTGGGGATCCTGTCGGCGAATCTGGTTCAAGACCGCCGGGACAACTCTGCCGACGCGCACCGCGGGCTGTACAACACCCTCGACGTCGCGGTGACTTCCAGGGTTTTTGGCTCGCAGCGCAGCTTCTTCCGCATTGTCGGAAAAAACGCCACCTATTATCCCTTGACCAAAAACATCACTTTCGCGAGACAGACCACGTTCGGCGCGATTCTTCCATTTGCGACGGTGGCGGGGTTGAGCGATGCCGACGCTGTACCCCTGCCCGAGAGACTCTTCGGCGGCGGAAACGTATCGCATCGCGGTTTCCCTGAAAATCAGGCCGGACCGCGCGACATTGGCGTCCCTGCCGGTCCGGGCGGGACCGCGACTACGCCCACCGGATTTCCACTCGGCGGCAACGCCCTCTTCTTCAATACGTTCGAACTTAGATTTCCGCTGTTGGGCGATAACATCAACGGAGTGCTATTCCACGACGCTGGGAATGTCTACCAGAACGTCGGCAGCATCTCCTTCCGCGTGCACCAGCGCAATCTCCAGGATTTCAATTACATGGTCCATGCCGTCGGCTTCGGCATCCGCTACAAAACGCCGGTCGGCCCTATCCGTCTTGATCTCGCGTATAGCATCAATCCGCCCAGTTTCGTAGGTTTTAAGGGAACGCTGAACGACCTGCTTCAATGCAACCCCAACCTCCCGCCTTCACAACTCCCGCAGGCTTGCCAAGGTCAAACTCAGAGCATCAGTCATTTTCAGTTTTTCTTTTCGATTGGGCAGACGTTTTGATGAGAACCCTGGCACGATCGCTTTGGCTGGTTTCCATGCTTTGGGCGCCCACCCGAGCTGAGATTGTGGATCGGATATCAGTCATCGTTGGATCTCGAGCCATCAAGCAGAGCGATATCGAGCGCGATATTCGCGTCGTCAGTTTCCTGAACCAAACGCAGCTCGATTTCAGCGTTCGTTCTCGCAAGGCGTCCGCCGCCAGATTGATCGATCAAATGTTGATCCGTCAGGACCTGCTCACGGCTTCCACATCCCCCGCGCCCCTCAGCGAAGTCAACCAGCTCTTGGCACAAATCAAGAAAGATCGTTTTCCCAACGACGCGCTCTATCGTCAGGCCTTGACGCATTACGGTCTAACAGACGGCGAGTTGAAAGCCGCGCTGCTGTGGCAGCTTACCGTCCTGCGTTTCATCGATCAGAGATTCCCGTCTGCAAGTCCCGCAGGCGATCAAGAGGTGGAGGAATACTTCCGTTCCCACCCAGCCGAATTCGGAAAAGCCCGATCGTCGAGCGATGTGCGCTCCCAGATCGAAAAGGAGATTTCCGGCGAGCGAGCAAATCAGCAGTTTGAGGCTTGGCTCGATCAAACTCGGAAAGACGCTCGAATCGAATTTCGAGAGGAAACATTGCGATGATGCGGCGTTCGAAACTCCTGTTCATGATCAGTGGATCGTTGCTGGGCCTTATCGTCGCGGTTGTCGTAGCGGGCTTAATCATCATGCGCACGGATCGCTTCCGCAACTTTGTGCGCGACAAGATTGTAGCTGCTGTCTATTCCTCGACAGGTGGCAAGGCAGAAATCGGGAGGTTCACCTTCGACGTGCGCGGGTTGCGCGCTCATATTGAGCATTTCGTCATTCACGGCAAGGAGCCGCCAGGAACGGCACCGTTCCTGGAAATAAGTTCAATTGACCTTCAGGTCAAGCTGTTCACGGGCTGGAAGAACCTCATTGGGCTTGAGTCATTGACAATCGACCATCCTGTCGTGAACGTGATAGTACTCGAAAATGGCGAAACGAACATCCCCTCGCCGGCAACGAAGAAAACCAGCAACAGTTCCGCGCTGGCAACCGTTGTCGATCTTGCGATCCGGCATTTCGACATTCAGAATGGATTGGCTCAGCTTTCGGGACGCAAAACCGATTTCAGCGCGCGTGGCGACAATTTGACGGTCGCGCTCAGGTGGAATTTACTGGGCCAACACTACGAGGGCAAGCTCGGAATTAATCCGCTGATCGTTACTCCACCGGGGAGTAATCCGCTGACGCTTGCATTGGAAATTCCCATACAGCTCGAACGAGATCGGATTCGAATCGACAACGCGAAGATATCGACCGGGAAATCGGCCCTTACGCTGAGCAGCACGGTTGACAATATGCGATCGCCAGTTACCTCGGCGGATCTGAGCGGTTCAGTATCGCTGGAAGATGTTTCTCAGATATTAAACAAGGATGGAACAACCCTTCAGGGGGATCTCCAGATAATGGGACACGGGAAAATCATATCCGCCAGCGATTACAGTGGAGACGCCGAAGTCAGCGGATCGAACATAACGTTTGGCCAGAGCGGACGCGTCTTGCGGGGGATCCGGCTTGCCGCCGCTGCCAGTGCCGATCCCAGGCAGATCAACTTAAGGACGCTGCGCATCGACGCTCTTGGTGGAGAGATAGTTGCGAGCGGCAATCTGAAAGATTTGGACCGGTTCACGGCCAACGCTCAGCTTAGGGATTTCGACCTCCAATCGCTGGCAAGCGCACTGACGGGAACACGGATCGATTATGCGAGCACCATATCGGGCAATCTCACATCCACCGGAAGCCTGAAAGACGCGAAATCCATCGGTGCGCACGCACAGTTGGCGCTGGCACGTAAATCATCCGGCGTCCCGGTATCAGGTCGGGTTGTGGCCGAGTATGACGGGGCTCGAGGCGACATTCCTTTGAGAGACGTTCAGCTTTCTTTGCCGAACAGCCGCTTGGATGCCAGCGGAGTATTGGGCCAAACGGTTGATGTTCGGATCGTCTCAGGAAACCTCCGTGATTTCGCGCCGTCTTCATCGCTGCCTGTCACTCTCAAGGGAGGATCGGCTACCTTAACGGCTAAAGTCCGCGGACCATTGTCCGCGCCTCAGATCGGCGGGCATGCAGTCCTGACCCGTTTTTCGGTGAACCAGCAGGATTTTGATCGCATGGAAGCGGATCTTCAAGCCTCGGCATCCGGCGCGAGCGTCCAGAACGGGCGTCTCACGCGCGGCAACCTGGACGCTCAATTTGCGGGTTCAGTCGGCTTGCATAAGTGGCGCGCCAGTGGAAACGATCGCATGACGCTGACAGCCAGCATGCGCAACGGCGACCTGGCCGACGTGCTCGCTCTGGCAGGGCAATCCTCGATACCCGCCGCGGGCGCACTCACGGCCCAAGCAAACATCACCGGCACAATCGGCAATCCTCAAGGAACGGCGGACCTGTCGGTAGCGCGTGGGACCCTTTATCAGGAGTCATTCGACACGCTTCAAGCCTCGATCAGGTTCTCCGACCGGCTGATCGATCTTCCATCGGCTCGGATCGTTGCGGGTGCAGCGACGCTTGAATTGAAGGGAAGCTATGCGCATCCTTCTGATTCGCTGAACACCGGGAGAATCCAGGCGCAGGTGACCGGCAGTAATCTCGCATTGGCTCAGCTGCAAACTGCGCAAAAGCGGCATCCCGGCCTGGCCGGAACTATTCAACTGGATGCGGCAGCGAGTGGAGACTTACGAAACGCGGCTGCTGGAACCGAGTTTAGCCTCTCTTCGATCTCAGGCGATATCCATGCCATCGGGCTCCGTGATATGCGTGAATCCTTCGGAAACCTAAACGTTACGGCCCGCACGAGCGGCTCGAACGTGACCTTCCGCGCGGATTCGAATTTCGCCGGTTCGACCTTGCGGGTGAATGGGCAAACGCAGCTCGCTCCCGACTATCCAACCTCAGCTCACGCCACTATCAGCGCTTTGCCGATCGATAAGGTGTTATCGGTCGCAGGAAAGTCCTTTCCCGCTCGCGGTACGTTGTCCGCTACGGCCGATGTGTCGGGTAATAGGCGCGATTTTCGTTCGAATGCCGATTTTCGGGTGACCAACGGTACGCTTTATCAGGAACCCTTCAACTCGATCGAAGGCGCGGCGGCCTATACAGCTGATTCGATTTCCGTTTCCCGCCTGGCATTGATAACGCCCGCGGGATCTCTACAGTTGAGCGGTTCCTTTTCTCACCCGGCTAATGACTTTGATCGAGGCCACTTCGAGCTCCGCGCGAATTCAGCTCGAGTCGACCTGGCGCGTGTCGTCAATCTACAGAACGCCCGTCCTGGGCTCGGCGGCGCCGCTCGAATAACAGCGGATATCGCCGCAACCCTGGAAACGCGCGATGGCCACCGCGAGGTCCTGGTTTCAAAAGGAGACGTCAACGGCGATGTCTCGGCTCTCGTCGTTAACGGGAAAGCTTTGGGCAGCGCGTCGCTCAAAGCTAACACAAGCGGACAGACTGTGGCGTTTACCGTGCAATCGGACATCGGGAAAAGCGACATCCAGGCGAACGGGCAAGTTACGCTTGCCACCAATTACCCCATCACCGCGAAGCTCACTTTTAAGAACGTTACATACTCCGGTTTCCAGGGGATCCTCCCATCCCCCAACTCATCGGCACAATTCGACGCTGTCGCGGAGGGGCAAGCGGATGTCACGGGACCTATCATGGACTTGCCCAATCTTCGGGCAAATCTCCAGCTATCCCGCTTGGAAGTGTCGACGAAGGCTCCTGATGCGCGAGGTTCAACGCCACGCAGCATCGCCCTTCAAAATCAAGGGCCGATTACAGCTTCGCTCCAAAACCAAGAGATTCGGCTGCAAAATGCGGGATTCAGTGGCCCTTCGATGCAGCTCGCCATCAATGGAAGTGCCCCGATCACGGCAGCAAAATCGATCGATCTGACGATAAATGGCAATGTCGATCTCAAACTTGTACAGAGTCTCGATAGCGACATACAATCTGGGGGAAGCGTCGCCTTGAACGGAAGCGTGACCGGGACACTGGCACAGCCGCGGATCACAGGAAAGGCGGAACTGAAGAACGCATCGTTGCACGTCGCTGACGCTCCCAACGGCATTTCGGACGCCAACGGCACAATCCTTTTGAACGGAAACTCGGCTACTATCCAAACTCTGACTGCGCGTGTTGGTGGCGGGAATACCTCTTTTACAGGATCGGCCACATTTAGCGGAGCCAACCAGAATTACAATCTTCAGGTTCGCGGGACTAAAATCCGAACGCGTTACCAGGGCGCGAGCATCGTCAGCGATCTGGACCTGAGTCTGCAAGGATCAAGCGTACGCAGTAACCTTTCCGGCGACGTTACGATTCAGCAGGTAAGTTATGCGCCTGAGAGCGACCTGGGCTCGATGCTGTACAAGGTAAGCGCTCCAGCGGCGCCGTCCAAAGTGTCGCCTTTGCTCTCGAACATGCGCCTTAACGTTCGTATCCGCACAGCGCCGAGTGCCATTTTCCGAACGACACTCGCCCAAACGATACAGGCTGTTGCCGATTTGAGGCTCCGCGGGACGGCCCAGTCGCCGGGGATGACGGGACGGATCGACATCACTCAGGGCACACTGGTCTTTTTCGGCAACCAATACACCGTCGATGAAGGGAATATCGGTTTCTATAATGCTTCAAAGATCGAGCCGATCGTAGCAATCTCATTTGAAACTAAAGCGCAAGGCGTGCAGGTCACTATGCGTGTTTCCGGTCCAATGGACGATCTGAAGCTCTCCTACACTTCCGATCCTCCACTGAGATTCGAGGAGATCGTGGCGCTGCTGGCTGCCGGCAAAACGCCTACCGACCCCACCATCGCCGCGCACCAGCCTCCGCCTCCCGATCAAACAATTGCTCAGTTGGGCGAATCATCACTGATGCAACAGACTATTGCGAACCCGCTCGCGAACCGGTTGCAGAGAGTATTCGGAGTGAGCCAACTGAAAATCGACCCGACGTTCACAACTGGGTCCGCGCTCCCGCAGGCTCGCTTAACGCTTCAGCAGCAGGTCACGCCCGATATCACGTTCAGTTATACGCAAGACTTGACGCAATCCAATTCGCAGCTGATCCGGGTGGAATGGGCCTTCACGCCGCGATTCTCCGCCGTTGCTACGCGAGAGGAAAATGGGATCGTAGCATTGGACTTCTTTTATAAAAAACAGTTCCGCTGAGTGATGATCCGCACCGGGACGTGACCATATTTCTCACGCGCTCGGATTCTCCGAAGCACTTCGAACCCGTCGAGTTTCGGGAGGCTGAGGTCGAGGAGCATCGCTCGATTTGCGAGAGTTCCTTTAGGGTTGGCGCACGGCGCCCAGCGTGGGCCCTAGCTGCTGACGAGCCAAGAAATTCCGTGTGATTCTGTCCTGCCCGGCAGATGCCTGTCCGCGCAGTGAGAACCAATCTGGGACTCGGGTGCGCCAAACCGCCTTTCTGCATTTATTGCAGCAGGAGCATTTCAAGTAAAGTACCAGCGCATTTCTGTCGATTTCCCTGACACATGGATCTCAAGACCGCATGGCGATTGCTCCCTGTCATGGTGCTGCTTTGGGCCGTGCCAGTCCCGTCTGCTCTAGGCCAGGAAGACGCTCTGAAGCGGGCGCACGAGCTCGCTTTCAATAAGCAGCGGACCGAAGCGCTGACTCTGCTTGAAGACTATCTCCAGCAGACCCCGGAGGATACAGATGCGCGGACGTTCTACGGTATCGTGCTGTCCTGGGAAGGGCGATACGACCAGGCGCGGCATGAGCTGGAAACTGTCCTGGAGCGCTATCCGGACCACGGCGATGCGCTACCGGCCCTGATCAACGTCGAGCTTTGGTCCAATCATCCCGATAGAGCTGAGGAACTCGCGCGTCGCGCCCTGGCGAAGCGTCCTAACGACACCGCGCTGCTCATGTCCCAGGCCCGCGCTCTGGATAATCTCGCACGTCCCAACGACGCGTTGGACGTACTGCACAAATTGCTGGACGTGGACCCAAATCAGCCGGAAGCCCGATCGCTGCGGGACGATCTTCGCGACGGCAGCCGCCAGTGGGAAGCATCCGTGGTGCAATCGTATGACTGGTTCAACGACGGGAGGCCGGGCTGGCTGGAGAGCCAGGTCAGTTTGAAATATCGAATGGCTGGCGTCGGCCCGGTGTTTGCGCGTTTCTCGCACGCCAACCGTTTCGGGTTGGACAGCAGCCTGGTGGAAATTGACGCTTACCCCACGCTCCGGAAGGGCCTATACGCCTACTTGAACGTGGGCTGGTCGCCGGACAAGAAGCTTTACCCGGAAAACCGGTTCGGCGCGGAGCTGTTCCAAAGTTTGTCCCACGGGATGGAGGTTTCAGGCGGCCTGCGCAGCCTGGGCTTCGCCTCGCGGATCAATGTCTATACCGGTTCGGTATCCAAATATCACGGCCGCTGGCTGGTGACGGCTCGCACTTATCTCACTCCAGACAGCACGGGCGATTCCTATTCGCTTCAATTTCAGGGTCGACGCTATTTCGGCGACGACACCAGCTACTTCGGCCTGCGCTACGGCACCGGCGCCGCGCCCATCGAGAGCGGGAGCATCAACGAGATTGAGGTGCTGCGATCGCATGTGATCGGTGGTGAATTGAACTGGCGCCTAAGCCGGCGATGGATGCTCAACTTCCTGGGCAGTCACAGTCTCGAAGACCGTCTCGACCAGTCCAGGCTCGGCCACAACTCGGCCAGCCTGACGGCGTACTTCCGCTTCTGATGTCCGCTACAACCAGTTTTGCGAAACGAGTGGGGCTGCCTTCACTCGCTTTGACCGTGATTTATTGGGCGCTGTTTGTGGCTCCCGGATCCGGGTCGGGCGTGCGAACCTCAGAACCCCAGCTGGAGCAATTGCGTCTCTTGCGGGCCGATTCTGAAAGCCTGATCCATGCAAGGAAGTTTGAACAGGCCCTGGAACCGGCGCTCCAGCTCACTGCGGCCGAGCCTGGCAACCATGCGTATCTGCGAAATCTGGCGCAAATCTACAATGGTCTGGGGCGGTCCGCGGACGAAGCCCGCACCTGGGAACTGTTCGAGGAATCCGCACCCGTACCGATCGAAGCCTGCCCGCAGATCGGCATCGCATATCTGAAACAGACTCGCGTAGAAGAAGCGTTTCATGCGCTGGAACACTGTTACGAGCTGGATAAAGACAATGCCGACTCGATCTTCTACTTGGCCCTGACCTGGGAGCGCAAGGGAAATCCGGCGCGTGCCGCGGAGCTGTATCGGCAAGGTTTGGTGATTGCGCCCGACTATGTCGATCTGCAAGTCGGACTGGCGCGCACCGACCTTCATCTGGGTAAGTCCAAAGAGGCTCGTCAAGCTGCCGAACAGGTGCTGGCCCGCGAACCATCCAATATAGATGCGTTGCTGGTGGCCGGCCTGGCATCCTGGCACGCCGGGGACTCGCAGACTGCGCGAGACTATCTGGAAAAAGGAGCGCGCCTGGCGCCCGGCGATGCAGACTTTAACACCGCACTCCAATCCATGGCAAACGGGGCGAAGCCATGATGCGCGCGGCGCAGATCGCGGCCCGCATCGGCTTTCTGCTGTTCTTCGTGGCGACTTCGGCGTACTGTCTGCTGACCTACGTTCCCTTTACCTGGGAACAACTGGTCAAGCCGGAAGTCTTCCGGCCGTTGGCCGTATTCGCCCATTTACATGCCTGGTTGTACTTGGCGGTGGTCGCCGCGGCGATCGCCACCATGACCGGTGAGATGGGCCGCAATCGGATCCTGGCGGTCCTATTCGGACTCCTGGGGGCAGGCGCGGTTCTATTGTTTGTGCATCCACTGCTACCCAGCCTAGGTGGAACCTTCTCCGGATACATATGGGGTCTGGTAGCTTTACTTCCGGTGGTGGCCTGGCCTCTGGTGGTGTGGAAGCCGGTAGTGGTCGCCATGCCGGAGGATGCTGCGTTTGATTCGACGCGCGGGTTTCATGCCGCCTGGCAAGCCGGAATCGTCGCGGCGACGCTGTCCGCCACGGTGGCATGGATGCGCGGAGGCGCCCCTTCAATACCGTTTGTACTGTTGTGGAGTCTTCCGGCTCACCTAATGGTGTCCATGGGCATATTTGTCCTAATGCAATGGATCTGGGCCGTGGCCGCATCCTTTCGCCGGGCGCGCCGGGTGGAACTGGTTCTCATCCAGGGAATGCTGGCGGTGTTCTTGTGGCTGATCGTGCGCGGAGTGTTGGCGTCATCGGCAACCTTCTCGGGCCCCTTGGCGGAAAGCTACGCGGCCGCCCTGGCGGTAGCTGTTTCCGCATTCTGGACCATTGTGATCGCTCCCTCGGATGCGCGGCTGCCGGCCTGGAAGGTCGCTATGGCGCTGGTAGCGATTGGCGTGTGCGCCGTGGTGGTGACCATCCGGATCGCACCTCTTGATGCGAATTTCGTGATGCAGAAACTAATCGGGGGAGGCGCCTGGCTGGCAGCGTTCCTGGTGCTTTGCCGGCGACCGTTGCCGATGCCCAGATTCCGGATTCCAGCGGCCGTTGCGCTAGCCATCGCCGTCATCCCCGCAATCGGTTTCCGGGCGCTGGAGGCCTCGCCCGTCTACCAGCGGAATGACGGGATGCTGACCCGGCAAGCAGGATTCAATCCATCATTCCGGCTGATTCGTGACCTGCTGGCCGTATCAGCAGCGGATGGCGACGGCGAGTATTACCGTTTTCTTGCCCGAAACACGAACATTCCGCGTTCCATTTCGGTTGCGCCCGTATCGGTCGATCTGGTGGATCGTCTGGAAGCGGCGCCCGGTCCCAAGCCCAACATCTTCATGTTCGTGGTCGACAGCCTGCGGCGTGATTACCTCGCGCCCTACAATCCAGCCGTTCGTTTCACGCCCAGCATCGCTGATTTCGCTGGGGACGCGATCGTCTTTGACAATGCCTTCACACGCTATGGCGCCACGGGTTTGGCCGAGCCTTCCATTTGGGTGGGCGGCATGATGCTTCACAAACAGTACGTCACACCCTTCGCGCCGATGAACTCGCTCGAAAAGCTTCTCAAGGCGGACGACTACGACGTTCTATTGAGCAGGGATAGTATTTTGACGACCATAGTGGGGTCCGACTGGGGCGGGCTCGACCAGTCTCGCGCCAATATGAATTACCGGCTGTGCACCACGCTGAGCGAGATTGAGGAGCACCTCGGTTCGCGAGACCCGTCGGACACAAAGCCCCTATTTGTTTACACCCAGCCACAGGACATCCATATTTCGGTGATCCAGCGAGAAGGGGCGAAACCGGTCGGGACCGGATCCTACGACGGGTTTTATGCGCCGTATAGCTCGCGGGTCGAACGGTTGGATGCCTGCTTCGGCGAATTCATTCAGTTCTTGAAGAAGCAGCACTTATACGATGAAAGCATCATCGTTTTGACCAGCGACCATGGCGACTCTCTGGGCGAGGACGGCCATTGGGGACACGCCTATACGATCAACCCGGAGGTCCTCCGGATACCTTTGATCGTTCACCTGCCGGCGCAACTCCGGAGCCACGTAACATACGATCCCAGATCCCTCGCCTTCAGTGCCGACATCACCCCTAGCTTGTATGCCCTACTGGGACATGGTCCCCTCAAGCGGAATCCCGTGTTCGGTCGGTCTCTTTTTGGTTTGCCGGGGGATCCGGCTGGTGTGGGTTCCAACGATGCCTCTCTGGTCGCCAGCAGCTATGGTGCGGTCTACGGGCTGTTGACTCGCGGCGGACGCCAATTGTACGTCGCTGATGCCACGGAGTACCGTGATTACGCCTTCGATCTCACTCCTTCGCCCCGAGCGCGTCCAATCGAGCGCGCTGAACAGGCCGTAGCCCGTCAGCAGATCCAGCAGAAAATCCTGGAAATCAATAAGTTCTACGGATTCTCCTCACCCCCTAGTCGGTAAAAGGTCCCTAGGGACACCTTATCGAAATACCCTAATCTGCCGATAGACTCACGTGAGAAAGCTTGTTCCTGTGGCCGGCGGACCGGCGCTAGGTGAATTGTGGCATCACAGCCTCTAATCGAAAAGAAGCCTCGCGGCATCCGGCGCATTCTTCTGGCCGACGACAATTCGGTGAGCCGGAAAGTCGCGGTTCGAATGTTGACGCACCTGGGATACCAGGTGGAAACGGTCAGCAACGGGCCCGACGCCCTTCGGGCGGCAGAGCGGGGATTATATGACCTGATCGTGCTCGACACGGATCTGCCCGAGATGGATGGGTACGCAGTGACCCGGGGAATCCGAATCTTGCCGCAAGAAGCTGCCCGGCGGGTGCCAGTGATTGCCCTGATATCCGGCAGCACGCACGGTGATCGTGAGCTGCGCGAAGCGGCGGGAATCAACGATTACATCGCCAAGCCTCTGCGGGTACGGCCCGTGGCCGCGGTCATCGGCCGCTGGGATAACGCTGGTGGGACCGTTCCTCCGCCGATGTCCATCGATCGTGACATGTTGCACTCCTGTCTATCTGTGTTTGGCGACCAGAATCCGACGGTGCTCCAGGAACTCCTCGACCTGTTCCTCGGCTCGACACCTCCGCGGCTGGGTGAGATGTGGGAGGCGTTGGGCGTCGGTGACGCGAAGGCCATGCGCGAGCTGGCCCACGGTCTGCGTGGTTCGAGCGCGCAAGTGGGTGCGACGAACATGGCGCAAACTTGCGCGTCGATCGGAACGCTGGTCCGCAGTGGTTCACTGCAGGGAGTCCGCGAACTGCTGGACCAATTAGAGCTGGATTTCGAGCGAGCCCGGCGAGACCTGCAAACCATCGCCCGGGAAGGGTTGAGCGAGAGGCGGGAGGAGCAGGAGGCGCGTGATCGTACCGCCTTAGATTTAGCCGCTTTGCACGGGGCCTTAAGTGGCAAGCGGCTGGTGGCCTATACCAATCGTGAGGTCGGGATCAAACTGGATGAGGCATTCGCGAGCGTCGGATGCCGAGTGGAACAGATTTCGGATCCGGCGACGGCGGACAACGCGGACTTGTTCTTCTGGGAAGGCAATCTCGATGCTCTCGGGAAACTTCGCGAGGGCGGACTCCGTGTGCCGGTGATTGTGATGGCCACCAAACCCGAACTGGCGCTGCTCGAACGCTTACCTTCTCTGGATGCAGACTTTGTCGGGGAGCCGTTCAACACCGAGGATCTGCAGTTGCGTGCGTGTCTGCGTTTGAACAACGGGGAAGAATCGTCACAGGGGAACGGGGCGTCCGCGGACCGGATATTGGTGGCCGAAGACGATCCGCTGATCGCGCGCTTCCTGGTGAGCAATCTCGAGGGATCGGGGTTTCAAGTAACACTCGTTGGAGATGGCGACGCGGCCCTCGAGGCGCTCGCGAAGGAGCGCTTCGGACTCGCCGTGCTCGATATCAACATGCCTAAGGCCGATGGATACGCGGTTCTGTCGCAGATGCGGCTTCGCCCGGAAAGCCGTTCGATTCCGGTACTGATGCTCTCATCCCGCGTGCAAGAGCACGACATTGTAAGAGCATTCGAGCTGGGCGCGGACGACTACGTAACCAAGCCCTTCAATCCTCTGGAATTGGTGTCTCGCATTCGCCGTCTGATGCGTCGTCATTGAACAACATATGCTTCGCATCCTGTACTCCCGATATTGGCCCTTGCTGGCGAAGCTGATGCCTCTAGCTGCTTTCGTCATGTATTTGGGGGCGGTCCTGATGGTGGGCCGGCACTTGACCTTGGCGAATCCCTATTCCCGGTACGCCCTGGCCTGGGTCGTGGTTCAGTCCTCGACTCTATTCCTGGTAACGGCAGGACTGCTGGCGAACAAGTGGGTCGGGGTACGGCTCGCTGACCGCGCGCAACTTCGGGCAGATCGAATCGCGGAGCAGATGGTTGGCTTCGCTTTAAATAACCAGCCAGAAGCCGAATTGCTCCGTTATGCGCAGCGTTATCGGAAGGATTTTCTGAAAGTGTGGGAAGGATCGCTAACCAGCCTGAAGGGATCGGCGCGAGAGCGAGTCCTGGCCTTGCTGCCGATGACCGGTCTGGATCGGTTACTGCAGGCGAAAGTCGTGGGCTCCGATCCCGGCCAGGCAGTGTGGGCCATTTCTTTATTGCGAGAGCTCAAGCAGGCTGGCTCCTTGCAGACTATCGAAGAGGCTTTGCAGCATCCGGCCGAGACAGTGCGCGCCTCCGCGTGCTTCGCTCTCGCCGCGCATGGCTCCGATATCCAACAGGAGAAAGTTTTCGCTCTGTTGCCCGCACTTCCGTTCTGGCAGCGGATCGTACTGTTCCAGCAGATCCAGGACTCGCCCGCGTTGGAGAAGTATCTCTCTCTGACTTTCCGATCTCCCGATCGTACAGTGGTGCTGGCGGCTCTCGAATTCGTACTGAGCCGACAGCGGATCCAGTCGGTGGGTTCCGCAGCGGAGCTTGCGGCGTCGCCGGATTTGGAAGTGCGCATCAAATTTTTCAAGGCGCTGCCACTGCTAGCCACAGCGGAGGATCCCGCGAATCTGGCCGCGACCGGACTGTCGGATGTGGACTGGCGCGTTCGCGCCATGGCGGCCCGCGCTTGCGGATCGCTCCATTTGTCGTCCTTGACGGCGACCCTGGCAGCGAAGCTATCGATGTCGGAACAAGCTGCGGAAACCGGGCACATCGCGCGAGCGTTGGCGTCGCTCGGGGGCGAGTCGCTCCGGCGGCTCCGGTCCTTCACCAACTCCGACAATGATATGACGCGCGCCGTTACCGTGGAGGTTCTGGAAAAGGCGCTCCTGGCGCCGGGGGGCTCCCGGTGAGGACGGCCCTGCTTACCGCCGCAAACTGGTATGAAAGCTGGGTGATTTTCTACCTATTCGCCATCAGCGCCATCTACATGGTATTGTCGCTGACCGGGCTGGTAGATCTTCTGCGCCGGCGCTTCTTCCAATATGATCCCCTGGTGGAGCGCGCGGCCGAAATGTCATCGTTAATGCCGCCGGTTTCGATTCTCGCCCCGGCATACAACGAGGCCGCCAGCGTATGCCAGAGCGTCCGGGCGATGCTGGCGCTCAAGTATCCGGAATTTGAAGTGATCGTCATCAACGACGGATCCACAGACGATACGCTGCCGCTGCTGATACGGGAATTCCACCTTTATAAGTCGGCGCGCTACTTTGACCACACGCTTCCCAGCAATCCGATTCGGGCGGTTTATGAGTCGATCGACCCCATTCCGCTGGTGGTCATCGATAAGGAAAACGGCGGCAAGTCAGACGCGCTAAATTCCGGGCTGAATGTGGCTCGCTACCCGCTGGTTTGCGGCGTAGACGCCGACTCGGTCCTGGAAGAACACGCGTTGCTGAGCGCCGTCCGTCCTTTCCTCTACGATCCGGATCGGGTGCTGGCTGTGGGCGGGATTGTGCGTGTGGCCAACGGGTGTAAGGTGAGCGCGGGTCGCGTGACCGAAGTGGACCTGCCTAACTCATGGATTGCCCGGTTCCAGGTGGTCGAGTACCTGCGTGCGTTCCTGGGAGGACGAGTCGCCTTCAGCGCATACAATTGCCTGGTGGTTATTTCCGGAGCATTCGGACTTTTCTCGAAATCGGCTCTTCTGGCGGTGGGAGGGTATCGTACCGATACGGTGGGTGAAGACATGGAGCTGGTGATGCGGCTGCATCACTGGGCACGCGGCCAGGGCCGGGATTATCGCATCGTATTTGAGCCGAACCCCGTGTGCTGGACAGAAGTTCCGGAGTCGCTGGGCACCCTTCGCCGTCAGCGCAACCGATGGCAGCGCGGCACCATCGAGACTCTGTGGGCACATCGGGGAATGCTGCTGCGTCCGCGGTATGGCACGTTGGGAATGGCCGCATTCCCTTATTTCGTTTTATTCGAGATGTTCGGTCCGCTAGTGGAACTCACGGGATACGTGCTCACTTTGGTGGGGCTCGCCTTCGGGTTCTTCGCGTATGAAACCGCTTTTCTCTTTCTACTGGCCTCGATTTCGTTTGGCGTGCTTCTTTCAGTCGCATCGGTGGTGCTGGAGGAACTGACCCTGCGGCGCTATCCCAAGGTGCACGATCTGCTGCTGCTGGTGGTTTCGGGCGTCCTCGAAAGCCTTGGATTCCGCCAGCTTCTTACCATCTGGCGCGCGGGAGCGTTTCTAGATGTCCTGCGTGGCCGAACGGGATGGGGTTTCATGGAGCGCAAGGGGTTCGGGTAGGCGCGCTAAAGGCGTATTGATCCGGTTCTCGTTCCATCCCAGGTGAGAGCTACTGTATCGACAGGGTCTTCAGCACACTGATCTGACCCCCGACGTCCCCATAATTGACTTGACCACCACCCACCAGGCTGGGAACGAGGGTTTGTGCGGTTGTCCGAAGTTGTGCTGCGATTCCCGACGTGACTGTAGTTGCGGTCACCGTCAACGAGGCTACTTGGGTGGGAAATAGCATTGCAAGAGCGCCCTGCGGAATCGAGTACGTGCCTAAGCTCCCCGCCACCACGCAGGAAACCGTCACGGTCTCAGTGGTTGCCAATGATTGGCCCGTCGCAGTGATGACTACTGTATTGAAGCCGGTCCCCGACCAGTTGACAGTGAGCCCATTGGCGCGATTGATCCCGGTGATGGCATCCCAATTCGTCACAGTAAAACTTTGCGGGAGGGTCGCAGAAGCGGTGAAAGGGCCGACTTGCGTGCCGCCACTGCCACTTATCGTATAGGTGCCACCATCCGCGAGCGTGGTGCCGGTTGCAGCCCTAAAGAGATAGCTTGGACCGGTCTGACCGTTCGGGGTGGATTTCGGTACTATCGTGCCGGACGGTAAATTGGGTCCGCTTACCGTGATCGTCCCGGCGTCCAGATATGCATCCGGTAAGTACGGAGGTTTTGCAGGGTCTGTGATGTCGAGCACACTGCAAGCCCCGAAAGTTGGCGCCGAGAATGGGTACTGCCATTCGGCCTGTGTATAGCTAGAGAAATTGCCACCGATGCTTTCTGACGTCGTGGTCCCGATACTCGGGAGCGTAACGGTAACTTTTGCCACCGTAAACCCGCCCGCCACGAGGTTGCCGGATCCGCCGCCACCGCCACCTGTTCCGCCGCCGCCCCCCGTCGTAATGATGGGTGTACCGGTTTCGAAAAACACCGGCGCCGAGGTGACAGCCCCACTCGGATTGGCTCGCAGCGCGATGATCGAAATCGTACCCGAAGAAACGTAAAATTCCGCCAGTCCGCTCTTATTGGCGGTTTCCGGAAATTGCTGCGGCATCAGGAACGTGATCTGCCCTTGCGATGGCAGGGCCGGCACCGTGGCGGTGCTGGTGGTGCCATCCGAGGTCCGTAAGTTGACCGACACCGTTTCGGCGGATGCATTCGGGTTCACCAACGCAAGAGCCATGATCAAGCCGGATGTGTTGTCAAACGGCACTAGAATCCGGCTTGACGCCAAGACCGCGGGAGCCGTCGAATCCTGCGCACGGCCATCTGGCGACCGCGACGTGAAGATCGCGTAGCCCGAGACTCGTGAATCGGCGACCAGCTCCGCCCAGCCTTGAGAGAGATCCGTCGCGTTACCGGGGGTGCGCAAAAAAATCGAGGAACCCGCAGGAATGGTGAAACTCAATGGCGAGCTGTCTTGAAAGGGTGGATTCCAGGGTGTCGTCACCCCGGCCCCGTTCGGGACGGCCTGTTTGAAATTCAAGGTGACCGGCAGGTCGCCTGTCGCCGTGTTGGTAAGGACAATCGTGGTCGCCCAGCCTGCGCCGTCGGCAACCTGCGGGATCACCTGGGTCTGGGGTGCGGAGGTTTGCGAAGTGTTGGGAGCACCGATGATCGGATTCCCGCTCTGGAGATACACGGGCGCGGCAGTGAAAGCGCTCCCATTAGCCCGCAAGGCAATGATGGAGATGGATCCGGACGCAACGTAGAACTCGGCCAATCCGCTCTTGCCCGTGGTTCCAGGAAATTGTTGAGCCAAGAGGAACGTCGTCTGACCTTTCGCGGGCAGGGTCGGCAGAGTGCCCGAAAGAGTGCCGTCCGAGGTTCGAATATTGACCTGAACGGTTTCGGCGGCGTTGGTCGGATTCGCCACGGCGAAAGCGGAGACGAAAGTGGAGGTGTTGTCAAACGGTATCAGGATGCGGCTGGCCGCCGAAACGGCGGGCGCGGTGCCGTCCTGCGCGGGTCCCGCCGCACGGTCCGTGAAGATAGCGTAGCCCGTTATTCCAGCAGGTGCGTCAAGCTGGCCCCATCCCTGCGTCAGGGTCGCGGACGTGCCGGGAGTGTGGAGGAAAAGCGTCGAACCGGCGGGCAGGCTGATACTCGATAAAGAAACACTTTCGAGAAATGGCGGAGTCCATGGCTTGATCGCGCTGGTTGTCGTGTCCATGAAGGTCAGCGTCAC
>Ga0105240_10003071_pt1 | contig 26225 bp, 23 predicted proteins | sample KBSC54metaG_FD_80426 | JGI IMG/M metagenome (GOLD analysis project Ga0105240, IMG submission 80426) | Corn rhizosphere microbial communities from Kellogg Biological Station, Michigan, USA - KBS C5-4 metaG | ecosystem: Host-associated > Plants > Roots > Rhizosphere > Soil | place: Michigan, USA...
AAACAACTCATCCAAACCGTCCGCGATTACGACAACCACGAGGCGAAACAAGCCAAAGCAGCCGCGAAAATCCTCGACGACCTGATCAAAGCCGAGGAACCCTTAGACACGAAAGACACGAAAACCCCATTCAACAGTTCGTTTTGTAATCCCGCCCCGACCAACGCCGGCCTGACACCGCGGAACGCCGCCTGCCCCTGCGGATCGGGTGAAAAATACAAACGCTGCTGCGGAAAGGGCGCCCCGCCCGTCCTCGGCCGCGCCGCTTAACCCAAATCCGGGGTCGATTTCAAAAACCACGACAAAACGCAAACCGCAACTGTGCCCGCGGCCCGCGGATCTTACGCGTAAAGCCCCCGCAAACGCATAGCCGACCCAACCCGATCCAGCGCCAGCATATAAGCAGCGGTCCGGTTATCCACCTGATGCTTCTCCCCATACCCCGTGACCGATTCAAAGCTCCCCACCATGATCTCCTGCAGTCGCGTATTGACCAGATCCTCGTTCCAGAAGAAACCCTGCCGGTCCTGCACCCACTCGAAGTAAGACACCGTCACGCCGCCCGCATTCGCCAGAATATCCGGAATCACGAAAATCCCTTTATTCGCAAGAGTCTCGTCCGCAATTGCCGTAGTCGGCCCGTTCGCGCCCTCGCAAAGAATCCGGCATTTCAATCGCCCGGCGTTCTCAGACGTGATCACATTCTCGGTAGCCGCGGGCACCAGAACATCGCATTTGAGCAGCATCGCCTCACCTTTATCGATGTCCTCGCCCCCATCGAATTTACTGATCCGCCCGGTCTCGGTGCGATGCCTCATCAGAGCCTCAATATCGAGTCCCTGCCCGTTGTAAACCGCCCCGTAATACTCCACAATCGCGATAATCTTAAACCCGCGCGCCGCCATCAGCCGAGCCGCCATGCCGCCGACATTCCCGAACCCCTGAATCACCACGCGCGTCTCTTCCGCCTTCATCCCAAACTTCTTCAGAGCTTCCAGCGTCACAATCATGCAGCCCCGCCCGGTAGCCTCCCGCCTGCCGCGCGACCCGCCAAGTTCCATCGGCTTGCCCGTCACCACGGCCGTGGTCGCATGCCCCACATGCATCGCATACGTGTCCATAATCCAGGCCATCACCTGCTCATTGGTGTTCATGTCGGGCGCGGGAACGTCGCGCTCCGGTCCGATCATCTCGATGATCCCCGCCGTGTATCGGCGCGTCAGCCGCTCAAGCTCCCGGTTCGACAGCAGCAGCGGATTGCAAATGACCCCGCCTTTCGCGCCGCCAAAAGGAATGTTCACCACCGCGCACTTCCACGTCATCCAGGAAGCCAGCGCGCGAACCTCATCCAGCGAGACATCAGGCGCATAGCGTATACCGCCCTTCCCGGGACCCCGCGCTATCGAATGCTGTACACGATATCCCGTGAACACTTCCACGCGGCCATCGTCCATCTCCACGGGGATGTTGACCGTGATCTCGCGCGCCGGGGCCTTCAGCACCTTGCGGATGCCCTCGTCCAGCTTCAGCTTGTCAGCCGCGCGATCGAAGCGGATTTCCGCCGCCACCCACGGATTCTTCTCGTCTGTCAGGGACAACGTGGTCACCGTCATTTGTTTTCTCCATTCAGCACCGCCTCGAGTGCCTTGCGGACAGGCGGATCGAACTGCGCTTCCACCTCGTCACCCTTCTCCACGCCGAAACTCAGGTTGTAGATTTCGGTCTTGAGACGCGACGCCACAAAGTCGTGGTTCGTCACCCATTCCCGCAACGAAGGCTGAATCTGGCGCGCCGCCAGCCACGCCTGAAACTGATCAATCACCTGAGGAGGCATCTGCCAGCCTGGCTCGATCTTATGTTCGTGGATGTACTCGTTTGCAAACGTGGTGAACGAGCCCGTGCCTTCCAGCACGTTCCGCAGTTGTGTCATCTCCACGGGATACGCCGCGATGTCGGGAACTATTCCGCCCCCGCCGGGCACCGGGCGACCGCTGTCCGTCTTGAAATCGGTGCGTTCGTTCGGATGCGCCGCAGTGGCGCCAAGAGCAAAGTCCGCCGTCTTGAACGCCTTCTGAATCGAGCGACCCGAAGGAATGTAATAGAGCGCGGTCGTCAATGCCAGACCAGTCCCTTCCGCCAAAGGAAACACGCTCTGAACCAAGCCTTTGCCAAAGCTGGGCTCGCCGACAATGGTGGCGCGATCGTGGTCCTGCAAAGCGCCGGATACAATCTCGGATGCGCTCGCGGTCTTGCCGTTTACAATCACGGCAATGGGGAAAGTGTAAGGGCTGGTGCCGGCAGGAACGCGCTCGATCTTTTCCGGAACATTCCGCCCTTTCACCGACAGAATCATTTGCCCCGGCTTCAAAAAGTAAGATGCGGTTTCAAGAGCGGCAGTCATCAGCCCGCCAGGGTTGTTCCGCAGATCGAGTACAAGGCCTTTCAGCTTTCTGCCGCCCAGCTTCTCGATCCCCTCCCGAATCTGTATCGCTGTCTTCTCTTCAAAACTGGCGACCCGTATATATCCAATTCCAGGCTGCAGTTCAAACACGCGTTCCACGCTCGATGACTGCATATCCTCCGGTATCAGCGTCAGTTCCGAAATCCGAGTGTTCCCCGGATGGCGCACCACAATCTGCGCGGGTTTTTGCTTCGACTCGTTCAGCAACTCCACAATCTGATCGAGTTCCAGACGGTCAAGCCGATAGTTATTGACTGCGAGAATTTCATCGCCCGGCATCATTCCCGCCTTGGCGGAGGGCGTGTTCGGCAGCGTCTGCAAAACCAGCACTCGGCCCGGCAGTATGGAAACCACGGTTCCAAACCCCTTGCGGGTGGATGTCTCCATCTGCTTCAACTGCCCGTATTGATCCGGATCGAAGAACGACGAGTGCGGATCGAGATGTCTTAGCAGCCCCGGAATTACGCCCTGATAAAAGGTTTGATCGACGTTGATCGGGTCGGCCGAGTTCTGCTCCAGAATACGGTAGACATCAATGAACCGCTTCATCGCCGCTTCGTCGGTCGATTGCGCATAAGTTCTGGATTGACACAGCAGTACAAGGCAGGTGGTCAGGAGAGCGGTAATACGTTTATTCATCGGGTCGCGAAACGAGGTGCCGCCCTTATTATGGCGGATCGCCGGCCACTCTCACGCAGTTGCCTTTTCCGCCGCCAGATACCCCACACACATCAGCGCCAAAAACATCGCCAGCACTTCCGAATCATTGAGGTTGTATTCCATAACCCCGACGATCATCGTCCCGATGATGCACGAAATCGCCGCCTGCAAAAGGAAACGTGTATCCGACCTCCCCGGCGGTAATCGCAAGAGCGCCCGACGGAAATCCCAAAGGGCCATAACCATCGCGAACGTAATCAGCAGCGTCGCCGGGATGCCGCGTTCCGCTGCGTATTGAATGTAGATGTTGTGCAGGTGTTGATAAAATCCGTCAGGCAGCGGTTTCCTGATGTCCGCGGGCAGATAAGCGAAGAACACCTTATCCTTCCGGATCTCATCGGGACCCACTCCGACAATCGGGTGAGCCTTAATCATTTCCCAACCCGTGCGCCAGCAGATCTTGCGATGAGTATTCGAGTCCGTTGTTTTTTCAGGATCGATGATCGATTTGGCCCTCTTCTGAATTGCGGCGGGAGCCACCAGCAAGCCCAGCGCAAGCGCAAACGGCATCGCCGCCGCAGCCCATTTCCGCCAGCACCAGAGCAGATAAAATCCGCCCGCAATCGCCGCAATCCAAACCGAACGCGTGTCGCTTGCCACCAGCGCCAAACCCACTGTGATTACCCCCGGGATAATCAGCCACAGGCTTTTCCTCGACTTCGGCGCGAATAACAGAAATGCCCCAAGCAGAAGCAGCACGAACAACTCCTGCCCCGAAAACGTCATCCAATGGCTCATGAACCCGCGAATCCGGTCCGAAATGTAGAAGTGATAAAAATCCCTGTGCGTATCTCGCGCGTAAATTACATCTTTCACGAATTGCACCAGACCCCGACCCGCCGTAAACGTGCCAATCGCCATCCATCCGAGGGTTAGCCATTTGGCCGTATCGACACTGCGTACGCTTGAAAAGATGACCAGCATGGTCACGAACACAAACATCTTGCGAATCTGATCGAGCCCGCCGCCAGGGTCGGGCGAGAACGCCAGCGCAATGAACGTCCATATCAGAAACAGGCCAAGCGGCATCGCGATTCGCGGCCAGCGCAACGGCAGGCCCGACAGCAGCAAAACGCCGAGCGCAATCGCGAGCAGAATCTGCGAGACAGAAATCCCCAGCAGAATCGTGAGCGCCGATGCGCACCCCAGCCAAAGGCTCAGCTTCTTAAGGTATGGTGGAGGGATCAACCACTGTTAGGATGCCATGATCCGACTAACCTTTGCCGCCGGCCTGATCCTGTTCGCTGCCCTTCTGGTTCTGAACGCCCCCGGGAAGCCGCGCCTTCCGGTCTTTCCCTCACGAACATGACCGGCGAAAAGGTACACCTGAAAGACCTTCGCGGCAAGCCGGTGGTCGTCAATTTCTGGGCGACCTGGTGCGGCCCTTGTCGCGAAGAGATGCCCATGTTGGTGGAAGCGGAAAAGGTCTGGCGGCCCAAAGGTGTGGCGTTCATCGGCGCTTCTCTCGACGACAGCAAGACGAAGAAGGATGTCCCGGCATTCGTCAACCAGTTCCGCATTAATTTCCCCATCTGGACCGGCGCCACACTCACAGATCTGGCTAAGTTTCATCTCGGTAATGCTGTTCCGGACACCGCTATCCTCGACGCGGATGGGATCGTTGCTTTTCGGGTTAAAGGCGAGATCCGGCGCGAAGAGTTGGAGGCTCGGCTTGCCTGGCTCACGGGAGACCGCACCGGAACCGCCCCCGAACTCCTCGTTACTCACCTCAGCCAGTAGTGTTTTTACATTATTGTGCCCGCGAGTCACACCGAATAGGCTCTAACGTATGACCCGCGCGCCCCTTCTACTCGCAGTTGCCTTTGCTCTTGCCCAGGCAGCCGCCCAATCCGCCTACGCGCAGGGTTGCGTGGTTTCTCGTTCCAACGGAGAAGTCGGCGGCCCCACCAGCGAGGGCGGCTATCTCAACCCGGGCGAGTTCGATATCAACATCGGTTATCGCCACCAGTTTTCGTTCCGGCACTTCGTCGGTGACGTGGAGCAGAAACAACGAATTGCCAACGGCAATCAGGTGATGAACAAACTGAATCTCGAAAACGTGGCGGTCACTTACCAAATCACGGATCGCTTCAGCGCTACCGCGATTCTGCCGGTGATGTCCGCCAGCCGTCATACCCACAACTCGCCGATCACCTACACAACAGCCGGTATTGGCGACATGGCTTTCATGGCGAACGGCTGGCTTTGGAATCCGAAAGAGAATACGCGCGGCAACGTTCAACTCGGTGTCGGTTTTCTCATCCCATCGGGGCGCAGCAATCTGACGAATGTAGTGGATGCTCTCGACGGCAAGGGTCCGCAAACGAAGTATGTCGATTATTCCGTGCAGCCCGGTCAGGGCGGATGGGGCGTTCCCTTCCAATGGGCGGCGTACAAGAATATTAAGAGCTATCAGGCGTACTTCAACGGCAGCTACACCGCGATGGTGCGGGACCTGAATACCAGCTATATGCGGAGCACCACCGTGAACGCCGTAACGAAGAGCCAGTACACCGGAATCTCCGACCAATACCTGCTCGAAGCGGGAGTCGCCCACGCCGTGCCCCACGTAACAGGATTGACCGCCACGTTCGGTCCGCGCTGGGAAGGCGTGCCATCGCGCAATCTCTTTCCCGCCGATAACCTGGGCTTCCGCCGTCCCGGCTACGCAGTATCGCTCGAACCGGGTTTGCAGTATGTCCATGGCCGGTCGGTCTTCTCAGGCGAGATCGGGCGCGCAATCCATCGCGATCGCACCCAAAGCTATCCGGACGTTTTAACCGGCGGACACGGTGATGCCGCGTTTGCCGATTGGGTTTGGCTGGCGAGCTACTCTTTCCGATTCTCAGGACCGGGACACCGCCCGGCGCATCATCATCAGGACATGACGCCGGCCGACCAGCCAAGCGCGCACAAGTCTGTCGCCACGGTCGCCGCCAGGTAGGCTTACCGGGAGGCGCCCAGCAAGAGCCGCGACTCCAGCTTCTCCCGGTGATTTTTGGTCAGCGTGAGTTCTGTGCCGTCGCGCAGGATTACCCGATAATCGCCCCGGAACCAGGGCTGCAGTTCCTTAATCCGGTCGAGGTTCACGATCGCCGACCGGTGTACCCGCAGGAAGTTCGACGGGTTCAGCCGCGCTTCGAGTTCACTCATCGTTTCCCGGACCACATGAGTCTCGCGACCGCAGTGCAGACACGCATAGTTGTCCGAAGCCTCGATCCAGTCGATTTCGTCCAGTTTCACGAACACAACCCTGCCGTTGTTGCGCACGGCGATCCGGTCCGGCGCGGGCTGTGTTCTTGCCGACGAATTTCGCGACAGACTTTCGACGAGCTCAAACAACCGGTGGTCGGATGCTCCGGACCTCTCCAGCAATATTCGGGCTTTCGCTCTCTGCAGCGATTCCAAAAAACGACGCCCGTCGAACGGCTTCAGAAGGTAATCGAACGCATGGACTTCAAAGGCGCGGATCGCATAATCGTCGTATGCGGATGTGAAGATGATCAGCGGCTTCAGTTCGGTTAGCGCGCCGATCACCTCGAATCCATCAAGTTCGGGCATCTGAACATCAAGGAATAGAATGTCCGGGCGCGACCTCGTTAAAGCGATCACTGCTTCCGCGCCGTTCGCGCACTCCCCGATCACTTCGCATTCCGGTTCCAGAGTAAGCAGCCTGCGAATACGCCTCCGCGACAGCCGCTCGTCATCAACGATCAATACTTTGAAGTTCGACATTATCCCCACCCTGATTCTGTTCTGCCTGTTCCCGGAACGGGATCGTGATTCGGGCCTCTACTCCCCCCGTCGGGAGGTTCCGAAGAACAAGCGACTGTTGCGGCCCATAAAGCGATTCAAGCCGCCCGCGCGTAATGGCCAACCCCATCCCCTCATGAAGGGGTTTTCCGGGGTCCACCTGAAATCCAACTCCGTTGTCCGTAATACGGAGCACAAGCGTATCGCCGAAGCGCTCGGCGGCGATTGAAACCCAGCCCGGCCCGGCACGCTTACCGACGCCGTGCCGCAAGGCATTTTCGACGAGAGGCTGCAGCACGAGGTTGGGCACTGTGGCCTCGTGAAGAGCGGCCGGGACGTCGTAATGAACCCGCAGACGGTCCTCGAAGCGCGCCCTCTCAATCTCAAGGTAAAGATCCAGAATTCGAAGTTCCTCTCGCAGCGGCGCCTCATGAATGGTGCTGTTCGCCAGAAACAATCGCAGTAATTCACCCAAACGTGTAATGGTTCTGTCCGCCATTTCCGGATCTTCATGCACCAGCGCCGTTATGGTGTGGAGCGTGTTGAACAGAAAGTGCGGATGCAACTGCATCTTGAGGGCCTGCAGCTGGGCCTGAATCAACTGCGTTTGCAATTGTGAGGCCTTTATTAAGCCCGATTGATAGCGTTGATAGTAAATCAGCGCGTGTTCCACAAGCACCACCACGGCATAGAGCAGCGTACCCGTGTCGTAATTGCTTTCAACCGACCGAAACAGCTTTGTCCACGAAAAATCGCGGAATGGCGACGTTGTGGGTTCCGTGATCAGGTCGAATACAACCTTGATAACGGGAACCAGAACCGCAACAATCGCAACGTGTATCGCGAGATTTCGGGGCCACTTTTCGCGTTCGAAACGGTAGCGTCGGGCGAACCAGAGGATCAGAGGAGTAAAGGCGCCCCACAGATAGGCGTACGTCAGCTCGAAACGAAAGCTGTCGCTCCAGGACATGGGGGTTTTGCTTGCGGCATACCAATGGTGAGCCTGCCACGCGCACAGAGCGCCGTAAGCGGTCCAGGCCCCGAACAACAGGCCCAGTTTGATAAGAGTGAGCCTCGGGAAGCGTGGCCGCATAGGGCTTTGAATCATATACGCACCAGTCGTTGCTTGGTTCCGCTTTTAGCGGCTTCGAGATCATTTTTTGGATGTCTGCTGACCGACCTCGAACACCCTTGAGCGGTGGTGGTGTTCGCTGACGGGACGTGGCTGTCCGCTTTCAGCATGACCCGAGGTTAGACGCCGTGGAGTCCAATGCGAACGGCCTTTGGGACGAAAACGCCGCCACACGGGGTGAAACCGCGCGAGGCGGCTTGAAACCGGCGAGAGTTTTCGTAATAGACTTATGATCTGTTTGGAGCGACGTCGCAGTTCATTGTCACGGAGCTGAAACCGCGACTTCGCGGTGACGTCTTCCGTCCATAGTCGTCGCGCTAATCTGGTAAGCACATTTGAGATTTAACCGACAATATCGCAGTTGCGTTCTGGTTTCCGCTGCGCTGTTGGCGGCGTCAGCGGCGACTGCGCAGGTCATTGAGTACGAGGCCAACGGGCTCAAGTATCAGACCGAGACGCGCAAAGGGCTTACGGTTATCGTTACGCATCTGCCGAATCACGTTGCCGGGTTCGGACTTATTCAGGTTTCCATTTCAAACGGCTCTCAAATCTATTGGACAGTGAAGCCCGAAGCATTTTCCTATGTACACGGGGAGCAGATCGTGTCCGGGCTGCCCGCCTCTCAGGTGGTGGATTTGCTGCTCGACCGCGCCTCGCACGCGGATGTGGTGAAACTGGTGACCTCGTACGAAGGGGCTCTGTATGGAATCCCGCACATGCGTTCCACCAACGGCTATGAACAACGCCGGCAGAATGCGATGGCGTATGGCATGCCGACCCGCCTGAAAGCTGCCGCTACCGCCTCTGCCATCGCCCTTGGCCAGACGCGCCTTGCGCCCGGGCAATCCACCGACGGAGCGGTTTTCATCCCGCTTTCACACGAGATGAAAACCCTGAGCGGAGGACATCTGTTGTTCCGGTGCGAAGGCGAGATCTTCGAGTTCAACCCAGATTAGCCCCCGCGCCGGACCGGCACACCGTTACTTCTTTGCTTTGATATCGGCCAGCAGACGCTCGATCTCATCGTGCTTTTCGAGCGCCGCAAACCGATCGTCGATGTCATCGCCCAGCAGTTCCGTGCGCGCCTGGGTCACGGCTTCGGCACGGTTCACCTTTTGCCCCATCCGGTCCCAGGCCGAAGACGCCGCATTACCATTCATTCCCAGCGATGCTTCCGCCGCGGTGCCTGCCGCCCGGGTACGCCGGTGACGGGCCAGCAAAAGATCGCTTTTGCCGCGCGCTTCCGCCAGTTTTCCTTCCAAATTGCGCAGAGCGGTCTTGAGATTTTCCACCTGCACCTTCTGGTCGCTAATTTGCTCGTCGAAGCTTTCGGCAAGCTTCTTGCTTTCGAGTGAGCGATCGATCGCCACGCGCGCCAAATCATCCTGTTGCTTAGCGACGGCCAGTTCGGCCTTGCGCATCCACTCGAGTTGCCGCTGAGTATTTTCAGCCGCCCGCCGCTCCAGCAGGTGCAGGTCGGCGATGCTGATCGCCACCTGCGTTTTCACCTGCATCATCTGATTCTCCATGTCAAGAATCACCTGCTTCACCATCTTTTCCGGATCTTCCGCCTTGTCCACCAAGTCATTCAGATTGGCTCGCAGCAAGGTCCCCACTCGTTCTAAAAGTGCCATGATATTGCTCCTTTCCCGACTACTACTTATCCGTCGCGCTCTTTTCAACCGCAAGACTGCTGTCCGCAACCTTGCCATTTCCATCGCCGCCAAGCCGTTTCACTCCCGCGAACAGCTCTGACATCTGCATACCCGACAGGGTTTCGAACAGGGCGGGCACCTGGGCCGCCATTTTAGTGAGATCGCCGGTGATCTTATTCATGCCGGCTGTGTCGCCGCCTGTCGATACCACGGTGATCTTCTCGATGTTGGCCAGGGGCGCGGCCAACTCTTTCACGATCTGCGGCATCATACTGATGAGCTTGTCGACCACGGCCGCCTGGTTGTATTCCTGGTAGGCTTCGGCCTTCACGTTCATGGCTCTTGCTTCCGCTTCGCCCTTCTTGAATGTGATCTCGGCTTCCGCTTCGCCAACCGAGCGGATCGCCGTCGCATGACCTTCGGCTTCGTAGATCGATTTCTGTTTCTCTGCCGAGGCAAGTGTTTCAATGCGGCGCCGCTCGATTTCGGCGCCCTTTAGGACCGTTGCGATGAGTTCGCGTTCGCGGCGCTGAATTTCGGCATCCTGCACCAGAATTTCGTGTTCCTTTTCGATCTGCTGAATCTTGACCTGCTCCGCCACGACCTGCTGTTGCATTACGTTGGTCTGGATCTCATACGCCTTATCGGCCTGTGCCTGCTGGCGCTTCACGGTTTCGAGATACTCCGCTTTCTTAATTTCCAGATCGCGCTGCGCTTCCGATTGCTTGGTTAGAGACAGAGTCTCCGCGAGCACCCGCTCCTGGTCCGCCTGAGCTTTAGAAATGGCGGATTCGCGCAGCGCATTTGCGCGCCGGATCGCTGTATCGCGCTCTGCTTCGGCGGCGGCCACATCCGCATCGCGTTTGATGCGCGCGATATCCGGACGGCCCATGTTCGCGATGTACTCGTTTTTATCGCGGACCTCTTTGATGGTGAACGAAATTACTTCGAGCCCCATCTTGTTGATATCGGCCGCACAGGTGGAGCGCATTCTGTCGCCCACCATCTCGGGCTCCTTGACGATCGATTCCACCGTCAACTGACCGATGATGCCGCGGAGATGACCTTCCATGACAAGCCGAATCAGCGATTCACGATCCTGATCCGTCTTCGTGAGGAACTGCTCCGCGGCGGTTTGAATCGATTCGGGATCCGACTTTACTTTGATCTGTGCCACAGCTTCAACAGTGACCGCGACGCCCTGCTTGGTGTACAAATCCTGTTGAGGCGCCACGTCAAAAGACATCAGCTCCAGTGACAGTTCGCGGCAGTTTTCGATCATCGGGAAAATGACCGTGCCCCGGCCCTTAATAATCCGGGTGCCGCGGAAACCATAGACAATCAGCGCCTGGTGCGGGCCGGCCTTGCGGAACAGCCGCGCAAAGATGCTGATAAGAAATAAAAACGCCAGCGCCATCAGCGCCACAATCACCACAATTTGCAACGGATTCATACTCTTCTTTTCGAACGTCCTTTGGACCTGTGCTTATTGCTCAGGCCGTTAACTCGTCCCACTCCCGCACGTACGCAATGCCGTTCTCATAGCGGGTTACCACCACTTCTTTGCCGGTTGGAATCGCCGAGCCATTTTCACTGCGAATCGGAACAGCCGCCCGGCGGCCCTGCTGTACAAAAATCATTTCGCCCGTTCCACTGGGGAGAACCGGGCTGGAAACTTTGCCGAGGGTGCCTTCGACGCGATAATCCGCCGGATCGAGCGGCTTATCGCCAGGGGCAAGCACTCTCGCGGTGAACAGAAAGATTAGAGTTGCGCCGGCGAAGCCCACCAGGCTCGCGATCATGACGACCACCACCAACCCGACACCGCCCCAGTTGATCAGGATGTAGCCGGCTCCGCCAAACCACGTGAGGAACGCGGCGACCGTGCCGAAGTTGAACTTTGAAACACCCCCGCTGGTTCCGTGATGTGGGTGCAGCCCGTGAGCATGGTGTACATGCAGATGCAGATGCGTGGACCCGGCGAGGAACGCCACGAGGCACAACACAAACCCAAACGCGAAACATCCAAGAAAAAATAATTCCCAGGTCATCAGCTTTCCTTTGGTTTTAGAACATCAAACAATCGATCTAACAGGCCCGGATTCTCCAGAATCAGGCATAGCAGCATGAGGCAGCGGCGCGAATCCGGATGCTTGGCGAGCGCGATCAAAGCCTGCCGAAGCCCCGGGTCGTTACGGAACCGTTCCGCCCCGCTTATGAGCCAAAGATCCAGCTTGTCTTCGAGCGCTCCAACGTCGGAGATCAGTTCCGTCGAATAACCTTCCGGGTCGTCTACCAAATAGCCCGGATGAACTTTGAAAAACTTAGCGAGCAGCATTCGGCTCGTGTTCGTCAGATGCGGCCGCGCGCCGCTTTCGATCTGCGAGAGGAACGACTGCGATAACGGCTTTTTCAAGTCCTTCTTAATTGCGAAAACCACTTCCTGCTGGGTCATGGCACGGTCGAGGCCCCGAAGAGCGCCTTCGACTTCCCGCAGGTACCGGATCTTCTCGCCCAGCCTCATAATTGCAATCTGTGATAATCGTATTGCAATTTGCGATTTGCGTCAAGAGGAATTTTTGGCTGGATGTGAAAAAAGTCAAAAGCGTACCGCGCCAGAGCGCTAATCCGCCAAAAGAACGCTATGGTTTGGGGTTTTTGGGCTTGGGCCCTGCTGGACCGCTTACCAGCTTGTAGACATCGCGCTTTGAGAGACCTCGCTCACGCGCTACTGTCTTGATGGCGTCCATCCGGCTTACTCCCGCGCTGACAAGAAGTCCGATGGCCTCATCCGCGGGAGTGGCGTCCGCCTTTGGTTCAGTTGCCTTGGCGATGAGTACGACGAACTCGCCCTTTACGACGTCGCGGGCGGAGAGTTTCGTCAGGATTTCAGACGCGGTTCCCCGGAGAACTTCTTCATGGAGTTTCGTCAGTTCCCGTCCCACAGCGACATCGCGCTGCGCGAACACCATCGCTATATCCGCCAGCGTTTCGAGGATCCGATGCGGGGCTTCATAGAAAATCAGGGTCGCGGCTTCATCGGACAGGGATTGCAGGACCTTGATTCTTTGGCCCGATCTGGGAGGCAGAAAACCGCCGAAGTGGAACTGGTCGGTTGGGAGCCCGGATGCGACCAGCGCTGCCAGCAATGCGGAAGCCCCAGGCACCGGTTCCACGCGGATTCCCGCATGCATCAGCCCGCGCACCAGGCGAAAACCGGGGTCGGAAAGGAGCGGTGTTCCGGCATCTGAAACGATGGCGCCGTTCTCGCCGTTCTGAAGACGGGCAAACAGTTCCGGGGCGCGTTCCGCTTCGTTATGTTCGTGGCAGCTGATTGTTTTGGTCGAAATCCCGTAGTGCTGCAGCAGGTGCCCCGTGGTGCGGGTGTCTTCGCAGGCGATCCAATCCACTTCCTTCAGAATTCGAACCGCCCGGTACGTCATATCTTCCAGGTTCCCGATGGGCGTCGAGACCACATAGAGGCGACCAGGCATAAGTCGAGTATAGGCTAAATCAGATCAAGGACCATTTTCGTCCATGATGTTTTGTTATACTGACTTTGCAACTCAGTTGCCGCTATGCTGCAAACCTTCGTGATCACGCTGCGTGAGGGCGTCGAAGCCGCTTTGGTGATCGCCATCGCCGTCGCGTACCTCAAGAAAACCGGTCGCGCCGGCATGTTGTCCACTGTTTACTACGCGCTGCTAACTGCCCTATTTGCCTGTTTTATAGCGGCATGGGGCTTCACCAAAATCAATATCAGCGCCGATTCATATGAAGGTTATACACTGCTGCTCAGCGCCGCTTTCGTGTTCAGTATGGTGGTCTGGATGAACAGGCACGGGCGCAAGCTGAAAGGCGAGATTGAAACCAAGTTGCAGGAAGGCGGCACGGGGCGGCTGGGAGTTTTCCTGTTTGTGTTCCTGATGATTTTTCGCGAGGGCCTCGAAACGGTGTTGCTGCTTTGGGCCGTTCGGCTGGATACAGCGGGCATTCTTCAGTGGACTGCCGCGCTGGGGGGCGCCACCCTTGCGGCCCTGTTCGGCGTAAGTTTCGTGCGCGGAACCATTCGCGTGAATCTTCGGCAGTTCTTTCAGATGACCACGGTCATTTTGATGGTCGTCGTGGTCCAACTCACCATCACGGGTCTGCACGAGCTTTCGGAAGCGCGAATTATCCCCAGCAGCAAGACTGAGATGGCAGTGATTGGCCCGGTGGTTAAGAACGACATTTTCTTTTTCATCACAATCCTGGCCCTTGCCGGCGCAATGATGCTGATGGAGTGGCGGAAGCGCCGCGGACCTAAGACAGAGGGTCTGGAAGGTGTAGCGCTCAGGAAGGCAAACTGGATCGCGCGCAGGGAGCGTATGTGGATGACGGCATCCTGCATGGCTTCCAGCGTCTTTATCCTTTTGATCACCGCCGAATTCATTTACGCGAGGCAAGCCACAGCGCTTTCCGCCGCTGTCCCGGTGACGTTCGAGGACCATGCTGTTCGCGTCTCGGTCGCCTCCGTTTCCGATGGCAATCTGCACCGATTCGCAGTGGACGATCAGGGCGTTCACGTACGGTTTATCGTGATTCAAAAACCGGACCGCTCGCTTGCTGTCGCTTTCGATGCCTGTCAGATTTGCGGGACGAAAGGCTATTACCAGAAGGGCGCCGAGGTCATTTGCGCCAACTGCGCTTCCGATATCGTGATTGCCACCATCGGAACTCCGGGGGGCTGTAATCCGATTCCGCTGAAGTCTCGCATTGAGGGCGGAACCCTGGTGATTGACGAAGCCGCTCTCGAAGGCGGTGTCGCGACATTTCGGAAGGGCTGACATGATCGTCCGCTTTGTCAAAGATTCTTTGAGGCGCGCGCCGCGGCGCAAAGCACTGATCGTCGCCGCGATCGCCATGGGGTCCGCGGTAGCGACTTCCATGCTGGGCGTCATGCTCTCGATCGGCGATAAGGTGAACCGTGAATTGCGGAGCGCCGGCGCAAATATTGTAGTTACGGGCAGAGCGGCGTCTGTTACGGGCGGCATTGGGAATGTAACGGCCAAAGCGGGGACTGGTTACATTGCGGAGTCGGATATCCCGAAAATCAAAAACATTTTCTGGGGGTTGAATATCGTCGGGATAGCACCTTCGCTGGCTGCGCAGGATAAAACGTTGCGGGTCAGCGGAGTCGATTTCAAAGCGCTGCGAACGGTGAATCCCGCGTGGTCTGTGGTCGGTCGCTGGGCTGAGGATATGTCGAACGACTGCATGGTTGGGGAGGGCATCTCGCAACGTGAACACTGGAAACTGAAGCAGGATATTACGGTGCTCGGCGCGCCGTGCAAAATCTCCGGTGTAGTCTCTTCGGGCGATGAAGCGGATGACCAAATTCTGTTACCTCTCAAGCGTGTTCAGGAACTGGCCGGGCACACCGGCGTGGTTGATCGGATCGATGTCGCGGCACTGACTAAGCCAGAAGACGACTTCGCCCGCAAAGATCCCAGACTCATGACAGCCGCGGAATTCGAGCGATGGAACTGCACGAATTATGTAGTTTCCATCGCACACGAAATTGAAGAGGCGCTTCCTGGCACGCAGGCCCGGCCGGTCCGGCGGGTGGCGGACTCCGAAGGCAAGGTTCTCGACAAAGTGGGTGGTCTGATGGGCCTGATTACTCTGGCTGCTCTGTTCTCCGCCGGGCTTACGGTTTGGAGCCTCACCGCGACAACCATGATTGAGCGCCGGGGTGAAATCGCGATCATGCAGGCTATCGGCGGGTCGCGCTCGCTGATCGCGCTGCTTCTTGGACTCGAGATCGCCATGGTCGGCTTTCTGGGCGGCATCGTGGGGGCGTTCACAGGCGTTGGCCTGGCGCATTTTGTGGGTCAATCCGTCTTCAGCGATGCTATCGAAATATCGCCCGTCTTACCATTCGTAATTATCGCCGCTGCTGTTCTGGTTGCGCTCGCCGGCGCTGCTCAGCCGCTTCGTCGGGCTCTACTGCTGGAGCCGGCCAGTATTTTGCGGGAGGGCGTCTAGTTGTTCATCCGGTTTACGCTGCGGGGTCTGCAATACCGCAAACAGCGCTTGCTGCTGGCCTTTGCCGCGCTGGCTGTTGCAGCGACCCTGGCGACGGTACTCTTCGGGATTTATTCGACGGTGGACCGCAGAATCCGGGATGAATTTCGGGCATATGGCGCGAACCTGATCGCCGCTCCCGCGAATGGAACCAATGTTCCCCTTGCGATCGTCTCTGAAGCCGTCAAACTGGGCGGGGAAGCCGTTCCGTTTCTTGTGACATCGGCAAACGCCGGCAATGAAGCTGTGGCGGTAGTTGCGTTCGAGCCCTCGCCCGCGGCTACTCGCATGACTTCGTATTGGCACGTGACCGGCAGCCGTGAACTCAGCGGAGGAGATTGCCTGGCCGGTGAACTGATCGCCGGGAGGCTGGGAATTCAGATCGGGCAAACGATTCCGTGGGCATCCTGTCGCGTGAAGGGAATCGTGGCTACCGGCGGCGCTGAAGATCAGGAACTGCTCGTGCCCGGCGCGTTCACAAATGTCGCCAGTCTGATCCAGATTCGCGCGCCTGGAGACCGCCTTGAATCCATTCGCGCGTCACTGGCGCAACAGTTTCCCGGAACCGATTTCCGAACGGTTCGCTCGATTGCGGAGACTGAATCGGGCGTGGTCTCGAAAGTTCGGGCGGCAATCTTTCTGCTGACGATCGTGATCCTCGCCATCACCACACTTTGCGTGTCGAGCAACTTTAGCGAGATGGTGATCGAGCGTTCGAAGGAGATCGGAATCCTGAAAGCACTGGGGGCGGCGGAGAGGATGATTGCGACCTTCTTCATCTCCGAATCCGCCGCGCTTGCGCTGGCTGCGACCGTCGCGGGTTATATCACCGGAATCTTCGCCGCGGCAGCGATCGGAAGGCAGATTTTTGGCGGAGTTTTCAGCGTTCAGCCAAACGCTTTCGTGTTCCTGAGTGTCGCGGCGGTTATGCTGGCAGTGGCTACACTTGCGACGGGCCTGGCTGCTTCGCGCATTTGGGGCATCCAGCCCGCAATCATTTTACGAGGCGAATAAATCGAGCGTGAGTGCCTTTATTGAAGTGGTCAACGTCAGCAAAACCTATGGCGCGGGTGCGTCCGCTGTTCACGCCGTAGACCGTATTGGCTTCGAAGCGCAGAGGGGTGAGTGGATCGCCATCATGGGCCCCTCCGGTTCCGGCAAGACTACTCTTCTGAACCTGATCGGATGCCTGGATCAGCCCACTACGGGGGCTCTGCGAATTGACGGGACCGACATAGCCCAGCTTCGCCCGGCCGAACTCGCGCGCTTCCGAAGCGAGACCGTGGGCTTCGTCTTCCAGCAGTTCCACCTGGTCCCGCACTTGAATGCTCTTGAAAACGTGATGCTGGCGCAATACTTTCACAGCATGACAGACGAGAAAGAGGCTTTGGCCGCATTGAAGCAAGTGGGCATGGACGCGCGCGCCAGGCATCTGCCGTCGCAACTTTCCGGCGGGGAACAGCAAAGGGTTGCGATCGCGAGGGCACTGGTTAACGACCCGAAGATCATCCTGGCCGACGAACCCACAGGCAATCTCGATGCCGAAAATCAAAGCATCGTGTTTCGGATTCTGAGCGATCTTCACGCCCAGGGCCGCACGATCGTGATGGTGACACATGACGAGAACGCGGGGAAACTCGCCGAGCGCCGGCTGAATCTGGAACACGGTCGTATCAAAGAGAACCTGCTCTTTTCCGCCGAAGAGAATCAGGATTTCGATGAAGTTCTGGAACATCTTTGGGCACGTGAGGAGATTGCGGCGGGCACGCGTCCGCATGACGAGATTCACATCGAGTCACATGACTTCACCGCCGTGCAGTGGAAGCGGCTGATCGCGACGATGGCACAGATTGGGCTGGTTGAAATCGAAAACGGGCGCGAAAAATTCACCGAAAAAGGTCAGATGCGAGCCCGCGACGTGATCCGGCGGCACCGTCTTGCCGAGCGCCTCTTCATGGATGTTCTTAACATCCGGGACGAGCGCGAAGTTGAGCAGAGCGCCTGTAAATTCGAACATATTCTGAGCCATGAAGTGACCGATCGCATGTGCGCGCTGCTGGGGCATCCCGTAGCTTGCCCGCACGGCAGCCCCATTCCGCCGGGGGAATGCTGCGCGGCTAATACGGTTCTCAAACCCGCCGAAATCGCCAGTGTCCTCGCCGGAATCAAGAGCGGGGTTCCGGGCATCTGATAGTCTCAGAAATTACCTAAATGCATAACGTTGTAATCATAGGCTCCGGCTGCGCCGGCAACACGGCTGCTGTCTACACCGCTCGCGCGTCTCTGAAACCGCTGGTTGTAAAAGGTTTGGAAGCCGGTGGCCAGCTTAGCATCACGAGCGAAGTGGAGAATTTTCCGGGTTTTCCTCACGGGATACTCGGCCCGGAGCTTGTCGAAAACATGAAGCTGCAGGCGGAACGTTTCGGCGCTCTTTACTACGATGGCGAGGTTACCGATGCAGACCTTTCCAAACGACCGTTCCGCTTAAAAATCAATGACGACTGGGTTGAAACCCGGACTTTGATAGTGGCCTCGGGCGCCAAAGCCCGCTGGCTCGGCCTGCCATCCGAGCAGAAGCTGATTGGGCACGGTGTGAGTTCCTGCGCGACATGCGACGGGTTCTTCTATCGCGATAAGGAAATTATGGTGGTAGGCGGTGGTGACTCCGCTATGGAAGAAGCGAATTTTCTCACCCGCTTCGGCCGCCGCGTTGCGCTGGTGCATCGCCGCGAGTCATTTCGGGCATCGAAGATCATGCTCGACCGCGCGAAGGCCAATCCCAAGATCGAATTTATTCTCAACACCGGCGTGGAAGAGATTTTCAACGTTGAAAAGGGCGTGGTGACAGCGGTGAAGCTCAAGAATTTGGCCACTGGCGAAACGTTTCTTCGCGAAGTGGACGGATTCTTCGTGGCGATCGGTCACATCCCGAATACAGCGGTTTTTAAGGGGCAACTGGATCTGGATCCGGATGGCTATCTCATCTCGCACGGCGGCGCCCGGACCAATATCCACGGCGTTTTCCATGCGGGCGATGTGCAGGATCGCATTTACCGACAGGCGATCACCGCCGCGGGCGCGGGTTGCATGGCGGCAATTGAAGCGGAGCGTTTACTTGAAGCGGAAGGACACTAAGACATGATCGAAAGACTTACGCCTCCGGGCGTTCCCGCTCCCCGGGGACCTTACTCGCCCGCCGTTCGGGCTGGCGATTTCATCTTCGTTGCCGGGCAACTGGCGGTGGATCCTGAAACCAACCAGTATGTAGCGGGCGACATTCAACATGAAACTCGCGTCACACTGAACAATATTAAGCGCATTCTCGAAGGCGCCGGCGCGTGCGTTGCCGATGTTGTGCGTGTGGGCGTATTTTTGGCGGATGGGTCGGAGTTCGCCAGGATGAACGAAGTCTACGCGGAGTTCTTCGGCAATGATAAGCCTGCCCGGACGACCATTGTCTGCAAGTTTGCGGCGGATATCAGGGTTGAGATCGACTGCGTCGCGTACAGCCCGAAGAAGTAACGGTATGCTGGAACGCATTTCGCCCGAAGGCGCACCGAAGCCCCTGGGGCCGTATTCACCGGTCGTGCGGGCAGGCGATTTCATCTATCTGGCCGGGCAGGGGCCTCTCGACGCCGCGACGAACCGGTTGCTGGAAGCGGACATTGAAGCGGAAACCCGACTTACCCTAACCAACATAAGAACGATCCTCAAAGGCCTCGGGCTTGGGCTTCGGGACGTGGTTCGTGTGGGTGTGTTTCTGCGGGATGGGGCCGACTTCGCGAAAATGAACGAGGTCTATGCGGAGTTCTTCGGCAACGATAAGCCCGCCCGGACAACGATTGTCTGCAGCTTCTCGCAGCCGATCAGAGTAGAGATCGACTGCGTGGCCTATCAACCGGCCCGCTAATTCGCCCGGCCGCTTCGTTCGACCCAGGTCCGCACTATCCGCGTGGGTTCTCCCGATAACTCTTCCAGCCACCAGCGCATCTTTCGGCTCCAGTTTGGATATTCACCCGTGGTTCCTGGCAGGTTCTGCTGCAGTGTTTCGCCCGTCATGTCTTCCTGGTTGACCAGCCACAGTTTGGAAGGCGTGATTGCCAGAAAGCCCAGTGCGGCGGACTGCAGCTCCGGGGTGAAGTTTGGAATCCGGCTGGCATCCCGTTCGAAATCGGAAGGCAGAAGGTCCATCGAGAAGAAGGCATCGAGAAGGCGCTGTTTGTCGCGAAACCTATCTCCCCGCTGGTTGTCGCGCACCTGGTAGTCGATGGTGCCGGCCCGCAGGCGGGCCTCAATATCCTCTCCTGTCCAGAAGCCCGCTATCGTCGGCAAGTCGTGGGTCGTGGTGGAAACCAGGGCTTGCTCGGGATACTCAAAGGGCGGCTTGAAACCCTTCTCGTTCTGCTCGAAAATCAGCAACCGGTAACTGAGGATTCCGAAGCGCGCAAGCGTTTCGCGCACTTCGTCCTCGACGGTTCCCAAATCTTCGCCGATGATGACGGACTGGTTCCGGACGCTTTCCAGCGCGAGTATGCGAACCAGATCGGAAGCGCGATCGCGGACATACGCGCCCTCCGCCGCAGTATGGCCCTCCGGAATCCAGTAAAGCCGGAACAAGCGCATGACATGGTCGATTCTCAAAGCGCCGCCGTGTCGCATGGACTTGCGGACTGAGTCCGTATAGAGACGGTAACCATCTTCCAAATGCTTCCGCTGATTCGGAGGAGGGAAGCTCCAATCCTGCCCTGAGGGTGAAAAGCCATCGGGGGGCGAACCCACACGGGCCCCGTTCGAAAAAAATGGCCGGTGCGCCCAAAGGTCTGATCCACAGCGATCCGTCGCGAGAGCCAGATCGTGATAGAGGCCGATGCGCATTCCCGCGGCGCGAGCGCGTTTCTGCACGGAAGATAACTGCTGGTCAATAAGCCATTGCAGCCAGCCATGGAAAAGAATTTCGCGCTCATGCAGGAATGCGAATTCCGTTACCGCGGCGTTGTTGGGGTCGCGATATTGCTCTGGCCAATCGGGCCAAACCCAGAGATTCGGGTCGGCAGCGCGCAGATGTTCGTCAAGGGCGCAGTAGGTGGCGTAAAGGCGAAGCAGTTTGCCCTCGGTCGCCACCCAACCGCGGCAGGCGGCATTGGGCGGGACAGCGTTGAAGATCAGATCGAGTACACTGCGCTTGAGAGCCGCAATCGATTCGTATTCAACAAAGTCGGCGGCGCGCAGCGCTTCCATTTTGGACAGGGTTTCGGGGGTTTCGAAAGCGGCCCGAATCTGCTCGTATCCCGGGACGGCTTCCACATCGAGATAGAGGAAATTGCGATAGAAAATGCTGTTTGGCAGATAGGGGCTGGCGTTATAAGGCCTGCGGTTATGGATGGCGTGCAGCGGGTTCAGCGCGATAAAATCGATGCGCAACGCGGGTACCGCCCAATCGATCAGATCGCTCAAATCCCGAAAGTCTCCACAGCCCCAGTTGCGTCGGGAACGAACTCCGTAGAGCGTCACTCCCAGCCCGGCATGCTTGCCGTCAGCGACGCCATAGGCACAGTTCGGCGCCACAATCAGACGCATAGAGCACCCGTTGGCGTTCACTTCGTGGTACCCCAGCGGGGCTTTCGCGGTCTCGCCCGCGCGGATAACCCACTCTTCGCCGCTTTCCAGAGTGATTTCGACGTCCACGGGAAATTTGGGCTCTTCCGATTCGCTCACCACCAACACGGGCGGAAGCAGGCGGTCCCGAACAGCCGCTTCGCGGCGGTTTACAGAGCCAAGGAGTGCTTCCTCAGATTGGCAATCGAAGCCGAGTACTTCCAGAATCGCCTTGTTGGTGGCCGCGGATGTGATGTGAGGCTGACCGTAGATATCCCAAAACTGCTGCTGAACTCCGTTTTGTTCCGCGATACGGCGAATCGTGTCGTCTAAAGGCACTTCCTCCAGTCTAGTCTGGGCATAAATGGTGCCTAAAAATCGAGCTTCCCGATCAAGGTATTGAGTTGCCCCTGAAGCCGAAGGCGCTCTGAATCGAGCGCCGCTTCATGGTCCCGAGCCTTCGTGATTTGCGTCTCCTGATCGGAGAGCTTGCGCGCATAGTCCTGCACGATCTGCTGCTGGCCGCTGACATTTGAAAGACTGGCGATGTTTTGCCGGTTACGCTCTTCGTCGCGGGCGATGCTCTGGACGTCGGTATCGAGCTTTCGACGCTCGGTCTCGATATTTGCAATTTGAGTTTTCACGTCCGCCACCTGCTGAAGTTGACGTTTTGCCGCATCGCTCAGGGCCTGGTTGCGGATATAGACGAGAAGATTATCGGGTGTCATGGAAGAAACCGACGTTTGCTGGTCGTATACGTTTTCCTCGGTGACCGGGAAGTCCAGCGCGCCGTTCGAGGGGACCTTGATTTCGAAACGGTAAACGTCGCGCGCCGTTTCCATCGGCTTGGCGGTGTCGACCAGGTGGTAGTTCGGCCGCAAAGGGTGCTCGATAATCAGGGTCTTCTCGCGGGCGTCCACATTCCTGATTGCGTAGACCTTCTTTTGAACCAGGGCGGAGCGGGTGACGAGGAGTCCGTCATGCGCGTGGAGTTCGCGGATGTTATTGGTTGAGGACCCCAGCGTCGTCGAGATACGAGTCCCGAGATCGACGCCGTAACTGATGAAGCGCTTGTCGTTGCTCTTGATGGTTTCGACCAGGGCTTCCCCGGCGTATGCGCCGCTGTCGTACACGGTGATCGGTCCGCCATCGAGAGTCCTGCCAGACGTGTTTGTCAGTTCGGCGGCGCTCAGTGGATTCGGCTTGCTTTGATCGGAGTAGATGACGAGCTTACGCGCCGTGATCTTTTGTTGCAGGAAGGGAAGCATGGCGGATTCGCTCTTCTTTACAGTTACCGGAGTCCTGATGGAGTATTCGAAAAGATCGGCGATTTCGGTGGCGGTGCCCGCGAGGTTGATTGAACTCGTCTGGGCTTCTGGCATCGCGAGTCCGGCGGAGGCCCTAAACATGCCGCCGGCGCCACCGCCTCCACCTGGCACGCCGGCGATTATTCCGCCCGCGACGCCACCGTTCATAGACTTAGCCAAGGGCGCCGCGGCGGGTGCAATCTTATCCATCGCGGCACCGTGCAGCGTGGGCGCTACGGCCTGATCTTCCGGAAGTTCGGCACTGGCCCGATGAATATATTTCGGGTCATAAAGCGCGGTGATGAATGAGATCGGCTTGCCTGAGATCAGCGAAACATGAACATTGGTCCAGTCGTCGCCGGTGGTGTTATCGACGATTGCCCAGCCTTCGAGTGTTGGCTGCTGGGTCGGATCGGTAAACAATAACCGGTAACTCGATTTCCACGCCGGCATCGGCATGATGTAGCTGGCACGCACTTCACGTGACTTCGAATCCGTGGAATCGATGTAAACGCTGCGCTTATCCCTGGACCGCGAACTGGAGAGCGCTCCCAGATAGTCTCTGAACTGCAACTGCAGTTTCGGATCTGTAAACCGGATGGCCGAGGCCGCCGACAGATCGACGTTCCGCAATTCGCCGGAATCCATCAGCAGCGTGAGTTGCTCGTGTTCCGCGCGGTCTTTGTCGCCCGGAACCATGCGGGAAGAGACAATCGCTCCGGCGATTTTTTGCGGCCCGAACTCCATTTCGAGGCGAGCGCCTTTGAGTTGATCGAGCACGGCGCTCATTGGCTGCCCCTCGGCGATGCGGAACGGGAACTCGTTCAGCTTTTGGTCCAGAGGGATATTGGAGTCGTATCGGACAGCAGTAACCTTTCCGCCATTGTCGTTCACAGTTAACGACTTAAGCACGTCGTCCATTTCTTCGGCCTTGAAATCGAGCCGCGCGGATTCGCCGGGGGCGAGCGCGCCTTCACGCTCGAAATATCCCACGCCATGCTTATAAAGGACTACTGAACGAACCGGCAGTTCAGCAGCAAATCCCGATGAAGGCATCAGGCTGGCGGAGAGCATCAACGCGAAGGGTTTCATAAAGTTCATACGCGGGTATGGACGCTTGAGCATAGTTTTAGTTCCCGGGCTATACCTATACTGACGGTTTCGCACAACCGGCGTCGACGGTGACTTGACAGAGTTAACTCATAAGGTCAGAGTAAACACTAGGATGCGGGTCAATACACGGATTGCAATCATTGCGCTTCTTACGGTCTGTGCGTCGGCGCAAACACCGCCCGCCACAGACCCCGACTCAAAACTCACGCCGCTTCAGCAGCGCGAAAAACAGATCCGTACGTTCGACCCGCTCGACAAGAGCAGTCCATTGCTCGACGAGCAGGAGGAGAGTTCGGACGATTCTAAAGACAAGAACACTGTCAGGAGTTCCGGGCGCACCACAGCCCCTCTGCCCGGTTCCGTTGCCGCGTCTGGCAGGGGCGAGCCGACGAACCCTCGCAGCCGGGGTCCACAGGTTGTTTCGCCAGACGACGATTCGCCGGTTCAGGAATACACGGGTCCCGCGGTGCTCAGCCGCAGTTACACGATCGCGCGACCAATGACGCCGGAACAAGTGAAATGGTCGCCGCGTCTTGGATTTACATCTTCGTACGATGTAGTTTTGGGTGGGGACGCGCCGGCAGGAGAGCAACCGTTTAACTCCGGATTTGGATATTCGGTGAACTGGGGAATAACCGGTCGGCACTTTTGGAAACATGACCAGGTCGGCTTGGATTACAGCGGTTCACAGAGCAGAATCGGTGGCTATTCGACCGGTTCGGGAACCAACCACAATCTGAATGCGGATTATCAACATCAATTCTCGCGTCGCCTGTCCATCAACATTGTCAGCAGCGGTTCGATTTTGTCTCAGACGTACGGTCTGCAGGATCCAGGATTCGGCCCGGGCACCTCTATTGCGAACGTGAACATCGCCGCGAGCCCGACGATTCAGGTACTCGATACGGGAACGCGCCAGCTGCAAAACCAGGTCAGTCTGACGTTTCGGAAGTCGAACCGGCTGTCATTTTCGGCGGGTGGCGGAGTCTTTTTCGTGCAGAGAACCGGGGGGCTGTACGGCAGCACCGGATACCAGTCGCAGGCGGACGTTAATTACCGTATGACCCGCAAGACGACCGTTGGAGTCTATTACTCCTACACGAATTACATCTTTTCGCAACGGGTTAGCTTATCGAACCAGCACACCGTGGGGGGGATTTACTCGTACGCCCTGGGAAGATCCACTCAGTTGAGGTTGCGCGCGGGGGTTACGCGAATCGAAACCGAAGGGTTCCAGGCAGTGGCTATCGATCCGGCGATTGCGGCGATCCTGGGCCAGCAGACAACTATCGTGGATGCTTACCACCGGAACCTGACGTCAGATGTGTCGGCGCAGCTCGCGAGGGATTTCCGGCACGGTCGAACAGCTAGTTTGTCGTACGTGAGGGGTGTTTCTCCAGGCAATGGCCTGCTGCTTACGTCCGTGCAGGAGGCAATTGGCGCGAGTTTCGCGATGACGGTTTTCAGGAGGTATGGGGTAGGGTTTGCGGCAAACCGGTCATCATTGTCATCGGTGGGGCAAAATCTGGCATCGCAGGGACAGAACTTCCGAAACTACGACAGCCAGGTTTATGGGGTATCGGTGAACCGCCCGGTGAGCCATCACCTGAATGCGGATTTCCGAATTGACTACCGGACATTCAATATTGTTGGGTCGGCTCTCGCGCAAAAGGAAATGCGTATTTCGTCGGGCATAAGTTGGGGCCCGGGAGAGAATTGGCTGAGATCCTGGTAGAGGCTCTTTCGCATTAGGCGCCGGGATGAACCAGCGTTTTTGTTGGGAAATCTGGCTTCGTTTTTGAAAAATGCTTTTTTGCGGGCCCATGCGGGCGTAAAAATTTGACTTGAATCCGCGTTCGAGAAGGGGGAAATGAAACCGCCCCCCTCCTCTGGATTCAATTGCTCCGCGAGCTTTCGCCTTGATTTTCGGTTTTCAAAAGAACATGCAGGCCGGTGGAGTTGGGATGTTTGGGCGGGCGGGCCCGATCGGGCAGCTGGCCCGGTGGCAATCTGGTACGCTGGTAGTTCGGCGCTATCGTCTAACGGTTAGGACGGAGCCCTCTCAAGGCTTAAATACGGGTTCGATTCCCGTTAGCGCTACCAACTCTTTTAAAATCAACCGGTTCCAATATCGACGTACATGGCAAATGTACAAGCGGTACAATGGGTTACGAGGAAACGGTCGTGTTAACCCTGTATCGCCGCCACTCTGAAAAATGCCACGTTCACAAGCTTAAGCTCACGCCGGCTGCCAAGCGGAAGTACATGGATTGCGAGTGCCCGCTGTGGATCTACGGCAATACCGAAACGACCCACGTACCCCGTCAGAGCACCGGAACCAACATCATTGCAGTCGCAGAGGCCCAGAGGCAGGCACTTCTCAAGAACGGTCAGGACCAAAAGGTCCATGGACCGCGCATCGA
>Ga0105240_10003072_pt1 | contig 26221 bp, 26 predicted proteins | sample KBSC54metaG_FD_80426 | JGI IMG/M metagenome (GOLD analysis project Ga0105240, IMG submission 80426) | Corn rhizosphere microbial communities from Kellogg Biological Station, Michigan, USA - KBS C5-4 metaG | ecosystem: Host-associated > Plants > Roots > Rhizosphere > Soil | place: Michigan, USA...
GCGGCGCGTATGGTAATCGCTGGTGACCACCAACACTTTGTGCATGCCGAGCTGGCGCAGGCGCGTAACCGCGTCGCGAGCTTCTTCCTGAGTGGACCGGGCCTCATTTTCGAAATGCATGAAGTAAGACTCGGGGTATCCGGCCTTCACTGCAAAAGGGATCGCCAGATCGCACTCGTACTGCCCGTACATTCCTGAAGGCCCGCTGACCAGCACATCGGGGACATAGCCTTGTCGGACAAGCTGAGCGGCTTTCAGAATGCGATACCCTTCGCCATCGCCAGCCAGCACTAATGCAATATCGGCCTTCTGCGGCGGCTCGGATTTGATCAAGTAGGAGCCGAGCGCTGCCAGGATTGCATTGTGAAAGATAAGCCCCAGGACTACGATCGCGATAAGGACTAGCGCAAAAGAACGGAACGGGCGCTTCAAAGAGATTTACGACTCATCGGACCCGCGGTCACGCTGATCCATGCGGCCCACGGATTTCAGCCGCTGGAACATTCTTTCGATCTCTTCCTCTTCTTCGGGCCGCAGCAGAGGCCGGTGGACCGCAGGTGGCTGTTGAAGCTGGGGACCGGACTCGGGCGTCTTGCGGCGTTCAGGCCTTTTCTCGCGCTCGGGCTTTTCCTCCACCTCGCCCCAGGCCTGACGATAAGGAATCCCGTCTAGCAGAGCGTTACGCGAGTAACGGCGCAGGTGGCGCAGCAGGCCGGTGGAAGAATCCAGATCGCCGGCATACAGCAGGAGTACACGCCGGTCGTTCGAAAGAGTCAAATGAACTACCAGCGGTGCAGTCCAGCCGGTCTGATCCAGCCGATGAATTTCCCGCCACAGAATGATCCGCCGCCCCAGCTGGAGATGGGTCTCATGGATTTGGATTTCGGGTTGCCACAGCAGCGCAAGAAGCGCCGCGGACGTCATCCCAAACAGTCCCGCTGCCACCCAAGTGGAGGGCCAGCGCAGGCCAGTCCAGGCAGAGAAGGCGGTGCCGACGAGGGCCAAAAGCGCAAACAGAATGTAGCGGCGTGAAGGTCGATAGCGGGCGAGCGGGCGACTCACCCTTTCAGCCTACCACTTCGCTCAAGATACAGGAAAGCCGCGGCTCAGCTATTGTGTGGTCGGGAACGTCTTTGAGATGTGATCGTGCCAAGTGAGCTTTTCTTCGTCGACCAAGGCCCAGACCAAACCGAGACCCGCGGAAAGCAGGCTCAACAGGCTAGCCACCTGGCGAATGCCGCGCTGCTCGCGATCGGGCCGGCGGCCATCGAAATCCACCAGGCGCAGCCCCGCAAAACGCATGCCTGGGGAATCGCCGTTGGCCAGGCACCACAGCGCGCGATAGAACAGTGCGATGACAACGGTAACGCCCAGGATGAAGGACAGTGCTTGGCGATCCAGAGCCACTTGGCCGCCCGAGACGAAAAAAATCGCCAGGAAAACGGCCACGCCCACCAGAATCAGGCTGCCGTCCACTGCCGCGGCCACTAAGCGATGCGTGGGAGCCGCTACCGGCGCATCGCAATCGATGGTCTCTCCCGGCTGGGACCGGACCTCTGCGGGTGCTTCCTGAAATCCGAGCGTTTGCTGGAAATCCGAACGGCGATGCTGCTGTCGAACCTGTCCGGACGAGCGCGGCGACGTGCGGCGTGCAGCAGTTTCGCGATGATACGGGTGAAGCGGGGTCAGCGTCGGGATGGGAATGACTTTGTTCCCGCCAGACCCTTCGCGAAATAGCGACGGTTGATAGTTAGGAGTCTCGGGCGGCTGCGCCGGAACAGGATTCTCTACTGGGAATGGGTCCAGGGCAGTCGCGGTCGCAGCTGTAGATGGTGCAGGGCTGTTCCGAACCGGAAAGGGTCCCGGCGACGCGTTGTTGAGACGCCGGCCGCAATGGACGCACCGCTCCTCCGCCTCTTCGTTCAGGGCGCGGCAGTGAGGGCAATGCATGATACGCTGGACTCCTTGGACGCTTGGTGACCTTTTTGGTCTTGACTGTTCTGGCAACCCTCTGTTACGGTGGCGCTTGAGAGCTTTTATCCTTCGTAACATAAACCAGCCTGTTTGTCACGGACTTTATGTGTTGGTTCTGGCCGGTTTACTCACCCCCAGCACCAAGATACAGGCTCAGACCTTTCATCCGACATTAGCTGCGCCTGTAGTTCCGGTCCAGCCTGGTCCAAACCCTAATGCTGCCATTCGGCCGGCCAGGCCCGACGCGCCGGGACCCGGCGAGTCTGCAAAGACTAAGGCGGATCAGCAGGAATCCGATGGGAAGGTCCTCCATCTGCGCGGTAATGCCCGAGTGGAAACCGCGGATGACCTGCTCACTGCCGACGAGATCGATTACAACGAGGACACCCACGAGGCCGAAGCCCGCGGTCACGTTCATCTCGAAAGTTTTTCGCACGGACAGAAAATGAATTGCGACCGGGCAGAGTACAACACCGAAACCAAGATTGGAAAATTCTACAACGTCAACGGGACGTCGCCCGCTCGGGTGGAAGCGCGCCGTGGGCTGCTCACCACGCAGAATCCCTTTTACTTTAGCGGGGAATGGGCTGAAAAGACGGAAGATCGCTATCTCCTCCACAACGGGTTTCTGACGGATTGTCTGATCCCCGGACCCTGGTGGCGGCTCAAGGGGCCGAAATTCGACATCATCCCCGAAGATCGCGCGATTACCAAAGGATCGTGGTTCTATGTGAAAGAAATTCCCATCTTTTACACGCCATACTTCTACAAATCGTTGAAGAAGCAGCCTCGCCGTAGCGGTTTTCTAACGCCCAGCGTGGGCAACAGCTCGGTGCGCGGAAAGACGGTCGGAATTGGCTACTTCTGGGCGATCAATCGCAGCTACGATCTGGCCTACCGCGGATTGTACTATTCTCAGACGGGGTTCGGGCACCAGGCCGATTTTCGTGGCGTGGTGAGCAAGAATACCTATTTCGATGTCTCCCTCTACGGCATAACCAGTACCAACAGCAACTCGGTCTCGCCCAGCGGCCTGGTGCTGTCGGTGGAAGGAAAGTCAGACCTGGGCAAGGGCTGGGAGGCGCGAGGCGATCTAAAATATCTGTCGTCTTTCCTTTTCCGGCAGCAGTTCACCCAGTCCTTTGACGAAGCCGTCTCCTCAGAAACGCATTCGGTCGGGTACATCACTAAGCACTGGTCCGATTACGGATTCAATTTTGTGGCGCAGCGCGACGTCAACTTTCAAAGTACCGCTCCCAACGATGAGATCGTGCTTCGCAAGCTGCCGGAGGCGCAATTCACCGAGCGTGAGCATGAGATGGGGAAACTGCCCCTATGGTTCTCCTTCGATAGCAGCTTTGGTTTGGAGCGCCGCAGCGAGCCGGAGTTCCAGACCCGCCAGTTCGTACAGCGTGTGACCTTTGAGCCGCGGGTGATGACTGCCATGCACTGGCACGGATTCGACCTTGCGCCTAGCTTCGGAGTTCACGAGATTGCCTACGATTCCCGCATCACCAACAATGTGGTGAGCGGCGACAATGTGCAGCACTTTGCCCGCGACGTTTCGCTGGACGTGTCGGCGCCGCCTCTTTCGCGGATCTTCGATGCTCCGAAATGGATGGGTCGCGGTAAAGGAGCTAAACTCAAACACGTCATCGAGCCGCGGGTGACCTATCGCTATGTCACCGGGATCGAAGATTTTAACAACGTGATCCGTTTCGATGATACGGACATTCTCAACAACACAAATGAAGTCGAGTACTCGTTGACCAATCGCCTGCTGGCGAAAGACAGCAACGGCAACGTATCCGAAGTGCTGAGCTGGCAACTCTGGTACAAGCGCTATCTGGATCCGACTTTCGGCGGCGCAGTGATCCCGGGGCAGCCCAACGTCCTGATGAGCACTCTCGATATCACTGGGATCCCGTTTTTGGATACAGCGCGGCACCAGTCGCCAGTGGTGAGCGTGCTACGGTATCAATCGAATGTGAATGTGGAGTGGCGCGCCGATTACGATCCTGTCCAGCACGGAATCATCGACAGCGGTATTAACGTCGACCGGCGCGTCAAACAATTATTCGTTTCGCTCGGCGACTTTCTATTGAAGAGTAATCCTTTGCTGTCCGCACCGGGTTCGAACCAGTTGCGCGGACAGGTCACCTACGGCAGCGATAACCGCCGCGGCTTCAACTACGGGTTCAGTGCGTTTTATGACTACCGCTTAGGCGTGATGCAATTCGCACAGAGCCAGGTGACCTACAACACGGACTGTTGCGGAATCAGTGTGCAGTACCGGAGATTCAACTTTGGCACACGCGACGAGAACCAGTTTCGGGTGGCGTTCGCAGTTTCGAACATCGGCAGCGTGGGGACGCTGCGTAAGCAGGACCGGATCTTCTAATCGTTCTTGGTCGTGGTGCTGGCGGGCTTCGACTCGGTCTTGGTTTCCGTCTTGCTGTCGGAAGACTTGGTCTCAGCGGATTTCGATTCCGAGGACGCCGACTCGGCCTTGGTATCAGAGTCTTTTTTCGGAGTGGAAGAAGATCCGCTCTTAGCGTAATCGGTAGCGTACCATCCGCTGCCCTTGAGGCTAAAGCCGGACAAAGATATCAGTCGCTCCAGCGATCCTCCGCAGGCTTCGTGCACAGTCAGCGGGGCGTCGGCGAACTTCTGAATCACTTCGAACTTCTCGCCACACTTCGAGCATAGGTATTCGTACAGTGGCATAAACTTTGCGGCGCCTTACGGGGTAATCGTGCGCAACGACTCGTAACCGTGCTTCAGGATCTCGTCCTCGCCCGGTTTAGCGGGCTGAGCGGGCGCAACCGGCCCGTTTGCCGGGTCGTCATCGTTCTCCACGATGGCCGTGGTCTCGGCTTGCAGCACGCTAGGAGTCACGTGCACGTCTTGGATAGACTTCCCGCTGGGCGTGTAATATTTAGCGACCGACAGGATCACTGCGCTGCCGTCATCCATGGTAATGGCTTTGCGAATAGCGGCATCCCCGTAGGTCGGCTCGCCGACCACCGTAGCGCGCTTGGAATCCAGCAGGGCGCCCGCGGCGATTTCCGCGGCCCCCGCGGTCCCGCGATTCACCAGCACCACCAGCGGCAGTTTAGTGATCGCCTTGGAGGCTGTAGCCGGATGATCCTGGCGCGGGGACTTCTGCCCCTGGGTGTAAGTGATCAGACCCTTGTCCATGAACAGATTTGCCACGGCGATGCCTTCGTCGTCCGGTCCAAGCCCGCAGTAGCGGAGGTCGAGCATCAAGCGCTTGGCGCCTTGTTTTTCGAGGTCGGTAATTTTCTGGGCGATGTCCTTGGCGCGGCCCGTTTGCAGCGTTGAAGTGGTGATCAAGCCGACAGGATCCGGCCCCTGATCGGTGACCAGCTTACCGCTGACCGCGGGATAAATAAGCGGCGCGCGCACCAGCGTCATCTTTTGCGGATCGGCTTGCTTCGGTGTGAGCACGCTCATCTCAATCGACGAGCCCGGCTCGCCTTGCAGCAGGATCTCGGCAAACGCCAGAGGCATATCGCGGGTGGCGATATTGTTGATTGATTCGATCACGTCGTTGGTCGAAAGGCCCGCCTTCGCGGCAGCCGATCCAGGCAGCGCGTCGACGACAGTCAGGTAGCCCAGGCGTCGCGCCAGAGTCAGGCCCACGTCGCCTTTGCCGGTGCCTTTTTCCTTTTGATACTGCTTATATTGATCGGCGTTCAGATAACTGGCGAAAGGGTCCAGCGCCTCGAGCATTCCGTTGATGGCCCCGGCCGTTACAGCCTTCATGTCGGGTTCTTCGACGTAGTCCTGTTTAATGTGCGACAGAACGTCGGTATAAACGCCCAGTTGGGTGTAGGGCTGGTCTCCGGCAGGAGCGCCCCGGCCTCGCACCGCCCCGAACAGCAATAGGATTACCAGGCACGTAGAGGATGCTACGACAGCAAACTTAAATCGACCATTCATGCGAAAGGCCCTCTCTTCTATGAGGATAGCAGGTCGGAAATACGGATGAGCACGGGCGGACAAGACCACCTGTCCTGCCTCAGTTGTCAAGGCAATCTACCTGCGATATCCTAAAGATTCCATGGCAAACACAGTATCCGCGCTGAAGCGCGTCCGAATGACCGAACGCCGGACGGGCGTCAACCGGACCCGCAAGACTCGTCTGCGTCACCAGATCCGTGCAATGCGCCGGCTTTTGGAATCGAAGGACGCCAAAGGGGCCACCGAAATGGTTCCCAAGACTTTCTCCGTAATCGACCGGGCCGCCAAGTGGGGCATCATCAAGAAGAACACGGCAGCTCGCTACAAGAGCCGCCTGACCCTCCGCCTCAGCAAGCTCGCCAAGGCGTAACAACTGCCTAACGGGCGGTCAGCGCCCGGTTAGGGCAAAGACCATTTCTTCCATCAAAATGCGGTCGTCGGGACGAGCGTCTCGAAGTCCGCGATCCGTCTCGAATACTTTCTCAACGGCTAGCTGCAGACGCTCTTTCGAAAAGGCGTCCATGGTCTGCTCGATTTGCCGGGCTCTTTCCGGCCACATACGCGCACCCATTTTGTTGAAGTGCGCTTGAATCTGGCTGGCTCCGCGCACCCCCGCTTCCCGAGCGGCTAGAGCCGTCCGAAACTGCGTGGCGAGGAAGGTGAGCGCCAGCGGCATGTACTCGCCCGCGCGCGACAGCGTATCCAGAATTTCGAGAGCCCGGGCGCGGTCGCCTCTCCCCAGCGCGGCAACCAGAGCGAAAATCGTGCTCGACTGCGCATCCGGGACCAGCGCGGCGATATCGCCGGCAGTAATCTTGCGCGCGGTTCCAGCGAACAGCCGGAGCTTTTCGATTTCCATCGAGATTCGCGAGGCGTCGCCCCCGGTAGCTTCGAGCAGCAGCGCCAATTCCGCCAAGCCCAGTTGGATGCCGGCTTCCTTGGCTAACTTCTGGGCGAGAAAACGCGCGGCCTCGGGAGCATAGGGGCGGAACTCGACTTTGGCCGGCACCGCCGCGAAGAATGCTTCCACGCGCTCCATGCGAGGCTTGTCTTCGCCTTCGAATTCGTACCGGGAGCAGTCGATCACCAGCGTCACGTCCGGAGTTGGCTCGCGTAAGTATGCCGCCAGACCTGCTTGGCCCGATTCTGCTTCCTCTTCGCTGTCGCTGGCGGAGCGCCCTCTGGGGACTGCTGCTTCCGCGCCAGCGAGCCAGATCACACGGCGCGATGCGAACAGAGAGAGCGCACGCGCGTCGTCCAGGGCGGCGGCCAGCGGAGTTCGATCCAGATCGTGGCGCGTGAATCCGTTATCGCGTTCGGCGGGTGGAAGTACAGCGTCGAGCAGGGCGCGGCGGCAGCGAGTTCGCTCGAACGCCTCGGGACCGATAAAGAGATAGGCGGGTTCGGAACCGTTCTTAGCTAATTTGGCTAGAAACTGTTCTGGGCTCATTAGAAGTTTTCAAGGACAGCGCTGACGATCGAGCGGGCTACCTGCTGTCCGGCGCGCTTCAGCGCAGGATCGCTTTCCTCGAAGTACTGAGTGGCGTCCGGACTAATTTGGTAGGTTTCGCGCACGTCAAAGTTCTTCCGGTCGAAGAGAACCTTGCCGCTCGATCGCTCGGTGAGGGTCACGGACAGCGTTACGTGCAGTTCGGCGTAGGCGGCACGGCCGGTCGCTGGATCGAAAATGGTGGGATTAAAAGAATAGTTGACCACTGCACCTCGCAGGATGGCATCCGCGCTATTCACGTCGGGCACGACCCGGTAGCGTGTGCGAGTGAGGAATTCGCGCGAGATCGCCTCCGGCATCTGGTCCGTCAATTTGTAGCGCGTGGTCAGATTATTGAAGGCCGGAATGGCGATGGTATGAACGGATTTTGGCAGGACAGTGTCGGTCGCCGCAAACTTGTAACCGCAGGAGGATAAAACCAGTAAAAAGGAAAAAGCGAGAGATTTCACAAACTTTCCTTGGCCACGGCCATGGCATTCTCCGCAACCAGGCGCAGATTGTCCGATGCCAGCCAGAACCACGACGCGCGCGGCTGGTTGTGGTCGACCGCGATTGCGCCCACGCTCAGTCCGCTCTGCCCGGCCATGCCGACGTTTGAAGGAGGCTCGTCCGTGCGCACGTCCAGGCCCGAATCAGCCAAGGCTTTGGCGAGCGCGTCGGCACCCGGATTTTCCTCAAACTCCACCCAGGCCGAGATGCTATGCCCGTGAAATACCGGCGCTTGGATCACGCGCAGCGACGGCATGGGAATGCCGGTCCACGCGGTCAGCAGCGACGCCAGGTGCTTTTCCACTCGCTGCTCGATGCTTTCGAGCGGCTCCAGGGCTTCCTCGCCGTAGCGCGCGAGCATGTTAAACGCGAGTTGGGTATCGAACACATCGGTTTTCAACTTCTGGAAGGACAGCACCCCCACGGTCTGCTGCTGCAATTCGTCCAAGCCGCGCTGGCCGCGCTCGCTGGCGGGCTCGAATACATGCACCACGGACCTGCGAATCGTGGCTCCCTTGGAAAGTCGTCCTAAGAACATCGCCAGAGCGATAGCGGCGGGATGCGCGATCACCTGTATGGGCGAGTCCGAAGGCTGCTGGGTGGGATCGGCCGAAGGCGCGCGCAGTCGTGCTTCGGGCTGCTCCTCAAGACCCCCCGCCAGATCAATCAGGCGGGGACCACCTTTGGGATTCACCTTGAGAGCCCTGCGGCTGGACGCGGGCGAGCCCGCTAAGAATGCAACTGCTGCTCCCGCCAGACTCTCAGCCGTCAGCGGCGCCATCACGATCGGTTCGTCGTCCTCGGCCGCGAACTTGGCAGTGCCGTCCGCTGAAGCCGAGATTAGTTGCACCCGTGGCGCGGGTTTACTTTCGCTCAGAACCTCGCGGAGTTCTTTTGCTAGGAGCGTGTCGCCGCCCACTAGCGCGATCAGGGGACGCTCGGTGACCTTATCCACCTCGATGCTCCGGACGTGGCTCCAGATGCTGCTCGGGGCGTGGCTCGGGTACTGTTTGCGAGTGGCGCAGGTGCCGGCGTATGATGCCACCTGCTCGCAGGACTATGCCGCTCAAGACGTAACAAAGGGACATTCCCAACAGCATTTCTTCAGACGAATTCCAGATCAGATAGATGATGATACTCAATACGACGAAGGTCACAGGTGATCGAGGACGCATCACTTTGAGGTCTTTGAAGCTGGGGTAGCGCCACGTGCTGACCATCAGGAACGCAAGCAGCCCCAGCAGCGCCAGCCACCCCGTCGAGAAAACCCACCAGTTCAGGGGGCCCTCCCCGGCGAAGGCATAGACGACGCTCGCGACCATGCCAGCGGCTGCAGGAATCGGCATTCCCACGAAGTATTTGCGATCGGCGCGTCCGGGATTCTTGGGAACCGGGTTGACTTGCACGTTGAATCGAGCCAAGCGCAGCGCGCCGCACAGCAGGAACAGGAACGCACAAAAATAGCCTGCGCGATGCAGATGCTCGACGGTAATGGGAGCAGGCGGAGAACTGGCGAACTCGATGCCCCAGGCGTAGGCCAGCACGGCCGGCGCGATGCCGAAGCTGATTACGTCGGCTAGCGAATCCATTTCACGGCCGAAATCGCTCACGGTTTTAGTAAGGCGCGCGATGCGGCCGTCCAGTCCGTCTAGAAAGACGGCCACGCCAATAGCGATTGCTGCCGCGCGAAAATGTCCGCTGGAGGCAGCCGACCCGTTCACTTGCGCATTGACGAGCGCCCCCCGGAAGGCTTCCATGATGGAGTAAAACCCCAGGAAGACGTTACCGGCGGTGAACAAAGTCGGTAAAGCATATGCTGCGCGCCGCGGGCTCCTGTCGGGCGAGCGGGGATCGATCAGCCGTTCTTGGAACCGCAGTTTTTTCATGCCGCTCATACCGTCTCCGTCATATCGCCTCGCTCTGCGCCCTCACGGATGCGGGCGATAATGCTCGAGCCTGCACGCACCCGGTCGCCTGGATGCACCACGATCGTCCATTCGGGGCCGAGAAATACATCGACCCGCGACCCGAACTTGATGAGCCCGATGCGCTCGCCGGGCTCCAGAATATCGCCGGGTTTTTTGTAACAAATGATCCGGCGGGCGATGAGTCCGGCAATCTGCTTGAACATCACACTGGTGGGAACGCCACCCACGATTCCGGCCACGGTGAGAATGCTTTGCTCGTTCGCGTCGCTGGCCTCGGCTTTATTAGCGGCCAGAAACTGCCCCTTTTTGTAGTTGAAGCAGGTAACCTTGCCGGGAATCGGCGTCCGGTTCACGTGCACGTCAAATACGTTGAGAAAGATGCTGATGCGGTTGGCGCCCGACGCCACCGGACGGATCGCGACTACTTTGCCGTCGGCAGGCGAAACGGCCACGGGTCCAGGGGGCACCTGACGCTCCGGATCGCGGAAGAAATTCAGACAGAAGGCGGCCAGGACGTAGAAGGGAACCGCGTAAGGCCATCCGAGCAGGTACGTGGCGACGACCGCACCGCCCAGCAGACCGCCCGCGTAGTAATAGCCGTACGACAACATCCACCACTATTGTCGCATCTAGCCGGCTTTTTGATCGGCGTCCAGGAGGCCGCTCCCCGCACAATGCGGACATTTGCCCGTGCCCGAGCAGTTAAAGCACTGTCCACCGTTGCCGGTGCCTTTGCATTCGGTGCACTCACCCGTGGCGTGGCAGACATTACACTTGTGTTTTGTTTCGGTCACAACCTATTGTGACAGGTTGCGAATTCAGTTCTCAGTCCGCTTCTCCCACACTGGAATGGGCCGATTTAAACCGTCGATGCCGGGACGCGGTTTTCTGGCGATGTATAGAATCGTAACTATGGGCTCAGCCAAGCCGGAAAATCATATCGACTATATCGAATTGCCCGCGTCCGATATCGCCAAAACCAAGGCTTTCTACGGTTCTGTTTTTGGATGGACGTTTACCGACTACGGGCCCGACTACACCAGCTTCCATGACGGGCGGATGGCGGGCGGCTTTACCAAGGAATCGCCAGCTCCGGGGAAGGGCATTCTGCTGGTGATTTATTCGACCGACTTGGATGCAGCCCAGCAAAGGATCAAGACGGCCGGTGGGCGTATCGTCAAGGACACCTTTGCATTCCCCGGAGGGCGGAGGTTTCATTTCTCGGATCCAAACGGCAATGAACTCGCTGTCTGGAGCGAATAACGATCGTGTCGGAAAGCTCGGAGAAAGACCCACGCGTATACCTGGCCGCCGAGAGAACCCTCCTGGCCTGGGTTCGAACTGGGCTCGCCATGATGGGATTCGGATTCGTGGTGGCGCGCTTCGGTCTCTTTTTGCGGGAGATGCAGGCGGTCCAGCAAGGCACGCCCGTCCAACCGACTCGCGGTTCACTATGGTTCGGGATCGGTCTGGTTCTGATGGGCGTCCTGGTGAATCTTTTCGCGGCATTTCATCACGCCCGTCTAGTGCGCGAACTGAGGGAAGGTAATTGGGACGCCGATCGTCCGGCGCGTTCCGGAATGATCGTAGCCGTGGTGCTCGCCCTCGTTGGCTTGGCGGTTGCCACCTATTTGCTGACGGTACGGTAGCTACTTTCGCGAGGCCAGTACGCTTGCGCCGGCCGGAATGTCAGCCCGCACCGGAGGCTGCTTCAGCGTTGCCGAAAACGATACGGGCTGCTTCGACGTGCGCACCCAAATGGTTAGCGCCGCGCCCTTGGCGAACTGAATTTCCACTGGAATATCGACCGAGAAGTTGTCGTCGACCGCGCTCTGTTCCACGGTTCCGGAGATTTTCCACGAGGGCGCTTTGCCTCTAACCGAGTATTTCACCCGCACTGTCGGGATGCCGGTGGAGTACACCCAATTGTCGAAAAACCCTTCCATCGAATCGGCGGAAACGCCCGGCGGAAGCGACTTCTTGACCAGATCGAGCAGGTCCGCGGTGCCCACTCCACGAAACTGGTATTGCCGGCGGAGTTCTGACAAGACCTTGAGAAAGCGCTCATTCCCCAGCCGCTTGCGCAGCATGTGCAGAACCCACGCGCCCTTCTCGTAAGTGATGACGCGATACGCGTCGGTTGTTTTCGAGGCTTCCAGGCGATAGCCCCACGTGACGGGTCCAGCCGATTCCACAGTCTGGTTGTCCTCGCCGGTTTTGAGCAGGTCGGCCTGGAAATCCGCCATGACGTCTTCCAGAGCTTTGGATCCTTTCTTTTTCTCGAGCCAAAGCAGCGCCGAATAGTGCGCCAGGGCTTCGAGCAGCCACTCGTCCTGATAACTCTTAGGCGTAACGACGTTGCCCCACCACTGGTGCGCGACTTCGTGGGCCACCATCAAGTCGGAAAAGAAGGTCTGCAAGGTGGCATTGCGCGTCTCCGCGGGGCGCTCCCGGGGATCCAGATAGGACATCGTGGACAGATACACCAAGCCTGGAAATCCCTGCCCGAAGGTGCCGGGGATCGGAGATACCGTGAGTGTCTTCAGCGGAGGAGGACCAAAGAGTCCCGAGAAATAGTGGAAGCACGCGGACACGTCGGCCGCCACGGCGTTCAGTCGAGCTAAAGGGTCGGGCGGCGGCACGTTTTGAACGATGGTGGTAACCTCTTGACGTGGAGGAGTGCGCGGACCCGCGGGGACCATCCGCGAAAATATGGTGGTTTGAGGCGGCGGCCGCAGTGCTGGATCCAGATTGCGGTTTCCGTACACGTCTACGGTGAGACCGCCTGCGGATAAAGAACTCTTCTCGTAATTTCCAAGGTTGAATCCGGCCACGCGAATGGGCACGGAAGTGCGGCGTTCCGTATTCCTCCAGTCGCCGTCGAGGGTGTCGGCGACGATGTCGCCTGGCGTGACCAGCGTGAGACGCCGGGGATAACGGAAGACCAGATCGTAATCCGCGAAAGCCGCACCGCTGCGGGGATACCAACTGGAGCGGCCGCCGACAGAATACACTCCGTTGCCGGAGCTGGTGATAAGTGCTCCCTCGTGTTCGATCTCGATATGGTGTGTGCTGCCGGGCGCCAGGAAATCCGGTGTGGCGACTAGAAAAACGTCGTTTTCGTCGGCGCGCAGCGCGCGACTGCGGGTAGATTCGCTGATCAGCAATTCCGCGGGAGCGTCATCCATCCGCGCCGCAGTGACCTGTTCGGCGCGCGAAACTTCGAACGCGAACGTGCGCAGCGGCTGAGAACCTACCTTCAGAGTGGCGCGCGTAACGGCCTTCAGCCGCAGATTTTCGTCGAGCGACGCCTCAATGCGGAATTGCGTCAGCGCGAAGAGCGGCTCGGGAGCCCTAGCCGATCCGGTCCGGAAGCGCCGGGCCGTGAACCTGGTCCAGACATCGTAGGCCAAGCGCTGATTGCGCTCCATCAACTGTCCGACGATTACCTGTTCGGATGCGGCGGGATCGTAAATCACGTCGAAATTCCCCAACGCTTTGCCGGCCAGTGCTGCTAACAGCAACCCGTCCGCGCGGCCGGGCGTGAGGAGGTCGGCGGCAATGCGCGGAGAGAAGCTACCCAGAATGTTGGAAACGACGGGCGTCCATTGCTCGGCCAGCAACGGGGCCATCTCAGGGGCCTTGTGCCCCGAGCCCTTCTCGATGTTCTCCAGAAGCTGGCGCCCGGAATCGCCAGTGAAGATGAGCAGTGCCCGGTTGAAGTGTTCGTTGAGATTCGGCGATCCAGTGAAACGCGCGAGCGATTGCCTTTCGCCGCGCTGCGGCGGCAGCAGAAGAATCTCGCCGTCGCCTGCCTCAACGTCCGCGGTGAACACCGCGGCGATGCGCTCTCCCGCCACGGGTTTAGAAAAAATCAGGTAGCCGTCGTTGAAATATAGCTTGATGTCGTCTTTATACAGGCTGAGATCGCGAACGCGATAGCACTGGTCGAGATCCAGGCCTGCGGCTTTGACGGCACGCGCGGTTTCAGCTACGGTAGGACCGGCGGCCCAGCCCGCCAGCGGCAGGATCAAAAAAAATACAGCTCGCCGAACCACTTTGGAATCTAGTCTACTCCAAATGGCGGGGTGCGCAGGGGCTAGATGAACATCTCCTCGTCGACAGTAACCTGGTCCGGGCTGGGCCGAGTTCCCCGCATCAGAAAGGTCAGAGCGGCACGAATCCCTGCCGCCACTCCGTTGATTCCGCGGATCGGGGCCAGGATTCCTTTATGCACCAGCCCGACCGTATCCTGCGCGCGTGTCAGGGCGTCATCCACCACGATTTCGGCGCGCTCCAATTGCCGGCGGGTTCTCAAGGAAGCGTCCTGAAGCACCTCTTCCACGGTCTCCATTTGCTGCCTGGCGACATCCAGAATCTGATTCGCCCGGCTAGTGATTTCCCCCATCTTGACCCGCGCATCGTCGATGGTGGTACGCGAAGTCTCCACCAGGGCATCGACTTTAACGGTCAGTGGAAGGATCCGGTCGCGCAGCTCCCGCGAGACTTTATAGGTTCCATAAAGCATGGCCGCCTGAAAGATCAGAGCGGCCGCGGACACTGCCACGAACACGGCGATCAGTGCAAGAAATATTGTCTGGTTATCCATATGACTCGCGCGAGCCCTCCGTCCCGCACGCCCGCCGTCTGGTCTCTACTCAGGCTGGGGCGTCTTGACTGTTTCGCGGTAAGCCTGTCTGCCGGCATCTACCGCCGCCGACAAGTTATCCTTATGACGTCGAAGCGTATCTTTGCTCCGGTCGATCGCATCGGCCGCTGTGTCCCGCAGATCCTCCGCGCGACGCTTCACGTAATCGGTACCTTCTTCTGCCTTGCTGCGCAGAAAGTCTCGCGTCTCTTCGCCAGATTTAGGTGCGAACAGCACACCCACGGCTACACCTAATCCCAAGCCTAGGAAAAAGTACGAAAGCTTGTTATCGTCCTCCATCTCCGTTACTCCTTTCAATTAGTTCGCCCATGTCACTCACAGAATAGCAGTGTGGCACGCACTATGCTGATACTGCGGACTGCGCTTTGTTTCGCGAACCGTAATGTTAGGCTGGTCAGCTTTCATGCCGGCCGTCGCGGCACCCAGCAATTGGGAATCACGACGTAAACCACTTCGCCATGCTGATTCCGCGCTGTCGATCGGATTTTCACGATTCCGTGGGTGGGTTGAGACTTAGAAGGACGGATATCGAGTACTTCCATCTCCACCTGGATCGTGTCACCGGGGCGCACGGGGAGCGGCCACTGGATGCCGTCGACGCCGAGGCCCAGAAGGGGGAGGCTGCCGAGGGGATTCGAATCGACGGTTAGCCGCATGACGATGGCGGCAGTGTGCCACCCGCTGGCGATGAGTCCGCCGGGTATCTGGGGATCCGCGTGCATCGGCTGCGGATCATAGTGCCGTGAGAATTCGAGGATCTCCTCCTCGGTGATTAGCACCGCGGCAGTCTGGATTTTCTCCCCGACTTGGAGATCCTCTAAATAACGATTGGCAGGCATGAGAGTTTTGACCGCTCAATTACTGTCGCGGCTCAGAAGCCGTCTCGGAGCCGCGACAGTAATGTAGCGCTCTAAAGCTTCAACAGGGCTCGGAGGCGTTTGGTCTGGACGCGGCTCACGGGGATCTCGGTCTGCTTCTTGTCATCCATGCGGAGCTGGAAACTCGATTTGAACCAAGGGATTACTTCTTTGATCCGGTGGATATTCACTAGGTAGGAGCGATGCACGCGCCAGAAAGTATCGGGATCGAGGTTGGATTGAAGCTCTTCGATGGTGCGGTAATTGGACTGCCCTTCCAGGTTGCTCGCGACCACCGTGATCAGGCCGTCGTCGATGGTGGCGTAGACCACGTCCTGCGCGTCGACGATGAAATTGCGCTGGTTGCTGCGCACCAGGAGCTTGCTGCGCTGAAGCGCCGGCTTGGGCGAAGCAGGCTCCGGAGGAGCCGTCTTGCTCCGGTCGGTCACCGCCTTGCGGGCGCGCTCCACGGCAACCGTCAGCCGTTCCCTGTCGACAGGCTTCAGGACGTAATCGAGCGCCTCCCAGCGGAACGCTTCGACGGCGTACTGATCGTAGGCCGTCGCCATGACGAAATAGGGCAGGGGAATATCCTGCTCGCGCAGCTTCCGGATCACGCCCATGCCGTCTAGGCCCGGCATCTGCACGTCCATAAACACCAGGTCCGGCTCCAGATCCTGGATCAGCTTGAGCGCCTCCAGGCCATTGGACGCGGTGGCAATAATGTCGATATCCTGGAACTCCTTGAGTTGGTAGGCCAGCTCTTCGGAGGCGAGTTTTTCGTCGTCCACCAGGATCGCGGAGATGGTCGCAGTCGCGCGATTCTGCATGAGATGCTAGTATATCAAGACAGGTGTTTTGCCCTCGTTGCGTCTTCGCCGCTCCCTGCATGATACGGCCCAAGACCAGCGCCCGTGGTGTCCAGAGGACAAACCCGATAGGCCCCAGTAGGCCAGGAGGATTTGCAGTTGCCCAATCGCGATAACGTCCAGATTGCGCCCGCGGACGGAAAACTTGGCGTCTTGATTCCCGGTATCGGCGCCGTAAGCACTACCTTTATAGCCGGCGTGGAGGCGATCAAGCGTGGTACCGCTGAGCCCATTGGATCGCTAACTCAGCTGGCGACAATCCGCCTGGGAAAGCGCACCGACAACCGTTCCCCGATGATTAAGGACTTCGTCCCGTTAGCAGGATTGAATGACCTGGTCTTCGGCGGCTGGGATATTTACGAAGACACGGCTTACGAGGCTGCGGTCAACGCCAAGGTTCTCGAAAAGACGCAGCTGGAGGAGCTCAAGACGCCTCTTTCGGCCATCAGGCCGATGAAAGCGGTGTTCGATCCGGAATATATCCGCAGGATCAATGGCCCCAACGTCAAAGAAGCCAAGACCAAGATGGACAAGGCGGACATGCTCATGGAAGACATCGAGCAATTCCGCAAAACCAATAACACTGCCCGCAACGTGATGATTTGGTGCGGGTCCACGGAAGTTTTCCACCGGCCTGCGGCGGTTCATAAAACGCTCAAGGACTTCGAGTGCGGGCTGATGCAGAACGATCCGGAGATCGCGCCCAGCCAGATCTACGCTTATGCGGCGCTCAAGTCAGGTATCCCGTTCGCCAACGGCGCGCCGAATCTGACCACCGATACTCCCGCGCTTCAGGAACTGGCCCGCGAGCGCAATCTTCCCATCTGCGGTAAAGATTTCAAGACCGGCCAGACTTTCATGAAGACGCTCATCGCGCCCGGCTTAAAGGCGCGCATGCTGGGGATTTCAGGCTGGTTCTCGACCAACATTCTGGGGAATCGCGACGGCGAGGTGCTGGAAGATCCTGGTTCATTCAAAACCAAAGAAGAAACCAAGCTCAGCTCGCTGGAACAGATTCTTCAGCCCAAGCTGTATCCGCAACTGTATAAGGATCTGTATCACGCTGTCCGGATAAATTATTATCCGCCGCGTGGCGACTCCAAGGAGGGCTGGGACAACATCGACATCTTCGGATGGATGGGGTATCCCATGCAGATCAAAATCGATTTCCTATGCCGCGATTCCATTCTTGCCGCGCCCCTCGTCCTGGATCTGGTTTTGTTCATGGACCTGGCCCAGCGCTGCGGAATGCGCGGCATCCAGGAATGGCTTTCGTTCTATTTCAAGGCTCCCATGACCGCGCCGGGACTCTATCCTGAGCACGACATCTTCATCCAGCTGATGAAGCTGAAAAACACGCTCCGGTGGATGCGTGGCGAGGACCTGATCACGCACCTGGGCCTGGAGTATTACGACTGACCTCGTTTCGCGCGCGTCCGGCTTGCCCATGAATTGCCTCGTTATCGGAGGAACAGGATTCGTCGGCCAGACGCTGGTGGCAGAACTGCTGAAGGCCGGCCACAGCGTTGCGATTATGCATCGCCGCGCCAAACATAACCTGGGCCGCAAGGTCCGCAATATCATGGCCGACCGGAATGATGCGCAAGCCGTTCGCGCCGCGTTGGCCGGAACAAAGTTCGAGCTGGTGTTCGACAACGTCTACGACGGGGATCGTGGAACCACCGCGGGCCATGTGGAAGCAACAGTGCGCGCCGTGGGCGACAACATTAAGCGTTATATCTTCATGTCCAGCGTGGCCGCGTATGGCGACGGCCTAAATCATCACGAAGGTGACGCCCTGGCGCCGGATGACGCTCCGGAGCTGTACGTTCGCAACAAGGCCATGAGCGAGCGAGCTTTATTCCGGCTGCATCAGCGCATCGGATTGCCGGTGGTGACGCTGCGGCCGCCCTATATTTACGGTGCTGGCAATCCGTACTACCGGGAGGCCTTCTTCTGGGATCGCTTGCGCGCCGGACGCTCCATTATCATTCCCGGCGACGGCCGCCGTCTGATGCAGTTTGTCTACATAAAGGACCTGGTCAAAGCAGCGATGCGTGCAATAGACGAGCCGGCTGCCGCGGGCCATGCCTTTAACATCGCCAATTCCCGTCCGATTTCCCAGACCGAAGCGGTGGATGCTTTTGCCAAAGCTTGCCGCAAGCAACCCAAGTTTGTGCGCATCCCGCGCGAATATATTCTGCGAGCCGGCGGACATCCGATGGGTCCGAAACTATACTTCGGAATGTATTTCGACGTGCCGCCGATCACCCTGGTCACGGCCAAGGCTCAGCGCATCTTGAAATTCAAACCCACGGATTTCGTCGCGGGCTTAAAAGAGACGCACCGGTGGTACGTCCGGAATCACGGTTTCCCTAAACCTGATTTTGCGTTCGAAGATTCGTTGCTGGCGAATGCACCAGTGCTCGCTCCCGCGAAGGCTTAGCGCCTTTCTTCAACGATCGCGACGGCTCCAGAAAGCGCGGTGCAAAAAATCGAAGACGGCATCCAGTACATCGGAATGGCCGTAGGAGCAAAATTGCTGCTGCCGCGTCGATGAACCCGACGGATTGGGAACGGCGAACTTTCCGTGCGCCACAGCGATAGCACCGCGGTAAGGTGAAGCCATGCAGGAAGGTCCGAATCATAAACCCGGCCAGGATCAAAAACACAACGACTAGAGCGGGAATAGCTGCAAGATAACGGGGATCCATATTAATGCGCCTATTCCTATAGCCATTGCAAGCTGCATTCCAAAGCTATGTCCCTGGTAACACAGTAAGACTGCGGTCTCAACCAGGTTTATATAGAAGATTGCGCGTGCACGATATGCTCGTCCTAGAAAGATTTTCTTGACTGCGCGTTGAATTCAGCCGTATGATTGAAACGAACGTATGATCGAGAGAGTTGGTACTAAGATCAGGATCCTGGACGCGGCAGAAAAGTTGTTTGGAATGAATGGTTTTGAAGGTACGTCGCTGCGGGATATCACCACTGCGGCCGAAGTCAATTTAGCGGCCATTAACTACCATTTTCAAACCAAAGATAGCTTGATAGACGCCATTGTGGCTCGCCGCATCGAGCCAGTAAATAAGAAACGATTCGAGCTGCTGGAGGCCGCCGGTCCCAACCCCACGGTGGAAGAAATTCTGACTGCTTTTATGGCTCCCGTGATGCGGGTAAAGGTGGACGCCGTAGTGCCGCTGATCGGCAGGATTCTTTCGAACCCGGAGATGTTTGTCGAGCGCGTCTTCCCCAAACATTTAGCTCCGGTGTCACAGCGTTTCATCGATGCTTTATCCAAGGCGTTGCCGGAATTGCCGCCCTCGGAATTGCTGTGGCGGCTGCATTTTTCGGTCGGCCTGATGACGCACACGATGTTGTGGGGGAGAATTTATCCCAAGATTACCAACGGTGTATGTGATATTTCAGACCGCGAGGCGCTGGTCGAGCGGACGGTGCGGTTTGCGGCCGCCGGGTTCAGAGCGCCGGCATCCAAAAGGGAGTGACTGAAAAGATGAAGGGTATGCGTGGTTTTTCCTGGCCGGTTGTTGCGCTGGGCCTAATGGCATTTGTTCCGCTGGGCCAAGCGCAGGAGGTCATGCAATTGAGTTTGAAACGCGCGGTGGACATCGCGCTGACGCCGGAAGGCAGCGCCCGAGTGGCGCTGGCCGAGCAATCGGTCCGGGTGCAGGAAACGCATCTGGGCACGGCCCGCGCGGCTTTTTTCCCCACGCTCGACGGGTCAGTACAGGAGCGCAGCCAGACCGTCAACCTGCACACCTTTGGTTTCAATTTCGATTTTCCAGGATTCTCGATTCCAAGCATCGTGGGACCGTTTAGCATCTTCGATGCACGCGCCTCAGCGCAGGCAACCGTCCTGGATTTTACGACCATCCGCAAGTATCAGGCCTCGCGCACTAGTGTGCAGGCCGCCAAGGCGGATCTGGATGTGACCAAGGATCAGGTTAGCGAGCAGGTGGCTCGAGCTTATCTCGCCAGCCTGCGTGAGGACGCGGCGTTCGAGGCGGCGCGCGCCAACGTCGAGCTGTCCCAGGCGCTGGAGCGTTTGGCGCAGTCACAGAAGGATGCCGGGACGGGAACCGGGATCGAGGTCACGCGTGCCCAGGTGCAGCTGGCGAACGATCGTCAGCGCCTGACGGTGGCCGAGAACAATCGCCGCCGGGCCGTCCTGCAACTACTGCGGGCGATGGGCCTGGATCTGAAAATGGACGTGGCACTGACCGACAAGCTTGCCTACCAGGCGGTAGATACCGCGGCAGTCGAAGCGCTGCTCGAAACCGCCCGCAAAGGCCGTTCCGATCTTAAGGCGCAGGAGCAACATCAACAGACGGCGCGTATGAACTATTCCGCCGTGGAAGCGGAGCGGCTGCCCTCCATCGACGCGTTTGGCGATTACGGGACCATCGGAAGTGGACTTGTGGGCGCGCATCCGACGCACACAGTCGGAGTTCAGCTGAAGGTGCCATTGTTCGACGGCGGCCGGCGGGCATCTCGCCGGCAAGAGAGTCTGGCGCAGATCCGCGAGGAGGAAATTCGCACCCGCGACTTAGGGTTGCAGGTGGAACTGGATGTGCGGCTGGCGCTCGACAGCTTACGTTCGGCCGACAGCCAGGTGCAAACAGCGGATCAGGGATTGACGCTGTCGCAAAGCGAGCTAGAGCAGGCCCAACGCCGCTATCAGGCCGGCGTGGCCAATTCGCTTGAAGTGACCGATGCTCAGAACCGCCTGGATCGCGCTCGCGACAACCAGGTCGAGGCGCTCTATAACTACAACCTGGCTCGGCTGGAACTGGCCACGGCCACCGGCGCCATTCAGGAGTATGTGCAGAGATGAAGAGACGACGCGTAGTCCTGATTCTTCTCGTACTGGCGGCCGCGGCAGGCGGCGGCTGGTACTGGTATTCAGGCCGTATGAAGGCTACGAATACTATCCAGGTCTCGGGCAATCTGGAGCTCACCCAGGTGGATCTCTCCTTCAAGACTGCCGGGCGCATGACGGAATTGGCCGTGCGCGAGGGCGATTTCGTGAAGAAGGGCGATCTGATTGCGAAGCTCGATTCGGCGCAACTCGAGCAACAGCTACTGCGCGACGAGGCTGCGGTCGCATCGGCGCAATCCTCCTTGCAGCAATTGCAAACTTCGATCGAGTACCAGGCCGCGACCATCGATAGCGACATCTCTACCCGCCGTGCCGAGCTGGCGCAGGCACAGGCCAAGCTGGACGAATTGAACGCGGGAAGCCGCCCTCAGGAGATCCAGGAGGCGCAGTCGGCGGTTGCGGACGCGAAAGCCTGGAATGACCAGGCAAAGTCGGATTGGGAACGCGCTCAAACCTTGTTCTCGCGAGAAGACATCTCCAAGTCGCAATACGATCAGGCTCGCGCGAAACTCGACAGTACAGCCGCACAGCTTCGACAGGCGCAAGATCGCCTGGCACTGGTCACGGAGGGCCCGCGCAAGGAAGAGATCGCGGGAGCACGCGCGGAGGTGGCTCGGTCTCAGGCGGCGGTGCAGACGGCGGAAGCCAATCGGATCGAGCTGCGCCGCAAACAAGAAGAACTGGCCGCGCGCAAGTCGGAAATCGACCGTACGCGGGCCCAGGTCGGCATGACGCAGACGCAGATCGCCGATTCGACGATTGTGGCTCCCATCGATGGCGTAGTGCTGGTGAAGTCGGCGGAAGCGGGGGAAGTGATTGCCGCCGGAACCACCATCGTCAGCTTAGGAGATATCGCACACCCATGGCTGCGCGCCTATATCAATGAAACCGATCTGGGCCGCATCAAGCTGGGCGGCAAGGTCCGGCTCAGCACAGATTCGTTTCCCGGCAAGATCTACGACGGCCGCATCTCGTTCATTTCCTCAGAAGCGGAATTCACTCCTAAGCAGATCCAGACCAAGGAAGAGCGCGTGAAGCTGGTGTACCGGATCAAGATCGATGTGGACAATCCGCACCAGGAGCTGAAGAATAACATGCCGGTGGACGGGGAAATTCTGTTGTGAACATTGTCACGGCACAGGGGCTGACGCGGCGTTTCGGCACGCTCACCGCTGTGAGTCATCTGGACCTGGAAGTCCAGCAGGGCGAGATTTTCGCGCTGGTGGGTCCCGATGGGGCGGGCAAAACCACCACCATGCGCTTGCTGTGCGGCTTGATGAATCCCACCGAAGGCAAGGCAATTGTCGCGGGTCACGATGTTTCGAAAGAACTCGACCAGGTGAAAGATCAGATCGGCTACATGGCGCAGCGTTTCGGCCTGTATGGCGATCTCACGGTCAACGAAAACATGGCGTTCTACAGCGATCTGTTTGGCGTGATCGGGCGCGAGCGCGAGGAATTGAGCGGCCGGCTGATGCAGATGACCCGCATGGAGCCCTTCGGCAAACGCCAGGCCGCAAAGCTTTCGGGCGGCATGAAGCAGAAGCTGGCGCTGATGTGCACGCTGCTGCATAAGCCCCGAGTGCTATTCCTCGACGAGCCTACAAATGGTGTGGATCCGGTTTCCAGGCGGGATTTTTGGGCCATCCTGTATCAACTGGTGAGCGAAGGTCTGACCGTTCTGGTCTCCACCGCGTATCTGGATGAAGCCGAGCGGGCCAATCGCGTCGGCATGATGCACAAAGGCCGGCTGATCCGGTGCGATACCCCGGCGGCGCTCAAGGAGAGCCTGGAGGAGACCTGTTATCGCGTCCATTTTGCGCATGCGGAGGAAGCCAGGCCGCTGCTGGAGAGCCAGCCCGGCGTGCTGGGTGTGTATCATGCCGGCGTCGAATATCACTTGTTCGTGGACGAGCGCGTCACCAAGGTTGAGGATCTTCTGAAATTGACTCCCTTCACCTATCAGCGCATCGTGCCATCGCTCGAAGATGTATTTATCGCGCTGGAGCGCAAGGAAGAAGTGGCCCATGCTGCCGCCTAAACCCAGCGATGGTCCGGCCGTTCGGATCGAGAAGCTAGTCAAGCGCTTCGGCGATTTCGTCGCGGTCGACGATGTTTCGATCGAAGTTGCGCGGGGCGAAATCTTCGGCTTTCTGGGACCGAATGGAGCGGGGAAGTCGACCACCATTCGCATCATGTGCGGACTGCTTGCTCCCACTTCGGGGAAAGCTACCGTTGGCGGGTACGACGTCGCGACCCAATCGGAATTAGTGCGCGAGAACATCGGCTACATGTCGCAGAAGTTCTCGCTCTACGAGGACCTGTCGGTGGAAGAAAATATCGAGTTTTTCGGCGGAATTTATGGCGTACCGCCGGATAAATTGCCGCAGCGGCGCGACTATGTCCTGCGCATGGCGGACCTGGAAGATAGGCGCAAAGCTTCGACGCGCGAGCTCCCGGGCGGCCTGAAGCAACGTCTCGCGCTCGGCTGCGCTATCCTCCACGAGCCTCCCATCCTTTTTCTCGATGAACCCACCAGCGGCGTTGATCCGGTAGCTCGCCGCAACTTCTGGGATCTGATTTACAAACTTTCTGAAGCGGGCCACACCATCTTCGTCACTACGCATTATATGGATGAGGCCGAGTATTGCCACCGCGTCGCCCTGATGTATGGCGGACGCGTCATTGCACTTGGTTCGCCCACGGAACTGAAGCACGCCTTCGGTGAGCGCCACCTGCTGATGCTCGAGACCAACGACCTGCTGGGCGCCATGCGGGCGCTGCGAGGGCGTCAGGCCATCGTGGACGTCGCAGTGTTTGGAAGCGGGCTGCACATCAAAGTGGACGACGAAGCGCGCGCGATTCCGGAGATCCAGTCCGCTCTTGGCGCCGCAGGTATCAAGATCGGCGCACTGGAGCCGATTCCTCCGTCGATGGAGGACGTGTTCGTCGGGTTGATCGAAGAACAAGAGCGGGCAATGGTATCAAAATGAACTTTCGACGCACCAAGGCGATGGCTCGCAAAGAGTTTCTGCACATCATTCGCGATCCTCGCAGCCTGATGGCCGCCCTTACACAGCCCGTTATGGTGCTCTTGCTGTTCGGATATGCGCTCAGTCTGGACGTCGACCGGATCCCGACCATGATCTATGATGCCGACCATAGCGCCGTTAGCCAGAACCTGGTTCAGGAGTTCCGCGGCTCGCGCTATTTTCAAATTGTCGATGAGGTCGATTCCTACAAGCCTATTGAGCGCGCCATGGATCAGCGGCGGATCCTAGTCGGCGTCGCGATTCCCTACGATTATTCGCGCAATCTTCTGGCGGGTAAGGAAGCGCCTGTGCAGATTCTGCTGGACGGCGCCGATTCCAACACGGCCTCCATCGCGATGGGCTACGCCGAGGGCTTGGTCCAAGCCTACGCCGCGCACGCGCGCGACGATGCTCAGAGTATGCGCACGGGCAGCGTACTCCAGCCTCCGGTCAATGCGAGCGTGCGCGTATGGTACAACCCCGACCTGGTTTCGCGGAATTTCATCGTGCCGGGCCTGATTGGCGTAATCACCATGATCATCGCCGCGCTGCTGACGTCGTTGACCATCGCGCGCGAGTGGGAGAACGGCACCATGGAGCAGTTGCTTTCGACGCCGGTGCGGCCGATTGAGATGGCGCTCGGAAAGCTGTCTGCACATTTTCTCCTGGGGCTGGTGGACGTGCTGATCGCCTTGTTCGTGGGCGTTGTGATTTTTGGAGTGCCGCTGAAAGGCAGCCCTGTCCTGCTACTGTTTTCGGCATGCATGTTCCTGTACGGCGCGCTGGCTTGGGGACTGTATATTTCCGCGATGTTCCGGAATCAATTGGCTGCCTATCAGATGGGGACGTTGACGTCATTCCTGCCGGCATTTCTGCTGTCGGGATTCATCTATCCGATCGCCAACATGCCTTGGATCATCCGCGTGATCTCCGTCGTCATTCCGGCCCGCTACTTCATCGATATGACCAAGGGGATCTTCCTCAAGGGACTGGGGTTGCGATACCTCTGGTTCGATCTGCTCTTGCTGATCGTCTATGCCGTGGGAATTTCATTCCTGGCGGTCCGCAAACTGAGGCAGAAAATCGCGTGAGGAATACGTCATGAGACAACGCCTCCGCGCCATGATTCGCAAAGAATTTCTGCAGGCCTTCCGCGACCCGCGCATGCGCGGCATGCTGTTCCTTCCGCCGCTAATTCAGTTGCTGATTTTCGGTTACGCGGCGAATCTGGACGTGAACACCGCGAGGATCGCATGGATGGATCAGGATCACAGCCCGCAGAGCCGTGAGCTGTATTCCCAGTTTGTGGGATCCGGCAGGTTCATTATTGCGGCGATGCCCGAGAGTGAGAAGCAAATGCAGGACGCCATGGATCGCGGCCAGGTCGACGCCGTGATCCGCGTGCTGCCCGGATTCGCCCGCGATATCGAACGCGGTCGTCCTACCACCGTCCAAGTCCTGCTGGACGGAAGCAATTCCAATGCAGCGTCGATCGTTTCCGGATACGCCAGCCAGACCATCGCCCGGTTTACAGCGGACGTCATGGCGGATCGCCAGCGGCAAAAACTGGTGGCGGCAGGTGTGCCCATGCATCCCGCGGTCCCGCAGGTCTTTACCGAAGCGCGCGTCTGGTTCAATCCTGAGCTTAAGAGCCGCAATTATTTCATCCCCGGTGTGATCGTCAACATCATCATGCTGGTGACCTTGTCGCTGACTACCATGGCCATCGTCCGGGAAAAGGAGCTGGGGACCATGGAGCAACTCATGGTGACCCCGATCCGCCCGGCAGAGCTAATTCTGGGTAAGACCCTGCCCTTCGTCGTAATCGGATTCTGGGACATGCTGCTGGTGCTGGGTGCATCGCTGCTAATATTTCACATGCCTTTCGCGGGCAGCTTCTGGCTGTTATGTCTGGCGTCGCTCCTGTTCATCCTGACCACGCTCGGCGCGGGCTTGTTGATCTCCACCATCTCTCACACGCAGCAGCAAGCCAACCTGGCGAC
>Ga0105240_10003075_pt1 | contig 26215 bp, 23 predicted proteins | sample KBSC54metaG_FD_80426 | JGI IMG/M metagenome (GOLD analysis project Ga0105240, IMG submission 80426) | Corn rhizosphere microbial communities from Kellogg Biological Station, Michigan, USA - KBS C5-4 metaG | ecosystem: Host-associated > Plants > Roots > Rhizosphere > Soil | place: Michigan, USA...
ATCGGCGGCGAGCGACGAATCCTCGAGCAGGAGCTCGACCTGGCCGGCTATCGCGGCTCCCAGCCGGTGCGCGTGGGTAACCGCGCAGCGCGGCAGCTGCAGCTCGACGCGCTTGGGGAGCTCCTGAACCTCGCGTGGCGTTGGCATCGTCGTGGACACTCCCCCGACGACGATGAGTGGCGGTTCTTCTCAGAGCTGGTCGAGATGGCGGTGGAGCGCTGGCAGGAGCCGGACCACGGGATCTGGGAGTGGCACGGCGAGCCGCGTCACTTCGTGCACTCAAAGGCGTGCTGCTGGGCGGCTGTCGATCGGGGCCTGCGTCTCGCCGAGGAGTGCCTGCGCAAGGCGCCGGTGCGACGCTGGCAGCACGCCCGCAAAGAGATCCGCGAAGCGATCGAGGGACGTGGCTTCGACGCCAACCGGGGCGTGTTCGTGCAGTGCTTCGACGAGCCCGATCTCGACGCGGCGCTGCTGCTGCTTCCCAGGATCGGGTTCGCGGAGGCTGAGGACGAGCGGATGGTGTCCACGGCCCGAGCGGTCCATGAGGAGCTCGGCGCAAATGGGTTCGTGCGCCGCTACCGGCGCAAGGATGGCCTTCCGGGCAAAGAGGGCGCCTTCTTGGCCTGCTCGTTCTGGCTGGCGGAATGCTACGCCCGGCAGGGCGCACTACAGGATGCGCGCGAGGTTTTCGATCGCGCGATGAGCGCCGCGAGCCCACATGGCCTGTTCTCCGAGCAGGTCGATCCCGACAGCTCCGAGCTGCTCGGGAACTTTCCCCAGACGCTCACTCATCTCTCCCATATCGAGGCGTCACTCGCGCTCGCTGGTGTTTCCGGTGAATCTGCGCCACCAGCTCCTGCGTGAGCTCTCGGCGATGGCCTAGGCCGTGCTCGTTGCTGCGCAGACGATGAGACGGATGGTTTGCCTAGGCGGGCTGCGGGTAGGACAAGAGCATGGCAATCGGAGCTTTTTTCATTCTCATCCTCGTGTTGATCGTCGTGGCAGTTTTGGGCGGGGGCGTCTATCTGATCGCGATGTGGCTACGTCATCAGCAACTTGATCCAGACGCCGAGGTCCCCCATACCAATTCCGACCCAGAACCAGAACCACGACCGGAACACGTCAGGATGGATACCGAACAGAAAGTTCGGTTCGTCGGCACTAAATAAACGCTACGGAGGGAAAGGCGGGTGCCCGTGAAGAACGGCGAGTCGACTGCCCAGCCGCTTCGCACCGCCTCGCCAGCTTCCACCCGCAAACCGGATGCGCCCAAACCCGAGGTGCCAATAGATAGCGTGTCCGTGCGCGCCTTCACCGTTCCCACGGATGCGCCAGAGGCCGATGGGACGCTCAGCTGGGACTCTACGACGGTCGTGGTTGTGGAGACCCAAGGCGGCGACAGGTCCGGCCTTGGATTCAGCTACTGCTCCGGGGCGGGTGCGGCGCTCGTCCGGGAACTGCTGTGCGATGCGGTGGTCGGCGTGGACGCCCTTTCTCCTCAGGCGGCTTGGGAGCGGATGCGGGAGGCGGTGCGTAACGCTGGCTATCCCGGTGTCGCCTCCGGTGCGATCTCAGCTGTAGATATTGCCCTGTGGGACCTGAAGGCCCGCCTGCTTGACATATCCCTATCGAGCCTGCTGGGACGTGTGCGCAAGACGGTGCCGGTGTATGGCAGCGGTGGGTTTACCTCCTATCCGGACTCCCAACTCGAGCATCAGCTCGCGGCATGGGTCGAGCAGGGAATTAAAAGCGTGAAGATGAAGGTCGGCTCAGAGCCAGACCGCGACCCGCAGCGAGTGCGCCGCGCCCGCGCCGCGATCGGCGAGCAGACAGGGCTGTTCGTCGACGCCAACGGAGCCTATCAGCGAAAGCAGGCGTTGGCGCTGGCCGAGGTGTTCGCCAGGGAGTCGGGCGTCGTGTGGTTTGAGGAGCCTGTCTCATCCGATGATCTGGAGGGCTTGCGGCTGCTGCGAGACCGTGCCCCGGCCCCTATGAATATCGCGGCCGGTGAGTATGGCTATGACCTTTTCTACTTCAGGCGGATGCTCGACGCGGGCGCGGTGGACGTCCTACAGGCGGACGCGACTCGCTGTGGCGGCATCACGCAGCTACTGCAGGTGGGAGCGCTGTGCGCCGCCCGGGGGATGCTGCTCTCTGCGCATACCAGCCCTTCGGTCCACGCGCACGTGTGCGCGGCGATCGGGCCGCTCGCGCATGTCGAGTATTTCCATGACCACGCTCGCATCGAGCAGATGCTGTTCGACGGCTGCCCAGCGCTGGTCGACGGCGAGCTGCGCCCGGACCCCCAGAGCCCTGGCCTGGGTTTGACGCTGCGTGAGAGCGAGGCGGAGCGCTACGAGGACTGATGGCCGACACGCTCCACGCCTACCGCCATGTACAGGGCATCTACTTCCCGATCGCGATCGGGGTATTCGCGGTCATCATCGCGGCGCTGCTGGTGCTGCTCGTGCGGGGGGCCCGCCGCTCGCGGCCGGCCGCGGCACGCTCGCAGGCGCTTGCGTTCGAGGTCGCCTACGCGCTCCTGTTGACGGGCGTGGTCGCAGTGTTGCTGTGGGTGACGTTCACCGCCGAGACGCCCTTGGATCGCACCGCGGCGCACCCGGCGCTTCAAATCAAAGTGACCGCTGCGCAGTGGAGCTGGCGCATTGAATACCCCAACGGAGCGACGGTTACGGCGGTCTCGACGTGGCATCCGCCGGTGGCGCTCGTCCCGACGGGTGTGGAGGTCGAAATCGTCGGCACCTCCAGGGATGTGATCCACGGTTTCTGGCTCCCCCAGCTTCATTTCCAGCGCCAGTTCCTACCGGGATATGTGACTCGATTCGATCTACGCTTTGACACAGCGGGGCTCTATGACGGTGAGTGCTCTGTGTTCTGCGGCGATCAGCACTCACAGATGCACTTCCAGCTACGAGCTGTGAGCCCCGCGATGTTCCAGCAGTGGCTCTTCAGCCACGCCTCGCGGACTGGAACGGCAAGGTGAATACGACAACGCTGCCCGTTCGCGCGGCGCCGCTGCGGACGCTCGCCTCCACCGACCACAAGCGGATCGCGATCGCAGCCGGGGCGGTGGCATTCGCGTTCTTCCTCGCTGGCGGGGTGCTTGCGCTGTTGATGCGAAGCCAGCTCGCCGCCGACGGCGGCGTCGTCTCACAGAACGTCTACGACGAGCTGTTCACCATGCACGGCTCCACGATGGTTTACCTGTTCATGGTCCCGGTGGCGCTCGCCGCGGGCCTTTATTTCGTGCCGCTGCAGGTCGGGGCGGCGGAGGTGGCGGGACCGCGCGTAGCGCTTGCCGGGCTGTGGCTGCTGGTGGGCGGCGGCCTGAGCATGTGGTCCGGTTTCTTGACGAGCGGTGGCGCGGCGGCCGCGTCCTGGTGGGGCTTTGACCCGCTCTCTGACTCGCTGCACTCGCCGGGCAGCGGCATGGAACTCTGGATCTTCGGGGTGATGATGGCCACCGCCGGGCAGATCCTATGGGCGGGCTGCGTGCTCGCGACCGCTCTGCGGCGACGCGCGCCCGGGATGACGCTGATGCGAATGCCGGTGTTCACCTGGTCGATGCTCGTGACATGCCTGTTGACGGTGTTCGCATTCCCCGCGTTGATCCTCGCGCTCGCGCTGCTGTGGGCGCAGCGGCACTTCGGCGGAGTGCTCACCGGCGGCCTCGGCGCGGTGAACTACCAGCAGCTGTTCTGGTTCTACGGACACCCCGTCGTGTACGTCATGTTCTTCCCGTTCGTCGGGATGGTCGGCGAGGTCGTGGCCACGTTCTCGGGCCGCCGGTTCTTCGGCTACAGCGCGTTCATCGTCGCGCTGCTCGCCTTCGCGGGCCTGTCGATGACGGTGTGGGCACACCACATGTTCACCATGGGTCAGGTGACCAACAAGTATTTTTCTCTGACTTCGACGGCGCTGGTGGTGCCCGCGGGAATCGAGTATCTCGACCTGCTCGGCACGCTCTGGCGCGGACGGCTGCGTTTCACCACCGCGTTCCTGTTCGCGCTCGCGTTCATCGTGCAGTTTTTGATCGGTGGTCTAACTGGGATCATCGTCGCCTCACCACCACTCGACTACGGGTTGAACATGTCGTATTTTGTGGTCGCGCATTTTCACTACACGCTATTCGCTGGCAGCGCCTTCGGGCTGTTTGCGGGAGTCTATTACTGGTTCCCCAAGCTGACCGGCGCACTGCTTAGCGAGCGCTTGGGCAGGCTTCACTTCATTCTGATCGCGATCGGGGCGAATGCGACTTTCTTCCCGATGTTCATCCTTGGCTCGGAAGGCATGACAAGGCGGATAGCGCGCTACCCGGTCTCGACAGGCTGGCAGACACTCAACGTCGTCGAGACGGTCGGCACGGGCGTGATCGCGCTCTCGGTCCTCCTCTTCATTGTGAATGTGGTGGTCTCGCTGCGCTCACGCCGCGAGGCGGGGGATGATCCGTGGGGAGGGCAGACGCTCGAGTGGGCCACGAGCTCCCCGCCGCCCCGGCACAACTTCACCCGGCTGCCGCCGATCGCCTCCTACGCCCCTTTGCTCGATCTACGCGAAGCTCGCGAGGGGGCGAACGCGTGAGGCGTGCGGCGATCGTGCTACTTGCGTGGGGCCTTCTGCTCGGCGTGCTGACGGCGGCGCAGGCGCCGTTCGCTTCGGTGAAGGGGCCCTTTGGGCTTCACCCGATCGAGTACATCATGCTCGGCAGCGCATCTGCCGCGTGCCTGATCGCGGGTCTTGTCGTGTGGGTGCTCGATGGACGTGAGGGCGACAGGGAGATCCCGCGCACGGTCGCTGACGGCTCGTTCGCGACGGCCACCCTCATAGTCGGATTGGCGCTCGCCCTGGTGGGAGCCGGGTTCGGACTGTGGCTGATCCTGATCGGCGCCGGTATCGCAATGCTCGGCGCCGGGGGTTTGGTCCGTGAGGGACGGGCACGCCGGCACAGCCAGCGGGGCATGTTGCGATGACCCATCCGGGACCGACGCTCGCCGGGTTCTCGGGGTCATGGAGTGTGGACCCCGCCCAGATCGCGCTGCTGGCGATCGCAGCGGGCCTCTACTGCCTCGGCGTGAGAAGATGCCGCCGCCGCTGGCCTGTGTGGCGGGCAGCATCGTTCCTCACGGGCCTGACCGTCCTGGGCGTGGCGCTGCTGTCGGGCATTGACAGGTACGCCGACGAGCTGCTGTCAGTGCACATGGTCCAGCACCTCCTGCTCCTGCTCGTGGCGCCGGCACTATTGCTGTGGGGCGCCCCGGTCAGGCTCGCACTCGCCGCCTCCGCGCACAGGACTCGTTCGGTGCTCGCCACAGTCCTCTCCAGCCGCACCATGCGACTTGTGAGCAGCCCGCCCGTCGGGTTCGCCGTGTTCGCGCTCGCGGTGCTCGCGACGCATCTGACGGGCCTGTTCGAGCTCGCCCTCAAAGACGAGACTGTGCACGCGCTCGAGCACGCCGCGTACTTCTGGGCGGGGATCACGTTCCTCGCCCCATTGATCGCCGCAGACCCGCTGCCCCGTTCCCCGAGCGCGATCGCACGGTTCTCCTGGCTGATGGGCGCGATGGCGGCGATGGCGATACCCGGCGCTCTGCTCACCTTCTCCACGAGCGTGCGCTACCCCTTCTACCTCGCACCCGCACGCGCGCTCGGACGCTCCGCGCTCTCAGACCAGCATCTGGCGGGCGCGATCATGTGGGTTGGCGGCGGGATCGTCATGTTCGCGCTCGCTCTGACCCTCGCGATGGGCGCGATGCTCGCCGAAGAGCGCCGCCAGCTTCGACGAGACCTCCACGCCCACCCAGGGGAGTCGACACCCACCTCGACAGGAGCGCTCGGAGCATGAGACGAGGACTGCTCGCGCTCGCGGCGGCGCTGTGTGGCGGTCTCGCGCTCGTGCAATTCGCCGCCGCCGGTGGACACGAGACAACGACGAGCTCGACGGCCCGGCCCCGCCTCAGCGCGGCGCTCGTTTCCAGTGGTCATGCGCTGTTCGAGTCCTCGTGTGCTTCCTGTCACGGGATGGGCGCGCAGGGCATCCGTGGACGCGGCCCGAGCCTGCGCGGCGTCGGCGCGCTCGCCGCCGACTTCTACCTGCAGACCGGGCGAATGCCGCTGCCCTCCCCGCGAGCGCAGCCGCTGCGCACGAGCCCCGCCTTCCCGCAGTCTCAGATCCGGGCGCTGATCGCCTACATCGCGTCCTTCGGCGGGCCGCCCGTCCCCGTCGTCTATCCGCGCCAGGGGTCCCTGCCGGAAGGACAGCGGCTGTTCGGGCTGGACTGCGCGGGCTGCCACACCATCCAGGGGCAGGGCGGAATCGTGACCGGCGCGATCGCGCCGTCGCTGAACCAGGCCACCCCGACCCAGGTCGCGCAGGCGATCCGCGTCGGCCCATATGTGATGCCGCACTTCGGTCCCGGGGAGCTCTCCGCGGGGCAGATCGACTCGATCGCCCGCTACGTGCAGAGCATCCAGCATCCCGAAGACCGCGGCGGCTGGGGCATCGGGCGGATCGGCCCGATCCCCGAGGGAATGGTCGCTTGGCTCCTCGCAGCCGCGGCGCTGCTGCTGATCGCCCGGCTACTCGGAGAGCGCACTGAAGAGCAGCGCGAGAATCATCGACCCCCAAAGGCGCCGTGATGAGAAACGGACACGAATCGCACGAACAGCCCCCAGGACGCGCGAGCCGCATCTGGAAGGCGATCGTGATGCTCCTGCTGTGGCGGCTGGGCGGCCTGCGTAGCCCTCGGCGTGATGAGGGCAGCGATATCGACCCCTCGCACCGCGAGGTCGGCGCAGCTGAGTGGGCACAGCGCCTTGTCCTGCTACTGCTCGCCTTGATCCCGGTCGTGGCGCTGGGTTTCGTCGCGCTGTTCGTCTTTGACCCCAACACGCAGCTGCTCGGGGCGTCACTCGGCTTGGTGCTGGCGCTCGCGGCGGGCGCGCTCGTGCTCGCGGGACGCTGGCTCGTACCACAGGAGACGAGCGTCGAGCCAAGGCCACGCGCGGGGGATTCGGAGGCGATCAAGGCGGTGTACGAGCGCGCCGCGCAGGGCGTGCAGGGCATCACCCGTCGGCGCCTGCTGGTAAGTGCGGCGGGCGTCGCGGGGGCCGGGCTCACAGCGGCAGTTGCGATCCCCGTGGTTGCTCTCGGTCCTGGCTTGGACGACCAGTTGAGCAGCACACCGTGGCGCGCTGGGCGAGCGCTCGTCGACGAGCACGGCAACCCGATTCTCGCCGCCTCCGTGATCGAAGGGAGCTTCCTGACCGCGTTCCCACGGGGCGCCGACCAGGAGAATCTGGGGTCCCCAGTCGTGCTCGTGCGGGTCGATCCCGGATCGCTGAGCTTGCCTGCCGATCGTGCCGGCTGGGCGCCGGAGGGCATCCTCGCCTACTCGAAGATATGCACCCATGCGGCGTGCGCGATCTCGCTGTACCGCTCGCCGCTGAGCCCTTCCACCCAGTCACGGGGCCCGGCGCTCGTGTGTCCCTGCCACTACTCCACCTTCGACGTGCTCGACGGCGGCCGCGTCGAGTTCGGTCCCGCCGGCCGACCGCTGCCACAGCTGCCGCTCACGATCGACACGGGCGGCGTGCTGCGCGCGGGTGGCCCAATGTCCGGGCCGGTCGGCCCCGCCTGGTGGGGAGACTCCAAGTGAGCAGCGAGCGACGAGCGGACCCCGTGGCATTCGTGGACGAACGCCTCGGCGCCGCGCGGGGCCTGCGGTTTCTGATGGATTACGTGTTCCCCGACCACTGGAGCTTCCTGCTCGGCGAGATCGCCCTGTATTCATTCGTCGGGCTCATTGCCACGGGCACGTTCCTGGCGCTGTTCTTCAACCCCGACACCACGCAGGTCGTCTACCACGGCAGCTATCACGCGCTAGGAGGCGCAAGCATGTCCGGTGCGTACGCCTCGACGCTTCACATCTCCTTCGACGTCTCGGGCGGCCTGCTCGCCCGACAGGTGCACCACTGGGCGGCGCTCGTGTTCGTCGCGGCGATCACCCTGCACCTGCTGCGGATCGTGTTCACCGGCGCGTTTCGCAAGCCACGGGACATCAACTACTTCATCGGGGTCACGCTGCTCGTCTTCGCGATCCTCGAGGGATTCGCCGGCTATTCGCTGCCTGACGACCTGCTCTCGGGCATGGGCCTCGCGATCGCGTGGGGGGTCGCGATGTCGCTGCCGCTGATCGGCGGCCCCTTCGCGACTGCGCTGTGGGGCGGGCGGTTTCCCGGTTCGAGCGCGTTCGAGTCGCGGCTGTTCATCGCGCACGTCTTCATCATCCCTGCGATCCTCGCCGGGCTGATTGCTGTGCACTTGGCGATCATCACGATCCAGCGCCACTCGCAGTTCCCTGGGCCGGGGCGACGTGAGGACAACGTGGTCGGCACGCCCATGTGGCCCGGCTACGCGCTGCGCTCGCTCGGCCTGCTCGCGACCGTCGCGGCCGTGCTCGTGCTGATGGGTGGCCTGATCCAGATCAATCCAGTGTGGCTATGGGGCCCCTACCACCCGTATATCGGGACCAACGGCGCGCAGCCCGATTGGTACCTGGGCTGGCTGATCGGGGCGCTTCGGATCATGCCGAACCTCGAGATCCACGCCTTCGGGCATACGCTCGTGCCCAACCCGTTCTTCGGCGGCGTCCTGTTTCCCGGCCTGGTATTCGGGCTGCTGTATGCGCTGCCCTGGCTTGACCGGCGCTTCATCAGCCGTGACTACCGCCGCCATGACCTGCTGGAGCGCCCTCGCGACAATCCTCGCCGCAGCGCGCTCGCGGCGGCGGTGCTGAGCGCCGTCGCGGTGGTGTTCGCCGCGGGCTCGGCCGACCGGCTGTTCTTCCAGTTCGGCTTCGGCTATGAAGGCGCGATCTGGTTCTTCCGAGGCGCGTTCCTGATCGTGCCCGTGATCGTATTCATGCTCACCCGCCGCATCTGCCTGGAGCTGGCGCGCGAGGAGCGCCATCCTTTGCGCGGTTGGAATGGCACGATCGTCGAGCGCAATGCCCAAGGCGGCTTTGACAGCGGCTCGCGCATTCCGGCTGGTGTCGCCTCACGCGCCGAGACAGGTCCCGAGGATCAGCGCAGGTGAGCGAGGAGCTCTGGCGAGGGCTTTGCGCAACTATCCCCGCTGGGACGAGAGTCAAATCGGAGCCGGCCAGCCGCGGCGCGGAGGGCAGGGTCATCGGCGTAACTCGCGAATACAGGTGAAATGAGCGACGTTCCTGAAGGCGTGGTGCTGGAGCGCAACCGTGATCTGGCCGGTCGCTCCCACCATCCCTACTACCGTCAGGCGCTGCTGTGCCTGACCGCCGTGCTGCCGGTGTTGGCGCTGCTCGGCGTGTTCGGACAGGAGCCGAGCACGACGACCGCCGAAGCCCAGGCGGCAAAGCTCAGCGTCACCGCCCCGGAGCGGCTGCGAAGCGGGCTGATCTTCCAGGTGCGCGTCGAAGTGCTCGCCCACCGGAACATCCACGAACTGCAGATCGTCTTCGATAAGGGTTGGTGGGAGTCGATGAGCGTCAACACGATCGAGCCAGAACCGAGCAGCGCGGCTTCCCAAAACGGGAGGGTGGCCCTCTCCTATGGCGCTCTACAGGCCGGACAGTCCCTTACCGCCTGGATCTACTTCCAGGTCAACCCCACGAACGTCGGCAAGCGCCGCGAGGACGTCGAAATCGCCGACGGCTCCATGCCGCTGGCGCACCTGCACCGATCCCTCACGATCTTCCCCTAGCTCATGGACCTCGTAATCCGCGCCACCGTCGTCTTCTTCTTCATCTTCCTCGTGACCCGCATCGTCGGACGCCGCCAGCTCTCAGACCTCGAGCCGTTCGACCTCATCCTGCTCGTGGTTCTCGGCGACTTGGTGCAGCAGGGCATCACCCAAAGCGACGAGTCGGTCACAGGCACGCTGATCGTGATCTCAACGATCGCGCTCCTCTCCGTAGGAGTGAGCTGGATCTCCTTCCGCTCAGCCAAGGTGCGACAGATCACCGAGGGCGAGCCGATCGTGCTCGTGCAAGACGGACATCCGATCGAGCGCAACCTGCGCCGAGAGCGCATCACACTCGCAGACATCCAAGAGGAGGCCCGCCAGGCACAGATCGTCTCGCTCGCCGACATCCAATGGGCCATCCTCGAGAACGACGGGAAGATCAGCTGCATCCCACGCCGCGACTGAGACGAGGCCGCCTGCGGGTAACAAGACGCGATGAGCACCGAACGCCAGCCGCCAGCACAAGACAGAAGCCGCGACGCCGGCCGCGACGCCAGCCCCGAGCGCCGAGAGACCGGGGCTGAGAGGCTGGACCGCAACCTCGAGGAGATGACGGGTGAGCTGCGCGTCGTCGTCACCGGTGTGCAGGTGCTATTCGCGTTCCTGCTGATCGTGCCATTCAACACCGGCTTCGAGCACGTCGGCGGCTTCGAGCGCACCGTCTACTTCATCACACTGATATTCGCTGCGCTCGCGGCGGCCTGCACGATCGCTCCCTCTGCGCAGCACCGTTTCCTCTTTCGCCACGACGATAAGCAGCATCTGGTGTTCCTCTCAAACCGCATCGTGATCGCAGGGCTGGCGTTTCTCGCGCTGGCGATGTGTGGGTCTCTGCTGTTGGTCGCGACGAAGCTGTTCGGCGCAGCAGCCGGCGCCTTCACCGTCGTTCTTGGCGCGCTTCCATTCCTGTTGCTGTGGTTCATTCTGCCGCTCACACGCCGAGCCCAGCTCGAGGAAACCGCCCGCATCCAACAACGCGCTGAAAGAAGTCGCTGATCGAGGCGAGTTTCCGGGCTCGACATCGTGCCGACATCTTCCAGATCGTGGTGCGAGCGCTTCTACCCGGCCGCGAAGATGCGCAGCAACACCGTCGAATCTCGTCCGACTTCCGCCCCAAGCAAACCGCGCGTGGCGCTCGTCCTGTGCCGCCAAAGATCGCGAACCGCATACCGCCGCGCCCCCGACAACCCGATCGCCGTCGCGCTCGTTTCGATCCGCAACGCCACAGGCCCCCTGTTCAGCAGCGCAACCGCGCGCGAACCGTCAGCCAGCGGCTTGACCCACACCTGCGCTGCGCCTTGCGAGGCGACGAGCGTGGCCTGGGCGCCGAGCGGATCTTGGTCGATCGCGATCGCTTCCGGATTGCTCACGACGGCCAGGCTCGCGCGCGACAGACGGCCCAGATCGCGACTCACCATCAGCGGCGCGGCCAGCATCGCCCACATGCTCGCCTGGGTGCGGAACTGCTGCACCCCCATCCCTTGATCCGGACCAAGGTAGTCCGGGTCGTTCCAGTGGCCCGGGCCGGCCGCCTCCGGGTGGGCGGCGTCGGCGTCGAGGTTGCGCAGGACGTTGCCGAACGGCACGCGCCCAGGGACGCCGACGTCGCCGTCTGTGCGCCAACTGTTACCGACGTCCGGGCCGAAGATGTAGGAGGCAAACGCCGACTGGGCGAGCCCCGGCTGCCCTTCGCCGCGTTCCCCGGGCTGCAGGAAGTCGCAGATCGACAGCAGCATCGGGCGCCCGGTCGAGTCAAGCGCCGCGCGGAATGCGCGGTAAGCCTGCGCCGGGTCAAGACCGAGACTCGAACCACCGCAGAAATCCACCTTGACCGCGTCGATCCCCCATCCCGCAAACGTGCCGGCGTCCTGCTGGTAATGCCCGTAGCTCCCCTGCCCCACTCCCCCACAGCCGTCGCTGCCGCCGTCGGTGTAGAGCCCGAGCAGCAGGCCCGCACGGTGCAGCACACGCGCCAGCCACGCCATGCCGTGCGGCCACTGCTCCCGGTCGATCGCGATCTGCCCGTTCAGCGCACGCTGCCCCTGCCACCAGCCGACGTCGAGCCAGACGAAGCGGTAGCCGCGGCGCGCCAGGCCGAGCGAGATCAGATCGCTGGCCTGTTCGAGCACCGTCGACTCGCTGTAGCGGGGACCGAAAGCGAAATAGGTGTCCCAGCCCATGTAGGGGGTTGCGGCGTGCTCTGTGCGCGCCCGCGCCACCGCCTTAACGAACGAGGCCGCACGCCCGCGCGAATGCCCGGATGTGAGCAGCAGGCGCTGCTCGGACAACGGGGCTTCGATCGAGCCGATCACGGTGCCGCTGACCAGCAGCGTGACACTCAGGCGGTGGCGGCGAGCAAGTAGGCGCCTGCCACTTGCGTTCAGCTCGACCGCGACGTTGCGGCGCGCACCGCGGCCCAGGTGCAACCGCCTGCGGCCGATCGTCGCGGCGTGTCTTACGCCGGCGCGGGTCAAGCGAAGCAGCAAGTTGCAGCCGTGCTGCGCCTTGACGGAGCAGGCGACCGGCAGGATCGCCCGACCGCCACTGGCGCGCGCTTTGCCGACGCGCGTCTCCCCGCTTGCGACCGGTAGGCCTTGGAATGGGACCGTCACGAACGCGCTCGTGGCGCTCGCGCTCCCTGCCGCGTTGGTGGCGGTGACGCGGCACTGGAGATGGCGCCCCTCATCGCCGGCTTTGACCAAATAGCTGCTGGCCGTCGCCCCGGAGATCGGTTCCAGTTCGCGTAGCCAGCCGTAACTCAGCTGCAGCGCCGCATCGACAGCCAGTCCCGATTGACAATTCAACCGCGAGCCAAGCGCCGGTGTGCCGAGGATCGAAGGACGAGGCGTCGGCGGCGGCGGCGGCGCGACCAGGCTCGCGGGTGGAGGCAGCGACGCACTGAGCGAACGCCCTGCCGTGTCGAGCGCCAGACAAAAGCTTCCAGCCGAGCATGAGACGCCTACGAGCGCGTCGACATCGGGGCTCGCCAAGCTCCACGCCGGCATGGCGAGAGTCGGCGCTTCGCTTGCCAGCGCGTGGCCGCCGCCGACCGCCACGCACTGACCGAGCGGAGCGCACGACACGCCGGCCAGCGCGCCACCCGGATCCACTTCGGTGTCGCTCCAGGTCGGCATGATTGAGACCGGATCGCCGCTGGCAAGCGCATCGCCGCTCGCATCGACCGCGACACACACGCCGCCGGAGCCGCACGAGACGACGGTGAGACCGAGCGCCGGGTCGAGCAGACGCCGATGCCATGCGCCGGCGACGGGTTCGCCGCTGGCGAGGACGCCCCCTGACGTGTCAACTGCCAGGCACAGCGAAGCGGTTGAGCAGGAGACAGCGCTCAGGCGCTCACTGCCGTCGACGTCAACGGCCGGACGCCAAGAGTTGTGGACGGGTTCGGTGCTGACGAGGGCATTGCCGGCCGCATCGACTGCGACGCATAGAGACGTTGTCGGGCATGAGACGCCGGTCAGTTCACGCCCTGCGTCGATCGTTTTCGAGGACCAGGCCCCCAGCCCAGCCGTCGGGTTCGCGCTCTCCAGCGCATTGCCTTTCTTGTCGACCGCGACACACAGTGAGCCGCCGGCGCAGGACACCGCGTTCAGCGCCTCCGCGGGATCGACCGACGCGCTGGTCCAGGCCGGTGTCGCGACGGTCGGATCGGTCGTAGTGAACACGTGCCCGGCGTCGTCGACCGCCACGCACAGGGCCTCCAGCGGGCAGGAGACGCCGGTCGGATGGCCGCCACCGTCCGCGAACGTCGGCGCTGTCCAGTTCAGCGTCGGGGCCGCCGCGGCCGAGCCAGGCGCCATCGCAAGCAGCGCGCACAGAGCAAGCGCTGCCGCCAACCAGCGGGTATCGCTCATTTGCCTGCCATCTCGTGTCACGACACGCCCACCCCGCGAGAGTTGCACTCGGCGCCGACGGGATGTCCGCGACGGCGCGAAAGTAACGTATCGCCCATGCCCGCATCGGCTGTCGTCTGCCTGATCACCGCGCCTCCCGCGGACGCCGGGAAGATCGCCACGGCGATAGTCGAGCGCGAGCTGGCTGCCTGCGTCAACGTCGTACCGCTCGTGCGGTCGATCTACCGCTGGCAGGGCGTGGTGCAACGAGACCAGGAGTCGCTGCTGCTGGTCAAGACGACAAGCAGCTCCGTCCGCGCGCTCGAGCGACTGCTCGAGCAGATCCACCCGTACGACACCTTCGAGCTCGTCGCCCTCGACGTAACCGCCGGCAGCGCTCCCTATCTCGAGTGGATCGCCGCCTCGACAACTCCCGCTCTATGAAGATGATTTCCGATGCGATCGTCCAGCTCGAACCGAACGTTCGTCCAGGCACGTGAGTTCTTCCAGCGCAGCGCGTCTCAGCACCGACCCAACTCACCAAAACGCGCCCAGGGCGCATGAAGGAGGAGTGCCGCAATGAGACTGAGACTGCTGACGGTCGTGGGTTCCCTAGCGCTCGCGCTGGCCGTACCGAGCGCCGCGCTCGCCCATCGCGGCCGCGGACACCATCGCCACCACCAGGCAAAAGCGCACCACGCCAAGTTCCGCTTCGAGCACATCGGCGCCAACGGAGTCAGCGGACCGACGACGACGCCGAGCAGCCCGAGGACACCGCCCACCACGCCTGCAAACGCCGGCAAGGTGACCTCCTACGAAAAAGAAGTGCTCACCATCACGCTGACCGACAACTCGACCGTCAGCGGCAAGGTGACCTCTAACACGCGCATCCGCTGCGTCAACGCAACGCCTCCGGCAAGCACCGAACCGGGTGACGAGAGCCCCGGCGACGACATGGGCGAGGGCAACGACCAGAGCCGCGGCGACATGAGCCAGGGCGACCAGTCTGAGGAAGGCTCGCAGGAGGATCGGCAGGACGGTGACGACGACGACCAGGAAGGCGCCGCCGAACCGCCGTGCGACACCTCGCTGCTCGTGCCCGGCACGGTCGTGCGCTCGGCCGAGCTGCGGGTCGGACCCTCGGGCAACGAGTTCGAGAACCTCGTGCTGGTGCGATGATCCCAAGCGCATGATCCCGTCGGTTTCCGTCCGGCTCCTGCTCACCCAGAGCGACGAGCGACTGGTGGGCTACGCGCGCGCTGGGCATGAGCGCGCCTTTGAAGCGCTTGTACAGCGCTACCGCCGGCAGTTGCACGCCTACTGCCGGCGGTTGCTGCTCTCTGAGGAGCGCGCCGAGGACGCTCTTCAGCAGGCGCTGCTGCAGGCGTGGGTGGCGCTGCGCGACGGCGCCGATGTGCGTGACGTGCGCCCGTGGCTGTACCGGATCGTCCACAACGCAGCGGTCAACGCGCTGCGCGTCTCCGGCTATGACTACTGCAAGCTGAGCGAGAGCCTCTCCGGCGCCGACGCGCCGCAGGCCGACCTCGACCGCCGCATCGCTGTGCGCGAGGCCCTGGCCGGCTTGGCGGCTCTGCCGCAGATGCAGCGCGAGGCGCTGCTGCGCACAGCGGTCGAGGGCCGCAGCCACCGGCAGGTCGCAGGCGATCTCGGCGTCAGCGAGCCGGCCCTGCGCGGCCTGGTCTACCGCGCCCGCACGGCGCTGCGCGCCGCGGCGGGCGCGATCGTGCCGCCTCCTCTGCTCGGTTGGGCGCTGGAGGCCGGCACGCGCGGCACGCCGGCGCTCGAACGCGTCGCCGGGCTTGGCGCCGGCGGCGGCTCGGCGGGTCTCGCCGGCCTGCTCGTCAAGGGCGGAGCCGTCGCGGTCACCGCCGGCGCGCTGGCCGGCGGGCTGGTGGCTACACACGATCGCAGGGCGCAGGCCCGAGCAGCGCGCACCCACACGCACGCCCACACGACCACCAGTCCAGCCGCGGCGAGCGCGAGCGGATCGGTGCGACCCGCCTCCTTCACGCAGCCGACCGGCGCCGCTCGCCCCCTCCCCCACCCATCCGGCCGCGGCCTTGGCGGGCAGCAGCGCGTGCGCGGGCAGCGCTCGTTCGGCCCGTCGCCCACCTGGCCCGTCCATCCCCACGGCGACGGCGGCTCCCAGCAGGGCGAGGGGTCCCACCCGACATTCGCAGCTCACGCCGGTGAGGGCTCTGGCGGATCGAGCTCGCACGATAGCCAAAGCACAAGCTCTGGCGGCTCAGGTTCCGGGTCCGGCGAGGGCGAACAGCAAGCCGGCGGCGGCAGTGAAGCCAGCAGCGGTGGCAGCACTGGCCAGGACGTCGACGGCGCCAGCGGATCGGGCAAAGACGGCTCCGGAGATCCGAGCGGGCAGACGAGCAGCAGCGAACCGAGCGCGAGCAAAGACGGCGGCACGAGCGGCGGCTCGGGTGACTTGCAGCTGAGCCAAAGCACGTCCGGCGGCGACGGCGCCAGCGGCACGAAAGATGAACCCAGCCTCGTCGAAGGCTCCTCCAAACCAGACTGAGCAGGCGCCACGGCGCCCGACGAGACTGAGCCTCGACGCGCTGCTTATGCGTCCGCCGGCGGGCCTGACTGGCCCGCCCCACCCGCGCCGAAGTGCCCGATCAGCAGCTCGTTCACGCGCTCGGGCGCGTCGTGCTGCACCCAGTGCGTAGCGTCCTCGATCCGCTCGACACGCACATGCGGGACCCACTTGCGCGGCGGCTCGGCCAGCTCGCTGCCGAGATGACGGTCGCGCATGCCCCAGATCACGAGCGTCTCGCACTCGATCGGGCGCAGCCGCGACTCGGCGCTGCGCGGCGAACGACGCAACGCCGCGCGGTAGTAGTTGATCATTCCCGTCAGCGCGCCGGGCTGCGACCAGGCCTCGACGTAGCGTTCGAGGTCCTCGTCGGTGAAGGCCTTTTTGGAGTCTGCGCGCAGCGAGCGCTTGGCGAAGGAGAAATCGTCGCGCCCGATCAAAAACTCCGGCAGGCGCGGGATCTGGAAGAAGAACATGTACCAGCTCTTGCGCAGCTGGCGCAGGGTGCGAAAGCCTTCGAGCATCCGCACCGGGTGGGGCACGTTGAGGATCGCCAGGCGCCTGACGACCTGCGGCTGGTACATCGCCACGCCGTAGGCGACCGCCGCTCCCCAATCATGGCCCGCAAGGAAGCACTGCTGCTCGCCGAGCGCTCCCACGAGACCGGCGATGTCGGCCGCCAGCAACTCCAGCTCGTACTGGCGCCAGGGCCGCGGGCGCGAGGAGGTGTTGTAGCCGCGCATGTCCGGCGCGACGACGCGAAAGCCGGCGGCCGCCAGCGGCTCGATCTGATGGCGCCAGGAGTACCAGAACTCCGGAAAACCGTGCAGCAGCAGCACCAGCGGACCGCTGCCGGCTTCGACGTAGTGCAAGCGGACGCCTGCACCCACCTCCGCTTCGCCGTGACGCAGGGCTGTCTCGGTCGTGCTCACGTCAGTGATCCTAGACCTTTGCAAGCCGCCGTGCGAGTCGTCCGAAACCGATGTCACCGTGTCTGGCGATGTCGATCTGGAGGATCTCTTGTTCGTGCTGATCGCAATTCTGTGCATTGCCGCAGGCGCCTTTGGAGGCGCCATCCTGGCCGGCGCGTATTCGCGCCGCAGCCGCGAGCGGCTGCGATCGGAGATGACCGCGATCTCGGCGGAGGTGCTCAAGCAGACCGGCGACTCGCTGGCCCAGCGCTTGGCCGACCAGCGCCGCGCCGAGGAGGAGCGCGCGGCCGGCGAGATGGCCCGCCGCGCCGAGGAGATCAAGGGCCTTGTCGCCCCAGTCAACGAGAAGCTCGGCAAGGTGCAGAGCGAGATCGGGCGACTCGAGCGCGAGCGCAAGCAGGCTCAAGGCGAACTGGCGAACATGGTGCGCCAACTGCATGAGGGTGTCGGCGGCCTGCGCCAGGAGACGGGCAACCTCGTCTCGGCGATGAAGCGACCCTCGACACGAGGGTCCTGGGGCGAGATCCAGCTGCGCAACGTGATCGAGATGGCCGGGATGATCGAGCACTGCGACTTCCTGCAGCAGAGCACGATCCGCTCTGCGGATGGCCCGCTGCGACCCGACGTTCTGGTCAAGTTGCCGGGCGAGAAGGTGATCGTGGTCGACTCCAAGGTGCCACTCGACGCCTATCTCGCACACCTGGAGGCCCAGACCGCCGCGCAGCGCGAAGCCGAGATGGCCCGCCACGCGCGCCAGACACGCGACCACATCGCCAAGCTTGCCTCTAAGGGCTACCAGAACCAGTTCGACACGACGCCTGACCTGGTCGTGATGTTCGTTCCCTCCGAGGGCATTTATCACGCCGCACTGGCAGAGGACCCAGGCCTGATCGAGTACGGAGTGCACCAGCAGGTGCTGATGGCCACCCCGACCACGCTGATCGGCCTGCTGCGCGCGGTCCACTACGGCTGGCGCCAGGAGCTGATCGCCGAGTCCGCCCGCGAGATCGCCGAGTCCGCCCGCGAGCTGCACCGTCGCCTGGCCCGTTTCATCGAGCCGCTGGCGAAGGTCGGCCGCCAGCTTGGCTCAGCCGTCGGCGCCTACAACGAGGCCGTCGGTTCGTTTGACAGCCGCGTTGTCCCTCAGCTACGTCGGATCGAGGAGGCGGGCGCCAAGTCAGAGCGTGATCTGACCGGCCCGGCTTCGGTCGAGGCCAGCCCGCGGCCGCTGACCTCGCAGACCTCCGCACTCCAAGACCTTCCCGAGGGCGAGCCGATTCTCAAGAGAATCAGCAGACCGAACGCCACCGGCACGGTCGCCGGCAGCTCATCGACCGCGAAGAACAGCAGGTCGAACGCGATCGCAAGCAGCGCCACCAGCAACGAGCCGCGGGACTGAAGCCGGCGATCGCCACTCCTCGCCAGCAAACCGCCGAGCACACCAGCGACGAACAGGTCGCCGTAGCCCATCGCGGCCGAGCCGAACAGCTCCGCCTGCAGTCGCGGCAGGCCAGCCGGCGGATGCGCTGCGTTGAGCGCATTGTTGGGCTGCTGCAGCAGGTCGGATATCACCAGCGCCGAGTCCGCGAGCGCCATCGCGACGATCCCCATCGCCAGCCAGCGCGTTGGCGTCACCGCGGCGATCATCGCGCCGAGCGCCACGCAGCTGAGCGCCGACAGCGCAGTCGCCGCACCCTCCCCGGCAAGTCCGCCGCGATCGGCCCACGCCAGCGCAAACGCAGCCGGCACGAGCACGACGAGCGCCGGGCGCGCCCCGTGCATCAGCCAACCGAGCGCGAGCGCCGCCAGCAGCGGGACGGCACCAAGCGCGATATATGTGAGCGCCGTGGCGCTCACCGTTTCGGCGGCGCTGCCGATCGCAACAAATCCGATTACCGAGATCGCCGGGATCAAAGCCCACCAGGCGTTGTGCAATGCCTGTAGACGCGCCGGCGCCCACCGACGCGGGAGCGCGACGACAACGCCCTGGCACAGCGACAGGACACCGATTGAGACCCAAAACGGCGGCATCTAGTCAAAATAGAGGCGCATGACGCGCTGGGACGACTGGACATGGCAGGAGAGCTCCCAGCCGAGCAGCACACCCACGGCCAGTCTCGACGCCCAGACCGAGGCTGCAGAGCACGTTCGCACGGACGCGAGCGGCGCCGGCGACACAGCGCGTAGCGAACGCTCGGCAGTAGGCACGAGCGGCGGCGGGTCGAGCGGCGACGGGCACGCTCCCCATGTGTTCAGGCGCCGCCGAGCGGCAGCGGGCCTTGCCGCGCTCGCTGTCCTGGTGGCGCTGATCGCAGCAATCGGATCAAAAGGGGGCTCCGATACGACCCATCCCTCGGCGACCAGGGCGCATGTCGCCAAGCTCACTCCCAGCGCGGCAGCGCTCGCAGCCGAGCAGAGCGCCGATGAGCAGAAGGCGATCAACAATGTCCTTTCTTACGCGCAGGCCGTCACCAGCGGCGGGGCGAGAGGAAACGAGGTGGCGCTCACGTTCGATGACGGGCCCGGCCCCTACACGCTGCGACTGGTGGCCGAGCTGAACAAGTTGAAAGTGCACGCCACTTTCTTTGCGGTCGGCAACCAGGAGCAGTATTTCTCCGAAGGGACCGTCGCCGAGATCAACTCCGGCGAGACGATCGGCGACCACACCGAGACGCACCCGATGATGGCCCAGCTCTCCCCCCACGACCAGTACAACCAGCTGTTTGAACAGATGGCTCAGATCGAGGTCACCGGCGGCAAGCGCCCGCGTCTGTTTCGACCGCCGTACGGTTCGTTCAACGCAACCACCTTCAAAGAGCTTCACCACCTGCACCTGTTGATGATCTTGTGGTCGGTCGACACGGGCGACTACACGCTGCCCGGCGCCGGAGCGATCGTCCAGCGCGCGCTGGACGGAGCCAAGCCGGGCGCGATCGTCCTCATGCACGACGCCGGTGGCGACCGTTCGGAGACGATTGCGGCGCTGCCCGCGATCGTGGCGGGGCTGCGCAAGCGCGGGCTGAAGCCGGTGACGGTGCCGCAGCTGCTCGAGGACGACCCGCCGCCACGGGGTCAGCCGATTCCGACGGCGCTCACCGGAGGCTGAACCAGGCGGCCATCGCCCGCGCTGCTCGCCGGTCACGCGCGCCCGCGCGAGTACGATGCGATCGTGAGCACGGCCACGAAGGCGCCGCCGATCCTGCACCTCTCCGCGCTCGTCGGCCGCCCGCTGCGCGACAGCGGCGGCGAGCGACTGGGACGGGTCGAGGACGCGATCGTGCGCCTGGGTGGCGCCGGCTATCCCCCGATCACCGGATTCCTGGTCAAGGTCGCCGGGCGTACCTCTTACCTGGGCATCGATCGCGTCTCGGAGATCGGCGCGGAAGGAGTCGTGCTGCGCAAGGCCAAGCTCGACCTGCGTCACTTCGAGCGTCGCGAGGAGGAGGTGCTGCTGGGGCGCGACGTGCTCGACCGTCAGTTGATCAACGTCGAGGGAGCGCGCCTGGTGCGCGCCAACGAGATCGAGCTGGCTAATGTCGCTGGATCCTGGCGCGTGGTCGGCGTCGACACCGGCGCCCGCGGCGGCCTGCGGCGGCTGCTGCCAAAACCGATCGGGCATCGAATAGCAACTGGAGACTTCCTGGACTGGGCGAGCGTCGAGCCGTTCGTCGGGCACGTACCGACCGTGCGCCTGCGCATCCCACACCCCAAGCTCGCCAAGCTGCACCCGGCCCAGATCGCCGACCTGGTCGAGGCCGCCTCCCGGCGCGAGGGCGAGGAGATCATCGAGGCGGTCGGCGCCGACGATCGCGAGCTAGAGGCCGACGTGTTCGAGGAGCTCGACGAGCAGCATCTGCGCGAGTTCCTCGAGGACCGCCCCGACGAGGAGGTGGCGGAGATCCTCGCGCGGATGGCGCCCGACGACGCCGCCGACACGATCGGCGAGCTCGAGGAGGAGCGCCGCGAGCCCGTGCTCGCCCTGCTGCCCGTCAGCCATCGCGTCAAGGTGCGAGCCCTGCTCGGCTACGAGCCCGACGAGGCGGGCGGGTTGATGAGCCCGGAGTTCATCTCACTGCGTGGCGTCACCTCGGCCGCCGACGCGCTGGAGGCGGTGCGCCTGAGCAACATCTCCCCCGATCTACTGACCGCCGTCTTTGTGACCGCGGCCGACGGATCGCTGGACGGAAGCGTGGCGGTCGCCGCGCTGCTTCGCGCCGATCCGGGAAAGCGCCTGAGTGCTCTGGTCAAGCACGAGCTTCCGTCGCTGCGCGCCGACGCCCCGTTTGAAGAGGTGGCGCGGCTGATGGCCGATTACAACCTCACCTGCGCGCCCGTTGTGAACGATCATGAGCGCATGATCGGCATCGTCACCGTCGACGACGTGCTCGAGGCGATGTTGCCGCGCGGCTGGCGTCGGCGCTTCGGACTGCTGGGCGAGGACTAGCCTCAACACTCCTCGTTGACGCAGTGCACGAGTCGTTGCGCCGCGGCCGGCCGCAGGTCGGGGTCGGCCGCTGGCAAATACACTGCGCTGCGTGAACGCGACAGCAACCCAGTTCGATGGCGGTCCGAGTACCGGCCGCCATACGCCGCGTCCGATCGGCCACGCTCGGCCGACCGCGGCTGCCCGCGCGGCTTAGCCCGCGCCGCGCTCGGCTGTTCGCTGTCCTTGCTCTGCTCGGCCCCGGACTGATCGCCGCCAACGCCGGCAACGACGCCGGCGGGATCGCCACCTACTCCTCGGTCGGGGCCAAGTATGGCTACCAGCTGCTGTGGGTGATGGTGCTGATCACCTTCTCGCTGGCGGTCGTGCAGAAGCTGGCGGCGCGCATGGGCGTCGTCACCGGCAAGGGGCTGGCCGAGCTGATCCGCGAGGAGTACGGCATCCGCTGGTCTGTGCTCGCCACCACGGCCGTGCTGGTGGCCAACATGGGCATCTGCATCTCGGACTTCGTGGGCGTCGGCGCCGCGCTCGGGCTGGCCGGGATTCCGGTGCAGATTTCGGTGCCGATCGCCGCGCTCGGCATCTGGACGATCATCGTGCGCGGCTCCTACCGCTCAGCCGAGCGCACGTTCATCTGGCTGACGATCCCGTTCTTCGCCTACCCGATCGCGGCGATCCTCGCCCACCCCGATTGGGGAGAAGTCGGCAAAGCGATCGTCTCGCCGGAAATCCAAACCGGCTCCACGTACCTGCTGCTCCTGATCGCAACAGCCGGCACGACGATCACCCCGTACATGCAGCTGTACCTGCAGTCGGCGGTGGTCGAGCGCGGCGCACGCGAGGAGGATCTGCCGCACGAGGAACGCGAGGCGGTGGCCGGCGCGGTTTTCGCCAACGCGATCGCAGGCTTCATCATCATCGCGACCGGAGCGACCCTGTTCAAGCACGGCATCCACGAAGTCAGCTCCGCCGCCGGCGCAGCGCGTGCCCTCAGCCCGTTCGCGGGCTCCTACGCGGAGGTGCTGTTCGGAGTGGGACTGCTCGGCGCCAGCCTGCTTGCGTGCGCGATCCTGCCGATCGCCACCTCCTACGTGGTCTCGGAGTCGCTCGGCTACGAGAAGGGCATCGGCCGCCGCCGCGAGGAGGCTCCGGTGTTCGTCTCGTTGATCACCGGCATGATCGTGATCGGCGCGCTGGTGGCGATGATCCCGGGCGTGCCGGTGATCTCTTTGCTGGTGGGCGTACAGGTCGTAAACGGCCTGCTGCTGCCGATCAACCTGTTCTTCATCTGGCGGCTGTCGCGCTCGCGCCGGGTGATGGGCGAGCGCCGCAACGGGCTCGTGCTCGACAGCATCGCCGGGATCACAGTCGTGGTCACCTCGACGCTCTCGCTCGTGTTGGTCGCGGTGACTGTACTCGGGCTGTAGTGTCCTGCCACTCGCGCCGGCTACTCCGTGCACAGCAGCGCAGCGCCAAGCGCGCCGCCCAGATCGCCGAGGGCGGCCAGGCGCAGCACCGGGGGGCGCTCGTCGTTGTAGAGGTGCGGCTTCATCGCCGCTGTGAGACGCTCGAGCATTGGCTCGCCAAAGCGCGTCCCGAGCCCGCCGCCGAGCAGCACCAGCTCGACGTCGAGCAGGTTGACGGCGGAGGCGACCCCGCTGCCGAGTGCCTGCACGGCACGCTCGATCAAACGGTGCGCGAGTTTGTCGCCGTCGGCCAGCGCGTGTGCCCACACGCCGCTTGAAAGCGTCTCGCGCCCACGCTCGCGCATGATCTTGAACAGGTCGGTGTGGTGGCCCTTCTCGACCAGTCGCTTGGCCTTCAGTTCCATCGCGCGGCGACCGGCGTACGCCTCCATGCAGCCGCGCCGCCCACACGGACAGCGCGCTCCCCCCTGCTTGACGACCATGTGTCCGATCTCACCGGCGTCGCCGCGGCCGTGCCACAGCTCACCGTCGAAGGCGACCCCGCCCCCGACGCCAGTGCCCCAGAAGACGCCGAGCACGGAGTGCGCCCCCTTGCCGGCGCCCAGCTCCAGCTCGGCACTGGTCGCCACCGACACGTCGTTGCCGAGCTTGACCTGCATCCCCCCAAACCGCTCGGAGAGCGTCTCAGCGAGCGGAAACGGCCGCTCCCACTCGGACAGGTTGGTGGCATTGGCCAGTGTCCCCAGCTTCGCGTTGACCTCTCCGGGCGCGCCCACGCCGACCCCGTCGAGGCTCTCGACGTGTACGCCCGCCGCGACCGCCGCCTCGGACATGCAGGTGACGAGCGCGTCGACGACCGCCGCCGGACCGCCCTTGTGCGGAGTCAGCCGGCGCGCCTGGCCGAGCGCGCTGTGATCGTCCCCGCGCATGACGATCGCCTGAACCTTCGTCCCACCGAGGTCGATACCGCCATACGTGGCCATCGGCGCGCATGATCGCAGACGCTCCACCCGTGGCCCGGCCCGGCGGCGGCGAAGGTCCGGCGCTGTTCGGCAAGTAGACGTGCGAGAGTTGGATCACACGGCAACGAAATGAGGGATCGATGCAGCAAATGAGAGATGTGTTGGCGCGACGGTTGGGCATCGTCCTCGCCGCGAGTGCCCTCGCTGGGCTGGGACTGACAGCCTGCGGCGGGTCAGGGTCCTCCACGACGGCGACTCAGGCAAGCGCGGCGGCAACGAGCACGACAGCCGGATCGACTGGAGCGGGCCGCACGTCTTCCAGCGGCGCCACGGGGCCGCGCGGAACCACCGGCGCGCCGCCACGCTTCAACGCGCTGCGCGAATGCCTGCAGAAGCAGGGCGTCCATCTGCCCACGCGTCCGGGCGGTGGCGCCGGCCTGGGCCTCGGCGGCGCGAACCTCCCGAAGGGAGTCACCCGCGCCCAACTGCAGAGCGCAATGCGCAAGTGCGTCGGCGACCGCGGCCTCCCCGCCGGCGGACCCGGCGCGGCGCGCGGTGGCGGCGCCCAGAACTCGCGTTTCAGACTGGCCCTGAGCGCATTTGCCAATTGCCTGCGAAAGAACGGCGTCAACGTGCCACAGCCGAACACTGCCGGCACCGGCCCCGTGTTCAGCACGAAGGGACTGAACACGACAAGTCCCCAGTTCAAGGCCGCAACCGCCAAGTGCCGCTCAGCGCTGGTCGGAGCGCTTGGGTTGCGCCGTGGTCGTCCCCGGGTCGGGGGCTAGAGCTGTTAGCCGGGTCGGCCGGGAACGCCCCGGCCGGCCGGCTAAGAAGGTGTCATGGCAACGTGTGGGTGCTTGCGCCGCTGCCGGGCGCGGGTGCGTCGCGGATCGCCGAGGCGCTCGGCGCAAAGGCGACCTTCGGCTGCTGAATCGAGGCGATCTGATCGACCAGGCGCCGCCACTCGAACGTGTCCAGCGACAGGCTTGCGCGATGAGTACTCTTGCCCGCTCTGACCTTCCTACCGGCAGTCTTCTTCGTACCGGCGGTCTTGGCTCCCGCGGAGCCAGCCGCGGCGCGAGCTGAGGACGCCGTCGGAACTTCCAGCCCGATGAATGTCGAATGGTCGCCTTCGGCGACCGTGCTGTGGGCGCCTGGATAGCTCATCAAGCTGACGATCCGCTTGGGCGCGTAATGGGGCTTGACGGTCAGCAGCGTACGGATCGTCACGTCGGTAATCGTGCCCGCGCCCTGGTGGCCGGCGATCGGCACGCCGTTGATCGCCGCGATGTCGAGCGTTCCCGCGGCTGGGAAGACGGTCTGGACGCCGGCTGCGGTGCTGAGCGTCGAGCCGCAGCGAAGCTCGCCGACAGTCGGCTTCAGACCGCTGCGCGAGAGGAACACGAGCAGCGCCAGCGCGTGCGGGTCCACCTTGCCGGCGGCGACCTGAGAACGATCGCAGGCTCCCATCTGGATGCCGGGATCGGCCAGCACGGCGCGCTCGAGATCGCCCCTCGAGAGCTGGAAGGCATCGGCTGCGGTGGCGCCCGCCAACACCGCGCCGGCCTTGGATCCGCGCGGGTGCAGAGCCGAGGAGAGCTGGCGCCAGTTCTGGAGGATCGGGCGCGGGTCGACGGCGCTCTGGGCGCCCGCGGGGCGGATCGCGAAGCGAAGGCTTGCGTGACTGCCTTCGCCGCTCCCGGACAGGTGGCCGAGCACGGTGCCCTGCGAGACGAGCGAGCCGCGCTGGAGCACTGCCCAACCGGCGGCCAAGGCTTTGTCTCGCGCGGCCTGTTCGCGCAGCCGCTTGGCCGCGACCGCGTCGGGATTGTCGGGATGGGCAAACACGCGTACCTTGCCACCGGCAGGCGCTTGTGCCCCTGCCGCCGTCTGCGCGGAGGTGCCCGCCGCGGCCGCGCCGACCGCGGGTTTGCGCGTGGCGACATGCAGTGTCACTGGCGACTGGCTGCCCGCGCTCGCCGCCTGCGTGGGTGTGGGATCGCTGCTGGTTTCGCCGCTCGGCAGCGCACCCTTGGGCACCTGCAGCGGCGCCGGCTTGGACAGACGGTAGGCAGGGGCGACGCTGCCAAGGCCGCCATAGGTGAAAAGGTCGCCATAGGTGTCGCGCAGAACCATGTACCGGCCGATCTTGCGCGAGGCGCCAATCCCGACGATGCGGCCGTCCTCGACGGCAACGACAGGCGCTCGCTTCTTGCCGACGA
>Ga0105240_10003076_pt1 | contig 26210 bp, 14 predicted proteins | sample KBSC54metaG_FD_80426 | JGI IMG/M metagenome (GOLD analysis project Ga0105240, IMG submission 80426) | Corn rhizosphere microbial communities from Kellogg Biological Station, Michigan, USA - KBS C5-4 metaG | ecosystem: Host-associated > Plants > Roots > Rhizosphere > Soil | place: Michigan, USA...
CCGCTTTGGTGGAACACGGCGGCTGCGCGGTGTTTTGTGGGGCGGGTTGCGTAACCCGCCCGGCCGATTGGTGGTTATCGGCGCGCGGCTTTGTCGCCTGTCCCCGAGCTGAGCGTATGTGGCCCGCCGGCGGAAATGCACCGCCGTCCCGTCTATAGGAACCTCTATGGAACCGGTTGCATCGTCATGCGCCATTTGATATCGTTTCCCCCAGCAACATTCGGCTCATCGGGGATTAAACATTATGAGACTTCCGCGCGTCAACTCGACGCTCCCGCTTACAGCATTTCTTTCTCTTGCCGCATTGACCGTGCCTGTCTGCGCGCAAACCTTTGGCGAAATTACCGGCCGCGTAACTGACACATCCGGAGCAGGCGCTCCCGATGCCAGTGTGACGGTCGTCAACATCAGTACCAATGGCGCCCGTCAGGCAGTTACAACTCCGTCGGGTGATTACAGTTTCCCTTCGCTCGCCCCCGGAACTTACAACGTCAAAGTGGAGAAGGCCGGCTTCAAGACCGATGAAGCGAAGAACGTCGGTGTGGAAGTTCAGCAAACAGTCCGTCTCGATTTTGCGCTCACTGTCGGGCAGGTATCCGAATCCATCACAGTTGAAGCAAATGCCGTTCAGCTTCAGGCTGAGAACGCCACAGTCGGCACTGTTATCGACAACAAGCGAATTGTCGAACTTCCGCTCAACGGACGAAATTATTTGCAGTTGGTGGCACTCACTCCCAATGCCACCACCCTCTCGCCATCTGCCGGCCAGGCTGGTTCCCGCCAGGGTGGGGACCGCGCCGGCCAGTCTATTTCGGTTTCCGGCCAGCGCACCATGTTCGACAACTTCACACTTGATGGCGTCAACAACACTGACCCGAATTTCAACACCTACGTCGTGCTGCCCTCAATCGACGCCCTCCAGGAATTTAAGGTTCAGACCGGCGTCTATCCAGCTGAGTTCGGCCACAATGCGACGCAGATCAATGTGTCCACCAAGTCGGGTGGCAACTCCTATCACGGCGCTCTTTTCGAGTTCCTTCGCAATGACAAGCTCGACGCCAAACCCTACGCGTTTACATCGAATCCTCCCGTCAAGAGCCCCTTTAAGTGGAACCAGTGGGGCTTTGAAATTGACGGTCCGGTTCGCATACCCAAGCTCTTCAACGGCAAAGATAAGCTCTTTTTCCTTGTGAATAACGAGTGGTTCAAGCAGCGCCGCAATTTCAACGGCACCTACACCGTGCCAACGCCCGACCAATACGGCGGCAATTTCAGCGCGCTGGCGCTGCCGCTCTACGACCCCACCACCAAAGCTCCGTTCCCGGGCAATGTGATCCCCTCAAGCCGCTTCGACCCTATATCGAAAAAGCTGCTGCAGTTCTATCCCGTCGCGAACCTTCCCGGAACCAGCAGCAATTACCAGCGCGTAGGCAGCGCGCCCATCAACAAAGATCAGTTCATCGCCAAGATGGACTTCGTTGAATCCTCGAAATCGCAATGGTCCGCCCGCTATAGCTGGGGCGACGAAAACCAGTCGAACACCGGTATCAGCCTCGACGGTTCCAAAGTCCTCACCAACTTCGAGCAGTACATGGTTTCAAACACCCGTACCTTCACGCCGAATACGGTGAACGAAGCACGCTATGGCTACACGCGGTTCTTTAACTCCATCGGAAGATTTCTCGCGAACGATCGCGATGTGGTTTCCGAAATCGGCATTCCGGGGCTCAAGGGCGGTCCGCCGGTTCAGTGGGGCATTCCAAACGTCACGCTTGTGAACTACAGCGGCTTCGGCGACGATACCGAAGGTCCCTACGCCAACGACAACAATACCCTTCAGGTGATCGATAACTTCTCCTGGATTCACGGCAAGCACACCGTTCGCTTTGGCGGTGAGTTCCGGCGCGAACACTTTAACCAGGTCGGCAATCAGTTTGCTCGCGGCCAGTTTACATTCCAGCCAAACGCCACGCAAAATCCGACCACAAAAGCGGGCGGCAACACCTTCGCCGAATTCCTGCTGGGCGATCTCTATCAGGCGGAAGCAGCGGTCGCGGTTGGCGATGCCGCTTTCGTCCGTAATGGCTACTCGTTCTTTGTGGACGATACCTGGAAAATTACTCCTAAACTGACTATCTCGGCTGGGCTGCGCTACGAAATTACGCCGCCGTTCTATGACACCAAGCGCAACGTCTTCTCGGTCTACCAGCCTTACGAAGACCGCACGCCCAACGTTGCCGATAAGAGCCGCTATCCTCAGTTCATCCGTGAAGGCACCTGCACCGGCGATCCTTATGCCGGAGTCGCCATCCGCTGGCCGCAGATCGGCGTCCTTTGCGACGGCCGGCTTGGAAACAACCTCGTGCGGACGGACTACAACGACTTCGCGCCGCGCATTGGGTTCAGCTACTCGCCCGATTCAAAGTGGGTCGTCCGCTTCGGCGGCGGCATGTTCTACAACCAGGACACCGGCAATCCGCGCTTCGATATGGCGCGCAACATCGCTGGCCGCATTCGGGTCAATGCCGACCCTCAAAGCAACAATCTGACATGGGCCAACGCTCTCGCCAGCGTCGTCGGCGGCGTTGCCAACATCACCCAGCCCTACGCCTTCGAAAACAAATACGAACGCAGCACCCCTTACTCGTTCGAGTACCTCGTAAACGTGCAGCGCGAACTCGGTCACAACTGGGTCGTGGAAGCCGGATATCTCGGCTCCATCAGCCGCAAGCTCGAATTCCTTCGAGCGGTCAACGAATCGCTTCCGGGTACCGTTGGCAACGTAGCCAGCCGTGCTCCTTACCCGACGTTCGGCCGCATCCAGCTGGTGGATAACTCGGCAAACGCCGCCTACAACTCATTCGCCATTAAGGCCACGAAACGCTTCAGCAGCGGCTTCACGGTGCTGAGTTCCTACACGTTCTCAAAGTCGCAGGACGATTCGAGCGGTATTCGCGTCCAGGGTCAGGACACGCTCTTCCCGCAGAACAGCTACTGCCGGAAATGCGAGTGGGCACTCTCCGCCTTCGATGAGCGCCATCGCTTCGTGACCTCTACTCTCTACGACCTTCCGATCGGCAAGGGCCGTAAAATGGACGTCTCCAATCCATTCCTCAACGGCGTTGTCGGCGGGTGGCAGGCGGGTGGCATCTGGACTGTCCAGAGCGGCTTTCCCGTTACCCCCACCGTTGGCGGCGCGGACCGTTCCGGTAACGGCGCGGGTTTCGATCGTCCCGACGCAACAGGCCTTACGCCTTATCTCTCAAACGCGGTCCCGGCCCGCTGGTGGAGCCCGGCCGCGTTCACCCCGAACGTTCCCGGCAATTTCGGCAACGCCGGCCGCAATTCGTTAATCGGTCCGAAGTATTTCACGCTCGATTTCTCAGCTCACAAAGAGTTCCGGATCAGGGAATCTCACCAGTTGCAGTTCCGTCTCGAAGCCTTCAACGTTCTGAACCACCCTGTCTGGGGTATTCCGAACGCTAACGTCACTTCCACCGGCTTCGGGACCATCACCGGAACCGCTGTCTCCATGCGCCAAATGCAACTGGCGCTGAAGTACAGCTTCTGACCAGCATTCACCTCAAACGAAAGAAGGCCGCCCTTAGCCAGGGCGGCTTTTTTTGTGATTCACCCACGGCCCCGCTACGCTTTGGCCACAACGAGGTATGAAAAAGCGCCTCCGGCGCGTTCGGGGGTCGGGATTTTCGACGGGGTGCGGCGGACGGCGGACTTTGGCCACGTCGTGCTGATTCAGGCGCGCCTCATCGTCGTTGGGGAGTGCCGCGGTTTACGGTTGTGCCTGCTTTCGCCACGAAGTCATCTATGACGGCCAGTGTGTCCTCCAGGGCACGAAGGCTTTGCTCGCCCGCCGGATAGTCGCGCGTGCGAAGCGCCAGATTCGCCGCCTGTTGCTGGCTGGGCAGGCGCTCCCCGGCCGCGCGGACATCGTCCGGAAGCGGCGCCGGCGCGCCCGCGACGGATAATTTCCTTTGAGCCTGAGCCAAAGCAAACCTGCTTTGTGCGGCGCGCCTCATCACCGCCCCGTAGTGGGTCATAAACTCCGGCTGCCCCGCGGCAGACGTCGCGGATGGATCCGGACGCCGCGGGCCCGGCGGCGGTGCTGCCAATGCCGGGGCCGGTTGCGCCGGACCGCCCGGCATTCGACTGCCTGCCGGAACGCTCGTACGACCGGCCGGCGATGGCGCGGCGGAAGTCGCGTCGCCCAGCTGGGCATCATCAACGCCATCAATGGGCGCTAAAAGCGTCTGCCGGATGTCTCGATAGGTTTGGCCGGTAATCTGCGTGTGACTCTGCTGCTGCGTGCGTACAAGACCGCCGGGCACCTCGTCGCTCGTCCACGTCTTCGTAAACGTCATTGGATCGTCGGCGCGGGTGACGCACTCCCACCTCGTGGCAATCTTTTTCCCATTGATCGTCAGCATCTCTTCACCGTTAGTAACGGTTCTGCTCGGGTCGTCCACTGGCGCGCCCGGCCCCGCTTGCTTCGCCTTGATAATCAGTTGATCCTCGGACGAGGTGTCGGGTCCGTTCCTGCCTGCGATCTTCCCGGACAACGTTGATTCCGTCTTTACTATGGCCCGGGCGCCGTCAATCGACACAAGTGTCAGAGTGTCGTGCGAAATTTTGGTCCTGGTGTATTGATTGGTGCCCGGCTGGTATTCGTGCAACACGCTGTTATCGTAGCTGGCCTTCGAACCGGTCGGGAATTTCTTCCACGCAAGGTACTTTGGTGAATCGACAAGGCTGCCGGCGGGTGCAGGCAGCTTCATCCAGTCCGGAGTCGATTCCCGGAAATTCGCGAGTGCCCCCGCATCCAGAACCTTGAGTTGCCGGATACTCAAAATGCGCACGCCGGCGCCCTCGCCGAAGCTCTGAACATCCCCCTGAACCTCTATCGTCTTGCCAGTCAGACCGGCAAAATTGTCGCCGTAGCTGGATCTCAGCATGTCTGGGTAGGGAGAGAATCCCACAAAGCCATCCGGGCGGGAGTCTTTAAAACGAATGGTCGCGTACTGCGGCAGACCATGCGTATCCACCTCCACGCCCGCGACGGTGCCGCGCACGATCACGGATTTTCCCACCCAGCGCGGATCGTAGGAACTGGCCCGGAAATGTGCGACCTGACCATCCGGGATGGCCGCTTTGGAATCCTTCAAAAGCGCCTGGAACCAGAAACGCAGGGGCTGTGATTGTGGGTCCCCCGCAATCTTGCCTTCGGAATCTTTGGGAGTGTCTTTTAATCGCCCCGCCGCGGCCAGAACGTTTGCTTCGCCATATTTCGCCACCAGCTGCGTGTACACCGAATTGGCCTTCTGCCAGTTATCTTTCATGCTGAAGGCGGCCGCCGGTTGCATGGTCAGCAGCGTGTTGGGGTCGAAAGCGAGCGCAATCGCATAAGCGCGAGGGCTGCTTTTGGTCACCTGGCTCAGGAACAGATAATACGGGTTCGGGGACGGCGACGCGACGAATTCGCCGATCTCAACCGGGGAGCGTGTGGCCAGCCCGCCTACGGAATTTTTCGGCGCCTGCAAAGTCACATTCGCGGCCGCCAATACCTCCTTCTGGCCGAACATCTTCACGAAGAGGTTGTAGAAATCCTGCGTCGCCGCCACGGGATCGGGCAGATCGTCGTGCTTGTTTTGGCCCAGTGCCCAGCTCACATCCGCTTCCATCTGACTGCGGATGTAAATATCGGGCGTGATGAATCGGGAAAGATTCAGGCCGCTCGACATGAGTTCCGCCCAGTTTCGGGCATTCTCGTAAGCCTTGCGCCAGTTTGATTGGTCCTGAAGCGTATCTATCAGCAGAATCGGGTTCGCTGAAGGATCGTTCAGCATTTTGGCGACGAATTGTATGAGGTTCTGGGCACCGTCCACGACCGCGCTTCCCGATGGAGGCTTTTTGTCCTCCGCGCGCCGCAGTGCGGCCACCCACCGCGCGAACAGAGGCCGGGCATACGGCCGGATGCCGCCATCCAAATTATCGGGGACCTTGTTGAGGTCTTTCAGGGCATTATCGCCGCCCAAAATCGCCAAAGCGTTGCCTGCCTTGACGAACACAATGTTCATAACAGTACTGGTGGACAATGCCAGGTAATACGCGTCTTTCTGCCGCATAGCCCGCAGAAAATCCTCTTCGGCCTGGTCGATTCCCGGACCGTCCGGCCACAGCGCAAAGTAGCGCTTACGGGCGGCCTCGATTTTGGTGCTGTCCTTGGCGAAGACGTCATCCAGGCTGGTTTTCAGAAGCGCGGCCCCAATCTGCAGACAGTTCCTCCGGCCATCCGGCCTGAGCGGGTGAAGATTGCAGGGGTCATCCCCAAAAGCAAGGGATGCGCTTAGCAACAGCGTTGCGGAAGCCAGCAGAAAGCTCTTCATTTCATCTCCTCGGATCGTGGTTTACCTGTTGCGGGGCGCTTTGCACGGGGGCGCCGCCGCCATTCGGCGGTCGATTTCCGCCGGAGAAGGATCGAACGGCCCAAAACCGACCAGAGGCGTCCACTGATAAACATGAACCTCCGGCGGTGGCTGAGATTTGTTGGTGCGCGAGAACCTCCATTGGAAATTCAGCGTGCCCCCGACCCTGCCGGCGATCTGCATCGTGGGCAGCGGCCTCGTCATGCCAAAATGCACCGCTGAGACGACCATCGGCCGGTAAAAAAGGCCTTTGCAATCGCCAATACATTCGATCACAGAGCGCCCTGCCCGTCCATCCTGCCGGCCAGGCGCGGAGCCTTGTGTTCCGCCGGCATCCCACGTTACGCGCGCCGAGCCCACGCAGGCGAACTTTTCCTTTTTCATCAGGTCTGCCACCTCGTCCACCGGTTCGCCGTCATGCACAGTGCCGGGAGGGTCATACCACGCCGGAACCAAGTACTCGAAATCCGCGCTATAAGAGGCGGAATCCAGGTAATTGGTGACGTTAGTCGCACCCGGCAGCGTTTCGGGCCGCTTTCGGTCGAGGGGCGCAACCAGGGTGGGCGGCTCCTCCGGCAAGGGAGGCAGTTTCTCACCGCGCGGCACCATCTCCACTTTGTCGCATTTATCGTTCAGCATTCTCGCGCTTATTTTTCTGGTCTGGATATCAAACGTCCCCTCAATGCCCAGTGCCTCGTAGACCGCCGGGTGGTGACTTACCCACGGTTCTGGCTCGAAGTGGAAGCGCCCGGTCTTCTGGTCATACGTTCCTTTCAGTCGGTAGCCGGTGGTTTCGATGCCGTTGAACGAGTGGAAAGACATGTTGATGCTCGCGGTAACGCCCTCATCCGGATCCTCCACTCCCAGCAGTCCCATGACAGGGGTGGCAAAAAACTCAAAATTTCTCCAGGCGCCGCCGCAGTGATAGCGCCCGTTGAACCGCTCAGAGACGAGGCTTCGGTTATTCTGCGCGAAGGCGGGCAGAAGCGCGACGGAGAATAAGAGAGCGGCGTAGCGCATTGCGCTTTATCTCCCGCATTGTATAAAATGTGCGGCCCAGGCTGCTGTTGCTTTCGACAATTATCGCAGAATCATGCTAATCTTCAAGCCACGATGGCGCCAAAATGATCGCAAATATAGTGCGAAATGATACCGCTAATTTGATTTTCTGCCTCGTACTGCTCGGCCTTTCGCCTGTTTTCGCCCAAAACAGATATTCGCAGGCCGCCTTGATCGACGACAGTCAGTTTCTCGGTACGGTCGGGGAGGTCTCCCTCGATCTGCAATCCGACGATTCACTGGCGCGGTACATCTCTTTAGCCGCGCAGCGGTATGAAATCGTAAGTGCCCTGGCAGGCTATGGAATCACCGTACGCCCGAATGCGCCGGTCACACTTGCGGTCACGGTAACAAACCACCTTCCCGTGATCGAGTACAGGAATACCAAATCCAACGTGGTCGAAGAAAAAGTGGTGGTCCACGGAATCTATATCGGTTTCCGGTTCTTCGTGAAAGCCGCCGCTCTCCGGAACGGGAAACTTCATCTGGTGTGGGGCGCTCCCGAGACTTCCTTCGCGGGCCGTACCCGGGCCGAAGACGACCCGGCGCGAAAGCTGCTCTTTGGAGATACGACGCAACAGGACAATCAGAAGATGTTTGTGAGCGTTCTCGGAGATTGCCTGAAGGCGCTCACTCCCGCCGTCCCCCCGCCTCCGACTTCACTTCTCGGAATCAGAGCGGCGGCGGCGCGTCAAAAGGCGCCTCCTCCTGTTGAGGAGCCGTGGGTCGTGAATTCCTGGACGGAAAACGCGAAGGCGGCTGTGGATGCCGAGTTCGCGCGGATCATGCGCCCGGGTGTACCGGTTGACAAGACCCCTCTCGAAGGGCTCTCCGGCGCACCGGAAATTTCTCTCGATCGCCATTTCGATCACGACGACTGCAAGGCGGATGACGCGTGGCGTAGCCGGTGGGCGGGCGTCTTTCAGCGCCTGCACTGGACCAATCCGCAACAACCTCCGACTATTTCGCTGAAACACTTTTTCAGTTGCGTATATGCCTATGGCCCGCCGCCGCGTTACTTCACGCTCTCTGACAGCATCTTTCTGAGGGAAGCGAATCTCGTGTTCCCGCTCAATGGCAAGCTGGTCCGCAAATGGGTCAGTCTTGTCACGGCGCATGATGAGCAACTGGCGCTTGAGGACGACCTCGACAGCCGCTTGACTGAGTTCATCCCTCGGAATATTCAGGATTTCCTGACCAATCTGGTTCTGGGAAATTCCCCGGATGTCCCGCCGATCCCGTCCGGGCGCTAATGCCAGGCTACCGCCGGCGCGTATCGACCGCCATCCGAATTACCGGAATCAGCGAATGCTTTTCCACCGTCCGGACAGGCGCCGGGCGGTTCGACAGTTCCATATTCAGATGCTGCACAAATTCTTCAATCTGCTGCTGCATCGCTTCCATCTTCGCCCGCATGTTGAGAATGATCTCCACCCCCGCCAGATTCACCCCCAGATCCCGCGTCAGGTGCAGAATTACTTCCAGACGCTCCAGATCCTCATCCGTATAAAGACGGGTGTTTCCATCGCTGCGGCTGGGCTTCAGCAACCCCTCGCGCTCGTACAGGCGCAGTGTTTGAGGGTGGACCCCATACTGCTCCGCCACCGACGAGATCATGTAGGCGGCTTTCGATTTCTCACGCATTTTGATCCTCCCACAGATCCTTGCGGGGATCCTCGGGATGAAGTTCCGCCAATTGCCGCAGGATCTCCTTCGTCTTCTCGTCGCGCATGTCCGGCATCTGCAACTGCACTTGCACAATCTGATCGCCGCGGGTCCCCTTACGCGAATTTAAAACCCCCCGCTCACGCAGCCGGAATTTCTGGTTGTTCTGCGTGCCCGGCGGAATCTTCAGCAGCGTCTTGCCCTCGATCGTGGGCACCTCGATCTTAGCGCCCAAACCGGCTTCCGCCAATGTTACCGGCACCTTCATTTCGATGTTGTCACCCTCGCGATGGAACAAAGGATGCTGCTCCACGTGCGTGGTGATGTAAAGGTCGCCGGGTTCAGCCCCCATGGTCCCCGCATTGCCTTTGCCCGGAACCCGCAGTCGCGATCCGTTCTGCGCCCCCGCCGGAATTCTCACATCCACGGATTCCACATGCGAAATGCGACCGTCGCCATGGCAAGTCGGGCAGGCATTCTTAAGGCGTCCCCGGCCGCTGCACTTCGGGCAGGTCAGGTTGAATTTCATATTGCCGGCCATCTGCGTTACGCTGCCGGTGCCATTGCACTGCGGGCACGGAACTGAACCCGATTCGTTCCCGCCAGTGCCATGGCAAGTCGGGCACTCTTCGTATCTTGTGATCTGTATCGTTCTCTGGGTTCCTCTGATAGCCTCCCAGAAGCTGATGTTTAGACCGTACTCAAGATCGGCGCCTTTTTCGGGCTCTTTCTCGGTAGCGGCGCCGCCCTCCCGTCCATGGAAGAACTGGCTGAAAATATCGCGAAATCCTCCGCCGGAGGTTCCCGTGCCCGCTCCGCGCCGGGCACTCGCTTCGGCCTGCGCATTCCTCAGCACATCGGAAAAGTCAAACCCGCCGAAGTCCATGTTCGGGTGCCGCTGACCCTGGCCCGGACTGCCACCCGCAAAACCGTTCTCGGAATAGAATCCTACCTGGTCATACATGCTCCGCTTCTTCGAATCGCTCAGAATGTCGTACGCTTCCTGCACATTCTTGAAGCGATCCTCGGCGGATTTATCCCCGGGATTCAGATCCGGGTGATACTTGCGGGCGAGCTTCCGGTAAGCTTTCCGAAGTTCTTCGTCGGAGGCGCTCCTGGAAACTCCCAGCGTTTCGTAATAATCGTGTTTTGGGCTCGCCGGCATGGGTTTGGAAGCGACCGGATTCAACAGGAACCCGGTCGCCCCTCGGTTATCTTACTTCTTATCGGCTTGTCTTACTTCTTATCGTCAACGTCGACGAATTCGGCGTCCACCACATCGTCCTTCGGCTTCTCGCCGGCCGAAGGTCCGCTGCCCTGCTGCGCGCCAGGCTGTCCGTCGCCGCCAGGCGTTGCCGAAGAGGCTTTGTACATCGCCTCGGCCAGCTTGTGGCTGGCTTGCGTCAGCTTGTCGGTTGCGGCGTTGAGCTTATCGGGATCGCCTTCGTTCATCGCTTTCTTTACATCTTCGATGGAACTCTCGATCGCCTTTGCTTCCGTGTCGGAAACTTTATCCCGATGCTCCTTCAGCGTCTTTTCAACGTTGTAGACCATCGAATCCGCGCGGTTGCGAGCTTCAATATGCTCTTTCGCCTTGCGGTCTTCCGCGGCGTTGGCCTCCGCCTCCCGAGCCATCTTCTCCACTTCATCCTTCGACAGACCGGAGGACGAGGTGATCGTAATCTTCTGCTCGTTATTGGTCGCTTTGTCTTTCGCCCCGACGTTCAGAATCCCGTTTGCGTCGATATCAAAAGTGACTTCCACCTGCGGCACTCCGCGCGGAGCGGAGGGAATCCCCACCAGTTGGAAAACGCCCAGCATGCGGTTATCTTTCGCCATGGCGCGCTCGCCCTGGAAAACTTTGATTTCGACCGAGGTCTGGTTGTCAGCCGCCGTCGAGAACACTTCGCTCTTGCGCGTCGGAATCGTGGTGTTCCGGTCAATGAGTTTCGTGAAAACTCCGCCCAGAGTCTCGATGCCCAGCGAAAGCGGGGTCACGTCCAGCAGCAAAACGTCTTTCACTTCGCCGCCAAGTACGCCGCCCTGAACCGCCGCGCCGATAGCCACCACTTCGTCCGGATTCACCGTCTTATTGGGCTCTTTATTGAAAAGCTCCTTCACGATGGTTTGAATCCTCGGAATGCGCGTCGAACCGCCGACCAGCACCACTTCGTCGATCTTGTCCGGCGTAATTCCGGCATCGGCCAGAGCCTTCTTGCACGGCTCCACCGTTCGCTGGAAAATGTCTTCGCACATCTGCTCGAAGCGCGAACGCGTGAGTTTCATCAGCAGATGCTTCGGTCCCGATGCGTCCGCCGTGATGAACGGCAGATTGATCTCCGTTTCGAGCAGCGTCGAAAGCTCCATCTTGGCTTTTTCCGCCGCTTCCTTCAGCCGCTGCAGCGCCATCTGATCCTTCGAGAGATCGATACCCTGCTCGCGCTTGAACTCCGAACCGATCCAGTCCATCACCCGCTGATCGATATTGTCGCCGCCCAGATGCGTATCGCCATTCGTGGATTTCACTTCGACAATGCCGTCCCCTACTTCGAGGATCGAGACGTCGAAAGTGCCGCCGCCGAAGTCGTACACCGCAATTGTTTCGTTCTTTTTCTTATCCAGCCCGTAAGCCAGCGCAGCCGCCGTCGGCTCATTGATAATGCGCTTTACGTCAAGGCCCGCAATCCGCCCCGCGTCCTTGGTCGCCTGGCGCTGTGCATCGTTGAAATAGGCCGGAACGGTGATTACGGCTTCCGTGACTTTTTGGCCCAGATAGGCTTCGGCGGCTTCCTTCAGCTTCGTCAGAATCATCGCCGAAATCTCGGGCGGAGAATAGCTCTTGCCGAGGCACTCAACTCTCGCGTCGCCGTTTTCCCCCCGAATTACCTTGTACGGGACCATCTTCTGCTCTTCGGTCACTTCGTCCGAGCGCCGGCCCATAAACCGTTTAATTGAGAAAACGGTGTTCTCGGAGTTCGTGATCGCCTGGCGCTTCGCCACCTGGCCCACCAGACGGTCGCCGGATTTCGTAAAGGCGACAACCGAAGGGGTCGTCCGGGCGCCTTCCTGATTCGCAATGACGGTTGGTTGGCCGCCCTCCATTACCGCAACGACCGAATTGGTCGTTCCGAGATCGATGCCAATTATTTTTCCCATAATCTTTAACCCTTGGAACCTTCTCCTCGTCTTCGTCTTCGGGAATTGAACCCGGACATTTAGTTCAATACGATTATGAAATGTGAGTGATGGATTGTCAAGTGTCGGAAGGGAATTGTGAGGGGGGATTAGAACAGGCGCGAGTAGTCGGACTACGCACGTTAAGGCGCGGTCTGCTGATGAATGCGTAGAGGAGCGGGTAGTCTAGCCTTGGTGGGCCATCTCCGCGGCGCATCCAGCGTGTCCGCAGTTGCAGGACAGTTCCACCGTATCGCCGGCATCGTGGCAGTACTGTGAACAGTAATCGTTATCGTCTTTTGCCTGGCAATTGCAGGCGGGGTGTTTGCATTTTTCCGTTGTAGTAGACATGCCAGGTATTCGAGCACGCAATACACCATAACTTAGCGGCGAGATCCCACACGTCGGTGTTTAGCCAACTGGGGCCTCCGCTGACTCGCCAAGGTTCCACAGTGATATCGGATAAGCGGTCCTGATAAGAGCCAGGAGCGTATGGTCAGTGCAGTGTATCGAAGGTATCCGGCGGCGGAGCGGGATTCCTCGTCCTTCTGGCCCTTGGGAACTACCAAACACGCGAGGTTCGGTATTTCGACGGAACGTCATCGCGCACCAGCGCCTCCACCGATTCGAGCAGCTTCGACGGCACTGGAGTGAATTATTTCTGGATGAATGAATGCACTCTCGCCGGCAACGGCGATGCGCACTGCAGGCCCGGACGCGGGGCGGCGACAACGGAGTCTACTCGCATCGCGCTTCCACCGATTCGATCATGGCGCGCTCGCGCGATCCTCTGCCCGGCGGGGAATGGCTCATCAGCCCTCTGTTGTGAGTTCGACAGCGACACGCGAGGTTTATTTCACGGCGTATATATCGGTGAACGGTGTGGAAATCTGGCGCTTTATCAGCCTGTTCCCCGTTGACCCGGCCAATACGCGATAATCCGGCTATGCAACTTCGTCTCGCAGCCTTCGCAATCCTTTCCGCCTTTCCCCTCGCCGCGGCCGATGTCAGCGGTCACTGGATGTTCGAAGGCGATGTGAGTGGCAATCCCATACAACTCGAATGTGATCTGAAACAGGAGGCAGCGAAGCTTTCCGGCTCCTGCAAAACCTCAACGGGTGAAGTTCAGGTGGCCGGCGAAGTCAATGACCCCAAGGTGCGCTTCAGTTACACTGTGGATTATCAAGGCACCGCATATACCCTTTATTACTCGGGCACCCTGGAATCGGACGCCGCCATGAAAGGCGAGATCGGCGTCGCCGGTACCGCGGGATCGTTTACCGCAAAGCGCGTCGTCGCTGAAAAAAAGCCAGCCTGAAGCTCACTTGGCGCTGCCATCTCGCGCGGCTCTGCAAACGTTCTGAAAGCAATGGTGCTATCGAAACATTCAAAGCGGTGGCTCAAAGTATCTTATTTCGGAAACTCTGATATCGCTTAGGCTGATGTGCTTCTGCCAGCCCTGGTGCGAGCCGCCACAACCAGGACTCGCGCGGCGCGTTACCGCAAAGTAGTTCCCTCTCTCCCCTTGCCTCCGCCCCAAAAATCTGCAAAAGTAGAGTCTCAAAAGGCGAACAAAAGACGAACATGGGAGCGGCGATCCTCCAGTTGCGGGCAGACATCGAAGCGCGCTTCGAATCTTCTCTGGAAATCCGGAAGAGGCCTGGCGCCGGCCTCATCCTTACCGGAATTCCGGCTATCGACACTCTGACATCCGGCGGCATTCCCAAAGGTGCCCTAAGCGAGATCTGTGGAACGGAATCGAGCGGACGGACAGCATTGGCCTTCGCCATTCTGAAGCAGGCAACACGGCAGGGTGAGTGCTGCGCCTGGATCGATGCGGCGGGGGCATTCGATCCCGCATCGGCCTCAGAGGCGGGCGTCGATCTCGACCGTGTGCTTTGGGTGAACTGCGGAGGAAACGCGGAGCACGCTCTAAAAGCAGTGGATCTTCTGATTCAGGCGGGCGGGTTCGGGCTGGTGGTGCTCGACCTGGGAGATACACCGGATAAAGAAGCCCGCCGGATTCCGCTCGCGTCCTGGTTCCGTTTGCGACACGCGGCGGAACGGACCGGGGCGGCGCTCGTGGCGCTGGAACGGCAGGTGAATGCCCGGTCATGCTCAACACTGCAAATTGACATGCGCCGAAAGGGCCCGGTTTGGGCAGGGAAACTGTTGCGAGGGCTGGCGGCAGAGGCGGAAACCCAGAAGCATTACCGCACCAGCACCGCTGAATTCACGGCAGTTCGCTGAGCCCGCGGAGCTTGCAATATGTACGCGTGCCTGCACGGAACGGGGAATTTGGCGTTGCTGGTGGAGTGCGCGCGCGGTTTCTCCCCGCATATAGAAGAAAATCCACCGGACACAGTGGTATTCGATGTTCGGGGGCTGCGCTCCTTACACGGCCCCCCGGAGGCGCTGGCGAAAGAGATCGAGCGCCGTGTTGGCGTGCCGGCAAATGTAGCGATCGCGCCGAATCCCGATGCAGCCATTCATGCCGCGCGAGGATTTCAGGGCGTGACCGTGATTGAGCGCGGGCAGGAAGCGAAGGCACTCGCCCCTTTGCCGCTGAATCTCCTGGGAGGCTCCCCTGAAACGGCGGAACTGCTCTATTTGTGGGGGATCCGCACCTTCGGCGATTTTGCGAAATTGCCGCCCCTGGGAGTCGCGGCGCGCCTGGGCGATGAAGGCCTGGAATTGCACCGCCTGGCAAGCGGCCATGGATACCGGCAACTGCGGGAAATGGTGGACCCGCTGGAGTTCGAGGTGGAGATGGAACTCGAATATCCGGTGGATTTGCTGGAGCCTCTGGCGTTCATCCTGGGACGGTTATTAAACGATGTATGCGGGCGCCTGAAGAGCCGGGCTATGGCGACCAATGAGATTCGCCTGACGCTCACGCTGGAAACAGGTCCGGCGCATGAGACGTCGCTGCGGCTTCCGGTCCCCATGCTGGACCAGAAGGCATTTTTGCGGATGTTGCAGCTGGACCTGAACGGTCGCCCTCCGGCAGCGCCGGTCGTAAAGGTTTACCTGGCTGCGGAGCCCGTAAAGCCGCAAAGAACACAGCATGGCCTGTTTACCCCCGCCTCGCCGGAACCGGAAAAGCTGGAACTGACCGTGGCGCGGGTGAAACATTTAGTGGGGCACGAACGGGTAGGAACCCCGAAGATCTCAAACTCCCATCGGCCGGATACGTTTACCATGCGTAGCTTTGCGCCAAACCAGAGTTCCGCAGGCAGCGTGGCCATTGCAGACTTGAAAGACGCGCCATCGCTGCCCCGCCTGTGTTTGCGCCGCTTCCGGCCGCCCCGTTATGCGCAGGTTCTCGTGGTGAATCAGCAGCCGGTACGGGTGATTTCACCAACCGTCAACGGAAGAGTAGTGATGGCAAAGGGGCCATGGCGAACCTCGGGAGAGTGGTGGAGACCGGATGCGTGGAATCGCGACGAGTGGGACCTCGCCCTTGAATCCGGCGGACTATACCGCCTCTATTACGAAAACGATTCCGGCCGTTGGTTTCTGGAAGGCAGTTACGACTGAGAGATTGCTACAAAGAGATTGCTACAATCTGAAAGAGTTCACTTCAAACGTATTGAGCGGGCGTGGCCTAAAGGTTGGGCAGTAGCCTTCCAAGCTACCTATACGGGTTCGATTCCCGTCGCCCGCTCCAAAATTCTTTTCTCCCGGATTTTTCGCACTCCCCAGTGAGGCTTCTCGCCGCTCAAGGATGAGGCACAGCCGAACTCAACCCATCCTCAACCGCATCCCTCGAAGTAGAAATCGTCTGAATTCCATGCAGATCGCATTTCTCCCGCGGCTCCGTCCCTGAAACGAAAATCTCCGTGCCCACATCCGTGCAAAGATCGCCCGCGAGTTTGCCGCTTTCCCGGCAAATCTCGGCCGAACTGATCCCCGGCGGCCTCGGAAACTCAGTCGCATTACGATAGGCGCCGACTCGCGTCGCCTTCTTCATAAACTCAGTCCATATAGGCAGCGCGGATTTCGCGCCTTCCAGATTCAGTTCCCGATAATCATCGAAACCGACCCAAACAAGGCAAAGCAAATTCGAAGTAAATCCCGCAAACCAGCCATCATGCGACGTACCCGTCTTACCCGCCGCCGGCAAAAGAAATCCGCGCGAACGCACGCCCGCCGCCGTGCCGGACCTCATCACTTCCTGCAGCATTCCAACCATCAAATACGCCACCCTGGGGTCCAGAGCCTGATGCGCACCACGGCGGCCATCGTAAACGGAATCTCCATCCGAATTCCGCGCCTGCACAATCGTTTGCGGCTTTACCACTGCTCCGCCATTCGAAAACATCGTCCACGCTCCGGCCATCTCAAGCGGGGTCACGTCGTAAGAACCAAGCGCCACCGCGGGCGTTGCTCCAATATTGTCATTCAACCCCGCCCTGCGCGCCATCGCAACCACCGACCCGTAGCCGACCTGCTGCGCTATTTTGACCGCCGCAATATTATCCGACCGCGCCAGCGCCTGCCGCAGCGTCATCGGGCCGTAACTCTCCCCCCGAAAATTCGAGGGCTGGTAAGGCTTCCCGTTGAACCAGAATGTATCGGGCGAGTCATCCACAATCGTTGCCGGAGTAAGCACCCTGGTCCCGCCTTCCACGGCCGTGTTTAACGCCGCCGCATAAACAAAAGGCTTGAACACGGAACCCGGAGGCCGCTTCGAAAGAACATGGTTCAACTGACTTTGAGAATAATTGCGACCGCCGACAACCGCTCTGATTTCGCCGGTATGCGAATCGATCGCAATCAGCGCCGCCTCGGCTTTCACCTGTGAATTCCCGTTCTTTTTCCCGAATTGCCTGTCGACCTGCTCCATTCCGGAAGCAATCGCCTCCTGGGCCGCCCGCTGCAGGTTAATGTCCAGCGTCGAGTACACTTGCGTCGCGGAATCCTCCGTTCTGTCGACATCCTGCAGCTCATCGTCCAGCAGGTCCAAAAACCAAGCCGCGCCAAGCGAGTCTTCGCGGTCCGAAGCACTCGCCAGTTTTATCGGCGTCTCAATCGCGGCATTGTATTCCGCATCGTCTATGTAGTGGTTTGATTTCATCAAGCCGAGAACCAGATCCCGGCGCTCCTTTGCGCGGTCCGGATGCCGATAAGGGTTGAAATAACTCGGGCGCTGCACCATGCCCGCCATCAATGCGGCCTCGGGCAAAGTCAGATCCCGAAGCTGTTTGCCGAACAGCATGCTCGCGCCTTCCGCGAAACCGTGAATGTCATATGCGGCCTGACGACCGAGAAACACCTGATTCGCATAAGCCTCGAAAATCTGCTGTTTCGACCATTTGCGTTCCAGCCGAAGAGTCATCATGATCTCGGCGATCTTGCGCTTCCATTTCTTCTCGGGCCGCAGCCACAATCCCCTGACCAGTTGCATCGAGAGAGTGGACCCACCCTGTTCCTTGCGCCCTTCACGAAGATCCACCCAGGACGCCTTCAATACACGCTCAAAGTCAACGCCTTTGTGCTGAAAGAAGCGTTTGTCCTCAGCGGAAATGACTGCGTTCACAAGCACCGGCGGGATCTCATCGAACCTCACCGGATGGCGCTTCTCACGTTCGGTCTTTCCGCGCGCCGCTGTATCGCGCGATGTCAGGCTGGCAATCAGCGGATTACCCATACTCCACGTCTTCACACTCTTCCCGCCGACTTCCACTTTGCCGATGCGCTTGTCATCCGCAAACGTTACCTTCACCGGATCCGCGGTCGCCGAGCCTTGTGGAAATATCTCCGTCGAACCGTTCCGATTCCTGAAACTGCCCGCATCTCCTTTGTCCGATTCGGAGAATCCGGCTACCTTCAACACCTCGGCCAGGTCGACGCGCGAATAGCCGTCCCCCTCGGCCAGTTGAAAAGGCGCGGCATATATATTGACGGAATGTTGAAAAGCTCCCGCCCGAAGCTCCGCATCCGTAAGTTTCGCGAAATGATAATAGAAGCCGCCGGCCACCCCGCCTATCGCCAATAGCGGAACTGCGATCATGCCGATTATCAGACCGCGCCGTCGGTTGACCTTCCGGCGCCACAACCGGAAAACAGCATTCCACGTTGAATTCGCGTGCTTCTTAAGAGCGGCAGTCATATTTCCAATGCTGTGTATGCATTTGCACACCCATTGGGCGATTGGGGACTATATCGCGCATTCGGGCTTGATTCCATCTGCGATCAGTCTCCAAACGTTCAGGTTCGCTGAACACTCTCTTCAGTAATTAGCACGACAAAGCTACCCCCGTTTCTGGCAACATAAGTGCCATGGGTAATTTAATTAGGGTGATGGCCGTAGTGTGTCTTGCGGCTGTCTTATGCTTTGGCCAGGGAACAACGGCCACACTGTCCGGAACCACGACCGATTCCACGGGCGCAACCGTCGCCGATGTGACCGTGCGTGTAACCAGTCTTTCAACCAACACCGTCCGCGAAGCCAAAACCGACGCGGCGGGCAACTATTCCATACCCTTTCTGCAGGCGGGCGATTACAAAGTCAGTGTCTCCCGCGAGGGCTTTCAGGGGCAGGAGAACAACAAGGTCACGCTGCAGGTAGATCAAAGCGCCCGTATCGATTTCACGATGCAGGTGGGCAGCGTGAACGAGACCGTCAATGTGAGCGCGTCATCCGTGCTTCTCCAAACTGAAAATGCAACGGTTGGAACGGTGATCGATGGCGGCAAAATCGTGGATCTTCCGCTCAACGGTCGCAATTTTATTCAGCTCACGCAATTGATTCCGGGCGTACAGGCCGGAACGCCGGGCTCCATTACAGTTCGCCGCGGGCGCGGTTCGGTAGGCCAGACAGATCCTGGCTACGGAGCTACCGCCGCATCGGCCAACGGACAACGCGACACCGCGAACCGCTTTTTCCTCGATGGCGTTGAAGTCATGGATTACGACGCCATGACATACAGCTTCTCGCCCTCCGTCGATTCTCTTGCCGAGTTCAAGGTCGAGACGAGCAGCTACGGCGCGGACACCGGCGGCGCTCCTGGCGCGCAGGTCAGCATCATCACGCGCGGGGGCACGAACAAATTAAGAGACACCCTTTGGGAATTCAACCGCAACGACGAGTTCACCCAAACCTACGATGCCATCGCGGGCAAGAGCGTATCGTCACCCCGTCTGAATCGTAACCAGTTCGGCGCGAACATCGGTGGTCCGGTATTTATCCCGAAGCTTTACAACGGCAAGGATAAGACATTCTTCTTCTTCAATTGGGAGAGCGGTTTCGCGGCACAGGGCGCGGCTGCGCAATACCGCACAGTGCCCACGGCAGCGCAGCGCAATGGCGACTTCCGCGGCCTGACAACAGCTGCCGGCGTTCCCATCGTCCTGAAAGATCCTCTGGGAGCCGGCTACACGGGCAACCAGATCCCGCAATCGCTGCTGAGTCCGCAGACCCTCGCGTTCCTCGCCTATGAGCCGCTTCCGAACGTTGCGGCGCAGGCCAACGGAACACAGAACTTCTTAACTACTCCGTTCAGCGCTACTTCCTACCAGCACGACTACACAACCCGCATCGATCATAACTTCTCGCCCAAAGACACCATCAACGGCCGCTACGTTTTCAACAACACGTACGAAGCAGGCATTCCAGTTTGGGGGCACGACGAGCGCAATAATCTGGGAACCACGAAGAACGTCGCGCTTGGCTGGACTCACATCTTTGGACCCTCTCTGGTGAACCAGGCGCACGGCGGCTGGCACTTATTCAATGAGAGCGAAGTGTTCGGAACCACTAATGACGCCGCTTATGATGTGGTAGGCAAAATGAAGCTCCCGCTGGTCTCGCGGCTTCCCGAAGAGTACGGACCGCCCACCATCAACGTAGGCGGCGCCGATGGTTCGTACGACATGTACAATCTCCAGCGTCAAATCGGGCCGCGCATCCGCTCGAACGGGATCATCCCCATCACCGATACGCTGTCCTGGCAGCGCGGAAAACACTACCTGAAAATCGGCGCGGAGTGGGACAGGCGCCTGGTCACGTTCGGTCAGTCGCGGGCGCCCCGCGGTTCCTTTACGTTCGATGGCACTTATACCGGGGCATCCCTTGCGGATATGATGCTGGGCTATGTGAAGTCCGCCAATGTGAACCCTGCGCACACTTCCACCGATCTGCACAACATCTGGCAGGGCTACTTTGTCAATGACGACTGGAAGGTGACACCCCGCCTCACCATGACGCTGGGGCTTCGCTATGACTACTTCCAGCGCTACAAACAATCCGACGATAAGTTCGCCGACATCTACCAGAACGGATTCCTGGTGGGCAATGTCATTACGCCCGCGAATTCCCCCTACGGACGCGGGCTGCTGCAGCCCGACTACAACAACTTCGGACCGCGCTTCGGCTTCGCCTATCGCCCGTCATTCGGCGGTGAATCGGTAATCCGCGGCGGCTACGGAATTTATTACACGCCCGAAATCTCAAACGCGATTTTCGCGATGGCGGAAGGCGCTCAGGCGACAGCGGGCGCTTCGGTCACCGGGAATCTTACCGGAAAGCCCAACATCTTTTTCAACGATCCATTTTCGAGCGCCGTTACCAGCGGTTCACTCAACTTCGCGGTCAGCAACGATCAAAATATGCGCGACAGCTATATCCAGCAATGGAACCTGAACGTGCAGCACAAGTTGCCAGGCAGCATTGTCATTGACGCCGGCTACGTGGGCTCCAAAGGCACGCGCCTCTACACCACATACGCCGATCTCAACCGTCCAATCGCGGTTGTCGATCCAACCGTTGCCGGAACTCCTTCACTAAATTCGCGCCGCCCGAATCAGCAATTCCTGCGCGCAGTTCAGTCCGACAAATCAAATGGCAATTCCATCTATCACGCGCTTCAGGTGAAAGTGGAAAAGCGCTCTTCCCACGGCGTCACATTCCTCTCGGCTTACACCTATTCGAAGTCGATTTCCGGCCCATCCGATATTGGTGGACAGGTTGGCGGCGGCTTTTACATCGGGGCTGTGCAGGACGTTTATAACGCCCAGGCGGATCGCAGCGTTTCGGGCTTCGACCTGAAGCAGCGGTACGTGCAGACCATCCTTTACGACATCCCGTTCTTCGCCAACTCCAACAAGCTGGCCAGGACGGTTCTGGGCGGATGGCAGGCATCGACGATCATGACGCTGCAAAGCGGCTTCCCCGCGCCGATCACATATGGCGTGGACACAACCGGAACCGGAACCGGTTCACGCCCCGACGTAGTCGCGGGTCAAAAAGGCGATCTCGATCCGGGCGACAGGACATGGGCAAAGTGGTTTAATACCGCCGCTTTCGCCATCACGCCCAACGGTCGCTTCGGCACCGCTCCCCGGACCGATGCCATCCGCCTGCCCGGCACGATCAATGTGGACTTCTCGGTTACCAAAAACGTGAAGATCGCGGAAAGCCGCTCATTCGAATTCCGTACGGAATTCTTCAACCTGTTTAACCACTTCAACCCCGATCCTCAAACGGTTGATCTGAATATTCGGTCGAAGACTTTCGGATCCATCGGCGGCGGTATCCAGGGCCTCACAACAAGGGTCATTCAGTTTGGCGCCAAGCTGAATTTCTAACCCCGCGACAGCAAAATGGGCGGAAGCGGGCAGTGCGCTTCCGCCCTCCTGCCCTTCAAAACAGCAGTTTCAAAGCAAACTGAATCTGCCGCGGCGCATACGTGCTGCGAATAGTTCCAAAGGCCGAACTTGTAGTCGTCGCATTCGGTGGCGCAAAATTCGTCTTGTTCAGAAGATTGAAAAACTCGCTGCGAAACTGCAGCCGAATATCCTCCCGAATCGCAAAGCTCTTATTGAACCCCGTATCGAGTTGCCACATACCAGGCGCGCGGAATGCATTCCGGCCCAGATTCCCAAACGGCGCACTCGAGGGCGGGGTAGTGAATATGTAGCCGTTAAAATAAGTGTTCACCATCCCATTCTTCGTCTGCCCCACGCTGCTTCCCGAAACATTGGGCCGCAGCACAGCCAGTCCGCGGTAATCCGCGATTGAGCCGGTTACATCGTTAGCCGCCGACGGGCCATAATTCACGTTAATCGCCGAACCCGTGTGCGCGGTATTGATCGCATTGATCTCCCAGCCACCAAACAGAGCCTCCATCACGGGGTTCAGTCCGGTTGCAAACTGCCGCCCTCTTCCAAAGGGCAGTTCGTAAACCACACTGGTCACGTCAATCAGCTTCACGTCGAAACTCGTCGGCCCGCGCTCGCCTGCGAGATTGTGAATATTCTGCGGGTTAGCCACCGTATAGCCGGGATAACTCTCCAGCGCCTGCTCAGAATCCCCCAGAGCCTTCGACCATGTGAACGAGTTCAGGAAATAAAGCCCGCGAGCCGACCTGCGCTCCGCCCGCACCGACAATCCGTTGTAGTTATTCGAGCCAGCCGGATCCACCCACGTAATCGGCCCAAACGCCTGATCGGGTCGGCGAGCCTGCACGCCGAGCGAAGCGCCCGGCAGATTTGGAACCGCCTGATTGTAATCGCCAATGATCGGCAGGCGAGTGCTGTGGTTCCCGTTATACGCGATTACAAGCACCGTGTTTGAACTCAACTGACGCTGCATGGAAAGCAGCCACGACTGAATCATTGGCCACCGCGTATTCGGGTCCACGTAATCCACATTCGAAGTGATCGGATTGAAGTGAGCCGGGTCCGCAATGCCGGTCGTGAAGCTATTCAAAGTAGTGAGAAACGTAGCGGGCACCGGGCCACCAGCCGGTATCGACTGAGTGAGTGTCCCGAAATTGATCTGCGGAGAATTGATGTTCTCCAAAGCGCTGCCCACGCGATTGAAGAATGAGTAGCTGATACCGTAACCGGCGCGCAGCACCGTCCTGGCATCCGTGCTGTAGGCCAGCCCGATTCGAGGACCAAAATCCTTGTAATCGGGATGTACCAGCGACCGGTCATAAAGGCTTCCGCTGGTCGCTTTGACGAGCGTGTTCGATGCCGGGTTGAAGTTGGTCCAGTTGTTGTCGCGCTCCCATAGCGGCGTGCCGAATTCCCAGCGAAGCCCGGCATTCACGGTCAACTTCGACGTGACGCGGTAATCGTCCTGTATATAGAGCGAATGTATGTGCTGCCGCTGATTCGTGACCACGTTATTGCCCAGTGCGATAGTGCTTGGCAACCCGAAAATAAAATCGGCCAGATTGAAGCTCGTGGAGTCGCCCGCTATGGAGCATCCCGCGGGCTGACCCAACTGCGCGCATGTAGGTTTGCTGAATTGGCCCGAGTAAGTGTCCGCGCCGTACAGCGGATTCACATCGAGTACCTCCGTCCGCACCGCGAGGAATTCGTAACCCGCCTTCAGTGAATGGCGGTTCCTGACCCAACTGTAATTCAGCTTCGGGTTAAATGACGTCGGGTTTTGAAATTGCGGATTGGTCGCCTGCCGGCCGAAGCCGTTGAACCCGCTTACGGACTGTGTGTTCAAGCCACCCGTGAGATTCGGTGTAGTGGGAAGTCCGGTCACTCCAAAAAGCGCCTGCATGCTCGGTCCGCCCAGATAAGGGGGCGTTTTGCCGGCGAGAATATGGTCGAATCCAAACCGCGCTTCAATGACAGAGGTCGGAGTAGCTGTCCACGTTCCGCCGATGGCCGCTTGTTGCTGAATCGCGTGGATGAAGCCGTTTCCACCGCCGCCCGATGGGCCGGAAATATCCGGCTGATAAAACTGGATGTCTTTACGCTGACTGAATCGCAGGAAGGTGCTGACCTTGCTGCTTGCCTGATAATCGAGTTTGGCGTCGTATTTGTCGTAGTAATCGCGAACCAGAAGAAGCGCTTCCAGATTGTTCGAACGGTTCGGGCCATTAGGCGCCGGCAGCCCGTTCAGCACCGCGGCTGCGAACGGATTCACCTGTGACACCGGGATCGGTGTCCCCGCCGGATAGACAGTACCTGTCAACGGGTTCACCACCGTGACTCCCTGTCCGTTGGCTGGATTCACCAGCACCCCGTTACGGTCACTCAGGCTGGGGATCGAGTCGAAATTCAAATACCGCTGTAGCTGCCGCTGGCCCTCGTAGTCTCCGAAAAAGAACAGCTTGTTTTTGATAATTGGCCCCCCGATGGTGGCCCCGAACTGATTCCGCTGCAGAGTAGGTTTCTGAAAGACCGTGGGGCTGAAGGTAAAGCCGGTGGCATTGAGATCGGTGTTGCGCAGGAATTCGTAAACAGTCCCGTGGATGTGATTCGTGCCGGAGCGCAGCGCCGCGTTAACAACGCCTCCGCCAACACGACCGTATTCGGCGCTGAAGTTACTCGTGATCACCTTGAACTCCGCAATGGCATCGGGCGATGGCTGCACAACCTGGCTCGAATAGCCCTGATTACTCGGGGAGTAAGCGTTGTTGTCGATGCCGTCCAGCAGAAAATTATTGTAAGTGCTGCGCATACCGTTCACATTGAACGATGCTTCGCGCGGTGTGCCACTGGCCGCAAAAAGCGCGCCAATCGGCGACTTAGTCACGTTAGTCGAAAGCAGCGCAAGATCGGCGTAACTGCGGCCATTGAGCGGCAGCTCCACAACCTGCTGCGTATTGACCGTCTGCGCGTGTTCGCTGGTATCGGTCTCAAGAATGGCGGCCGCGCCCGTAACTTCCACTGCCTGGCTCACCGTGCCGACCTGCATAGTCAGATCCACGCGCTGACGCGCCCCCACAACCACATCGACATTCGACGCCGAGACCTTAGCGAACCCCGGCATCTCAACCGTCACCGTGTATTTGCCGGCCTTTACATTGAAGAAATCGTAGTTCCCCTCGCCGTCCGTCACAGTCTTCGCTTCGATGCCGGTGTTCTGGTTCAGAAGAGTGACAGAAGCTCTTGCGATGCTGCCGCCGGCCGGATCTTTCACGACCCCCAGGACTTCGGCGTTTTCAAACTGCGCGAGCAGAGACGATAGAAAAAACAGCGGGCTTAACAGCAATTTGGCGATTACAGATTTTCTCATGATTTCTCCGGTAAGGATATGCTCTCAGGAAAAGGTTTCAAAGGACCCTGCAGCGACGCTTCAAATCGGTGTCTTTGGTGCGAAATCATCCGGTTCATTGGGAGTAGGAGTCAGCCAGTATATGCAGACGCCATACGCCCATAAACTCGGGATTATCCGATTCCGGGCGCCACGCGGGCGTCGGGTCGGCCGCCAATTTTCCGAGCGTGACTTTATGAACACGCCCCGCGGAAAAATAAATCACCCACTGACTGGAAGACGGGATGATCTGGCTTTTGCCAATGAACACCATCGTGTGGGCTGTGTATTCCGTATTGCGATAGACAAAAAGATCGCCCGGTTCCGCCTCGGCTATATTTCTTGAGACAAACACGGGATTGCCATCGCATTGCGGCGATGCGGGCGCGGCGGCTTCCGTACGAACGGACGGCATCACGGGATACAGAGGAAGTTCCACAGTTCGCGACCACGCCGCGTCATGCGTTGCCAGGGCTTGTCGGGTCGCCCACTGAATAAGCGAATCGCCGTCCGAAACATCATGCAAAGACCTCCGCGCATAGTATCGGGACTCCGCAAGAAACGTGAACCAGCGACGGAAAGCGGTTCGATCCCGCGCAGAATTGATGTGCGGTTGAGAGGCGTGTAGTTCTGAATCGGAAGGCGGCGGATACGCCGCGGCCCGCATTACCGTTAACAGCACTGCGACATGGAATGCACGCACGGCGAACACAAGTCTACACCGGGCCGCGGACAAGGTGAAGCGGGAAAGGTGCTGTTCTTTTCAGAAAATCAGATGGAATGGGTGTATATTGCTCAAGAGCCATGAAGACACTCCGCATCGTCTCCGCCGCCCTGCTAATATTGCTCGCGGATTGTTCCAC
>Ga0105240_10003078_pt1 | contig 26206 bp, 25 predicted proteins | sample KBSC54metaG_FD_80426 | JGI IMG/M metagenome (GOLD analysis project Ga0105240, IMG submission 80426) | Corn rhizosphere microbial communities from Kellogg Biological Station, Michigan, USA - KBS C5-4 metaG | ecosystem: Host-associated > Plants > Roots > Rhizosphere > Soil | place: Michigan, USA...
GATCTAAATGGGTGCGAATTCCAAATACCTCACCGTCTTGCTGGTGATCGTGGGCGTGATGGCTGCTGCCACTCTGTTGGCATTCACAGAGGACCGTAACGCTGGTTGGGAATTGCGGCCGAGTCTTTCGCTGAATAAGGTTCACCTCGTCGTGCGCGGATTCAATGGTTTTGACAATTGGGTAAACAGCCGGGATGTGGCACTGGATAGCTTCCGCGGATTCTCGCTCGCCATGCTCGCCACGCCGGGTCCGGCGAAGTTCGAGTACGTCGCCGATGCTGGCCGTTTGCTCTGTGAAGGCCGCTTTCTGATGGGCACAGGATCGGGAACCTACACGTTCACGCCGGATCCCGCATTCGTCTCGGCTCTGCAACAAATGGGATACGACGCCCCCGACAACGAGCAGCTTTTTTCCATGCTGATGATGGATATCACCCGCGCGTTCGCCCGTGAGATTCGCGACGCCGGTTTGCGAGCGTCGATCAACGATCTGCTGCAGCTTCGGATGCACGGCATCACTGTCGACTACATTCGCGAGGCTCGCCAGGCCGGCTACGCGAACTTCACTGCAGACGATTTGGTCCAACTGCGCATCCACGGCGTCGAGACAGCCTTTCTGCGCGATCTCAAAGCCGCTGGTTACGACCTCCGCGCCGCTGATATCGTGCAACTGCGGATCCACGGCGTCGATTCCGGATACATGCGCGATTTGAAGAGCTACGGATTGAAACCCGAAGCATCCGATTTGACGCAAATGCGAATGCACGGCGTGACGCCCGAATACCTGAAGGGCCTCAAGGACGCAGGCTACGAGAGCCTGAGGGCAGAAGAGGTCGACCAGCTGCGGATGCATGGCGTGGAAACGGGTTTCGTTCAGCAAGCCCGGCGTCTGGGATACGATTTCACTCCGCAAGATCTTGCGCAACTTCGAATGCACGGCGTCGACGGAGCATATCTAAAACGCTTGCAGGACGCAGGCATGCGCAACCTAAATGCCGGGCAAATCGCCAAGCTCCGCATGCACGGCGTGAATTAGAGTAAAGTTTCTAACTGAGATGTCCCTCCGGATCCGGATCGGTATCGCGCTGTCGCTGGGAGTAGCCTGCGGACAATCATTTGAGGTGGCCTCAATCAGGCTGCACCAAGGACCCGTCAGTATGATCGGCACGACGATTTCCGGCACTAGAGTCACGATGACTGCCTACACGGTGAGCAATCTGATTACGGCTGCCTACGGGCTGGAGGACTATCAAGTGGCCGGTGCGACGGGCTGGATCGGCTCCGACCGCTATGACATCGCCGCGCGCCCGGCTGGTGAAACTACTCCCAGTAGGGACCAAGCCCATCAGATGCTGCAACCCCTGCTTGCGGAGCGTTTCCAACTGAAGTTCCACCGCGAGACAAAAGAGATGCCGGTCTACGCGCTCGTGAAAGGAAAGAGCGGGCCGAAACTAAAGGAGAATACGGCCGCCAATCCACCCATGTTGCGGATGAGCAGCAAAGGACGTGACACGCAGATGACGTTTACTGGCTCGCCCATCGAACAGCTTGTAAGGCAACTGTCGCACGTACCCGGCGTGGACCGCCCCGTCCTGGATCAGACAGGCCTTACTGGAAAGTATGATTTCCAGTTAAATCTGACCGCGGAGCAGGGAGGCGATCCTGCCACCGGAGCAAGCGGTGAAAGCATCTTCACGGCAATCGAAGAACAACTAGGCTTGAAATTGGAGTCGCGAAAAGCCCCTATCGGAATGGTCGTGATCGACCACGTGGAACGACCTTCGGAGAATTAGGATTACCCGCCGATCGAATACATCGGCCGCGGTGGCGGCACGAACTTTTGCGTGTTGATCTCGTGCCCGATCCACTTATCGGCCACGCAGCTTCGCACGGCCTCGACGATCGCGGAATCCGGGGCGTTCGAGCGCAACAGCGACTTGACGTCAGTCTCGTCGATCGCGAACAAGCAATAGCGCAGCTTGCCATCCGAAGTCAGTCGCACGCGGTTGCAGTTCAGGCAGAACGGCTTACTGACCGACGCGATGAATCCCACGCGCCCGATGCCGTCTTTGAAACGATACTCTGTCGCCGGAGCTCGCGGATCGGCGTCCGGAATCTCTTCGAGCGGCCCGATCTCGCGCTGAAGCATGGCGATCATCGTGTCCATGGTCAACACGCGATCCCGCTCCCAGATCCCCTGGGCATCCAGCGGCATGAATTCGATATAGCGAATCTCGATGTCGCGCTCGCGCCCAAAGCGCGCCAGTTCCACAATGTCCGGCTCCACCAGGTTCTTAACCGCCACGGCGTTGATCTTAATAGGACCGTAGCCGAGCTTCCGACACAGCTCAATCCCGTTTAAAACCTTGTCCAGATCGTCCCGCCGTGTGATGTGCTTGAAGCGTTCCCGATCGAGCGTATCCAGATGGACATTGATACGTCGCAGTCCGGCGTCGTACAGTTCCTGGGCGTGCTGGGCCAGCAGGACGCCATTGGTAGTGAGTGCCAAGTCCTGGATACCTGGGATCGCCACCAACTTGCGAATCAGTGCGGGGAGGCCTTTGCGAACCAGGGGCTCGCCTCCGGTGACACGCAGTTTGCGGATGCCCATGGTGACGGCAATCTTCACAAAACGCTCGATTTCCTCGAACGTGAGGATGTTCTCGCGAGGCTCGAACTTGACCCCTTCTTCGGGCATGCAATAGAAACAACGGATGTTACACCGATCAGTCACACTGATCCGCAGGTTGTCGTGCAAGCGCCCGAAAGTGTCGACGAGAGGGGTCACGAGGTCCTACACGTCTATTGTAGTCCCTCCGCTGTATTGCGAGGCCGGTCGGTCCATCTCAAGATCGCGTACAGCGCTCCGAAAAGCGCCACCGCGATGGCGCCCATGTGCCAGTAGTGTCCCCGGATCCAGTCGTTTGTGTTTTCACCTAACTGCGCGCCCAGGTAGGCCAGAGCGGCATAACGGGGAATGCGGCCCGCGGCCAGCACCAGCATGAAGCGCGTGCGGCTCACTCCCATGGCGCACGCACCGGCGCAGAAGACTTTTAACGGCAGAATTGGGATCGGGAGCAGTGCGGAGATGAAGACCGTGACCATGCCATAGCGCTGAACCCAGGCGCGGAAACGCTGCCCCCGTCCGGAGAGCGTGTAACGCAACAGGAATTTGTCTCCACCCAGCCGCACGATCTCATAGAAAACCGCGCTGCCAAGCAAGGAGCCGGCGGTCGCCAGCACAGCGCACAGGATGGCCGCGTCCGGCCGCGCGATGGCTACCAGCAACAGCAGCGCGTCGGTACCGCCCGGATTGGGAATGCCGATCGATTCGATGAAGGCCAGTACGAATATGCCCAGCGGCCCCCACGAGACCAACAGCCTTCTAAACTCCTTCATCCACTCCTTTCAGCTAGCTCGCGCAGAGCTGCTTCATCGATCACTTTCAGTCCCAGGGCACTCGCCTTATCGAGTTTCGACCCCGGATCCGCGCCAGCCACTACATAACTGGTCTTCTTACTCACCGAGCCGGCTATTTTACCGCCGGCGCTTTCAATAAGATTCTCCGCCTCCTCGCGCGACAATGCAGGCAGCGTTCCGGTCAACACGAAGGTCATACCGGCCAGCGGACCGCCCACCTTCCTTTTCGCTTGATACTTGAAGGGTAGCCTTTCTTCACGAAACCGTTCGATAAGCTCCCGATTATGTTTCTCGTGGAAGAAGCGCCGGATGCTTTGTGACACCTTGGGGCCGACCTCTTCCGCCCGTTGCAACTCCTCCTCATCGGCAGTTGCGATTTTGTCCAGATCGCCGAACGCATCCGCCAGGAATTGCGCGGTGCGCTCGCCGACAAACGGGATACCCAGGCCATTCAGAATTCGCGGCAACGGTCGCTGTCGCGACAATTCGATGTTCTTGAGTAGCTTTTCCGCCGATTTGGTCCCCAAACGCTCCAGTTCGACCAGATCTTCGAGCGTCAGCCGGTACAGGTCGGCGACGTTCTTCACCAGCCCGCTGTCAACCAGTTGAGAGACCAGGGATTCGCCCATTCCGTCTATATCCATAACGCCGCGCGCAGCGAAATGGAGTACAGATTCTTTCAGCCGGGCAGGACAATTTGTATTGATACAGCGGCTGATGGCCTCGCCTTCGACGCGGACGATCTCGCCTCCGCAAACCGGGCAAGACTTCGGCATGCGGAATGGCATACGATGGTCCCCCTGCCGCACCACGCGGACCACTTTGGGGATAACGTCACCGGCGCGTTCGACCAGAACCCGGTCGCCGCCCTGGACCCCCAGCCGCTCGATCTCGTCTTCGTTGTGCAGCGTCGCGCGCGATACCGTCACGCCACCGATATTCACCGGCTTCAGCCGGGCCCACGGCGTGACCGCGCCCGTGCGGCCGACATTTACCTCGATACTCTCGAGCAGTGTCTCTTCCTGACGGGCGGGGAACTTATAGGCGATGGCCCAGCGGGGCGCCTTAGCCGTCCACCCCAAGCGGTTCTGCTGCTCGACCGAATCGACCTTGACGACGACACCGTCGATCTCAAACGGAAGGGAATCACGTTTCTCTTCCCACTCCTTGCAGAACGCGACGAGAACGTCGATATCCTCGAAGCGCCGACTATGCGGATTCACTTTGAACCCAAGTCTTTTGAGAGCCTCGAGCGCTTCCCACTGCGTCTTGTGCGCCGGTGCGCCGTCGGCCAATAGGAAATACGTAAAGTAATCGAGCTGACGTGATGCCGTGATCGCGGGATCCAGCACCCGCAGCGCTCCGGCAGCAGCATTTCGAGGATTTGCAAACAGACGCGCGCCCTGAGCCTCTTGCTCGGCGTTGAGCTTCTCGAACGCTTTGCGATTGAGCACCACTTCGCCGCGGGCTTCCCGATCACTCGACGTTTCTTTAATGTGGCCGCGCAATTGTAGAGGGATGGCGCGGATGGTCCGGGCATTTTCCGTGACGTCCTCGCCGATCGAGCCATCGCCGCGCGTGATGGCCAGAGCCAGCTTTCCATGGCGGTAGTGAACCGCCATGGACACGCCATCCATTTTCAACTCGGCCACGTAGGCGTAGGCTTCACCTTCCTTGAGCAGCCCGCGCAGGCGCTGATCAAACGCTCGAAGCTCTTCCTCGCCCACTGCATTGTCCAGGCTGAGCATGGGACTCGAATGCGGAACTTTGACGAAACCCTCGCGCGGTTTCCCGCCGACGCGCTGCGTGGGAGAATCCGGCGTCAAAAATTCCGGATGCGCCTTTTCGAGCACATCCAGCTCGCGCATCATCGCATCGTATTGGGTGTCCGAGATTTCCGGAGAATCGAGCACGTAGTACAGATGCTCGTGATGGCGCAGTTTCTCGCGCAGATCCTCTATTTTTTCGGCGATGCTCATCAGGTATCACGTATAATTATCGAATTGCATTGTTTCGCCAGCCGGTCCTGATCTATAACCCCGCCGCTGGCGCTTTGCGGCGCAATCCGGGCCGCATTCTACAACGTACCATTGCCGCGCTCGCTCTCGGCGATATTGCCCCGCGCCCCTTGCCGACATCCGCACCTGGACATGCCGATTCTCTTGCGCGGGAAGCAGTTCGTCAGGGAGCCGATCTGGTGTTAGTGCTGGGCGGCGATGGGACGATAAATGAGGTCGTCCAGGGCTTGATCGATTCGAATGTCCCGTTAGGCGTTTTGCCGGGTGGAACAGCTAACGTTCTGGCGATGGAGCTCGGTCTCGGCTCCCGATTAGAGGCCGCTGCTAAGCGGTTGGCCGCGTTCGAGCCGCGTCCCGTAGCGCTGGGCCGGATTACCGGCAGCTTCGGTTCACGCTATTTTCTGCTCATGGCGGGCGCTGGCCTGGACGCCAACATCGTGTATGAAGTCAGCGCCGGTCTGAAGAACGCCGTCGGAAAGCTGGCCTACTGGGTTGCCGGATTCGCGCATTTTTTCAAGCATGTGGAGCAACTCGACGTGCGCATCGACGGCCACATTCACCAGTGCGGCTTCGCGCTGATCAGTCGCGTGCGGAACTATGGCGGCGACCTGGAAATCGCCAGCGGAGCCTCGCTTCACGACGACCATTTCGAGGTCGTTCTATTCGAAGGATCGAACCCGTTGCGATACGCTTGGTACATGCTAAACGTGGCGGCTAGGCGTGTGCAGCGCATCCGCGGCGTGCACGTCCTGCGTACGCGTCAAGTGGACATACTCACCCAAGCGCCGGTCCAGATCGACGGGGAATACTTGGGCCGTCAGACCGTGTCCATCGAAATCATACCAGGCGCGCTACAACTTCTCCTCCCACCCAGACTGGTGTCGCCAAAACGTGGATAACATCACGCACACATTGGTCGGCCTGATGCTGTCGCGCGTCAGCCTGAACAGAGGCGAGAAAGGCGCGTCTGTCGCGATCATGCTTGCGGCTAACGCGCCAGACGTGGACACGTATAATTTCCTGACCGACAACCTCGCATACTTACAGGTGCATCGAGGATACACACATTCTTTAGCATTCGCGCCGCTAGTGGCGCTGGTTCCGCTGCTGCTGGTGAAGGCCTTCACGCGCACGCGAATCACCTGGATGACGCTGGCCACCTACGCCGGCTGTTTGATTGCGGTGCTTAGTCATCTGCTGCTGGATTGGACCAATGTTTATGGCGTCCGACTCATGCTGCCCTTCAACGCCAAGTGGTACCGCCTCGACAGCACCGACATCATTGACCCGGTGATCCTGGGAATCCTTCTTTTGGCCGTCGCCGCCCCGGCCCTGAGCGGCCTGGTTACTTCAGAAATGGGAGGCCGCAAGCGCAAGACCCCGGGGCGTGGCTGGGCCTGGTTCGCGCTGGTGGCCGTTCTTCTATACGACACCGGCCGCTGGATGGCGCATGACCGGGCGATATCCATCGTAGACGCCTACACTTATCGAGGGGCACCAGCCGAACGCATCAGCGTATTTCCGGTGCGGTTTACTCTAATGCGCTGGCGAGCGGTCGTGGAAGGCAATGGCTTCATCTATGAAGCCCCAGTCGACCTGAGCACCGATTTCGATGCCGCCGGGGGCCACACGGAATATCCCGCTGTCTCCTCCCCCGCCATCGACGCGGCCCGGACAACCCGCACGTTTCAGGTATTCGAGAGCTTTAACCAGCTCCCGTTTTGGACCCTGCTGCCTGTCGACGATACGGTGCGGGTGGAGTTGCTCGATCTGCGCTTCGGATCTATACAACGTCCCGGGTTCGAAGCCGTTGCCTTCGTTGAACCCGATCACCGAATCGCCCGGGCTTATTTCAGCTTCGGCGTCCCCTGACCAACCGACCCCCTGTCGTCATCTAGTTGTAACGATTCAGTCATTACAGCGCCACGGGCGTGTCTTAACCTTGTGGCGGAATACTTGCAACGACATCTTATGTGCGTGGACTCACCAAGCCAATGTCATCCGGCTTCCCATGGGCGGGGCTCGCTGTAAGTTGCAGTTTGTAAAGGGTTTTATGCAATGTGGAGGCTTCTGGAATCGTAATTTGTTTGTAACAGAAGGCTGAGATGATAGGAGGCTGGAGAATGACTAGAAGAGTTTTCATTGTTAATGCCGCCTTGGTAGCCACGCTCATCGGGGGCGTAGCATGCGGGCAGCAAGTTCCGATCAATGCCGCCGGGGCGACTTTCCCGTATCCGATGTACTCCAAGTGGTTCGACGAATACCACAAGAAGTTCCCACAGATTCCAATCAACTATGCGTCGATCGGATCGGGTGGCGGAATCGCCCAGGTGACTGCGGGAACGGTCGACTTTGGCGCCAGCGACGGACCGATGACTGACATGCAAATGAAGCAGTTCCAGGACAAGCGTGGATCGGCGATATTACACTTCCCTACGGTTCTAGGGGCGGACGTGCCGACGTACAACATACCTGGAGTTGCCACAGCGCTTAACTTTACGCCGGAAGCGTTGGCAGGCATTTTCCTGGGGAAGATCACCAAATGGGACGATCCCGAATTGACCAAAGCCAACCCCGGGGTGAAGCTTCCCAGCAGTAATATTGTCGTGGTCCATCGCTCGGATGGCAGTGGCACGACTTATGTATGGGTAGACTATCTGTGCAAAGTCAGCAAGGAGTGGGAGACCAAGGTTGGCCGGGGTACTTCGGTTAACTGGCCGGTGGGCCTTGGAGGGAAAGGAAACGAAGGAGTTTCCGGATCTATCCAGCAGACCGCGAATTCGATCGGATACGTCGAGCTGATTTACGCCGTCCAGAACAAGATGACTTACGGCAAGGTGAAAAACGCATCGGGGGAATTTATCCAGGCCAGCTTAGCCAGTGTAACTGCGGCGGCGGCCGGCATTCCTATGCCGGACGATTTCCGCATATCTATAACCAACGCACCGGGTAAGGGAGCCTATCCGATTTCGAGTTTCACCTGGCTTCTGATTCCCTCCAAGATCGCCGACCCCACGAAAAAGAAGGCTATCAAGGATTTCCTGGCGTGGATGCTAGCCGATGGGCAGAAGATGACGGAAGCTCTTTCCTACGCCCCATTGCCCCAGGCGGTTGTAGCCAAAGAAGTCAAAGCGATCGACAAGATTCAGTAGTTCATGGCAGCGTCTTCCACTACTAACTTCAGTGCCCGTCCTTCGGGTCGCGCATCCACATTCTGGCAGCGCCTTCGCAGCGGAGATGATATTGCATATGTCATCACTCTGACCTGCGCGCTGACCATCCTGGCTATTACGGCGCTGCTGGTATTTGAGCTCTACAAGAACTCGGCCGTGCCTCGGCATCAGTTCGGGTGGTCGTTTCTAGTTACCACCACCTGGGATCCGGTCGCGGGGCAGTTCGGCGCACTTCCGTTTATCTATGGCACAGTGGTCACTTCCGCATTAGCGCTACTGATGGCCATCCCGTTGGGCGTAGGCGCTGCGATCTTTCTAGCCGAGCTCGCCCCCCTGCGAATTTCGAACGCGCTCACCTTTCTGATCGAGCTGCTGGCAGCCGTCCCCAGCGTCATCTTTGGATTGCTGGGGATCTTTGTTCTGGTGCCCGCGCTGGTCTCCATCGAACCAGCCATTCGGTCCGTGCTGGGCTGGACGCCTCTGTTCTCTGGCCCATTCTACGGAGTCAGCATATTTTCGGCCGGCGTCGTGCTGACGGTGATGATCATCCCCTTCATCATCTCTATCTCGCGCGAAGTCATCCTCGCGGTTCCCGCGGAACAGCGCGATGGGGCGCTGGCTTTGGGCGCAACGAAGTGGGAAACCACCTGGAATGTGGTCATTCCCTTTGCTAAGAAAGGCATTATGGGATCGATCTTCCTGGCCCTGGCGCGTTCCCTGGGCGAAACCATGGCGGTGACCATGGTGATCGGGAATGAGCCGAAAATCAATCAGTCACTTTTTGCGCCGGGCTATTCGATAGCGGCGGTGATCGCCAATGAGTTCGCGGAAGCCACGGGCGATCTCTACCTGGGTGCGCTGATTGAGCTGGGATTGGTGCTGTTTGGGCTGACGATCATCATCAACGGTCTGGCCCGCGTTCTGGTTCTCACCACAACCAAGAAGGGCGCAATCTAAGCGATGTTGAGCTTGCGCCGGAGAACTGTCAATGCGGTCATGCTGAGTCTCACAGGAGTGTGCACGGTACTGGCGGTCGGGACTCTGCTGTTTATCCTCGGTTATCTGTTTCTCCATGGCGGCACCAGTCTGACCCTGGATTTCTTCACAAAGCTGCCAAAGCCAGTCGGAGAACCGGGGGGAGGCATGGCCAATGCGCTGCTTGGTAGCGCCAAACTTCTGCTGCTGGCGTCCTGCATCGGCGTACCGATCGGATTCCTGGGCGGAGTATATCTGGCGGAATTCGGCGGGTCGTCGTTTTCTTTCGTAGTACGCTACACCACCGACTTATTGAACGGAGTGCCCTCCATCGTGATCGGGATATTCGCCTACACGCTGATTGTGCTCCCGCAGGGTCATTTTTCGACGCTGGCCGGCGGACTCGCATTGGGCGTGATGATGATTCCGATCGCCATTCGCAGTTCCGAAGATTTTTTGCGAGCGGTGCCGGTATCCTTGCGCGAGGGAGCTATGGCGCTGGGAGCATCCAAGGCCAAGACAATTCTCACTGTGGTTATACCGGCTGCTAAAGCGGGACTACTTACGGGCATCATGCTAAATCTGGCTCGCGTGGCCGGAGAGACCGCCCCGCTGATCTTCACTGCCTTCGGCAATCGTTACTGGAGTCCGGGTTGGGAACAACCGACCGCAGCGCTTCCGGTGATGATTTATACCTACGCCATTTCGCCGTATCCGGACTGGAAGCAGCAGGCTTGGTCCGCGGGCTTTGTGCTCCTGATGCTGGTGCTTGCGATTAACGTATTCGCTCGAATGGTTTTATCCAAGAGAGGCCACGCCGCGAGATGAGTCCCATGCAAGCGCCTAGCCCAAAACCCATATCCGATGTCACAATGAGAAGCCACCCCTTCCCTATGCAGACGGTCGAGGAAAAAAAGCCAGCGGGCGAACTCGCTAAGCTCAGCGCCACGAATCTGGTTTTTCACTACGGATCGTTCCAGGCATTGCACGGAATCTCGATGCAGGTCTACGAAAATCGTGTAACCGCGTTCATCGGACCTTCCGGGTGCGGCAAGTCAACCTTCCTGCGGACGCTCAATCGCATGTACGAAACCATCCGGAACGCGCGCGTGGAAGGCGAAATCGTGCTCGATGGCGAGGATATCTTCAAGCTGGAAGTGTCCGAGTTGCGCCGCCGCGTCGGTATGGTGTTTCAGCGCCCCAATCCATTCCCCAAATCGATTTTCGACAACATCGCCTATGGGCCGCGGATCAACGGTTCCGTCAGCCGGTCCGCGATGAAGGATCACGTGGAACAGAGCCTTCGCCGCGCGGCCCTGTGGGACGAAGTCAAGGACAAGCTGCATCACTCGGCCTATGGCCTGTCCGGCGGCCAGCAGCAGCGGCTGTGCATCGCTCGCGCTTTGGCTGTGAATCCGGAAGTCCTGCTGCTGGACGAGCCGTGCTCCTCGCTCGATCCAATCGCCACTGCGAAAATCGAAGACCTGATCTTCCAGCTCAAGGACAGTTGCACCATCGTAATCGTCACCCACAACATGCAGCAGGCGGCGCGCGTGGCCGACTACACCGGATTCTTCCTTATGGGGAAGCTGATCGAATTCGACAACACTACCGTGATCTTCAAGAATCCGGCCAAGAAGGAAACGGAAGATTACATCACGGGACGCTTCGGCTGAGGGTTCCCCGATTTACTACGGAAGCCAAAATCATGCGCCACTTCGAACAAGAGCTGGAACAACTCAAGGGCAAGTTGCTCGAAATGAGCGCGCTGGTGGAAGCGGCCGTGCAGCGCAGTGTGGCGGCCGTCGCTCAAAAGGACCGCAGCGCCGCCGACCAGGTTTTCCGCGATGAGGAGCGCATCAATGCTCTCGAGATGGAGATCGACGAGTTTGCCATCAATCTGCTGGCGACCCAGCAGCCTCTGGCGGCTGACCTGCGTTTGGTTGTCGCCGCGCTAAAGATCAATACTGACCTGGAGCGCATGGGGGATCTGTCGGTAACTATCGCCGAGCGGGCGATCTCATTGCTCTCAGAGCCAGTGATCAAGCCAATGATGGACATCCGCCACATGTCTGCGCTGGTGGAGTCTATGGTCCGAAAAAGTCTCGACGCCTTTGTGGCGAATGATGCCGACATGGCTCGCAGTGTGCTCGCCTCCGACGACGCTGTCGACAGCCTCCGCACGGCATCCTACCACGAGCTGATTAGTTACATGGAAAAAGATCCGCAGAACATTCCGCAGGCGCTCGACCTGATCGGGATTACGAGGAGCTTGGAGCGGATCGCGGACCACTCCACCAACATCGCTGAAGACGTTTTGTTTCTCGTAAAAGGCATCGACGTCCGCCATCACTCTGAAGTACGCTGATAGCGCGGGGCTGGTGTACGATTGTGGTGGCGACCCGCACGGGCTGATTCGGCTAAAGGAGTATCCGGCTTTGCGTCATTTTGCAGTCGAACTCGAGGAACTCAATCAGGCCCTTCTGGAAATGGGAGGTTTGGTCGAATCGTCCATCCATTGCAGCGTGCAGGCGCTGGTCGATCGCGATGAGCGCATGGCTCGCCGGGTCATCGAAGACGAAAGACGCATTAATCAGATGGAGCTCGATGTCGACGCGCGCGTCACGCGCCTGCTCGCGCTCAATCAGCCTGTCGCCCGCGATCTGCGCCTGCTAATCATGGCCCTTAAGATCAACACCGATCTGGAGCGCATGGGCGATCTGGCCGTCAATATGGCGGAGAGGGCGATTTCTCTGTCCAAGGTGCCTCCCGTCAAACCTCTGGTCGATACGCCTCGCATGGCTTCTCTAGTCGAAGACATGCTGCACCGGAGTCTGGATGCTTTCGTGAAGCGTGATGCTACGCTTGCCGCCCAGGTCCTGCCAGCCGACGATGAAGTGGATTCTCTTCGCGACAAGATTTACTCGGAGCTGCTGGAACTCATGCAGCTGAATCCTACGGTCGTCCCGGCCGCTATTCACCTCATGTTCGTCGCGCGGAACCTCGAACGTATCGCTGATCACACCACCAATATCGCCGAGGACGTCATCTTCCTGGTGCGCGGCGTCGACGTTCGCCATCACGCCACCGAAAACAGGGTCTAGCCCTCACTCCGCCTTCGCCAGTTTCGTCGTGATCATCCACTTCAGCACGCCCCGCGGCGGACCTAGCTTGCCGTGCGTCTCGATTCGCACCAGCGAACCCTTTTTGAGATCCACCATGATGGCCGCTTCAAGCAGCAGCCCGATCAGGCTTCCTAAGTGCGGCTGATGACCCGCCACAAGAATTTTGTCGACCTTATAGTCGGTGCTTACCTCCTTCCAGATCTGCTCCGGACTCGCACCCGGAAGAAGATTCTTCGTTTCGACGACGTTCTTGCAACCCAGGACCTCGGACGCGATCGCCGCGGTCTCCTTAGCTCGCCGGAGCGGACTGGTGAGAATCAAATCCGGTGCCACCTCCGCCTTCCGTGCGATCTTCAAGACTTCTTTCAGATCGCGCTTGCCCTTCGCGGTGAGCTTCCGGTCGCGGTCCGCGAGCCCGGTTTCCCGCTCCTCGGCATCCCCGTGACGCAGAACATATATGTCCATATCATTGCTTCCCGTCCGCCGCGCTTAGCACGGCCTTCCATCCCGCTCTTTTAGTCGATCCGAAATGCTTTCCCCAATAATCTCGAAATTCCGCTTCGCGTTTGTCTGCCAACCCCCGCACGGCGGCGGCTGCACCCTTGTCGCGGCGGATCATTTCCAGCGTCGTCGCGCAATCATTAATGGCGCCCAGTCTATCCTGCAGCTCTCTCAGTGGTTCCAGAATCTGCTTTGCATTCTCTCCGTAAACCGCCTCGAAAAGTTCTAGAGTGTAGCGCACCCGCTTAGCCTCCAGCCGAAGCCGATGAATTCTGTGGTGCGTGGAACCTGGACGTGCAGCCTTCCGTCCCGTTTGAAAAAAGTTCTCCAGCATCGCGGGCAGCAGACTTTTGGCGTGTTCCGCAACGCTGGTCCGGGGGGCTTTCGCATGCGGCTGAACGATCCGTAAGTGGTCGCGCCAGCTTCGGATTTTACCGCGGCGGAGCCAGTCACCGGTGGTGCGGGTTAATTCCTTGCTTGTGTGCCGACGCTCTTGGTCCAAGCCCTCGGACAACTCCAGATTGTGCCATCCGGCGGTCTGCAGCACCTCCACGGCGATATCGCAGTTGCGCACCGCAGCGCAGCGTTCCATTAGCTTTTTTAGATTCGCACGGATTCTTTTCAGCGGGCTTGGCTTGAACCAGGCTTCAAACACGTTCAGTTCTTGCTTCAACCGGCGGATCGATACCCGCAGATCGTGGATGGATTCTGCATCTGTTGGCTGGTGGGCGACGTGCCGGACTTCGCGATTCAGCTTCTTCAACCGCGCCGCGGTCTGCGACCGGATTAGCTTCCTCATCGCTTGACCCGCACCGTCAACGGCAAACCGTACGATTCGCGAAACACAACCGCCGCCTGTTCCGCCTGCCACTGTTCGATATCCACGTCGCGGTCTGAAAACAAGCGTAGCTCCACCGAATTCTCCAGCACGGCCGCTTCCACACGCTCCACGCGTTGCTCCTGGCTCTGATCCAGCGCCACTGCCAGCCGCAGCAGCGGTGTCAGAAGCACCACAGTGTTCCGATCCTCCGGGTTCAGCACCTGAAACGTCTCGTGGGTCGCCTGCGGCATGGATTTGCGGTGGTAGCGGCAGAGAGTGGCAATCACCATCCGCTCCCGATCTTCAAACCCCGGCAGATCCGAGTTTGCTACCAGGTAGTAGGAATGCCGATGATGCCGCGATTCGTTCACGAAATGCCCGATGTTGTACAGATAAGCCGCGGCTTCGAGCAGCCGGCCCTTAGCCAGCGGCAACCGATGCAAAGTTCGCAGCCCTTGGAACAGCATTCCGGCCAGGTCGGCAACTTTCCGCACGTGCAACGCCGAAACGCCGTAATGGCGGCCTAACGCCCGTACCGCCCTGCGCTCGTCCGCATCTAGCCGAGCCTGCTCCATGCCCACTTGGCGGTGCGAAAGATCGGCTATAATTCCCTCACGCACGCCGGCCACCGAATAGTACAGGCGATTCAGCCGCAGTTCCAGCACCACCTCGTTAAGTACTGCCACGCCCGCCACGATGATCTCCGCCCGCCGGGGGCCGATTCCGGTGATCTTGGCGCGTCCTGCGGAATCCCGCGAGGATACATCGCGAAACAATTGGCGGAGTTGCGGACCCGTCGCCTGCAACCGGTCCGCACGGTCGCGCCGCGAGCGTCGAACGTGATTCACCGCGCACACAGTCGCTGCGGCGGTAGCCGAAGTCGCGATCATTCTGTCGAGCCGCGCGGTACCGAGCCGGGCTATGGGACCAGCGATTCTCTCCTGGATGTATTTCTGCATCCGCGCCAGCTCGCGCATGTTGGGCGGATCGCTCTTGAGGAAGACTTCCGTCAGCCGCAGCGCGCCCAGGGGCTTCGAAAACGCCTCCACCAGCCGTCCCCCTTCGCTCAGGATCAGTTCGGCGCTTCCGCCGCCGACATCCATCATCAGAACCCGCTGCTTGGGATGCGGCCACATGTTTTGCACCCCCAGATGAATCAGGCGGGCTTCTTCCAGTCCCGAGATGACTTCTACCGGATGCCCCAGGATGGCCGAGGCCCGCGCCAGAAACTCGTCACGATTGGACGCGTCCCGTAAGGCTGCCGTGCCCACCGCTCGTACCCCTATTACGTCCAGCTTGCGGTACTGTTCCGCCATGCGCGTGAGGACTTGGCACGCCAACTCTATTTCAGAAGCCGCGAGCCTCCCCTCGCGGAACACCGTCTTGCCCAATCGCACCACCTGACGCTCCGCCGCCAGCACCTGCATCGATTGCGGATTCAACTCCGCAGCGAGCATGCGAATGGAATTACTGCCGATATCGATCGCTGCGTAACGGGACATGCTTCAGAGGTATCCTATGGTTGTAACGTGTTGTTAACATTTCGTTACAAGCCCTCTCGCTTATAATAAAGAACCTTCGTGCCCTACTTCTTGCCAAATCGTGGACCCGGCCGCTTAATTGTGGTCGAGGGAATCGACGGATCTGGCAAATCGACCCAAATTGCCTTACTTTCGCAGTGGTTGCGCCTCCGCGGCTATGCCGTGGCTTTTAGCGAATGGAACTCCTCTCCCTTGGTGAAAGAAACCACCCGCCGCGGCAAGAAGAAGGAGATGTTCACACCCACGTCCTTTAGCCTCATCCACGCTACCGACTTCGCCGATCGCATGGAGCGCTATATTCTGCCGTTGCTCAAGGCCGGGGCGGTGGTTTGCGCCGACCGGTACGCCTACACCGCCTTCGCGCGCGATGTGGTCCGCGGCGTCGACCGCGCCTGGGTTCGCAACCTCTATCGCTTCGCACTCAAGCCCGACCTCGCGTTCTATTTCAAAGTGCCGCTCGAAACCGCGCTCGGCCGGATTTTAGGCGGGCGTAACGCCCTCAAATACTACGAAGCCGGCATGGATCTCGGCCTCAGCCGCAACATTGAGGAGAGCTTTCGGATTTTTCAAGGCCGCATCCTCGCGGAATATGAAGCCATGATCGAAGAGATGGGCTTCCACGTAATCGACGCCACCAAGTCCATCGAATCGCAGCAAAAAGAAATGCGCCGCATTGTGCTGCGCGAGTTTGGCACTGTGCGCGCGCCGGGCGTTCTCGGTGTGGATCTCAACGCCGCCCGCTTACATGCCTGATTACCATGCCTGATTACAAAGCCCGGCCGCCACTATCCTATTACCGTACCGCGCTGCCGGGCGTCGATTATTCCGAACTCCAGGGCAAACTGATTGTCGTCGAAGGGCCAGATGCGGTCGGCCGAAGCACCCAGATTCGTGGCCTGAAGCCGTGGCTCGAAGAGCTCGGTCACGCAGTTCTCGATACCGGCATGGCGCGCTCCGCGCTGGCCGGCAAAGGGATCAAGGAAGCTAAGCAGGGTAATACGCTCGGTCCCGTCACCATGACGATGTATTACCTGACCGACTTCGCCGACCGTCTGGAGAACGAAATCATTCCTGCTTTGCGCGCCGGCGTGGTCGTGCTTACCGACCGCTACATCTACTCCGTGATGGCCCGGGCCATCGCGCGCGGCGAGAATCGCGCCTGGATGGAGCGGACCGCCGGTTTTGCTCTGGTCCCGCACGCGACCTTCTATCTGCGCGCCGAAGTGCAGCATCTGGTCTCACGCGTGGTGGTCGGCCGCGGCGCCTTCGACTATTGGGAAAGCGGCCTGGACAATGGGTTCGGCCGCAATATGCACGATAGCTTCGTGCGCTATCAGTCGCGCCTGATCCGCGTGTTCGATAGCCTGGCGGACCCGTACGGGTTCGAGGTCATCGACGCGACCCGCCCGCCGGTGGAAGTTTTCGAGTCATTGAAAACATCCGTCTCGCGGATCTTCGAAACTCCGGACAAACCCAGGATCGTTCCTCCACGCAAATCCGCACAGAGATCGCATCCCGTTCCAACGCTAAGGACCGCCTCCTCCCGCCGGGAGTAGAGATCGGTCCGCAGGCCCGCTGAGCGACCTCGTAAAGACCACTCTTCTAGTCGTTGGAGTGCTGTTTCCGAACAGATTCACATGATTACAATACGGCGATGCGATAATGAACCTTGACCGCGCGTATCTTCAGTAGGCTCATCCTGAGTTTGGTGGCGGTTCTCGCTCTCGCGCTGATCGCTGTCGATTATCTCGTCACCCAGCGCGTCCAAGAAACATTCGCCAGCCAGCTCCGCCAGGAGCTCGCCGAAAAAGCCCGAACCATTGCGCTCATGCTTCCCCAGAAGCCCGGGGAATTCGGCGAGCTTGCCAAAGCCACCGGCGCGCGCCTCACCTGGGTCGATGCCAGCGGCCGTGTTGTCGGCGATTCCGATTCTGATTCGCGCAGCATGGATAACCATAAAGCCCGGCCCGAAGTCGCCGCCGCCCTGCAAGGGCAAGTCGGCTCCAGCTTGCGGATGAGTCCCACTCTTGGCGTCCGATTGTTCTACGTTGCGATTCCATACCAGGGCGGGGCACTACGACTGGCCGTGCCCGCCGCTGCCGTCGAAGCGCAAGTCCGTGCGATTCGCAACGATGTGCTTCTCTCGACCGCCCTGGCGTTCTTGCCTATCGTAATCGTCGCCGCCGTCTTCGCCCGCTACGTTTCCGGCCGGCTGGGCACCATTATCGACTTCACCCGCCAGTTGGCCGAGGGAAACTTCCGGGCGCGCCTTCCCGGTTCTTCACGAGGCGTGCTGGGAGCGCTCTCCACCAAACTCAACGAGACTAGTGAAAAGCTCGAGTTCATGCTGGATCGCCTGGAAACCGAACACGCCGAGCTCGAGAAGCTGGAGAACATCCGCAAGGATTTCGTCATCAATGTTTCGCACGAGCTGCGTACGCCCCTCGCCTCCATCCAGGGTTATACCGAAACGCTTCTGGACGGCGCCCTTCATGACCCCGCCAATAATCTCAAGTTTCTAAATATCATCCGCCAGAACGCCGAGCGCCTGGCCCGCCTCACCGCCGATTTGCTTACTCTGTCTCGCGTCGAACTGAACCAGCAGGAATTTAAGTTTGCCTCCTACCGTGCCCACCGCATCCTGAGCGATAATCTCGACGGCATGCGGCCAATCGCGGAACGACGCGGCATCCAACTGGTTTTGGATCCTGTGGAACCAGCCGTCGCGGAGGTGTTCTGCGACGCCGAAGCTGTCCACCAGATCCTCACTAATCTTCTGGACAACGCTATCAAGTACACCCCCGACGGTGGAACTGTGACCGTCGGCGCCAGGCAGTTAGGCGCCTCGAACGACCCCGCTGGCCGCGTCGAGTTCTTTGTGCGCGATACCGGCTCAGGGATTCCTGCCGACGACCTCCCCCGCCTCTTCGAGCGCTTCTATCGCGTGGATAAAGCGCGCTCCCGGGCCCTGGGTGGTACTGGCTTGGGCTTGGCCATCGTGAAACACTTGGCTCGCTCTCAAAACGGCGAAGTTCGCGTGGAAAGCCAAGTAGATAAAGGATCTACGTTCATCTTTACTCTGCCGGTCCATGACTTGGGTTTGTCCGATGCCAAGCCAATTCAAAAAGAGTTAACGGCATCGTAATCAATTTGTAATGGCTTCTGCGTTACTTTTGAATCAGCGAATGGGAATTAGAGAATGAAGAAGATTGTACTCATTGAGGACGACGCTGACCTTTTTTCGCTGATCCAATACAACTTGGAGAAGGAAGGCTTCGCATTTGCCGGCTCCCGCACAGGTAAGGGCGCCATCGAACTCTTCCGCCGCGAAAAGCCCGACCTTATCATTCTCGATATCATGCTTCCGGATTCCGACGGGCTGGAGATCTGCAAGTCGATTCGTGCGCATCCCGAGCTCTCGCATACGCCTGTCATTTTCCTTACGGCTCGCGCTTCGGAAACCGATCGCATAGTCGGTCTGGAGCTGGGCGCCAATGACTATATCGTCAAGCCATTCTTCGTCAGGGAACTGATCGCGCGGATCAAGATCCATTTCCGTGGAGCGCCCTCGTCTACGAAGCTTCTGAAAATCGGCGATCTCGAGCTCGACCGCACCCGTTGCCAGGTGCGTCTGGGCGGACATGAAGTCTCACTCACCGCCACCGAATTCCGGCTGCTCGAATTTCTCATGAGCCGCCCTGGCGTCGTTTTCAGCCGCGAGCAATTGCTCGATGCCGTGTGGGGTCATGACCGTGCCGTGACCGACCGCACCGTCGACGTCTACGTTCTGCGCCTGCGCCAGAAGATTGAGACTCCCGACGGCACTTCGTTCCTGCGCAGCGTCCGCGGCTTCGGTTATAGCTTCGAGCCTGGCGTTGCCCAAACCGCTGCTACTTAGGCGTAACGACCGCTATTCCGTTCCGCCGCCGTCGATCTTGCACTATTTCCTTGTATGCCGCGACGTCTCTGTCTCTCTGAACACTGATCTCTTCATCGCTCGCCAGGCGGTGTGATTTTGCCAGCAACAACTGCGCGGCCCGCATGGCGGACACTTCCACCGGAGCCGATCCTTCCACGTCCACCAGCGATACGAATTGCGGCAGGCTCGCCTCCAACGCCCGCACTTGTTGCCAATAGCGCCTTATGTCTCTCACGCTGCCGCTCTCCTATCCTGATAGGCCCGCTCAATCCGGTCGGCATTGTTCGAAACCTGCACCGCAAGGCGCTTCAATCCGGCGGCTCGAGCCAACAGCGCTCCCGCGACTCCCTTGGACATATCCACCGGCAGCACCATCTCCTCGCTGACCGCCCCGCGAAGCTGTTCCAGCACTTTCTCCGCGCGCTCTTGTGCGATCCGCTCCAGTGCTCTAGCCTTAGCCTCCAGCGCATGCGCTTCCTCACGCAGGCTTGCGATCTGCGCCCGCGGGATCAGATGCTCGGCGAGTCTCTCGATGGCTAGCCCCAGCGTCCGGATTTGCGCCTCGCCCACCGCGACTTCATCCAGCTTTTTGAATTCCAGCTTCTTCCCGGAGGCCGCCGCCTCCACTAGATTCTCCAGAGCTTTTTCCGATAACTCCGCAACTCGCGCGCGTGCTTCCTTCGCGTGCCGGTTCAGCGAACGTTCCGCGGTCCGCAGACGCTCCAGACGATCCTCCGCCTGTTGTTGGGCGCCCATCGCCTCGCAGACCGGCGGCTGCGATTCGGCTTGCTGAACCGCCTCCGCTACACGGGCTTGCAGATCCTGCGCTAACGCCCGTTCATCCTCCGTCGCTACTGCCTCAAGTGTGGGCGTCTCCGCCAAATAGAAACTCATGACGCTTCATTTTCCGGGCAGATTCGGGGAAAGGAGCTCGTCCCACGCGCTCAAGTGCTTGAAGAATCGTGGAGATATTTCAGCGTGAGGTCTGCTTTGTGCGAAGACCCAAACCGCCCCGGCGAACGTAGGAGTCTGGAGTACAAGATACCCAGCCCTGCCAGTTCATGTCCGGGTGAACGCCGCGCCAGCCACCCAGCATTCCCGTAGGGTCTCAGCTTCTTCCCGCAGATCGCCGTTCGTGGATGCAGTGCGGTCGGAGTTCGTGACCGGCGATAAAATCCACTCCGCTACTTTGCGCATCGCCGTAGATTAGTGTGCGGACTGCTTCGCGTCAGCAATTTGTTCCGCAGTTAGTTTTTTGGCGACCTCGGCCAATTGCCTGCGCGCGTCCGGATTGCCTTGCGCCGCAGCCAGCGCGAACCATTTGTAGGCCTCGACGTCGCTTTGCCGCGTTCCCTTGCCCGCGGCATACATCCGGCCTAAGTTCAACTGCGCCGATGCCAGCTTCTGTTCCGCGGCGCGGCGATACCAGTTCACCGCTTCGGCATCGATTTTGAGGCTGCCCCAGCCTTTTTCGTAGGTCATTCCCAGCGCATTTTGCGCCGGGGCGTAACCTTCCTGGGCTAACGCACGAAGACTCTCCTGACCCTGGGAAATGCCCTGCTGCGCGGCCTTGGTGGACCACTTGACCGCCTCGGCAGGATTCTTCGCGACACCCATGCCGATCGTATATGCCATTCCAAGAGCAGCCTGGGCTTCTGGCACGCCTTGATCGGCGGCCTTGCGAAACCAAGTAATGGCCTCGGGATCATTCTTGGTCACGCCGACCCCATTTGCGTACGCGATCCCCACGCTGTATTGCGCTACGGCGAACCCCTGGTCGGCCGCTTTGCGATACAGCGCCACTGCCTGCGCCGGGTCCTTCTTAACGCTCTCGCCGCGTGCGTACATGGACGCGAGATTGGCCTGCGCCTGCGGATCGTTCTGATCGGCGGCCTTGCGTAGCCAGTTCGCCGCCTCCGTGTAGTTTTGCTTTACGCCCTGGCCGTTCAGATACGCGAGGCCGAGGTTGCCCTGGGCCGCGGGCTGGCCCTGCTCGGCCGCCTTGCGAAACCAGTTCACTGCCTCCGTGTAATTCCGCGAAACTCCATAGCCGAAAGCGTACATGCTGCCTAGAATGGTCTGGGCCGCCGCGTCGCCGCGTTGGGCCAACGGCTGGATGATACGCAAGGCGGCCGCGTAGTCCTTCCGGCCGATAGCGGTCTGCGCGTCCTGAAGAGGCTGTGACGATTGGGCGATGGCCAGACCCGTCACCAGAAGCAAACTTGCCGCCCAGAATTTCATCAGCCCTATTGTACTCTGCAGGCTATTTCAAGACCGCGTGCCGGACGTCTTTTTCCAATAGCCTCTAATAGCAGCTTCAATCCGTTCGCAGGCATGTCCATCCCCATATGGATTGTGGATGCGCGACATTCGCTCGTATTCATCCGGGCAATCGAGCAATGTCATGGTTTCCCCCACGATGCGATCCGTGTCGGTGCCTACCAGTTTCACCGTGCCTGCTTCGACGGCTTCCGGCCGCTCGGTTTTCTCCCGCATAACTAGAACCGGTTTTCCCAAAGAAGGTCCTTCTTCCTGGATGCCGCCGGAATCGGTCAGAATCACGTAGGCTTGGCGCATCAGATCGACGAAAGGAACATAGTCCAAGGGCTCGACAAGCGTAATATTTGGATGCGACCGCAAGCGTTCATCGACGATCCCCTGCACGTTCGGGTTGGGGTGGACGGGATAGATCAAGTGAACGTCCTGGCGATCCGCGATGGTCGCCAAGGCTTGGCAGATCCGTATGAATCCCTCACCGAAGCTTTCCCGCCGGTGCGCGGTGACCAGGATCAGGCGTTTGCCCGGCCGGCTGAAATGAGAATCCGACCGCATCAGGTCCCCGCGCTCGAGGCGTTCGCGGATCTCGAGTACTGCATCGATGCCCGTGTTTCCGGTGACCCATACGTGCTCCGTAATACCTTCGCGATGCAGATTCTCGGCTGCGGACGCCGTGGCCGCGAAATGCAAGCGGGCCATCCTGGCGGTGAGGACGCGATTCAGTTCCTCCGGGAAGGGCTGCCGGAGATCCCCAGTACGCAATCCGGCCTCGACGTGCGCGACTGGGACTTCTTTGTAGAATGCGGCCAGCGCACCGCATAAGGTTGTGGTCGTATCGCCTTGCACCACCGCCAAGCTGGGTTTCGATTCAGCGAACGGCCGCTCCAGGGCCTGGATAATTCGGGCGGTGGACTGAAACAGCGACTGCCCCGGCGTCATCACGTTCAGATCGTAATCCGGCGTTACCTCGAAAGCCGCCAGGACTTGGTCGAGCATCCCGCGATGCTGAGCGGTCACGCAGACTTTGGTTGCGTACAGTTCGGGAAACGATCTCAGCTTGCGGAGCAGCGGACAGAGCTTAATCGCTTCCGGCCGAGTACCGAAAATAAAAAGGACGCTGCGTCGCAATTGCATCCGATTGTATCGCAGCCTCCGGACCTGAAACACTAAAAGCCGGTAAGCCATGAAGGTCCTCATCCTAAACCCCGGCAGTTCGTCTCTCCGATACGCGCTGATCTCCGCCGATCCGCCCCGCGACGACCAGGTTCGCGGAAAGGAACTTCTCTCGGGCGTTATCGAACCGATAAACGACCACGCCGAGGCAGCCTCCCAGTTATTCAACCGCATGCAGTGGACTGCGGCCGATTTCGACCTCATGGCTCTGCGAGTAGTGCAGGGCGGAGACCGCTACCACGATCCGGTGCGGATCGACGACGAGGTTCTCGCGGGTATCGAAGCCCTGGAGGATCTCGCGCCTCTGCACAACGCCACTTCCGTGGCTGTATTTCGGGCATTTCAGAGGGCCCTGCAGAAGCGGGTGCCTGCAATGGCGATCTTCGATTCGAGCTTTCACCGAACAATTCCGCCAATCGCGTACACCTACGCCCTTCCGCACCAGCTGGCCGCCAAGCATCGCATCCGCCGATACGGATTCCACGGGATCTCGCACAATTACCTGATGCTGCGCTATGCGGAAATGACCGGAACCCCGGTCGCGCAGACCAATATCATCACGTTGCACCTGGGGGGAGGATGTTCCGCCACCGCGATCAAGAACGGTGAATCGGTGGATACCTCGATGGGCTTCACGCCGCTTGAAGGCCTGGTGATGGGCACACGGTCGGGTGACCTGGATCCGGCGGTTATCGGATTCCTCGCGCGGAAAGAGAACGTTTCCGTGGAAGAGGTGGAACGATGGTTGAACACAGATGCCGGCCTGCTGGGCATCTCGGGGATCTCACAAGATGTGCGAGTTCTTGTGGAACGAGCAAAGACGGACGAACGCGCCCTGTTGGCGTTGGACGTTTTCTGCTACCGGGTCAAGAAATACGTCGGCGCTTATCTCGCCGCGATGGGCGGAGCCACGGCCATCATATTTAGCGGCGGTATTGGAGAAGGCGCATCCGGAATCCGGCAGAGCATTTGCACGGGCCTAGAATCCTTCGGTGTGGAATTGGATCCCGCGAAGAATGGGGAAACGGATGGCGAACGGCGCATCACTCGCGACCGATCGCGTCTGCCTGCGTATGTCATCCCCACGGACGAAGGCTTAATGATGGCGCACCTGGGGCTCCACTGGCACGCACGCACGGCCACGATATAGCGATCGTCAGCCTTTTAGCGGTGTCACCAGCAGCGTCTGCGCCTCGCCGGTCACCGTGTGTGATTCGATTTGTTTCTGAAGCAAAAAATCGGTCGCCTGTCCGGCAGGCAACGGTTTGCTGTAGAAGAATCCCTGAGCGTTAGCGCCTTCAGCGGTGGACAGCAGAAAGGCTTGCTGTTCCTCAGTCTCTACGCTCTTGGCGATAATCTCAATTCCCAGTTGGCTCGCGAGGTGCAGCATCAAGCGAACGGTGCCCGCATCGGCGGGATTAAACGTCATCGCTTTGATGAGTTGCGGAGCGATCTTAAGGCGCTTGACTTGATAGGCTTTAAGCCGTCCGATGGAGGTATATTCAGCCCCGAAGTCATCGACGGCGATGCGAACTCCCAGTGTGTGGAGCTTCTGAAGCACGTTCGGATTCGCGCCAAAGGCGTCCGAGAGGACCGCTTCCGGCACGTCGAATTCCAGGTCTTGCGGTTCAAGTCCCCATTTGAGCAAGGTCTTCTGGACGTCCTGATAGAAATCGCGGCCCAGCTTCAATTGAGAACCCGAAAGGTTGACCGATATCACCGGAGGTTCTACGCCCTGATCCCGCCACTGCCGGAACTGCTCGCAAGCTTTGTCCAGGGCCCATGCTCCCAGCGGGACGATTACACCCGTCCGCTCCGCGGCGCTCAGGAATGCGCCGGGCGAGAGTTGGCCCAGGCGGGGATGGTTCCAGCGCACCAGCGCTTCTACGCCTACGACCTCGCCCGAGGCCACCGTTACCTGCGGTTGATAGTACAGTTCCAGCTCTTCGCGATCGATTCCTGCGCGCAAGTCTTCCGCGATGCTGACGCGCTCGTGGACCACGGCGTCTAGCTCCTGCGAATGAAAACGGTAGCGGTCGCGACCCTCTTCCTTGGCGCGATACAGCGCCCGGTCGGCTTGACCCAGGATCTCAGCCGCGTTCTCCACCTCCGGCGCATACAGTGCGATGCCCATCGTCGCGGTGATCCGAAGCACGTTGCCGTCGATAGTATATGGCTCGGCCAGGAAGGTCCGGATTTTCGCCGCCAAGCTTCCGGCCGTGGAAGGATCTGTCACGTCGGACTGAAGAATAGCGAATTCGTCGCCTCCGAAGCGCGAAACTAAATCATTTTCACGCACCGCGCTGGTCATCCGCTGCGCGACGGTCTTCAGCAACACATCGCCGGTCTGATGACCCAGCGAGTCATTCACATCTTTGAAATTGTCCAGATCCACATAGTGCACCGCGAAGGGCGTGTCTCCGCGGCGCGATGCCGCCAGCGCCAATCCCAGCCGATCGAGGAATGTGATCCGGTTAGCCAGCCCCGTCAGTGCGTCTGTCCGCGCTAGCCGTGCCATTTTGGCCTCATCCTGCTTGCGCTCGGTAATATCGCGAAAGAAGAACGTGCGTCCAAGGTTGTGCTGATTTGGTGCGGGAAGCGCGGCGCTGTGTCTTTCAAAGATTCGACCGTCCTTGAATTCGATTTCGTCCTCGATCTCCTGTTCGGGATGTGCATATAACCCTTCGAGCCGGGCCAGGAATCCTTGCCCATCTTTGAGCTTCACCCTGACCGCCTCTAACAGGACTTTATCCAGCTCCGACTTCGCGGTCTCGGCAGGAATCTTCCACATATCCAGAAAGCGCTGGTTGCAGGTGAGAATCCGCTGGTCGGCGCCGACAACTAGAAAGCCATTTGGTGATTTCTCCATGGCGGTGCGAAACAGAATGTTTCCCAAGTCGACCTGTTCTTCGGCCTGCTTGCGCGCAGTAATATCGAACAGCATGCCTTCAAACGCGACCAGAGTGCCGGCATGGTCATGGAGGGCAGAGATGTGATTCTCAAACCAACGATAATTCCCGTCAGCAAATCGGACGCGGAATATCAACCATGAGGACAGGGTAAGGTCCGTTAGCAGCCTCTCGAACCATGCCACGACTCGCAGGACATCGTCGGGGTGAACAATATCCAGGTAAAAAGTGGACGACGATAGGAATTGCGCCGGCGAATAACCCCACTTGGAAACATTTTCTGAAATATAGGTCAAGGGCATGCCCGGCTGGGCTTTGATGCGAAACAGCACGGTGGTGCTGTTGTCCACGATGC